>Ga0123356_10007412_pt1 | contig 10948 bp, 4 predicted proteins | sample TergutEmb28metaG_2_FD_92546 | JGI IMG/M metagenome (GOLD analysis project Ga0123356, IMG submission 92546) | Embiratermes neotenicus P3 segment gut microbial communities from Petit-Saut dam, French Guiana - Emb289 P3 | ecosystem: Host-associated > Arthropoda: Insects > Digestive system > Gut ... | reverse complement strand
GCTTGCTCCAAGAGCCTGATTGAAGTCTTCCTGATGGATACGCCCACCTGATAGATTGCTGTCACGATCATAGCGCTCAATCACCAACGCATCGGCTCCATCGAAGGTCTCAATCCAGACCTCATGCGTGGTCAGACCTACCTTCATCGCCAACTGCATACAGAAAGCCTCATCATAAATCATGGTTGGAATCTCAGCGACAACTGGCTTCAGGATATGCGTCGACGCAAAACCGTAGTGCACCCGGTGCCAATAACCATCCTTCTTTGCAAGTAGGATCTTACCTTGGACCCCACCCAGAGAGGCCTTTCCAGAAATGGGTGAATTACCAAGCGGCTCCTGAGGCATACGTTTTAGAAGATGTCTTATCTGCTGGGCATCAACCTTTTCTGCTTTCGGCTTTTCCAAAGAAACAGGATCCTCTTTGTCATAGATAATCAGCGCCCCGGCGCTGTCTCCCCCATATTTGCGAAGTAGACCGTAGGTGTTCTGCTCGTTGTGGGGCACATATTGGAGAAGCCAACGTAGATTGTTACCTTCTGGGAGAAGCTCGTTGAAATAGTTCTCGTAACGGTTCCTCTGCGGAGCGGAATAATGCAGGTTCAGAGGTACCGCAAGGCTCATGATGGTTGAGGCAACAGGATAGTGTTCAAACACATGATGGTCGACTTCAAATACGAGGGTCCGATTCCTTTGCTCAAGCGTCCCCAAGGTAACACCATAGAGTTCGATGCTCAGTTTGCTCATGTTTCTGTACCGTCCTTAAGCTCGAATTCCGCGTAAAGGGTAATACCGGTCGCCTTGAGCATCTTGAAAAGCCTGTCCAGAAAGATTCCGGGCTTGCCTTGCTCCATCTCCCACACCCATTTTTGGCTGATTCCAAGCATACCTGCGACGTCCCGTTGGCTCAAGCGTTGCTGGAGGCGGCTTTGCTGTATGACCTGCCCAAACATATAGGGGCTCTGGAGCTCTGTTGTTATTCTCCTCTGTTTTTCTGTCATGTTCCCTAGACCTCCTGAATGCTGACGAGGGTTATTTATGAGCTTTAGTTGTCTGACTACTAAAATGTAGTCATCTCATATGACTATGTTTTTGTAGTCATTTTAGACTACTACGAACAAAAAATCAACGAGTTCTGGCAAATTCATAAAACCAAATGTGCTTTAATTGCATCTGTAGAGTGAAAAGGAATGGAGGAGCGGTTTTCACCATCACCAAACCGTCCCCTATCAGCCGCAGCCTCCCTGTCTTTCATAGGTCGATAACGACGTCTTTTTATTAAGGAGATGGAGCCATGAGAGTTACGCAGACCTTGAGCACCAAAAAATCAGGAGTGCAAGACAGCAGGCTATGTACCAAAACCAGCAGCAGACCAAGTGTCCTAGGCAGCTCAAAAGTGGGGAACACAAGTAAAGGCAAGATAAGCACCAAACCGGGCATCAAGACCAAACCGGGCATCAAGACCAAGCCACGTGCCAAGACCAAGCCGGGTATCAAGGCCACGTCGACGACGAGCAAGGTCATCTCGGTCTTGGTGTCGGTGACACTGCTGTGCGGCTTGTTCGTTGCTCTGCCAGCGACGGCAAACGCAGCGGATAACAACAGGGCTGGCACAGATGCTGCCCAGCTCGATTCCTTAGGCACGACCCTTGATCTGGGTCGGGATCATCAGATGGATGGCGACCTGACGTGGGATGGCGACCTGACGTGGGATGGCCTGACGTGGGATGGCCTGACGGAAGCTAACCAGTTCTTGGACGACCAGGGTATGAGCGACTGGTGGGACAAGGAGCCCATCGTGCTCGAGGTCATCCCGGATGACCATCCATGGCTTACAGCCCTCACAACCATATTCCAGACATTGGGCCTGACGGGCGTTGCAGCCGCTTTGGGCATAAATACAGCTTGGCTTTGGGGCTTGTTCAGCCTGTTGGCTGCACTGGCAATCGGCGGTGGAATAGTCCTGTTTTTGTTGATGAGGAAAAAGAACGGCACACAAGGCGCAAAAACGGGAGTGACGGCAGGCGCTGGCACAAAGGGCGCCAGAAAAGCGCCGACAGCCGGAAGCGCCGACCAGGCGCCAGCAGCCGGCGGCACCGACCAAGCAGCAGCCGGCGGCACCCAAAACACCAGCCAGGCAGCCGAAGCCAGCAGCCAGACAACAACAGACGCTGAGGCGCAAGCCGCCGTCGACGCGAAAAGAAAACAACGAAATCGAATCATTAAAACCGTAGCAATCGGTGTTGGCGCGGTCATCGTCATCCTGATCGTCCTGCTCCTGCTCAAATGCTGCGCGCAGGAGGATGAGCCCACCTCCTCGCTTGCCGACCCTGAGGCGCCAAGGGCGTTTAACGACGACTGGATACCTAACGAAGACTTCTCCCTGAACGCAGAGATGCTCATCACCGACAGGCCCGGCACCCCGGAAGGCGTTTACGACCCCACAACCGAACCAACCCCCTGGAAACCGCCGTTTGTTCCCGACTACAAGGATTTTATCGAACCCATTCTTCAATACACGAGCCCTGAAGTAGTCACCCATTTCATCAACAGGTTCAGAGAACTTCCGGGCATGGCGGAGAATATCGACAACCTCCTTAAAGTGCTCACTCCTATCGAGGGCATGTGGGTGGGCGGTGGCGATGAGGTCCTCATCACATGGGAGACCAACGACAGCAGGATCACCTCCGTCAATATCATGTTTACCAGTAACGGAGGCTTAAGCTATCAGACAATCGCCACTGAGGTTGCCAATCTTGGCTCCTATACGGCTATCGTGCCAAACGTCACCTCCGCTGATTGCTGGTTCCGCGTTGACCCATACGCAGGAGATGTGTGGATCAAGGGCTACAAATCCCCCAAATTCTATGTCTCTGCTGCGCTGGGGCCCGAGGATTTTCCGCCGCCGCCGCCGCCCGAATATATCCCGGGAAGTAGCACCTTCATCCCTAATACCCCGGGCGATGAGGTGCGATGGATCAAAGTCGAGCATAACCTTTCCGGTCCTGGGAGCATGGTCTGGCAGGTATGTAAGATCGCATTCCCCGACAACCTCGATTCACCATTTGACGTGCCGGGGCTGTTGGCTTATGGGACTCTGCCCGGCGATACGATCGATACGTGCGAGTTCAAGATCGACTTTGCCGCGTTGCTCGTTGGCATCAAGGAGGGCAAAGCTCCACTTGACAACCGTGGCGCTGATTTTGAGGTTGCGCTTGGTGCGACTCTACTGCCCCAATACCAGCATTTCTTACGTATCCGTGTGCTGATTCTCAACGATCGGGGCGAGGTCATAGGCGCCACCAGATCCGGCAACTGTATCTGCTACGGCGAACCTATCATTGTCGGTTTTGCGGATAAGCTTGTCAATGCAGACCCGTATCCGTTCCTGGAGGCGAAGATACCACTGCCTCCGTATCCTGAATTTCCTGATTTTTATCCCATAATCAATGTCTCCGGCAAAACCATGTCACTCTTGGCAAGCACTCACTTGAATTGGTCCTTTACCATTGAGAAGATTCCCTATTACCACGATTATGAGGCTCACTATCACTATAACGAGTCATACGTCGAGATTCAGGTCACGACCGTACCTTTCAGCACGAAGTATCCAAGCGACTTTATTAACCCTGCGGGGCTTGTGTATAAGCAAACGATACTTGGGACTACACAAGTGGGTAAGCACTTCTCTATTCCTTTTAGTGAGTTCACGGATTATTCCAAGCTTTCGTATTCAGGAGAGAATAAAACAGTCATCTATTATGTACGCGTCGTCATATTCTATGAGAGCAATGGGTACGAGATATTCGGTAGCACTGTAAACACGGACAAATCAAGGTTTGTGGCGATGGCAACCGAGGAGTGCATCGTCCACTACACATTTGATGTCTTCACGTTTATGGATATGAATTACCCACTGATTCCGCATCCCCCAGAAGACGTCATAGTAAAGACCTATCTCCCCACGACAACCATCGTGGACTACATCCCGCCCAGATGGTCTTGGGAGCATCCCGAGGAATATTTCCAGGTAACACGCCGTGTCTCGGTAGACGAGTGGGGTCTGCGCGTTAAGTTCGATGACGGGACAACGCTGTATCCGTATTCTAATGTGAAGAACTTATTCTCAAAGAGTGAGTATCAGGCGCTGCTCGACAGATACATCGTGCCCTACGAGACATGTATCCATGTCAAACCGAAGACAAAGAACTGGTTTGAAAGCTTCATCGGTGATTTTGTTGAGCTGTTTACCATGATTTACGAGAGCATTCGAGATACCTATAACGGCTTGAAGGCAGGTCTTGTTAACGCGCTTGCCTCAGCATTCAGCTCTGTCTTTGGCGGTAAGGCCTTTTTTGAGAAGGTATTCACTGCGCTTATCGACTACGGGCTAGCCTCCATCGGGTTGCCGCCGTCATTACCCAACTTTGACATACTGGCTATGGATTCGCTCGATTATCTTGTTCGGGTCGCGCTGGAGGAGACGGCGCAGTCGATGGGCGTACCTCTTGATGATTTGCCGGTTGACGTCCGCGGGCAGGTCTCCGATGCAACGCGAAAGGGGCTTGAGAGCCTGCGGAGCGGGAATGACAACCCGTTTAATGTCGACTGGCTACGCCCCGATCCTCGAGCCGTCTACCGCCCGCCCTACGTTGTCATCACGATCAAAAACGAGACTCCCTACAGAAGCCCATCAGGGTCGATGTGTGCAACTGTACGCTCCGATCATCTTCCCCAGCTCCTGTTCCAAAGCAATAGGGCGTTCGTTCCTTCGCTGGCGCCCGGGGAATCCACCAAAATCACGCTCTATATGAAATATATAGACGGAGGAGAACCTTACGGCATGCCCTTATCCGCTAAGAAAAAGTACTTCGACGGGGATTATTCACTCGGCGGCTTGGAGCTTGTCTTCACTATCAGCTACAACATGCCTGAAATAACTCTGGCTGCATCAGCGCAGGGAGCGCATGGCACCGATCCTTACCGGGTGGACAGGTTTATCTGGGACAAGGATCCGATTATCTATCACAATATCAGGCCTTTCATTGTGATGGATTATAAGCGCATCAACCAGGTGGCGTGACGGGCGAGCGCAGTATGGTTTGAACCCGTGAGTGTCAGGAAAGTAGTGTCAGGGGGACGTAATGTGTCAGGGGGCAGCCCAACTGCCCCCTGATCGTCTGTCTCCTTCAGGAAGTTGGACGCAAGAAGAACCGTTCCTCTTCCGTCTCTGTCCGTTAAGTGGGCAGCCCAACTGCCCCCTGCACTGCTGGGCGTTTTCGGTGACATTTGTGATAGCTTAAAGAAGAATTTTCACGATTTTGAAGAATTCTTTAAAATTGCAAAACCAAATGTGATTTAATTGCATCTGTAGAGTGAAAAGGAATGGAGGAGCGGTTTTCACCATCACCAAACCGTCCCCTATCAGCCGCAGCCTCCCTGTCTTTTTTGAAAGACCGATTACGGTATCTTGTCGAAAAGGAGATAAAGCCATGAAAGCCTCAACGCCAACCACCACAACTAAAACCACGAAAGCTACCACGCTCGCGACCACGACCACTTCAGCATCAGCGACCATGACCACCAGAAGAAGGCTCGTCTCGGTGCTGCTGGCGACGATGATTGCATGCAGCCTGTTTGTAGCAGCGCCTGTCAAGGCGTTTGCTGCCGACCGGACGGTCGTGATAGAGCAGGGTCACGCCATTGTCTGGATCCAAGGTATCATCCAAGACGCGATCAACGCGTCTAGCCCCGGCGACACCGTCACCGTCACCGGGCAGCGCATAGCAGTAGGAGAGCCGATAACCCTGGTCATCAAGGAGGGTGTGACGGTCATCTGGAATGCCATCTACGTTTGTGCTGCCGGCCCTTTGAGCCAAGGCATGCTCCAGCTTGCTGGAGCCGGCACCTTTGACATCAGGCAGGGCTCCATCAATGTGGCAAGCAAAAATCCTTATGCCATCGCGGCTGGCGGCACCGTTACCGTCCGTATCAGCGGCGGTTATGCGGTCTCGGACGGCCCGGGGACCGTTGCGATCTTTGGCAACGCCAAGCTCGAGGTAACAAGCGGTTATATCTCAAATGTCAATTCTGAGGGTCACGCTGTCATGACCTCTCCTGCTCTCGGCATCTCCGGGAGCCCGGCAGCAGGTACGAACATTACTGCCACCGGGAGTCCATCGGTTGTCATCAGCGGTGGAGAGGTACGATCGGAAGGCACCGACCCGACCATCTGTGACTCGTCCAAGACGATCAGTACTTCTGTCACCGTAAGCGCCGGCAACGTGCACAACAGGGCATCGGGACATGCCATTGCTCTGGAAGGTGAAGGTTCTACTGTCATCGTAAGCGGTGGCAACGTAGTCTCAGAGAACAAGAACGCCATCCTTGTTAACGGTTTGAACAGCTCTGTTACGGTAAGCTCCGGCACAGTACGCAACGGGTCGTACAGCGAGACTCCCGTCATCGAAGCAAGACGCATCACCGTGACCGGCGGTTGGATAGAGGCTGTTGGCGGCGGGATTGCCATCAAGGCAATCGGTCGCGACTCGGTGGTTACGATAAGCGGCGGCGTAGTGGCTGCCAAGACCGGGTTTGCCATCCTTAAAGACGATCAGGGCGGCGGCGTTACGATCAGCGGCGGCTTTGTGTTCGCTTGGGGAAACAGTATCGGCGGCACCAACAACAATGTGATCCTGATGTTTGTAGGCGAGGCAACCGTTTCTGGTAGCGGCATCGTCTGCGCGTGGGCAACTCCTGCGTTTCCTCCTTCTTATGTGCAAGGATCATCGACGGACCTGAAGGCGACAAGCGGTGCAACCGCCAAATGGGAATTGAAGGATATCGGCGCACCCACCGGTCCTATGACCGGCATTGATTACGCAAGGGGCTCTAACACCGGTTTCTTCCCGATAGACGTTGCCCTTACACCTGCCTCCTCTGGGACAACCCCTCCGCCACCTCCACCAACCAGCTACTCGATAAAAGTAGTAAGCCAAGGTAATGGCACGGTCTCCTCCAGCCACACAGCCGCCACAGAAGGCACGGTCGTCACCTTGACTGTTGTGCCTGAACCCGGCTATGCCCTTAACCACTGGCAAGTCATCAGCGGCGGGGTGACCGTCTCGAATGGCAGCACCGTCTTTACCTTTACCATGCCTGCTGCCGACGTCTCGCTGAGCGCCCTGTTCCAAGGGTTGCCACCTGATGAGGAATACGATCCCTCAAAGCCCATACCGGGCTCGCCAAGCGGGCAGCCCTCAGAGGTAGAGCTTGCCAATAGCGGCATCAGCTCTGACTGGCTGTGGATTGCAATCGCTGTTCTCGCCGCCCTCGTTGTCGGCGGTGGCGTTGTGCTTACCATCGTCATCATACGGAAGAAGCCGAGTGCGCCAACTTTTCCGGGCGATCCCATTTCGCAGATGAACCCACAGCCCGAGCCACCTATTGTTTTCACTGATTCCTCAGTGCAGATCAACCCACAGCCCGAACCTCCCGGCATCGCCCGGTAACAGAAGCGAAGGAGTTTAAGCAAATTCCTGTCGCCCTGAGCGGAGCGACCGAAGGGAGCGCAGTCGAAGGGTCTAACGGGAGAGTTGTAGGATTGGATGAGCCGTCGCCCAGACAGCCCACGTGTTGGCAGCCATTGCCATGTCGCCCTGAGTGGAGCGACCGAAGGGAGCGCAGTCGAAGGGTCTAGCGGGAGAGTTGTAGGATTGGATGAGCCTTCGCCCAGACAGCCCGCGTGTTGGCAATCGATGTAAGTGTATCAAACAGTATTTGAGTATCATTGGCACTAATACATACAGAGGAGGAAACACCATGGAGACCAGAACCGCTACCAGAGCAATGACGAGGACAGCAAGGCTTGTCTCGGTGCTGCTCGCGTTGATACTCGCACTCGGCTTGTTTGTGGCGGCCCCCCAGAAGGCGCATGCGGCGACTCGCGACGTGGCAAATGCCACAGAGTTACTTATTATGATTAAACATGCAGCCAACAACGATGTCATCAGGCTGACAGCTAACATCACCTGCAACAGCGTTATCAAAATCGCAGACAAGACCATCACCTTCGACCTCAACGGAAAGACCCTGACCGCAGCTGCCAGCGTTTATGTTGACAAAGGCAAGCTCCTGCTGAAAGACCCTAACAATGGGAAGTTCAACGTCTCCTGCCAGACCGGAGACGGCTTTTCCTTATGTGCAGAAGGCATCTCAAAGGTCGAGGTGACCAATGTCAGCAACTCATTCAACGGTTATGAAGCAGTGAGGGCAGTTTCGTCCGAGGTCATCGTCTACGGCAACGTGACGCATACCGGCGCGGGCGGCATAGGCGTGAACTGCTATTACGGCAGCAGGGTCACCGTCCATGGGACGATAACGGTCTCATCCAGCGTGGACTATGTCAAGGTCGGATTCACAGTCAAGACACAGTCAGACCGTGAGGCAACTTCGAGCAAGACAGGCTACTACGAGTACAAAGATTTCACTAATGGCTACACCAGCATCGTCTGGGTCAAGATACCTCTCATTTCTTTTCCGTTGCTTCCTGTTTATCCGATCACCATCAACTCCGGCTCAGGCAACGAGGCTGGTGTAGCAGGGGCAACCATCACCATCACGGCAAACGCGGCTCCTGCTGGCAGGGTCTTTGACAAATGGACGACGGCTTCTGCCGACGTGGCCTTTGCCAACGCAGCAAGCGCCACCACCACCTTTGTCATGCCGGCACACGCGGTCACGGTCACAGCGACCTACAAGGCCATCGAGATCTCCATTGTCACGCCGCCCGGCTTGACCCTTGTCTCCAACACGGCAACAGTGGTATCAGGCACTGGCGGCGGCGCCTATATCGTTGGCTCGACCGTAAGCATTGCGGCAAACGCGGCGCCTTCCGGCCAGACCTTTGACAAGTGGGTGACGGCTTCTGCCGACGTGGCCTTTTCCAACGCCTTTAGCGCAAATACCACCTTTACGATGCCGGCATCTGCGGTCACGGTAACGGCGACCTACAAGACCGCAGCCGCCCCGCCTGCCCCGCCTTCGCCTTCCACCTATGCCATAAGCGTCACAAGCGGCGGCAACGGCATTATCACGTCCAGCCACTTGGCTGCTGCACCCGGCACGGTCATCACCTTGACCGCCACGCCGGCAGCGGGCTATGCCTTGAACAACTGGGAGGTACTAAGCGGCGGGGTGAGCATCTCTAATGGCTCCACGACCTTTACCTTTACCATGCCCGCTGCCGCTGTATCCATCAAGGGCAACTTCCAGGCGCTGCCGCCATCGGCAATCACGCCTGACCCCGGCTCCTCCACCCCCGGCCCGGGAACCAGCACTCCTGATCCTGGCACGACTACGCCAGATCCTGGCACGACCGATCCCGGCTCCACCGACCCGAACGACCCGAACGACCCAAATGCACCTTTCGTACCATACGATGACCCATCTCTTCTCACTCCCGGAGGCTTCAATTGGCTGTGGCTGGTGCTCATTGTGCTGGTGTTGATGGTCGCCGGCATCGGGGTGGCAATCGTGCTCGTGCTCAAGAAGAAGAAGCCGGCGCCATCTGTCGCCGCGCCGGCCGCACCGGCTCCAGTTGTCGTCGCGCCGACCGCACCGGCTCCAGTTGTCGCCGCACCAACCGGACAGCCGCTTGCCGCAGCCCCCGTGGATATGCCAGAGCCTCCGGTCGCCTCTGCCTGATGTACGTCGCCCCGGATTTGATTTTGTCACCCCGGGCTCGACCCGGGGCCTAGCGGAAGTTCTATAGGTTGCTTGCGTGTGTCCGACAGAAAACTTGTGTACTTCCCATGTCACCCCGGGCTCGATCCGGGGCCTAGTGGGAGAGCTGTAGGTTGCTTGTGTGTGTCCGACAGAAAACTTGTGTATTGTCTACCGCACTTACATTATCGATTGCCAATGCGCTGGAGCATCGTCGGACACATCTATGCTGCATGGTTGGCTACCTCTAGGCACCAGATCAAGTCTGGTGCGACATCATAAAACCAGATGTGCTTTAATGCATCTATGCAGATAAAGAGAGGGAACATGCTCAGGGCGTCCCTTTGGATACAGAGGAGAACTATCATGGAGACCAGGACCGCTTTCAGGGTAACAACGATACAGACGAGAACAGCAAGGCTCGTCTCGGTGCTGCTTGCCCTCATACTCGCACTCAGCTTGTTTGTGGCAGCGCCAGTAAAGGCATTCGCGGCGACGCGCGATGTGGCAAATGCCACACAGTTAGAAACCGCGCTTGCTAATGCAGCAAGCGGCGACACCATCAGGCTTACGGCAAACATCACCTATAACAAACTCATCCATATCATCGACAAGACCATCACCTTCGACCTGAACGGAAAGATCCTGACCGCAACTAACGCCGTTGCTGTTTTCAACGGCAAGCTCCTGCTGAAAGACCCCAGCAACGGGAAGTTCAACCTCTCCACTCAGAACGCAGGCAACCCTACCTTATTGGTACAAGATAGTAACTCGAAGGTCGAGGTGACCGATGTCAGCAACTCGTTCAATGGTCCAGCAGCAGTTTATGCAACAGGGTCATGCGAGGTCATCGTCTACGGCAATGTGACGAAGACCGGCACATCGGGAACAGGCGTCCACGCATATGGCGCCAAGGTCACCGTCCATGGGACGATAACGGTCCCATCCGGCGTGGACTATATCAAGGTCGGAACAATAGTCAAGACACAGGCAGACCGCGAGGCAACGTCGAGCAAGACAGGCTACTATGAGTACAAAAGTGTCCAAGGCAGCCTCACCAGCTACGTCTGGGTCAAGATACCTCTCGTTACTATACCGATCATCAATTTCTACCCGATCACCATCAACTCCGGCTCAGGCAACGAGGCTGGTGTAGCAGGGGCAACCATCACCATCACGGCAAACGCGGCTCCTGCTGGCAGGGTCTTTGACAAATGGACGACGG
>Ga0123356_10007411_pt1 | contig 10948 bp, 10 predicted proteins | sample TergutEmb28metaG_2_FD_92546 | JGI IMG/M metagenome (GOLD analysis project Ga0123356, IMG submission 92546) | Embiratermes neotenicus P3 segment gut microbial communities from Petit-Saut dam, French Guiana - Emb289 P3 | ecosystem: Host-associated > Arthropoda: Insects > Digestive system > Gut ... | reverse complement strand
GGTCGAGGCGGCGTGGTGGACCAAACCGCCCTCACAGCGGCACTAGCCCAAGGCCGACTGGCTGGGGCGGGCCTGGACGTGTTTGCTCAAGAGCCCCTGCCCCCAGACGACCCGCTGTGGGCCATGCCCAACGTCTTGATCACCCCACACTCGGCGGGGCAAATCGCTGGTCTACCTGGCCATGAAGCCGGGTTTGAGTGCCTTATCGAAAACCTGGCCCGTCTGCGGCGAGGCGAAGAACTAGACGGTGTGGCCGACAAACAGGCAGGCTTTTGATGCAGACCACAGCTACCAGCCCAATCATTGACACCCACGTCCACTTCTGGGACAGGCGGCACTCAGGCCTGATCTATTCATGGCTGGATCAACCGGAGCCACATCCCATCTTGGGTGACACCGACTCGCTGCGTGTGCTGCGCTATTCGGTGGATGAATACTTGGCCGAAACCCGCTTCCAAGGCGTGGCCAAGGCCATCCACGTCCAGGCCGCCTTTGGCACTGAAGACCCAGTCGCAGAAACTGTCTGGCTGCAAAACCTAGCCGACAAGACCGGCTGGCCCCACGGCATCGTCGCCTTCACCGATCTGGCAGCCAAAGACGCTCCCAGACAAATCGAGCGCCACCGCGAGGCCCCTCTACTGCGCGGCTTCCGCGACATCAGGCCCGCCGCCATTCTGGCCCAGCCAGCCTTCCGCCGCGGCTACGCCGCCTTAGCCCAGCACAACCTGGTCTTCTGCCACCAGGTCGAGTGGGAAAACATAGACTTGGCGCTTGACCTGGTGCGGGCTCAGCCCCAAGTTCGCTTCTGCCTAGACCAGACCGGCATGCCGGTGCACCGCGACCCAGCGGCCAGGGCCAACTGGCAGGCCGCGCTAGTGCAACTAGCGGCAGAGCCAAATACCGTTTGCAAAATCTCGTCCTTGGGCGCCGGCGATCCGCGCTGGACCGTGGAATCCCTGCGCCCGTGGATCCTTGGAGCCATTGACGCCTTTGGCACCAAGCGCTGCTTCTTCGGGTCAAATTGGCCCGTTGACCGCCTGTTTTCTTCTTATGGCGATCTGGTAGCTGCCTGGGCTGACATTCTGGCAGGGTTCACCCCCTGCGAGCGCCACCAAATCATGTACGCGAACGCCGCTGAGTGGTTCGCGCCCGCTTAGACATGGAGAACCCAACATGACCATCAATTCACAACTCTTTGTGCGCACTGACGGCCCGCGCCTGGTGGTAGGACTCGACAATCAGCCCCTTGTCTTACGCGGCATCGGCTTGGGCGGCTGGATGAGTCAGGAAAACTTCATCACCGGCTATGCCGCCAACGAATCAGCCATGAAAACCGCCGTGCGCCAAACCATTGGGCCCGACAACGCCGCCGTCTTTTTTGACCGCCTGCTCGAGGTGTTCTTCACGGCCGAAGACGCCAAGCTGGTGGCCGCCAGTGGCCTCAATGCCATCCGCATTCCGCTGCACTACCAGCATTTCGAAGACGACACCAACCCATTTGTGATCAAACCCGAAGGCTTTGAGGTGCTGGACCGAGTGGTGCAAGCCTGCGCTGACCAGGGAATCTATTCGATCCTGGAGGTGCATTCGGCCCCCGGCTGTCAAAACCAGCGCTGGCACTGTGACAACCCGACCGCCACGGCATTCTTCTGGCAGTTCAGCCATTTCCAGGACCGCTTGGTCAACCTCTGGGAAGCCATCGCGGACCATTACCGCGACAACCCGTGGGTGGCCGGCTACAACCTCCTCAACGAGCCAGGTGATCCCTCCCGCGAGGTGGTTGGCCCCTTCACCAAGCGCCTGGCGGCGGCGGTGCGGGCGGCCGATCCCCACCACTTGATGCTGCTTGATGGCAACACCTACTCCACTGAGTTCGACATTTTTGATGGCTTTGAGGACGCCAACGTCATCTTCGCCTGCCACGACTACGCCGCGGCTGGGTTTGGCGATGGCGGCCGTTACCCCGGCTTCACGCGGGGGCAGTGGGTGGACAAGGAGCAACTGATCGCCAAGTTCCTGGAGCGTTCGGCCTTCTCCCGCCAGACCAATACCCCAATTTGGGTGGGCGAGTTTGGACCGGTGTATAAAGATGACCCCGTGCTCGATGCCGAACGCCGCCAGATCCTGGAAGATCAGTTGGAGATCTACCGGACTCACCAGGTCAGCTGGTCAATTTGGACGTACAAGGACGTCGGTTTGCAGGGACTGGCCTACCTCAAGCCAGACAGTGCCTACATGTCACGCTTTGGCGCCTTCATTGCCAAGAAGCGCCGGCTGTCGGCTGATTCCTGGGGTGGGGATGGCATTGGGCCGGTTGAAGTCACCGAACCCTTCCAGGAAATGATGCGCCGCGAGTTTCCCGACTTCAACCCCTACCCGTGGGGCATGTGGGACTACACCAAGACGCTGCTGCTCAACGTCACAATTGCCGGCGCGATGGTTCAGGAGTACGCCGATTTGTTCCGCGGCTTGAGCCAGGCGGACCTGTTGGAGTTGGCCGATTCCTTTGCCCTGGCCAATTGTCAGGTGCGCCAGCCCCTCCAAGCCCAACTGCTGGCCGACTTAGCTAGTTAGCTCAGGCTGGCCAACCGCCGTAGGGCGCAAAGCCAGGGGTGTTTCCAGGCCAACTCAGCGATAATTTCCACCAATTGATGTCCATGTGTCAGCGCTGCACCCTGGAAACGGGCGCTGCTAAGGAATACCCTCAACGTCATGGCTAACAACCGCCCTCAGTCCGATCAGGCTCCGGCCGGTCGCGTCACCATGTCGGCCGTGGCTAGAGAAGCTTCGGTGTCCGTCTCAACGGTTTCAAAGGTCTTGAACGGCCGGCCTGGCGTTTCGGCAGAGGTGCGGCGGCAGGTTGAGAGCCTTTTGGAAAAGCGGGCCTACGCCCGCCGCGGGGCGGTGGCCCGTTCGGCGTGCATCCACGTTGTCTTCGGCGCCCTGGACACCGACTGGACCCTTGAGATTCTGCAAGGCATTGAGATCGAGACCACCAGGCGTGGCCTGTCGATTGTCCTGACACCATCGAGCAATCCCCAAGACCCCAACCATGATTGGGCCAACGCCATCATCAGGCAGAAGACCCTTGGCGTGATTGTCCTGTTTGCCCCGATTGGTGCACAGCAGCAGTCCCAGTTGCGCAACCGCAACTACCCGTTTGTGGTGCTGGACCCGGCTGGACAGTCCGACCACGACGTGCCTTCGGTCAGCTCCCAGAACTGGCCTGGTGGCTGGGCGGCGGCCGACCACCTCCTGTCTTTGGGACACCGCGACATTGCCGTCATTGGCCGGCTGGGCGACCCATTGTGGTGGCGGGCCCGCTACTCAGGCTTCGTGTCGGCTCTAGAAGCCGCCGGCCAGTCGATCCGGCCCGAGTGCTTGCGGTTTGGTCGCTTCCGGGTCGAGGACGGCTTGGAGCATGGCCGAGCCATCTTGTCCCTGCCCAAGGTCCCAACGGCCATCTTTACCGGGGCTGATCTGCAGGCGGTCGGGGTTTACGAGGCCGCCCGCGAGCTGGGCCTGCGGATCCCGGAGGACTTGTCAGTCATTGGCTACGACGACCTACCGGTGGCTTCTTGGCTTGGTCCACCATTGACCACGGTGCGCCAACCAATTGCAGAAATGGCAGCCACAGCTGTCCGGCTGGTGCTCGATCAGCAGACCAGCGATGACCAGCGCCTGGCCTTGGCTACCAAGCTGGTGGTGCGCGAATCAACCGCGGCGCCACGCTGAACAACTACGAAAAGTTGCGCTAATACTAAAGATACTTGACGGCCTACAACGGTCGCGGTAGTTTCGTAGCGTTCGCAACACCTGGGGAAGGATGCCTTGCCCATAGCTGAGGAAACGCGAGGAAGCGCCCAGATTCGTCTCAGCGCGCCCACGGCAACTGCAGACAACTACCGCTCCTCGACTCCTCACCTCAAGGCCGTGAAAGGAGATGCCGCGCAGTGGCTGCTTCGTACGAAGAGTTCTTCGCCCGACGCGAGCTCAAACCGGGCCAAAACTCATCCGTGCGCGTCTTTGACCTAGCCACCGGGCAGATCGAAGAGGTCTATGCCACCGCCAGTGCCATTGTCGGGACGGCCAACTGGACCTACAACGACACTTTGGTCTTCAACGCCAACGGTCGGATCTTCCAGGTGTCTGTGGCCGGCGGCCAGCCCCAGCTGATTGACTTCGGGCGCACCGACCTCAACCACGACCACACTCTCTCGCCGGAACGCGACGCCATTTACTTGACCACCAACGGCTGTGATCTACTGCGCGGGTCACTGGCCGGCGGACCACCAGTAGTGGTGACGGACAATCATGACGGCCTGGTTGCCAGGTACGCCCACGGGGTCAGTCCCGATGGCGGCACCCTGCTTTTTACCGGCGGCAACACCAACGGTTGGCTGGCGCCGTATCACATCTACGCCCTGGATCTGGCCAGCCGGCAGGTCAGGCAGCTCACCGACTCAGCCCCGTTCCGCGACGACGGACCAGAGTTCACGCCCAACGCCGAATGGATCTACCTCCAGTCTGACCGCGCCGCCCAACTTTCCGGCCACATGCAAATCTTCCGCATGCGCCCTGATGGCACCGACCTGACACAGATCACCCATGACGCGCGTGTCAACTGGTTCCCTCACCCATCACCCGATGGCAGGCACCTGGTCTATCTCAGCTACGAGCCATTGGTGGTGGGCCATCCCTTCCACGTATTCGTCGACCTGGTGGTGCTGGAACTGCCAAGCCATGCCGAAGTCGCCCGTTTCGAGATCTTTGGAGGCAACGGCTCGCTCAGCGAGAACGGTTGGTCTCCTGACGGCCAGAAGTTCTCATTCACCGAATACAGGCTTTGCCAAGAACAAACGCGGCACCAGGAGGGGGACATGGCCACATGAGCGGTCCGGAACAACCAATCCTTGAGGTCCAGGACGCGGTCAAACGCTTCGGCAGCGTCACAGCCTTGGCCAAGGGCAATTTCCAGCTAAGCCGCGGTGAGGTCCACGCCATAGTCGGCGACAACGGCGCGGGCAAGTCCACCTTGCTGAAAATCATCGCCGGGGCACACCGGGCTGACGAGGGTCGCCTGATTGTCGAAGGCAAGACAATTGAATTAGCCAACCCAAAGGCAGCCAGCCAATACGGCATATCTACGGTCTTCCAGGACCTAGCGCTGATTGACCATCTCGACGCCTCAGCCAACCTCTTTCTGGGGCGGGAGTTGTACAAGCGACCGCCGCTGGGCTGGTTGGGCTTCCTTGACCGCCGCCGGATGCGAGCCAGGGCGGTCGAGGAAGTCCGCCGCTTGAAAGTTGGTGTCAAATCGGTTGACCAACTGGTGGCCTCAATGTCGGGCGGTCAACGCCAGGCCGTCGCGGTGGCTCGGGCGGTGGCTTTCGGCTCAAAGATTGTCATCATGGACGAGCCCACGGCCGCCCTCGGTGTCCGCGAGACCGCCGCAGTCTTGCAGCTGATCAAAGAACTCAAAGCCCAAGGACTGTCAATCATCATGATCAGCCACTCGTTGCCTGACGTGTTTGCGGTGGCCGACCGGATCACCATATTGCGCCTCGGCGAGACCATTTCCACGGTCTCAGCCGAAGACACTTCGCTCGAACAAATTGTGGGCATTATGACCGGCGCCTACGTGCCCACCAAGTGACGGAGCGGATCAATGAATCAAGTAAGGACACCCGGGCCATGAACCAGGCGAGTGGCGCTGCCGTGGGGCAACCGCAAACCACCGAACGCAACACCTATGGGCTGCTTGGCAAATTGCGGACGGCACTTGGCAAACGCCAGACCCAGCGCATGGTTGTCAACCTGATTGCCATCTTGGGTGTGTCGCTATTTGTCCACCACAAGACTGGCTACTTCTACACCATGCGCAACATGCAGGCGCTTTCGGTGACCATCTGCGTCATGACAATCATTGCTTTTGCCGAGACCATGGTGATGATCGCCGGATGCATCGACATTTCCGTTGGCGGCATAGTGGTCATGACCGGCATTGTGGCCACCTACGCGTCCCAGACCGGCATGCCATTGGTCATGGCATTCGCGCTGGCGGTGGTGGCCGGTGCCGCTATCGGCTTTTTCAACTCGGTGCTGGTCATATGGGTCGGCATCACATCAATGATTGCCACCATTGCCACCATGTTCATGTGTCAGGGCGTGGCCAACGTGATCACCAGTGGTATGCCTGTCACCACCAGCGCCAAGGGGTTCACCACCCTGGGCACGGGCTTCCCGTTCACCGGCGTCTCGTACTCACTCATTGTGGTCCTGATACTGCTGGTCATCTTTGTGCTGATCCAGCGCTACAGCGTGCTTGGCGCCCACGCGGTGGCGGTTGGCAGCGACGACCACGCCGCCTTCCTGGCTGGCGTCAACGTCAAACGCACCATCATTCTGTGCTTCATGCTGTGCGGGGCGGCCTCGGGCTTTGGGGGCGTGATGTACGTTTCCCGGATTGGCACGGCCATGCCCGCCATTGACCAAAACCTACTCTTCCAGGTGATCGTGGCTTGCGTAGTCGGCGGCACCAGCCTGACCGGCGGCGAAGGCTCAGTGTTTGGCACCTTTGTGGGTGCCATTCTGATTGGAACCGTCAACAACGGTCTAAACCTGCTGGGCATTTCAACGTTCTGGCAGTTCATTGCTCTTGGCGTAATCCTGATTGGGGCGGTTGGCCTCGACGTGGCTTTGCGGCAGGATGCATTCTTTGTGATCCGAAAGAGATTCTTCACCCTTACCCGATCCAAGCGCTATTCGCCAGTCGAACCCACTGCTAACCAGGAGTCTAAGTAGCTCCCGCGGGCCATGACGGCACCACTGAGAAAGGAATCCATCCAATATGTCCACCAATACACTCAAGATATCGCGGTTTGTCAGTGGCTTGGCAGCTGCAGCGCTGGTGTTCGGCGTCGCGGCCTGCGGGTCTGGCGGCAATGACGAGCCGACTAAGACCGACGAGCCGACAGCCACCGAGCCAGCCACCACTGAACCAACCGAAGCGCCAGCTCAGACCCTTGAAGGCAAGAAAGTCCTGATGATCCCCTACTGGCTGGATAACTTCGGCGCAGCCTGGGGCCAGTGGACCGTCACCTTGTTCGAGGAGCAGGGGGTTGAAGTGACGCTGGTCTCAACCGATGCGGAGACCACCAAGCAACTTGACGCCATTGAAGCCGCCATCGGTTCGTTGCAGTACGACGCCATTATTTGGCAGCCAATTGACGCCGACTCCGCCACCGCCACCGCTATGCGGATCCAGGAAGCCGGCATCGCTCAGGTGATCTTCAACGCTGACTTTGAGCCTGGTCAAGACGGCCTGCACACACCGCAAATCCAGATTGACAACGTCTCGGGCTTCGGGGTGAGCGGTCAGGTCGTAGCCCAGGCCGTGATGGACAACCCTGAACTGGGCGACCACGTCAAGCTGGCTTGGCTGGGTGCCTTCCCGGCCATCCCGATCTGCGACAACCGACGCGACGCCCTGATCGAGGGCATCAAGTCTGTTGACCCGAACATGGAACTGGTCTACGAAGACGGCATTGCCTCGGTGGCAGACGCCAACTCCAAGATTGCTGACCTGATCACCTCGCAAGCTGACTTCAACGTCTACTTCGGCTGTGGTGGCAACCAGGGCATTGGCGGCGGCGCCGCGATCGACGCCGCGGGCTTGGGTGGCGCCGTCGACAACGTGCCCGTGGACATTGTCCAAGGGGCCGAAGATACGCCTCCTGAGTTGGTCAAGCTGTGGGATCCGAGCTCCTCTGTCATTACCGGTATGACCATGGAACCGAAGCGCTTTGCCCAGGTCTCCGTTGAGCTGCTGTCCCGGCTCATGACCGGTGCGCTGGCCATTGACTCCGACGAAATTCTGAAAGAGGGCCTGACCTCTCTGACCACCGATTGCCAAGCGTCGCGGGCCATCATCGAAGAGAACTACCAGTCCATCCCGAACTTCGAAATCCCTGAGTGCCAATAACCACACCAACTAAATTGGTGCCCGCCGCGCCGCTCGTAGCAGCCGCGCGGTGGGCACCAGCCCTGTGGTGACAACCCGCCGGCCCAACCGTGGAGAATCAAATGGGAATCCAACACCGAGTCCTGGGCACCACCGGTCTGTCGGTGACATCACTTTGTTTCGGCACCTCCGGTCTAGGCAGCCTGCCGGCCGTCTACGGCTACGCCGTTGATGACGCCACGGCAGCCCAGACGCTCAAGACCATCTTTGACAGCCCCATCAACCACATCGATACGGCCAACTGTTACGGCCAATCTGAACAGCGCATTGGCCGGGCTCTGGCTGAAATGGGCGGCCTGCCTAAGGGCTTTGTGCTGTCGACCAAGGCCGATCCAGATCCTCAGACCGGTGAGTATTCGGCTGCTAGGGTGCGGGTCTCGATTGAGCAGAGCCTTGAACGTTTGGGGCTTGACCACCTGCAGCTGGTCTACCTGCATGATCCAGAGAAAATCGGCTGGGACCAGGCCATGGACGCTGGCGGACCAGTCGAAGGGTTGGTCGAGTTGCAGCAATCCGGTGTGATTGATCATTTAGGTGTGGGCGGCAGCCCAGTCGACCTGATGCGACGCTTCGCCGCCTCTGGCCACTTCGAGGTGATTCTCACCCACAACCGCTACACCCTGCTGGAGCGCTCAGCCGAGCCACTCATTGCCGACTGCCACCAAGCCGGCATCGCGGTCATCAACGGGGCGCCATTCGGCTCCGGTATTTTGGGGCGGGGCCCCAAAGCCTCGCCCATGTACGCCTACCGGCGAGCCCCAGACGAGGTGCTCCTCCGGGCAGAGCGCCTCCAGGCTGACTGCGAAGCCTTTGGCGTACCCCTGGCGGCGGCCGCCCTCCAGTTCTCCATGCGCGACCCACGCATCGCCTCGACGCTGGTGGGCGTGACCAAGGCCGCGCGCATCGCCTCCAATATCGATCTGGCCAACTGGCCCATCCCGGCAGAACTGTGGGACAGGCTTGAGCCAGTCACCGCCGCGCAGGCCAACTGGCTCGCCTGGGATGGACCCGACGAGGGTTGAGAAAGGACCTGATGTGACCAAGATCCCGACCATTACCCTGAATGACTCCTTGGAGGTGCCGGCCGTTGGCTACGGCACATGGGCCATGAAGCGACCACAATTCCTTCAAGCCCTGGCGGCTGGATATCGCCTGTTTGACTCCGCCCGCGGCTACGGCAACGAGGCAGAACTGGGCCAAGCCATCGCCCAGAGCGACGTACCACGCGCCGAAATGATCATTACCACCAAAGTCCACCCGCCAAACAACGGCTACGAATCGACCTTGCAAGACTTCCAAGCCTCGCTCAAGGCACTGGACTTGGAGTATGTCGACCTGTACCTCATCCACTGGCCCAACCCAGCCCAAGACCGCTACGTGGAGACTTGGCGAGCCATGATCAAGCTCCAAGCTGACGGTTTGGTCCGCTCAATCGGGGTCTGCAACTTCACGCCGGCTTACCTGCGGCGGCTGATTGACGAAACTGGCGTGGTGCCCTCGATCAACCAAATCGAACGTCACCCTTGGTTCCCCAACCTGGCCCAGACCGCCTGTGACGCTCAACTGGGCATTGTCACCCAGGCCTGGAGCCCGCTGGGCTCTGGCGCCGCGTTCTTGACCGACCCAACGCTGCGGGCCATTGCCCAACAGCACGGCACCACTACGGCGCAAGTCGTTCTGCGCTGGCTACTGCAACGCGGCTCGCTGCCCCTGCCACGCAGCCAGGACCCGTGGCGGATGCGACAGAATCTTGACGTCTTCGCCTTTGACCTGACTGAGGCCGAACTCACCCAAATTGAGGGCCTTGACACCGGCCGCCGGCTTGAGGGCCAGGACCCGGAAACCACCAACTACCTCTAGCCCGACCCAAGGAACACACCCATGTCCAGCTCACTCAAAGTCCTCTATGTCGGTGGCACCGGCACCATCAGCCATTCCGCCGTCAAGCATTCGATCGAGCTAGGCCAGTCAGTCTGGGTACTCAACCGGGGCGTCACAGCCAGCAAGCGGCCCCTGCCAGAAGGCGCCAAGTTGATCACGGCTGACATTTATGACCAGGCTGACGCCGCCCAGGCACTGGGCAACGCCGAATTCGACACCGTGATCAATGTCACCAGCTACACCGCGCCGCAGCTGGCCCAAGCCATCGAGCTGTTTGAAGGCCGGACCGCCCAGTACATCCACATCTCCACGGCTTCGCTGTACAAAAAGCCCATAGTGCGCTGGCCGCTGGACGAGTCAACCCCCAGGTTGAACCCCTTCGTGGCCTATTCGCGCGCCAAGATCGAAGCCGAAGACCTGCTGACGGAGGCCTATCTGAGCCGCGGTTTCCCAGGGGTGATAGTCAGGCCTTCCCACACCTACGACGACGCCCAGCCGCCACTGCCAAGCAACTGGACTCCTTTGAGGCGGCTCCTGGAGGGGCGCGAGGTAGTGGTGACTGGGGATGGCACCTCGTTGTGGACCGTGACCCACGCCGAAGACTTTGCCGTTGGCCTGGTCGGCTTGTGCGGTAACCGCGCCTCGCTTGGCGAGGCCTTCCACATCACCTCGAACTTTGCCTACCCGTGGGACCACATCTACCAGATGCTGGGTCAAGCTGCCGGCATCGAGCCAAGGATTGTCCACATCCCAACAGACCTGATCACCATGGCGGCACCGGACTGGGGTTGGGCTGAACTGCTAGCCGGCGACCTGTCGCACTCAGCCCTGTATGACAACACCAAGATCAAACGCTTTGTGCCACAGTTCAACCCCATCATCAGCTTCGATGAGGGCGCCCGCCGCCTGGTGGCCTGGCAGAGGGCTAACCCTGAGTTCAGCGCCGCCGATCCAGAAGTTGACGCCATCATTGATCGCCTGGTGACCGCCTACCACTCGGCTGAGGAGATCTACCGGAAGGCCGCGCCCTCGGCCTAGGCAGCC
>Ga0123356_10007410_pt1 | contig 10948 bp, 6 predicted proteins | sample TergutEmb28metaG_2_FD_92546 | JGI IMG/M metagenome (GOLD analysis project Ga0123356, IMG submission 92546) | Embiratermes neotenicus P3 segment gut microbial communities from Petit-Saut dam, French Guiana - Emb289 P3 | ecosystem: Host-associated > Arthropoda: Insects > Digestive system > Gut ... | reverse complement strand
TCATGTCGTCTATCCACAAGGACGCGACCGCTAACCAAGGCGTGGATATTTACAACTGGGACTTCCTCGAAGAAGCGCTTGTCAACAACGCTTTCCGGTACGTAAAACACACGGAAGATTTTATCTTTTTGCACGGGAAGGTATTCCGCAAAGCTTTTTTAGACGAGCACGCCATTACGTTTTGCGACGAATTGGTCAAAGACGGCGACGTATACTTTAACGCTATGTGCCGGAGCTTGGCAAAGAATATCCGCATCATGCCCGAGCCCGTGTATGTTTGGTGTCACAACCCGCTCAGCATTTCCCGCGAGCCGGAGTCTCAATACAGCAAGTACCCGTCGCTCATTAAAACGGCTAAAAAAATCGTGGAAAACCTTCTATCAAGGGATAACAAGCGGGCCTCGCTGTACGTGGTGCAGTTTCATTACCATACTTACTTTCAGATGCAGACGCCGCGATGGCTGGAACCCAAGCGTGCGGAATTTAAACGGATCGTCGAGCGGGAGTTTTTTGACACATTTCACTTGGCATACAAAGAGCATTTCGGACAAGTCCCGCCCCCGATGGCGGCCAATTTATACGCCCAAGAACGGCGCAATGTTTTCGAAAAAACCGGCAGCTTTGAGGTGGAAACGTTTGGGCAGTTTATCGAGCGTATAAGCAAAAACGAAAAAAATCACAAGGAGAAAAAGTAAAATGGAAGCGATATATACGGCGGCTGCCGGCGTCGTTTTGGCCGGCTTAGGTATATTGATAAGGCAATTTTTTGCTTGGGTCAATTCGAGAAATGTTTTTAAGAGCGGAAAAGTTAAGATTCAATTGCTGGAGACCTTAGAGCAAATGGCGGTGAAAGGCATTGCCGTCGCCGACCAGGAATTTGTGGACCGTTTGCGAAAAAGCGGCGCCTGGAAAACGTCGGACGAGGAACTGTATAAGTCGAACACAGCCAAGGCGCTTGAGATGGCAAAGGACGCGGTGGTCGGACTTTTAACAAAAGCCGAGTGGGCTATGGTAAACAAGCTGTTCGGCAAGGACGAGGCCGGGGACGTGATTAAGTCGGTTATCCTAGAGCAAATCAAAAAATCTAAATCACAGGAGATTGTATTGTTATGAGAGAAAGTAACATTTATGGCGTAGGGAACGGTTCTCATTACGGGCACGTGAAGCTGTATCCTTCTGCCGGTCAAAACGACGACGGCGCGATGACGCAAAAGGCGGTGACGGATGCAATCAGTGAATCCGGCGGCTATGCAGGAGAAAGTCCGGTGTTATGGATTGGTTCGGCAAGAACCGTCGAAATTGACATGAGGGTCTTGCAAGCATTCCGAGCCAGGGAAACGGTGAACCTAATTGTCAATTGTTATTGGGGGGACCAGTATAGGAATTCCGGTTGCATGGCTGTCGTAATCCCGCTGATTATTGCGCAAGGAACCGTTATTCCTAACCCCGATAGTACTACCGTGTATCAAAATCCGCAGGCTAACGCTTTTCCATATGTGTTAGAAATTCCTTTTAAGTTCAATCCGCGTCGCGGGGATGCGTATTTTTACTGGGGTTATACTCCGGAGCAATGGCGTCAATATAATTATTTGGCAAATCTTACATTTAGATTAGACATTTCGGTAGACACTGAAATAGGGAACTCCGGCGTATACAGTTTTGACGGAACGGTTGGAACGGTAAAGTTTGAGCTTATAAATGAACAAATCGAATCGAATAATCAAGGACAAGACGAATACCCCAATGAGATGCGAACATACATCCAATCCGTCCGCGCCGTCGTCGGAGAAAAAGAAGGTGACGACCGAGACTTCAATACAAATTTAGAGTGGTAGGTAAAATATATGAAAAAATATATCATACAATTTGAGCCCGTAGATCGCATAATCACCTCCGTGAATTTACATGACCCGGAGAATGTATTCGCCATCGGCGAACTTGTTTTATGGGACGATGAAACCGAGGGAATCCGGTTAACAGACCTTAATGCTCAACGTGAACTTGTTTACGGAACCGACCTGGAAATTTACGTGCATGAAAAACGGGACGGGACGTTGTTGTACAACAAGTTGATGGAGAAAAAGGCGCAAATAGCCGGCATAAGAAAAGCCTTGCGCGAGGAATCCCTTTTAAACTGGGCGTTATCCGATTACGGGTCGTTTGATAGCGTAAAAGACGAAAAAGATAGGCTTTTAACGCAATTAGAAGCCGTATCTGCGGAACTTCAAGAATTAGGGCAAGAATATAACGCCGCTAAAGAAATCGCCGAAAGTGCGGAGCAAGAGCGCAGGGATATTGCCTTTGAGAAAATGCACGAATATGATTTCTCAATTTGCATGATAACCAAAGACGAACACGAGTATTTGGAGGAATTTCTGCAGCACCACCTCGCCCTTGGTTTCGATCACATCTACATATACGACAATATGTCCAGTCCGTCGGTCGAGGAAGCTCTAACGAAAATGGTGGGCGTTGATCTATCGAAAATTACCGTAAAGCGCGTAAAATCGCGGCCTATGCTCCAAGACTGGGTTTATAATCTTTGGTTGCGGGAGGATGGGATTTTCAGCCGATACGTCGCTTTTATCGACACGGACGAGCTCTTAGACTTCGGTGGCAAAACGATTCGGGAGTTCATGGCTAATCCGAAATTTCGCAGAAAAGACGTGGGTGGCGTTTATCTCAATTGGGAAACGTACAATGCCGACGGCGAAACGCATAAGAGGTACGGCAAGTTACGCGAACGCTTCAATAAAATAAGCGAGGCCAATAAAGTTGAGTGCAATGTCGGAAAGTCGATTGTAAGAACGTCCAAAGTGAAAAAAATGCACATACATTACGCCGATTACCGCTCCGGTATATACGACATAGACACCTTAGGAGAAATCCCGCAGTCGTACGAGTTAAAGCGATTGGGCGGGCGGGCAGTGGAAGCGGACGAAGCGATTATCTCAGCGGCCAAAGCGCACGCTAAAACAGCCAACAGTATCGGTAAGGTGCGGCACTACTTTACGCGTTCGCTAGAGGAATGGGTGTATAAGATTCTCAGAGGCGACTGCGCCCAGTTTTATCGCCGATCGCTCGTAGAGTTTGTTAAACATAACCCTGATTTGGAGAAGATCGCGAACAATGTGTTTCATGAGCTGTTCGGCGATGCGCAATCGGAAATTAAGTGCGAATACCAAAAGAGCCGCAAAATCGGCAAGGAAAAGCTGAGAAAAATCATTGAGGACGCGCAAAAGAAAGCTTTGCAATGGTGAGAACAATTGCAGCGTTTATCTTGGCGTGGGCAAGTTCAGATTTTCTCTATTAACCTCATGCGGAGGGAATCTTTTTTCTTCAAAAGGCTTCCCCGCGCCCTTTCCAAAAAAGCTGACATCCCCAAAATTGATGTTAATAACCGTAACCCGGTTAAATCCAATGTAACATCATTATACGAGAACAAAATATTATGAAAATCGTAAGAGATATATTCGTCTTAGATAAGGACGTTACGCGGGAGGCGATTGTAAACGCGGCTCCGCAGGTGCAGGCGATGGCAAAATCCGGTCAAATCAAAGGCTTCGTCGCTTTGGCGCACGGCATCCGGTACGGGTTGGACGTGGTTCCGCTCCCCAAAGGTGTGGAGTACCAGGATTTAACGCCGCTTGCGGGTAAGCCAGCGGAGATTCTTAAGCCGGCGGACGCGGCGAGGCAGCCGATTAGACAAGCACTAGAGGCGGGAAGGGGATTTCCCGGAATTCAATCGGGGCAAGCGCCGGAAACAGCGAGGCCGTCCATTTTGCCCGGCGCACAAGCCATGAGGCGGGACGCGATACCGCAACCGCCGAGGCCGTCCGTTTCTCCGCCGCAAGGGCGGGACAGGGATTTGAAGTCGCCGATGTTCCCGCCACCTGCGCCCGCGCCGGCAAAGCCTCCGGCACCGCCGCAAGCGCAGGGGGCGGTGTCGGTAAGGCCGGTAATTCCGCAAGCACAAGGCGGTGCGGTAAGGCCGCCCGTTTTGCCGGATGCGGTGCGCAACTTTGGAGAGCGGCGCGAGATGCGTAATAACCCTCCGGAAGCCGCGAGAATCACGCAAGCGCAGCCGGTGGAGAGAATGAGGCCGCCCATTCCTCCGGGCGCGAGAATGCCGGAGATGAGGCCCGGCACGTCGGGCGTAACGCCGGAGATAAATCCGGAGATGCGGGGCACGGGAGCCGCAAGGCCGTTCGTCCCGCCGCACTTGCAAGCGATGCAGGCGGCGAAGCAACCGCAAACGCCGCAAGCGTCGCATGGGCTATTGAGGCCTGAGTTTAAACCCCGAGTCCAAGGCATGAACTCGGAGCTGCCGCGCCCTTTCGCGCCTACGGGAATGGGAAGTCCCACGCTCGGTGCAAGGTCGCAAATGCCGGTTCCGCCTTCGTCAAAACCGCCCGTGGTTCCGCCTCCGCAAATGGCGCCTTCAATGAAACCGCCTGTCGCTCCGGAGCCGCAGATATTTCAGCCGACGAGGCCGCCCGCGGCTCCGCAACCGCAAGTATTTCAGCCGACAAGACCGCCTGTGGCTTCGCGTCCGCAACCCAATGCTCCGGCAAGGCCGCCTATCGCTCCTCAACCGCAGCAAGCCGGAAAAAGCCAGCTAGAAATTTCGCGCAGCTACAGCGGCTTAACGGAAGCCGCCAATCGTTTTCCCAAAGCGGAAATCAAAGAAAAAACGGACACTGACGCCGTTATCGCGCAAAAGGACAAGGAAATTGCCCAGTTGCGCGGCAGGCTAAATGAAATCACAGGCAAACTCGAAACGGCGCTGCGGGATGCCCGGCGGTAAGTTATGGCGAATCGGCCATAACGAACGATAAGCAAATCCACAGATTGTTTCGTCGGCGAGTTTAATCCTTCCGGGAGCAATTCCCGCAGCCTTTGCCGCAGGAGAGACTCATTCGGCGTAGCCCGCGTCAATATTTACATAAAAAGTCCTTTTACGGGGACGGCCGGAAAAGCGCTTTATTGCCGTGGGAGGTATAGTCTCGCGCTTTTTCCAAACAGGCCGTCCCCGTATCTTTTTTCTGCACCCATTAGCATCAAAAATTTTCCATCAAGCATTAAAACCTCAAAAACCAAATCGAATATCAAATTAAATACCGTTTACGGAGAAACAATCATGAGCACACCTATCAAAGAACATATCAATCACACCCGGCTGCCGTTTAGTTGCGGCGCGGGCGAGGCATCGGTGAGCGTGCGGTCGGGGCACCTTATTTTCGCGTGTCCGGACATCAGCGTCGGCGCCGGCAATTTTGCCATGGACATCGCGCATGTATATAATGCGGAGCTCAATGCTTTCGATGTCGGCATGGGGAACGGCTGGAAGCTGAACGCACAGCAGTATATTATTCCGGCTGTCGGGAATAACGGGTCGGATACGGACACGTTCACGTATATCGACGCCATGGGTTACAGCCATGAATTTGTATATTACGTTGGGAGCGGGGTACGGTACTTTTATGACAAATCCGGTTTGAATTTAACGATGGAAGTAAGTGGATCTGGCTCCTCTCGTTACTATGCCATTGCAGATGACGTAGGGTCGGGGAATGAAATGATCTTTGATTCGGACGGAAGGATTACCGGAACCGTGTCGGCACTAAATAACGCGATTGAAAAATGCTATGTGTATAATCCAGAGGGTAGGCTTGCCGAGATTTACGACGCAAGAAAGTCGACGCGCAAGCTTCTATTGAATTATTACCTAGACGGCCGGCTCTCTTCCATCGAATACGAGCCGGACACGAATATTTATCCCCGCGCGGTTCAACAGACGATTTACTACGATTACGACCTTAGCGGCAATTTAATCCGCATCACCCGCAGCGCCGGCCCGGAATCCGAAACCGTGGCGTACTTTGAATATTTGGGCCCGGTGTTGGCCGGAGGGACGTGCGCCCTCACAAAAGCGGTGAGCGGCGTGGATTCTTCCGCGCTCGGGTTTCAATATGACAGTTCAAAAAGAATTTGGATGGTGCGTTCCGGTTTTTGCGGCGTGCGGGTGACGCAACGCGACCCAAATGTGTATGCGGAGGTTCCGGCCGGGCTGTATGCCGGAACGGTGCGTTGCGGGGACGCGGGCGTGTTCTGCTGCTCTGCCGAGCCGTTGCAGATATCGTTCGGCAACCCCGACCCGTTCTGCGCTCCCGAATTAAATGTCCCGGATTGGAAAGCATGGACGGAATTGGATATTGTTACTTCGAAAAAGCGCACTATCGTATCAAGCGAGAAGAAAACCGCGTTAAAATACTACTTTGACAATCATGGTTTTACGGTGAGCGTATTTGAACAAGACGGGCTGTTGAATTTAAAGACGCTCGCAAAGGATACCGGCGTTCCGATCGCGTCCGCAAGCGGCAATGGCTATAGCGAAACCATAAACGGTTCAAGAACTATGTATAGCAGCGGAAATTTCGATAGGATTGCACTGGAGAACTTACCGGCAAGCCTCTCCTCGCCGCAGGAAACGCACTTAAAGCGTTACGTTTTTACGGCATGGATTAAAATTAGATCGGAAGGCATGTTGCGGGCAAGACTGGAACTTTCATATAAGAATCAGGCGCAAGTCCCCAAGTCGTTTTTTGCGGATATTAACCCGCACGCCGTCGAGGTATGGCAGTTTGTTTCAATACCGCTCACGCTGGATCAATCAAACAATAAAAAAGGCACCGAAGTCGAGTTGTGTTTGTTGAACGGACGCCTAAATCATTGCCGGTTTTACGCGGCAAACTGCCGGATTGCATCCGCGCCGCACAGCACGCTTCAATTATCCGTTCCCGCCGCTCCTCCCGCTCTAGAGGATTGTATCGAGGACGTTTTAAAGAGCAGTCATGTAATGCTGACCCGTTGGAATCAGTACTCGCCGACGCACATCTCTTTACCCGGCGGGACGTATACCGAATCCGAAAACTTCTTAACTGCCGAGGACATTATCCGTACTATCCTCAACAAAAAACTGCGGAGCGACGGAAACGGCGCGTTCGACTTTGTGTATTCCGGCGGCACAAAAAGGATTAGCGACGTAACGGCGGCCGCGCTGGGCAACTATTCTCATGCCATAGATATTGCCTTAGTCGCCTCGGGTGGCGCGTCGCTGTACACTAAAACGGTTTCGCCGGACGAAAAAACCGTGACGCAAACGGAATATATTTTTGAGGACGACCAATTCGATGTCAGCAACAATCTAATCGAGGCGGGCGGGATTAAGGCGGTTACAACCACCACGTTGCCGGACGTGCTGGATAGTTTTGGGGTGCCGGTAAGTACGTCTACGGTCACAAAAACCTCCTATGCCGGGCTGTTGCTCTATACTATCGATGCTTACGGCATAAAAACAAAGCAGGTATACGACGCCTATGGGAATGTGGAAGCCGTTGAACAAAGCGATGCATTTGGCAGCCTGCCAACTTTATATTATGTCATGCATTTCAATTCCAATCCGTCTACTCCCGAAAGTAGTAGGGAGTTTGTCACGCAAGAAAGCTCATTGTCCGGGCTCAAGATTTACACTTACAAAGACCCGTACGCACTGGAAAGCGTCACAAAGAATAATGGGAAGATTGAATATGACTATAATTCGTTTTACGACCGCATCGAAGAACTCAAAACCAAAAAAGCCGCGAATTATGTAAACGCCGGCAATACGCTTACCTACGAAAACGGGCGCATCCGGACGGCGAGCGACGCGAAATCGACCTTCGGCGCCAAATTCCATCCGGTTGGCAGCGGGGTAGAGTTTACGGTGTTTGACGACTCGGTTGAAAAAGTATTGCAGCTAAACAGTCAGGAGTTTAACAACGGAAGCGGAACGACGACGCTGACGTCGCGGTATTTCCGGTCGCCGGATGGCAAATCGGATACGGTACACACGCAACTTGACCCGTACGGCCGCGTAAAAAATGTGACGTACGAGGTAACGTCGGACCAAGATCCCCCGATTGTTAAGCACGAAACATCGTTTGAATACATGGGCGATTTTCCTTCGTACGCCGACAAAGAAAGCGCGTATGTACAGCCGATTAAAAGCATATTCGACGGAAATACCGGATACCATACTTACCAATACAAAGACGGGCGCCTAAACGGATTCAGTCACGGTACTTTTGCGATGGAGCAGGAGTCCGGGGCGGCGACGAAGTTTTGGTATAGCGGCTTAGAAAGGTATGCGAACGGGTTTTTCTACGACGAAGAAAAAACCATTGCGTCGCGATTAAAAGAATCCAACACATATAAGCTTATCGCGGGCCAGTATACCGAAACCCCGCTGATGGGCAAGTCATATACCTACGATTGCTTTGGGAATATTAAAATCTCCGAACACAGCCGGAGCGAAGCGCTGGCGGGGCACACCCACCTAAAAGAGTACAAAACCACAACGGATTATAACCCGAACAACGGGCAAGAGATATTGGGGATAGCGTTTTCCGCCGACTATAAGGTAGATTCGGTGGTGCAAGCCTCCACGCATGTAAAATATAGCTACGCAAGCATTTTGGGCGAGATTGTGGCGTTTACGGAAACCTTCGGGGCGACCATGGGCGGGGTTTCTAACCTGCAACATCTAAACTCGGTGGCGGATAAGGTATCCGTATCTTACAATATCGACGAATTGGGGCGGATTAAGCGGGAAACGAATTCGGCGTTTGGCATTGACTGGATGTACGCGTACGACGGCAACCGGTTAAAAAGCCGGTATGAAACGGAAAATCCCGATTACGGGTACAGAATCGACCACGACGAGGACCTCGAGAAAGAGTGGATATCTGTTAAGCAGTCGAATAACGAGGAGTGGAGTAAACAAGTCGATTTAGACTTATACGGCAATTTTGAAGACGAAGACGATATCCGCTACGCTTGGCAGCGCGGCAATTGGCTGGCAGGCGTCGGGCTTACGGACGGTAGCGGGGGCATCTCGTCTTGGAACGCGCAGTACACGTACAATTACCAAGGGGTCCGCGAATTCAAAAACAAAGGCCAAGCCGACCAAACCGAGTACTTGTGGGACGGCGGAAAATTAATGGGCGAAAACCGTGGTTATTACGCCGAGAAAAAGCTGCGGTATTTTTACGACGCGTCCGGCATCTGTGGGCTGCACTATGACAGCGGCCAAACGCACGGGGAATATAATATAGGGAAACATTTCGTGTATGTAAAGGACGGCTTTGGCAACGTGACGGCGATTGTGGACGAAAAAGGCCTGCCGGTCGCCCGGTACCACTACGACGCGCTGGGGGAATGCAAGATTACGGCCTTTGATTTTGACACGCCGACTTCTACATCGTACAGGGTAACGGTGTGCGAACGGGATATGCGCAACGGTGAGCTGAAGTATACGATCGAGGAATATGTGAGCGGTGTTTTTCAGAGAAAAACCGTCTACGGGCACGATTATAACGGGGCGCCGAGTGTGTTGGTCACCGACGAATACGAGCTTACGCTGGACCCGGATATCTATGCCTATCCGATCGAGGAGGTTTTGTGCCAAATAGCGTTTGTCAATCCGATTCGCTGGAAAAGCCATTATTGCGACGCCGAAACGGGCTTTTATGCCATCTACATGCACGGCCGCACCCGCTATTACTACCCGCTGTTCGGCCGCTTTTTAGACGCCGACACGCTGGAACTTACGCTTTCGCGTGCGCTTAAAGTCGGGGGCTTAGACCGGCGCAGTTTAGGCGTATTAAATCCCTTGACATTCCCGGCGTATGGGTATAATATATACAGTAACACGTTTGATGGGGTAGGAGGACCCGTTGACGTGAGCGGTTTGGGGATGGATGGTGGTGGAGCATGGCCAAGCTTGAAATTACTTGATGATATAACAAATGTTGCTGAAAATGGATTTGGTTCAATTACAGGTGCAATCAATGGTCTTAGAACACATAAAGGTTTGAGCAAAATTTCTGGATTTGAGAAAGCTTCCAATGCCCTAATGTGGGTGGCGGCAGGGACACAATTTGGAATAAGTGTATATGACAATTTCATTGTTTCTAATGACTATTCAATGGCGCGAAAATTTGGCAACTTGTATGGCGAAGGGCAATACATTACTCTTAGTGCACTCACAACTCTTGGAGTCGCTACAGCCTTAGCCCCCACTGGAATAGGAATAATTGCAGTACCAATTGCCTTTGGAGTAGGCATAATAGTTGATTTACTATGGAAAGGCGAATGGAACCTATTTGGGATACATGTTCCGGGTTTTAAAATTAACGGCAAATCAATTGACCAGCTTATAAAAAACTTTTGGAGCTGGGTATTTGGAGGTTTTAAATGAATAAAGAATTAACTACGAAGGAACGAATAAAAAAAGTTGATTTTGCGATTAAAATTAACAAAATAATCGCACCTTGGTTTTTCGTTGTTTTTGTTGTAGCGTTTATAGTATTGTCTATTGTCTTTGTTGAATATATTCCGCTATTTATTTTCTTGCTTTTAATTCCTACGGTAATTAATGCATTTTTATATCCAATTATGATGAGGGGTTATAAAAAAAGACGGCAAGAATTACTTGCGCAACTTGAACAAGAACAAAATAGTCTGTCTTATTAACGTGCAGGTTCTTAATAACGGCTATGAAGCAAATTACGCCAGAACGCCAGTTGATGTTATATCATTGATTCTAGTATCAATAGCCTTATGGCTTGTTGTTATTTTAATGATTTTTTATCTCATGAAGTCCGGCGTATGTTGGATGGTAGTTGATAATAAAGGCATAAGATTAAGAAATATCTTTGGTATTGTCAAGGCGCATAAGTGGGATGCGATTAAGAACATTTTTGTTAACGACTTTAAGGGAACCGAAAAACTTCCTGCGGTAATGGTCTATGGAACGCAGAAAGTCAATGTTCCCAAAAAGATGCCGACCAAATGGATATACGTTTCCATCAGCGAAGAGTACAGCGGCGAAAATATTTTAGAGTAT
>Ga0123356_10007409_pt1 | contig 10949 bp, 7 predicted proteins | sample TergutEmb28metaG_2_FD_92546 | JGI IMG/M metagenome (GOLD analysis project Ga0123356, IMG submission 92546) | Embiratermes neotenicus P3 segment gut microbial communities from Petit-Saut dam, French Guiana - Emb289 P3 | ecosystem: Host-associated > Arthropoda: Insects > Digestive system > Gut ... | reverse complement strand
GTACGCACTAAAGACAATAAGCGCGACAATGATGGCGACAACTAAAATGAATACGCCTATCATCACCTTTTTTTGATTGGCTTTCTTTGAGACTTCCGCCTGTCGCTCTTTCTTGTTCATGGATATGATACCTCCTGATTTTTGAAAAAATTTGAAAGTTTTGAAAAATATGTGGTAATCCGGTCCTTTTGTACACTGCGAGACTCTTTCCGTTTATACGCGGGCGGTGTCCCTGTCGATGAGTTGTGTTAGTTATTATGTTAGCTATTATGTTAGCTATTATGTAGTTATATTTGTTTATCCGTCATGCCAACCGCTGTTTAGCGTTGCGGTTTCTTTCCGTACTCGTCATCCAGCAATTTTTTCAAATCGGAAACCACGTCGCTGATATCTTCTTTTGTGACATGGGGCATCAAAACAAACCGCAATGCCGGAATCGTTTTTGTTGCCGAAACGTTCCAACCGTATTTTTCAAGAAGAAGTGAACGGATTTTATCGGTTTTTTCCCGGGTGGTTTCTGTTTCCTTATTGAAATTTGTACCGGGGGCGGGAGTAGTGTCAATATCAATGGCACTGCTGTCAATGTTAACGGTGACGATATTGATTTGGGGATCCAGATAAGGTTTCAATCCGATTTTTTCGAGTTCCTTTTGGAAACAGTCCGTCAAATCCATGCAATAAGCGACGTTTCTCTGATAACCGTCTCTTCCGAGATATTTCATGACGGCATATGTTGCCGCGACGGCGGCGCCGGGGCGCGTTCCGGTCAGAGTGGATTGATCCCGGCTGGTCAGGTACGGCGTTTTGACTTTGATTTTGTCCAAAGAAAGATCCAAAAAAGATTTGTCTCTGAAAACAAGAATGCCTGCGGGAATGACAGAAAGACCCATTTTGTGAGGGTCAATGGAAACGGAAGTCACGCCGGGGAGATCAAAACCGAATTTGGAACCAAAAGCCGGACGGGATGGAGCTAAAAAAGGATAAACAAAACCGCCGAATGCGGCATCAATGTGAAGTGGCAACTGGTATTTCAACGCAATTTCCGAAAGTTGGTCAATTGGATCACACATACCAAATTCCGTGTTACCGGCAATTCCGATCAAACCGATTGTATTCTCATCAATTTGAGATTCCACGGATTTGGGAACAACTCTTGACTGTAAGTCCACTTCTGCCTTTTTGAGTTCAATACTGAGCAAATTTGCAATTTTTTTAAACGAAAAATGAGCGGTTTTCGGTAAAACCAAATTTGGTTTGGTATCCGAGTTATCTTGAAAAACGGCAGATCGATTCTTCATATGAAAGACGGCTTCAATATTGGATTCTGTGCCGCCGGACGTCAAATGTCCGAATGCAGCTCCCGGATTGGGATGATTCAAAAAACCGGCGGTAATTTTAATTGCTTCTTCTTCCATCCTAGCTACTCCCCGAAAAAGACCCGGATCGCCGACATTAGAATGAATAAATTGATAATAAGCCGTCATTGCAATTGGATGGGGAATTGTACACATCGAACTGAGAACCTTTTTAAAACTCGTGTCTAAATTTGAAAAAAAGCTGAGCTCTGCAAGAACTTCTTCCTCAGACAGACCTTTTTCATCCATGACAGGAAAAACAGAAATTAATATTTAAAACTTGCTTGGTAAATATCGACTCGGTAAAAACTCATTGATTTGATAAAGTTTATTTGTTCCACAGGAAGTTCAAAAACAATGTTCCATACTGACCCTATGGTTTCCATTGGAGTATTTTACAGGATCTTCATAGAATTTTAAAAATGCCGACATAGACAATCTTTTCCGTAACTATAAACAATTTTACAGCAAATTTAACGGAGCATTTTGAATTTTCCGAGAGTTAGTTTGCTAATACTTTCAATATGTAGATCTTCAATTGAAATTTTTACTCAGCCAAAAAACCTCTATGATTACTTTTAAAATTTTTTTATTTTTTCCTGTTATTAATAATATTATGAATATTCTTATTATTTTTTCATACTTCAATAAGTTTAAATATGAAAAAATTCATAACGCAACAACATAGTGTTAACATTAAAAATAAAAAACATTTTTTATTTTTCTTTTTTCTTTGAAAATTTTCTAGTAAGTGTTTCACTAGAAGTTATGGGGGGTAGGGGTTTTATAAACTCTCCATTGGAAATAATGGGGTTAATAGAAGAAAACTCTGTTAGATATCTTTTGCTGAATATTAATATTATTATTATATTGTTAATGTTAAATTGGTTGCAGGCATAGACTTCCTTAACAATCTACTCTGCTCAAGTAAAATTTAGTTTTAAAAAGTTCAAGTTATTTAAGTATTCCAATTTCCTGAACAATTCTAAATCATTCATTTTTCAGATGCATCTTCAAACATCCGAAGTAAGATCTAAAACAATCTCATCTGTTTTAAATAGGAAAAGAATATTTTTAGGTCAAATTAAAAAAATCTTAAATCAAATTATTTCGTTATTTCTCAGCCAATGTTATTTTTCATGCTGTGGTTAATACTAAATTCAAACAGGTTTCATCATGAAAAACGAAGAAAATTCAACTTTCAATCGAAATCCTTCCGATCCCAACTCTTCGGTTTTGGACCCTTCGGATACTTTCGTTGCTGACTCTTCCAACTCTTCCAATTCTTCCGGCTCTTCTGAAACTTCCACGACTGATTATTTAGTATCCAATTCTTCAGATTCCAATTCAAATACAGATTTATCCGCAGAACCTCCAGAATCTCCAAAAGTTTCTGCAGAGCTCTCAAACTCATTATCAGATGTTGTTGTAAATATGGATAATATGATTTTTGTATCAGAAGAAGAAGCTGGAGACATCCAAAACCCAACAAAAATCATTATTATCGGCACAGCTCATGTTTCACAAAAAAGTGTTCAAGAGGTACGTGAATCCATCGAAAGGGAAAAACCGGATATTGTTGCCGTTGAATTGGATCAGAATCGTTACAAAGGAATGACAGATCCCGATGCCAATAAAGACCAGCAGGTTTCTTTCAAAGAAATATTAAAACCCGGTCAAACATTTTACTACCTGCTTTACAGCTTTTTGGCTTACATCCAAAAAAAGATGGGTGAACAGATGGGTGTTCCGCCGGGTTCTGAAATGTTTGCGGCCATTGAGGGCGCTCAGGAAATCGGCGCCGGTCTTTCTTTAATCGATCGCGATATCCAAGTCACATTCAAACGTTTCCTCGCCAAGCTGAGTTTTATGGAAAAATTGAAAATGGCTTATAATCTTGCCAAAGGAATGATTTTCGGAGAGGAAACAGATCAGGAAATTGATATCAACAGCATGACCAATCAAGATGTCGTTACAGCGATGATTGAAGAATTCCGCAAATTCGCACCGACTGCCGCATCTGTTTTGATTGATGAGCGCGATGCTTATTTGGCCGGCAGCATTCTCAGGACAGTGCAGCTGGCAGGCCCCGGCAAAAAGATTGTGGTTGTCATCGGCGCCGGCCACCGTCAAGGCGTCATGGATTACCTTCAAAATCCATCCAAAATTCCGGACTTAAAAGAGCTGAATGTGATTCCCAAAAAGAGATTTGGCATCCTGAAATTCATCAGCTGGGCAATTATGGCGTTGGTTTTTCTGTCCTTTGCTTATATTATTTACTCCATTATCACATATCCTGAAATGACGACAGATGTTCTCGTTTTGGCCTTTGCTGTGTGGTTCCTAATCAATGGTGTTTTAAGCGCGGCCGGCGTTATGATTGCCGGCGGCAAATTGCGGTCTGCTCTTGTTGCGTTCCTGCTTGCTTGGTTTACGTCGTTCAATCCCTTTTTGGCGGCCGGCTGGTTTGCAGGACTGGCCGAAGCCGGAAGTCGAAAACCGACGACAAAAGACATGAAAGATATGATAAATGCTGAAACATTCAAAGAATTGAACCGAAATTCGTTCTTCAAAGTCATTTATGTCGCCGCGCTTGCCAATGTCGGCAGCATGACCGGAACGTTTGTCGGCGCTTATTTGGTTATGAAAATTTCAGGAATTGATTTCATCGAACTCGTGAGAACTGTTATTTCCGGCATTTTCACTCTCTTTTGAGTACTCATTCTGAGTATGATTCTTTCATTCCTTTTTCTTTTCGTTTTTTCTTTTTTTGTTGTATTCATCATTACAAAATCCAAAAGTTACGAAAATGTAAAATACAAAATACAGAAATACAAAATACAGAATAGAAATACAAAATACAGAATACAAAATATTGAGGTCTCAGACTGAATTGAATCAACAAAGAGGTTTAAATCATGGTTAGAAAAGCAAAAAATGCAACCATTGTCGGTGACGTTGAATTTGGAAAAAACACAAGCGTTTGGTATGGCGCAGTCATTCGGGCTGATGCCGGGCCGATAAAAATCGGTGAAAACAGCAATGTTCAGGACAATTGTGTTCTTCACGGCAACATTCGTCAAACGCTGGTCATCGGTAAAAACGTCACAATCGGACATAGTGCCGTTGTTCACGGCCCAATCATTGAGGACAATGTGATGATTGGTATGCACTCCACGATTTTGGACGATGCCGTCATCGGCGAAGGAAGTATTATCGGCGCAAACGCCCTCGTTCCGGTCGGAAAAATCATTCCGCCAAGAAGTATGGTTCTGGGCGTCCCCGGCAAAATTGTCCGCGAAGTCACCGAAGAAGAGGTTCAAGCAACCATTCAAAACGCTCTTTGGTACGTTAAAATGTCTGAAAATTTGGAAGAGTAACACACAAAAAGAGGCGGGGTGCCGAAAGCATCCCCATAAACGCGGGTGGTTTCCAATCAAAAGGGAAGAATTTGAAATCGAAGCCAAAAGGCGTTAGGCCGCAAATTGTTTAAATAATTGTAAGTGATTTTAACAGTATGATTTCTTCCAAAAATATCCGCTTTCATACGCCATCTAATACTTATGTCATTCCAAAAAATTCTTTTTTTGACGAAAATGTTGTCATCCACGGCAACGTCATCGTCGGCTCAGGAACTCATTTCTGGAAAAATGTTAAGATCAACGGCAATATCCAATTCGGCAAAGGCAATGTTGCGGAAGGAAATGTGAATGCCGACAATGTCATCATCGGCTCCCGCTCCAGAATAATGGGAACCGTTTCGGCGAAGGGCGACGTTTCTGTTTTTCAAAACGCTGTTGTCAGATCCATTGAAAGCGGCGGCACAATTACAATTATGGAAGGCAGCGCGGTCGGTCATGCCGACGGCAACAGGCTGGAAGTTATCGGAAAAGCGGACATTCAAAGAATCGGTGTCATTACAAAAGTGACAGTCAGAGCTTATAATATTGCAGCCATGGAAGAGCCGGAAGAAGAGACAGAAAGTATCGACAATATAATGGAAGAGAAGACGGCCACGGAAGAGAAAACGACCACGGAAGAGAAGACGACCACGGAAGAAAAGGCGGCCACGGAAGAAAAGGCGGCCACGGAAGAGAAAACAGACAGTATTGAAGCCGTCGGCAATTCGGAAGACGCAAAGGACGCCGAAATCACTGAAAACAATTTAATTGATGAAACAATATCAACATTTGAACAGGCATATAAAAATAAAAAAGATATCAACCGCAACGCAAATTTATATTCATCAACAACCCCCCAATTTCAACTGGAAAAGAAGAGCGATAAAGAGTATCAACCGGCAAACAATTCGGTTATTCCGGCAGATGAAATGCCGGATGTTGAAATTTTATCTTCCGCAGAGCAGCAGGCCCCCGCATTGCCCCGTCCGGCCGGAGCACAAAAAACCGTTGAAACGCCTTTCGGTGTTGTTTTAATTGATGATCCTTCCGACAAATCCGACAAAAAAGAATCAGCAACAGCCGCCGGCAGGAAAGAAAAAGCAACGGCCGCCGCCACATTCAAATCGGATTTGAAAAGTGCCGAACCTCAGAGTTTAGGTGAAACAATTGAATTTGAGACTGAGACGGCTGAACCGGAAAATAAACAGGAATCTGAGCCCAAATCCAAATCAAAACCTTGGCCTGAGTTTGATCCGGACCTTGCCCGAAGCGGGCAAACCGGCGCCGCGGCCGCAGAGCGCAGAAATAAAATTCAGTCGACGGCGGGATCCGGCGGCGTTTGGAAGTCCTCTCCAAAAGAAACGGCATCTTCTTCTGTTCTGAACACGGAATCTGTTCAATTCCAATATGAAGAGATTAAAACAACGGGCAGTTCCGCCGGCTCCGTTAAAGAAAAAGCCGGCGCCGACCGGCCTGTTTCTGATAATGTGCGAAAGGCCAACAAAAAGATTATTCTTGAAGAAATCGGTGAAGAAACAAAGTTTGATTCAAAATTTATTCAAAAATCCGCTCCGAAACCCGTTCCGAAATCCGCTCTCTCCGATGCCGCCGAAAAACCAAATCCTGCCAAAAATTCATCTTCACTGATCCTCAAAAACAGAGCGACAGACGAACAATCAAAGGTTGAAAGTCAGTCGGCGGCTGAAGCGTTCATTCGCCGTGAAACCGGAACTGTCAGAGAAGCCGGGCCGGCCGGACCGACCGGACAAAATTCCTCCGCGGATCCGAAAAAATCGAAAATGTGGTATGAACAGCGTTTTAAGCAGGTAAAAACCAAACGAAAAGAGTATCCGCCTTACATTTAATCGTTACTGTTCTTTTGTACACGATCCGAATATTCTGACGGTGTTCTGTCCCGTCGCGGTGTCTTTTTCGAATACCGCATCCACATTAAATATATCTTTCATGTTCTCCTTCGTCAGGACATCTTCCGGCTTCCCCATCGCGAATATTTTATGGTCCTTGAGCATCACGATTCTGTCGCAGTATCTGACGACCATCGGAAGATCGTGCGACACGATGACCACCGTGAGGCCCTCCTCGCGCGAGAGCTCTCTCACAAGATCGAGGACTTCGAACTGATTGCTGATGTCCAAATGCAGTGTCGGTTCGTCAAGAAGGATAATCTCCGGTGTTTGGGCGAGCGCTCTTGCGATGATCACTCTTTGTCTTTCCCCGCCGCTCATGGTGTTTATGAACCTGTCAGCAAACGCCGAAATGTTCGCCTTTTGCATCGCCTCTTCCACTTTCCTCAGGTCGTCCGAAGATTCTCCGCGGAATCTTTCCAAAAAAGGCATCCTCCCCATCGTCACGATGTCTTGCACGGTAAACGAGAAATGGATCTCATTCGACTGAGGAACGACGGCGATGTGTCTTGCGATACCCGATTTTGTCATGTCTTTTATATCCGTGCCGTCAAGCAGAACCCTTCCTACCGCCGGGTCCAGATTGCGGTTGAGATGTTTCAGAAGCGTCGTCTTTCCGCAGCCGTTCGGGCCGATGACGCCGATCACCTCCCCCGGGATGATCTCAAGGTCTATTCCGTCCAAAACCGGCTTGTCCTTATAGGAAAAACGGAGATCTTCGATTCGAAGCGTCAATTCCACCCGACCTCGCTCTTCCTTTTACGCAGGAGATATATAAAGTACGGGGCTCCGATCAGTGATGTCAGGATACCGATGGGCAATATTCCAAAATCAGTAAACAGAGACCTTGAAAGATAATCGCAGAGCACCACAAATGCCGCTCCTCCGAGCATCGACAGCGGAAGAAGCGCTCTGTTATCCGGGCCGATGACAATGCGCAGCATGTGCGGTATCACCAATCCCACAAAACCGATCACTCCCACAAACGCAACGGACGCCGCCGTGACCAATGATGAGGAAACGAACATCTCCAGTCTGACCCTCTTCACGTCTACCCCGAGGTCTTTTGCGTGCGCGTCACCGAGCATCATCGCGTTCAGCTCCCTTCCGCGGACTGCCATGATAATGCTTCCGATGAGAATCAGCGGTATGACGACCAGCGTGTTCTGCCACCCGTTCTGCGAGAGGTTGCCCATGGTCCAGAACACGATTCCGACCATTCGTTCCCCGGCGAGATACGTGAGCAATGAGACCAATGCGCTGAACAGAGAGCCGACAGCGATACCGGACAAAAGCAATGTTTCGGTCGGTACGCGTCCGCCGACGCGTGATATAAAATAGACGAGGAACATCGTTGCCATACAGAATACGAAAGCGGACAGAGGCACAGTCACAATCATCGGAAGGAACGCGAGCGGAATCATCATTGCCAAGGCTGCGCCGAAGGCCGCGCCCGACGACAACCCCAAGATGTACGGGGATGCCATAGGATTCCGAAACACGGCTTGCATCGCCGCGCCGGAGATTCCGAGTCCTGCGCCCACCATGCATCCCATGATCACTCTCGGGCCGTTCACTTCCCGAACGATGGTTACACTCACATTGCTTCCTATCCCGAAGAGAGCCGTGAGCGCGTCCTTAAAAGAAAGATTTATGAACGCCTGCGTGAGGTCTAAGATCACCGAGAGCGCTAATATGATTATGAGTACGGCAGTCACCGCTAAGAGTTTTGTCTTTCTTTTTCCGGTACTGTTCATCTGCATTGATCGTCCCTCGATAAATATGATGTGTCAATATGATGCGTCAAAGGTTTATCCGAAATATTTGCGGATACATCGACTGCGCCATAAATTCAATGCCGTCCTGCGATGTCGGACCGTACTGATTCATCACCATGTCCAATTTGAATATCTTCACATCCGGACCGATGTTCATCTCCGCCCTAAAGTCACTCGGGGTTCCCGCGTAATACGGGTCCAGGAATATCACGTCAAGATCCGATTGGATGAAGATGGTGCTGTCCACCTGATACGAGGTCAGGGCGCTTCCGGTCATGGAAGGGTTGTCGGCCGCGTTTGTGCCTCCCGCAATCTTCATCAGGATCACGGAATATGAATTGACGTTGCCCACTCTCAATACGTCTCCGCTGTAGCTCACATATATCGCTTTTGCTTTTGATTCGGATGTTATACCGTGTTCTTCCAGTTTGTCCGAGTAGTATGTGAGGTTTTCCTGCATGGAATTTACGATGTCGGCCGCCTTTTCATCACGGCCCATTATGGTGCCGATTGTTGCAATCATATCCATTCCCTCCTCGTATGTTTGAGGGTAGAATGTCACCACTTTCAGTCCCATCTTTTCCATGGACGCAATGGCGGTCGCGTGGTAAGAATAACCGTAAAGGAACACAACATCCCGATTTACATCAAACCCGCCCGGTCCGTCCGCCAGCAACTGCGCGATTTGCTGGCCGTCGCCCACAGGATATGCCGGAATTGAATTCAGTTCAATCACTCCGCTGCTTGACGGCGCGGAATAAATGTCTATCATCACGATGTCATCACCACAGCCGAGCTCCAACAGAGTCGTGGAAAAAGCCAGCCCCAACACCGCCGCTTTCTGAGCGGGTTCCCGGAATTTCACGTCCGTTCCGATAGAATTCGTTATCGTGAAATAAGGATCTTCGGAATCCGCGTTGCCGTACTGTTCTCCATGCATATGCATCATATACGCCGCCATGACCGCCGCGCCTCCGATAAACAGCAATGCGACGATAATAACCTGTATCTTGTTTATTGTCATGTCATTCACGCCCCCTTCTTGTTGCTACCCATCTTGTTGCTACCCTTCTTGTTGCCATTTTGGATATGTTTGAGATATATTTGAGATATGTTTGAGATATGTTTGAGATTCTGAGATATGTCTGAATGAATATGCCTTAATGATACTTATAGTCATGTATTTTTATCAATTCGTGTTACTAAGTATTCAAATATGTAAATATATGTGCTACCATCGTTTTTGCGTGCTTTTTTTCACATATCTTGTATCAAATAAAAAAAATTTCAACTGCCGTAAATACGGCAGTTGCTTTCTTTTTTCAAATCGTTTTTAAAAAGTTAATTTTGAACGGCAGAAACTTTCATTTCCGCCGGCATCTTAACAACGTTGCCGATTTTTAAACCGGCCAGATTTTCGATTCCCTGTTCGGCGGCAATGTCAATAATACGCTGGGTAACAACACCGTCAAAAATAACGGATTTTGCGCCTTGGACGCCGTCTTTAAGTGTGTTTGCCAAATCTCTGACGGGGATTTCACGAAGGACGGAATTATTTTCATCCAAAATACGTGACATCAGCGTGCCGGTCAAACTCTTCATTTCTTTGTCAAACGGCGCGGGAACAGAAGGTTTTGTTTCTTTTTCGGCTTCTTCAACCTTTCCGGGTTTTCCGGCTTCGCGGCGAACCGGTCTTTTTGTTGCCGCGCTTTCCATTGCGAATGCCGGTTCAGGCTCGGATATCGCATACCGCATCGGTTTCTTTTTCTCCTCCGGTTCCGTTTCTTGTTCATCCGCATCCAATTCCACATATTTGACGGCAATCATGTCGTCTAACTTTTCTGTTTTTTGTTTGTCGGTTTTGGGGCGGATTCGTCCGGTGACGCGTTCTTCAAAAGCAACCTTTTCAACGCGCTCTGCTCGTTCCGCTTTATCCGTCGCCTTTTCAAGCTTTTCGGTTCTTTCGCTCAATTTTTCGGTGCGGACTCTTCTGACGCGCGGGACTTCTTGAGGCGTTTCTTCCTCTTCTTCATCATCGATTTTTCCGGCGCTTCCCGAAAGAAGAGCGGTTTGTCTGAGTTTTGTCACTCTTTTCGGCGTTTTCTTTTCCAGCAGTTTGTTTGCGGCGCTTACCTTTTCAAAATCGATTGTCTTTTTGGGACGCTTTCCGGCCGGCAGAATAATGCCGCACTTTTCGATATATTGCTCTTTCGTCATCTTACGGCGGAGCGCTAAGATAATTTCTTTCTGAACAAGGTCTTCAACGGCTTTTCCGTCCGGCGGGCGGGCAACGTAATCGACACCGGAAACTTGCATCAGTTCGCGAATAATCAATTCACCGCCGCGGTCACCGTCAGTGAAAACAGTCACCTTTTTGCCTCTCAGCAATTCAATGACTTCCGGCGGGATGTTTGTGCCGCCGACACTGATTGTGTTTTTAATGCCGTATTTGAGAAGTGTCAGAATATCGGCCCGGCCTTCAACGACGAT
>Ga0123356_10007408_pt1 | contig 10949 bp, 13 predicted proteins | sample TergutEmb28metaG_2_FD_92546 | JGI IMG/M metagenome (GOLD analysis project Ga0123356, IMG submission 92546) | Embiratermes neotenicus P3 segment gut microbial communities from Petit-Saut dam, French Guiana - Emb289 P3 | ecosystem: Host-associated > Arthropoda: Insects > Digestive system > Gut ... | reverse complement strand
TTCATAATATGACAGTGCGTCAAGTTTAAACCCATTTTTGTTACACCAATCCGCTGCTATTGAATACGTTTTATGTTTTTGTTCCTGCGAAAGAAGTGCTTGTTTTGAGGCAAGAAATTCCAAAAACAGCGGATGAATAAGATAAGCGTTGATATAACTATCACGGCGTACATATGCGTTTTGCTTCTCCAGTTCATCAAGCAAAGCTGTATCAGTGCCTGTCAATAATGTAATGATTTCTACAGACAAATGATCAATAAGAGAAAGCTGAATCAAAAAGAATTGTAGCTGCGCAGAAATTCCATCCCAAATTTCTGTTTCCATAAAACGAAAAATGTTAGTCTTCATCGCAGTTCGCAGATAGCCAGTGTAAGCAGGCGCTTTTTGAAACGAACGTGCAATAAGATTAATTGCAAAAGCCCAGCCGTCGGTATCCTGCATAATTTCCCGCAGAGTCTCCGTTGAGTTTCCATTACCGGGCTGAGTGAATATTTCCAGCTGCCGTAAATACTGTGATAGTTCATTTTCGGTAAAACGAAGCTCGTCTTCGCTTATATTAAAAATATGTCCTTTGGAAACCAATCCAGCCAAATTAATTCGAGGGGTTGAACGGGAAATAATAAAAAACGATGTTCCCACGGGCATGTTTAGGAATGTGCTTTCTATAAAACGGATTACGGCGGAGTTTTCGATTAGGTGACAGTCATCAAAAACAATGATTCGCCGTTTTTTTACAGCGTGTTCACGTAGGATAGTGTGATATTGGTTTAACTTGTCTGTGGTGTCCGGAAAACCTATTTTGTTAATTGCTTTGGCAAACGCAGGATTAACTTTAGTCATGGTATGAATAAAATTTTCCCAAAAACGGCTGCCTACATTATCACGTTCAGATAGTTGAATCCATACTGTAGTAGCCTGATATTCATGAACAAAGTCATGAACTGCAGTGGTCTTACCGTAACCTGCCCCTGCACAAATAAGAACCAGCGGATATTTAATTGCCTGCATAAACAGGTCGTTCAGCCGCTGACGTTCAAAATGAAATGATAAATGCAACTTGCGGCGTGTCGAAGCCTTTGCTTCCATAATTCCGCCTAATCTTTTACTATTTGTATAGTATAATAGATTATGATAATAAGCGCAAGCAGAGATATTGGCGAGTACAACACGTGCTCTAACGGCTGTATTTATTGCTACGCTAACTAAAACATGATAATATGATATATAAGGAGAAAAAAGCATGAAACGCTGTGAATGGTGCTTAGGTTCAGAAATATATATGAAATATCACGATACCGAATGGGGAGTGCCGGTTTATGACGATCAAAAACATTTTGAGTTTTTGGTGCTGGAATCCGCTCAGGCGGGATTAAGCTGGATAACTATTTTAAATAAAAGAGAAAATTATAGAAAAGCCTACGATAATTTTGATCCGAATAAGGTTGCCCGCTATACCGAAGCAAAAAAGAACAAACTTTTGGCGGATGCAGGGATTGTGCGTAACAGGCTAAAAATAGAAGCGTCAATAAATAATGCGCAGCGTTTTTTGGAAGTGCAAAAAGAGTTTGGCAGTTTTTCAAATTATATTTGGGGTTTTACAAAAGGAAAACAAGTAACAGGCAAATGGAAAAAACTTAGCGAACTGCCTGCCTCAACAGAATTGTCAGACAAAGTGTCAAAAGATTTAAAGAAAAGAGGCTTTAGATTTTTGGGCGGAACTATTATGTATTCACATTTACAGGCTACAGGAATAGTAAACGATCACCTTATGGACTGCTTCCGTTATAAGGAAATAAAAAATTCCATTAAACCTTAGACTTCAACCTTAAATCGGGCAACTTCCTTAACCAACAAGCTGATATTATCACGGTTTTTTACGCTTATTTCGTTAACTTGATTTATCGCAGTATTTATTTGATTTGCGCCGGCGGCCATTTCGTTCATGCCGGAAGTTATTTCCTGCGTAACTTTTTCCAGATTAGTACTTTCCCTTATAACTTCTTCCGAGCCTTCAAGCATTTCCTGCGATCCGCTTTTTACCTGCCGGGTTATTTCGTTAACATTGCCTATGCCTTCCAGAATTTGTTTGCTGCCTGCCTGCTGCTCTTCCATGGAGTTGCGAATATGCTCTTCTTGATCAGTAACTATTTTTACGCTCGTATCGATAGCTTCAAACTTATCAAGTACGTTATTTGTAGAAACAGTTATTTTGTCAATCGCGCCTTTTATTTTCTTTAAAACATCGCTGATTGTTTTTGACTGCTGCCCAGAGTTCTCCGCCAGTTTGCGAATTTCTCCGGCGACAACAGCAAAACCTTTGCCCGATTCTCCCGCATGAGCCGCTTCGATGGCTGCGTTCATGGAAAGCAGATTTGTCTGGCTGGAAATATTTTCCATTACCGAGTTAATATTAAAAAGCCCTTCAGATTGATGGGCAATTTCTTTAATGTCTGCCACAACTTCCTGCAATCCATTACGGCCTAATTCCGAAGCTTCTTCAAGATTTTTTACGTTAACAGAATTTTTTATAAGCGTATCTGTAACAGAACTTGTATTTGCAACCATTTGTTCAATAGCAGAAGAAGCCGATGAAACATTCAAACTTTGATTTTCTACATGCCCGTTAAGTTTATTTATATTAACAACAACCTGTTCCATAGTTGCATGAGTTTCGCTGACACTGGCGCTCTGGCTCATAATACGATTTTGTATACTCTGAATATTCGCGGTAATTTCGTTTACAGCAGAAGCAGTTTCGCTCATACTGGTAGAAAGTTCGTTCCCTGTATCGATTAATGCCGCAGTTTCCATTTTAATGTTTCTGATCATATTGGTGATCATATCCAATGTGCTGTTAAATGATTTTGCAAGCTCTCCAATTTCGTTGTCTTTTATTCTATCGATACGTTTTGTTAAATCGCCGTCGCCCTGGGAAATTTCAATTAATATATTATTAATTTCTTTAGCCGGTTTAAAAATCATACGCATAATAAATAAAAGTAAAACAATTCCTATAATTATCGATAATAAACCTGTGCCTACTTGCTGTAATTCAATTTCTATTATTGCATCACGAAGATCTTCAGCATCAAAATCACAAGACACCAAACCAACCGTTACACCTCTGGAATTTTTTAAAGGAGTATAGACGGAAATTAACCAGCCCCATTCTCCCTGATCTACAAGACCGGAAACTTCGGTTTGCCCGGAAGTCCATGCTCTTCTGAATGCAGCGTCATGGCCGCTGACATCTTCTTCATCTCCAAGCGCCGAAAAATGCTCTTCGTCATCGGGCGGGGCAGAACCGTCTATAATATAATGCCAAATATTTCCATTTTTTGGAGCGATAGTATACAGATACATGGCGCTGGAAAAGAGTTTTAATTGCTCCATTTGCAACCTTGTTTCTTCATAAAAGGGATCATCGATATCCAGCGATTTAGCCAATGCTTCAAACGAATCGCCGTCGATAAAAGAAGCGGCTTTTTCCACAAGCAAAATGCCCTGTTTTGAATATGCCTCGACTACCGTCATAGACAACTCTCGTACTCCCAGTAAAAGCAGTACTGTAGTTAAAACAATAATAAAAACGATAAAGAAAGCAATTAATCGAAATTTAAGAGAATTAAACAATTTCATTATTTCCTGCCTAATAATAGTATCTATCTCTATTGTTATATAAAAATATCAAAAAATCAAGGTATAGCACGATTTGAATTTGTTGACATTATATGTTATTATGTAAAACGATGGAGGGGGAAATCAATGCTTTTATATATAATCCGCCATGGCGAGCCCGATTATGAAACTGACAGTCTAACCGAGAACGGAAAAAGACAGGCTGACGCATTAGCTGAAAGATTATGTGTTCATGGGTTTGACGAAATATACGCATCGCCCCTGGGAAGAGCTGTTCAAACAGCGCAGCCAACCTGTGATCGGCTTAAGCTGCCGTATGTGATAGAGGAGTGGATGAGTGAAAGCATTGCATGGGAAGATTTTTCTGTAACTTATGACGATGGAACTCGGGACTGGGCGTTTGGCTGCCAGAATACGAAGCTGATCGGTAAAAATTATTCCGGCAGCGATTGGCATACTAATCCTGTTTTTTCATCCTGCAAATCGGCTCTTAAAGGTTATCAGCGCATAACGAATTGTTCCGATGATTTTATTGCCAGATTGGGTTATCAGCGCAGCGGCAATTTATACAAGATTGTTTCACCTAACGAAAAACGGATAGCGGCGTTTTGTCATCATGGACTTGGAACCGCATGGCTATCGCACTTGTTGTCTATTTCTCCGCATATTTTTTGGTCTAGTTTTGATATTGCGCATTCAAGCGTTACAATATTGGCCTTTAAAAACAACCCCGATGGGTACACGGCTCCTACGTGCGTTTGCCTGTCAGATATTTCGCATATTTACAAAGAAAAATTACCGATTAACGCAGCGGTAAAATTTTATGATTTTAACTAAAATTACATTTTTATGAAAAATATGTTATTATATTAACGGGGGCTTTTATGATTAAGAAATATTTACTTTATCTTGTCCGCTGGCAGCTGAGTACGCCGATTTTGGCCGTTGTTTTGATACTGCTTGCAAGAATGAATACAATTATGGCAACCGTTATCGCTAACCTAATCGGCGGTTTAATTTTCTTTTGGGTAGACAGATTTATTTTCCGTTCGCTCTCGAAAAATCCATTGTGGGAAATCCGTGATGATGTAGCTTGCGTCAGCTGCGGCAAACAGGGCAGGGGATATCGCATTGCCGAATGGCTGGGTTATGATCGCAAGCAGGACAAAAACCCGCAATTCAGGTGTGAAAAATGCAAAGATGATAAAGCGCAGGAAGTAAGAGAAAAAATAAGCTAATGGGATATATATTTATTCTACATTTGTATCAAGTTCTTTTATGAATGTTATTACTCTTTATGCGCGTTAACAATTCCCTCTGCAAACTCATCTGCGGCTTTGCTGGTGCTGATTTGTTTTTCCTTTGCAAGAGAAATTATTTTTAGCGTAGTATCGTAAATTTCATCTACTTTTTTATTTACAACATTTACGTCATAGAAACCGTCTGTTATTTCCATTCCGCAATTTATTACACCGCCTGAATTAATAATATAATCTGGCAAATACAGGATACCCATTTTATCGAGCGCATTTCCTGTTGATGAATCTGTAAGAACATTATTTGCTGCGCCTGCTACGATTTGACACTTTAAACTTTTTATATTATCTATATTTAAAACCGCTCCCATTGCACAAGGAGCGAATATATCACATTCGGTTGTTAATACTTCCTGCGCGGTTAAACCGGTTGCGCCAAATTCATTTATAGCTCTTTCCATTTTGGCAGGACTTGTATTAAAAACTTTTAGTTTTGCGCCTTCCTTTTGCAAAAGCGCACAGAGTTTGTAACCAACACTTCCAATTCCCTGAACTACGATTGTCTTTCCATTAAGAGAATCAGAACCAAATCTAACTTTGGCGCCTGCTTTCATTGCCATATAAACACCGCGCGCAGTGAAAGGAGACGGGTCTCCGCTAACCTCGGGAGTTCCGGAAACATACTTTGTAACTTCGTTAATCTGCGAAATATCCAAAGCGCCCATATTGACATCTTCTGCGGTGTAGTATTTTCCGCCAAGTGAATCTATAAATCTGCCGTACGAATGAAAAAACTCTTTCGATTTTAATTTTTGCGGATCCCCGATAATTACAGCTTTTCCTCCGCCAAGTTTAAGACCAGCCGCCGCGCTTTTTAAAGTCATCCCTCTGGAAAGGCGCAACACATCAAACAAAGCTTCGTCTTCTGTGCTATAATTCCAAAAACGACTTCCTCCCAAAGCAGGACCCAGATTTGTATTATGGATAGCGATAATTGCATTAAGACCAACCTTTTCATCCCGCACAAAAACAATCTGCTCGTGGCCGTATTTATTCATTTCCTCAAACATTTCCATAATATAATCTCCTTTTTGAAATATATCCATTTATTACTATGCTGTCAATTATTTACCTAAAATTGCTTTTACTTCATCTAATCCAATTTTATTGACAAATAATGAATATTGTGGTATACTGTTGTGTAGGTTAAGAAATAGATTGTAGGATTTTAATTTATTATTTTATATAAAAGAAAAGGAGTTTAAATTGGATAAATCACAGATTATTATTGCAAAGCAGGAAGAAATTGATGATATGGATAACGAATACTGGAAAAAAGCTCCAGCAAAAGAAAAATTGGAAACTATTGTATATTTAAGGGAGTGTTTTTATGGACAAGAAGCAACTACCGGAAGAGTTCAAAGATTTCATAAAATGTTTAAACTCCAATAATGTAAAATATTTACTTGTTGGCGGATGGGCAGTTCGCCTATACAAATTGATGTAATAAATAAAGCAAGTGGAAGACAAACTGATTTAGGAGATGTTGAAAAATTAGAATATAATAATCAAAGGGTAAAACCAAGATGAACACTTCTTATATTTTAGATTCACCATTTTACGTTTTTTACAAAAAACATTATTGCTTGCAATGCAATCAATTACTTGATGTAAGGAAAGTAAATAAAGTAGTAAATTCAAAATCACTTGAAGCAAAAAATTTTGATTTTGCTTGTGGTGATTCTTCACTTTATGGCGATGTAAAATTTTTTTATCATATGTTTTTTTGTATAAAATGTGAAAAATACTTTTCCATAAAAGAAGTAAAAGACAATGAAAGATACTTGAGGTACTCTAAAAAATTTATTGGAAGCAGTCATTCAGAAATTACAAAAAAAATTAATAATGATATAATCAAAAAAAAGGTACTTTCATATATTATCACCTTTGTTGTAATGGCACTTATTTTTTTATTTTTGAAAGATATAAAATTTCTGTAATTTTTGTATTATATTTTATTGTACTTGGTTCCGCAAGAGTGGTAGCAGGTATATGTGCGTAACAATTATTTACAAACGAAGCTGTGCTTGTATATAAAAAAATCATCCTAATTTCTTACTTGCAATCTTTGCATTCACACTGGAATGTTATATACCATGTAGAATGATTTACATTTGTGTCCCACTGTCGCGCCGCCCATAGGATTAAATAAACTCGCATTTACACTACAACTTGCTAGATAATTAATGCTTTATTGCATTTTAACTTTACTCATAAGATGTTCATAGAATAATTTAACTCCTTCAGTATTACCCGTGCGGTAATTATCAAAAATTTTCATTTCTTCTATAAATCCTTTAGATTCTGACTGATCCTTTAATTTAATTAATAAATCCAAAAGTGCATTATGGTTTTCTTTCGAAAATTCGTCCATCTGTTCCTCCAATTAATATTTCTCTTCATTCTTCTTTATTAAAATGTATAAAAAATTGACATTCTTCACCATCAGTTAATTTGACAAAAATTTTTAATTTCTTGCATGGCTCTGAATCATTCAAATCTTTCCTAAAAGGTCTTTGGATAAACATACAATTTTCGCATATATGTTTTAAGTTAGTTTCCATATTTTCTCCTTTGTTAAAAATTATTATCTTTTAATAATCCATATTCCCACTCCAAGTTGGAGGATTAAATGTCCCATTAAAAGACAAGTTATCTGTTGGCCCTGAAGTAGAATTTTTTCCCATTCTATATATACTATTACTGTGATTAAAATGTATTGCATGACCTTGTCGTATAACTGAACCAGTTCTTACTACATTACTTTTACTATCCCCTTCTGTATACCCAAAGATTGTGCCTCCAGTCTTATGAAAAATACTACTATTTATATATACTCCTCCACCAAAACCAAGATAAGGATCACTACTAGAAGCATTAATAATAGAAGTATTACCGTATATTTCTCCATTACTCATATTAAAAGTACCTATTGCTATATATACTCCTCCTCCTCCATAATTCCCCCCAGTTAAGTTTGAGTTTGCAATATTATCTGATATATCGCCATTAATCATAGTAAAAAAACCATTTGCGACATATACTCCACCACCAGAACCAGAAATATTGCCAGAAATTATTCCATCATACATAGTAAAATTTCCACCATTCAAAAATATCCCACCACCTCTGGATTCACTTGCAGCAATACAAGTATTATTTAATATTTCCCCACTATTCATGGAAAAAGTACCATTATTAATATAAACTCCACCACCGGCAGTAATGGTTCTACCAGATGAACTTGGACTAGTAAAAGTATTTGATGCAGATGAGATGTTGCCAGAAATTTCGCCGCCATTCATGATAAAAGATCCATAGCTATCCACATACACACCACCACCATAAGACATAGATGTTATAATAGAAACAAAACCGGAGGAGCTTTGTTGGGTGTAAGTAGCGGAAGAACTATTTCCAAATATTTTACCATCATTCATAATAAAAGACCCACTATTATGGACATATACTCCTCCTCCACGAGAAAGAGAAGTTATGTTAGAAACTGATGAGCCTGCAAGTGAAGCAGAAATATTATTAGATATTTCCCCACCATTCATGGTAAATATTCCATTACTGTTAACATACACTCCACCACCTGACGAGGAAATAGAATTACCGAGGGATAAAAAACTACCTGATACAGAAGCTCTATTTCCAGATATTTCTCCACCATTCATGGTAAAGGATCCATAGCTATCTACATATACTCCACCGCCTTGCGGGGAAAAAAGACCTCCACCATTACCAGTAATTTTAGAACCATAATTCATAATAAGATTGCCACCAGAATTAACGGTAATATTAGAAGTAGAACTTCGTAATTCGATATTATTTTCTATAATTAAAGTAACACCATATCCAACTGTAACTCTTCCTGTAATAATGCGTCTTGAATCAATACCTATTAAGGCTATACTGATATTTTTTCCATTGAAAGAAAGTGATAATGTACCTATACTCACATCTGAATCAAATTCAATAATATAAATATTTCCACTTTGTACATTTGCATCCACATCCAACCAACGCATTTTTTCATTAAAACTTGTACCTGGAACCAGAAAAGGTGGATTCCATTTTGCATAAAGAATAGTGGCTCCAGAGATCACGTCATTATCAAAATCCCATAAATTGACAAATTCTGCTTCTTTATACCAGCCACCAAAACCGTAGCCAGTTTTGGTCAAAGTAGAAGGCAATAAAACCTTATTTCCATAAGTTAAATTCTGTTGATTTGGCTTTGGACTACCACCATTTGTTTCGAAAGTAACAGTAAAATTTTCGAGCCACTTTGCAAATAAAGTAATATTTTTGTTAACAGTATCAATAGAAAAATCCCATTTATTTAAAAGTGTTTCTTCCTTATACCAACCGTCAAAGGTATAACCTGTATTATTTATATCAGTTGGCGTAATAGCTTTACTTCCATGAGCTATATTTTGCTGAGAGACAGGATTTCCTCCATTTGTTTCAAAATCAACAGTGTAATAATTCGTATCCCATTTAGCAAATAAAGTAATATTTCCAGTTATAGTATCTATATCAAAATCCCATAAGTTAATTAGAGAGGCCTCTTTATACCACCCGCCAAAACCATGACCAGTTTTAGTCATAAATGAAGGTTCGTCAACTTTACCACCTTGAATTACATCTTGGACACTTGGTGCAGGAGTACCACCATTTGCTTGAAAACTGACTTTATATACAGGTATTTTTGTTTCAATGCAAGATAAAAATAAACTAAAAGTCATGATAAAAACCAAAAAACCCAAATATTTAATACTTTTCATAGAAAACTCCTTTTTCTAACTACCCAAAATGTTGTTTATTCCTTAAATATATACCTAAAATACAGATTAATCAAGCGAAATATTACATATAAAGTAAGTTTTTCCGTAATATATTACATTAAATACGGTTGTTTGATTTTTAGCTTGAAGTATAGTTTAGTATATGAAGGGGATAAAAGCCGTTTTTGGGGCAAATATTAAGTATTATCGTAAGAAATTGCACCTTTCCCAGGAACAACTGGCAGAAAAACTGGAAATTACACCAAAACATTTAAGTACCATTGAAACAGGTGCTACTTTTGTTTCTGCAGAATTACTGGAAAAGTTTACCCGGCAACTCCTTGTTTCAGCCTCTACGCTTTTTTATTCGGTAGATGAAATAACAACAGATGACAGTTTGCTTGGCAAGATTGACCACATAATTGATAAAGAATGTGAAAAAACCTCTAATATGATAAGAATGCAAATTAGATATTTATCATCTCAATAGCATCACGGAAATATATAATTTAACCCTATAGCCGTGGCGGGCTGTGCAATTAATTTTTATACACTTTATATAAAACTTGCTGAATGACACAGGTGTGAAAGATTTGGAAAAAGCAACTTGAAAAATCCCCAAAAACAAGGTAGGCTATTAATGTATGGTTAGGAGGCTCAAATGCTAGCAGTTAAAGGAAGATATGATGGTACAATGGTTATTTTTGACCAAAAACCGGCCATTAAAGAATGTGATGTTATTGTTAACTTTCCCAATGGTTCTTCATTTTCAAAACAAGAAGACGATGGTTCTTTAGCATACCTTTTTAGAAACTATATTGATGATGGGATTAGAGAGCCGATTATTAATTTTGGCACCGCTGTTGGAAACGAAAAATGGTAAATGAAAAAATAGTTCCAGAGCAAGGAGATATAATCTTCCTAGACCTTGACCCAAGAATGGGACATGAGCAACAGGGAATAAGACCTGTAATTGTTCTAGGCAATGATATTATTGCCAAATATACGCATGTAGTAATTGGTGCTCCTATATCAACAACTACACGTAAACTCCCGCTTTATCAAACTTTACCGGAAGAATTAAAAACTGAAGGCTGTGTTTTATTAGACCAAATTGTTACACTTGATTATAATGAAAGAAATTTTACGTATATAGAAACTGTTTCTGATGAATTTCTGGATAAATTACTAAACATAACAC
>Ga0123356_10007407_pt1 | contig 10950 bp, 9 predicted proteins | sample TergutEmb28metaG_2_FD_92546 | JGI IMG/M metagenome (GOLD analysis project Ga0123356, IMG submission 92546) | Embiratermes neotenicus P3 segment gut microbial communities from Petit-Saut dam, French Guiana - Emb289 P3 | ecosystem: Host-associated > Arthropoda: Insects > Digestive system > Gut ... | reverse complement strand
TCAAACGGTCATTGGAACATCGCTTAATAAGCCAAACGGCTCATTCAAACATTATAGTATCTCTATGATTATAACAAAGGTGTTATGATGCGTGCGATTGCGTATTGGTAATAATGCGATTTGCTTGCAAAAAGGAGTATGTATGCCTGATATACAGATGAGGTTTCATCGTGATATCGTCATCGTTGACGGCGCCATGGGCACCATGCTGCAGCGCGAGGGCGTTTGTATGGATGAGTGCGCAGAGTACCTCAACATCCTTGATCCCGAGATCATCTTAAGCATACATCGCCGCTATATCATGGCTGGAGCGATGTGCATCACTACCAATACCTTTGGGGCGTCAAGAGCCAAGCTGGCGTCATATGATCTGGCAGATAATGTCCGAGAGATCAACACGGCTGGAGTTGCGATTGCACGCGCAGCGGGCGCGATGCACGTTCTGGCTGATGTAGGGCCCTGCGGCTTGCTGCTTGAGCCTTTGGGCGAAGCGACCTTTGAGCAGGTATACGATCAGTACTTCGAACAGGTTTCTATCTTAGCAGCCGCAGGGCCTGACGCCATACTCATCGAGACGATGACGGATATCGCTGACGCCCGCTGCGCTGTCCTAGCTGCCAAGGCAGCCTGCGATCTGCCTGTGTTTGTAAGCTGTGCGTTCATGGCAAACGGACGCATGGAACTCAGCGGTACCGATCCTGCGACAGCAGCCGTCATCCTTGAGGCTGTCGGGGCCGACGTGGTTGGCATGAACTGTGGATCTGGACCAGAGCATCTCTTGCCCTTGGCAGAAAGAATGGCAAAGGCAACCAACCTTCCGCTGATCGTACAACCCAATGCAGGAATCCCAACACTGAACAGGCGCGGCGAGACGGTATTTCCCGGAACCGCAGATCAGATGCTCATGTACGCAGAGCGTTTTAAAGCCTGTGGCGTCCAATTCATTGGCTCATGCTGTGGATCCACTCCGGCGTTTACCGGAGCGCTCTATGCGGTTTTGGGAGGGCGTGATGTGGTACGCCGCGCTCGTGTTCGTACTGACGCAGCCTCCATCGTACGGATTGCCTCCCCTCGTACCGTAGTAGAAATTGGCTCTGGAAGAAAAACGTGTGTCATCGGTGAGCGTATCAATCCAACAGGGAAGGCTGATTTGAGCGCCGAGCTTGTAAAAGGCAAGATGTCGCTTGTAAGAAAGCTGGCTGAAGTACAGGAGGCTACTGGCGCGGATTGTATCGACATTAACGTTGGTGTGGCTGCCCTTGATGAGAATATAGCCCTCAGAAGCGCTGTGATGGCCTTGACGGGCCTTATCAATGCTCCGCTGGTACTTGATACAACTGATCCTGTCGCGCTTGAGTCAGCGCTGCGTGTGTATCCAGGTCGTGCGCTCATAAACTCAGTCAACGGAGATCCGGCGTCTTACGAGAAGGTCTTTCCGCTCGCGCGCCGCTATGGCGCTGCCGTGTTGGTGCTTGCGCTCGATGAGAACGGAATACCTGCAACACTTGAAGGGAGACTAGGCATCGTTGAGCGGGTGCGGATAGCAGCCCATGAGGCAGGCTTAAAGGATAACGATCTGATATTCGATCCCCTGACGATGGCAACCGCCACCGATACAGACGCTCCCGAACTGACGGTGCGCACGGTGCGCGCCTTGCACGAAAGAGGGCTTGCAAGTGTGCTTGGCGTCTCGAATGTAAGTCATGGGCTCCCCTCTCGCTCACACCTGAATTCCTCCTTTGCCTCACTGGCAATCAAAGCAGGGCTGAGCGCTGCCATTGTAAACCCCAATCATGAGCTTATGATGGACGTCTTGCGTTTATCGGAATATGAAAAGGAAGACGAAGCTTTTGAAGTCTGTATCAGAGATTGGCAAGCAACGCTCAAACAGGTTCTTGACAACGCATCCCGTAATCCCGCAGGAAAGCCACACTATATTGATAAAATTACTAGCAAAATAGACAGGGAGACGAAGGGGGTTCAAGGCGCTATCAAGGACGCCATTCTCTGTGGTGACGCAGCTTCGATGCCCTCGCTTATAAGTAAAGCGATTCTGGAAGGCATGGAGCAAAACCTGATCATCGAGACGGTATTGACCTCTACGCTTATTGAGTTGGGTGCGGCTTTCGAGCGAGGAGACGCGTTTCTTCCGCAGTTGATACTAGCTGCGCAAGCCATGAAGGCAGCCGTCAAGTTCCTCAAGACCTTGCATCCGACAGACAATGATGTTCCTGTTGACGGAGATGCAGCCGAAAGTGCGAACCCGCCAGCAACGCGCGGCAAAGTCATCTTCTGTACCGTCAAAGGCGATATCCACTCCATCGGTAAAGACATATGCATCGCAATGCTTGAAAGCCAGGGTATAGAGGTCATAGACCTTGGCGTCGACGTCAGTGCGGAACGGATCATTCAGGCAGCACGTGAAAATCAGGGAAGCATCATATGCCTGTCTGCACTGATGACCACGACCTTACCTGCAATGGGCGAGACGGTACGGGCTGTCTATGACGCCTTGGCGTGTTACCGGCCCGATCATAGAGAAGGAGCTGATGCACAGCTTGCCGTCTTTGTTGGCGGAGCGGTGGTAACCGAGCAATGGGCAGACTCGGTAGGCGCCCACTATTCTGCAAATGCCCCGCAATGCGCTGAGGCGGTACTCGCAATGTTTGCAAACGGGCAGGGTTGACTGCAAGATAGGTGGGGTAATCGGAATGGCGGGATAATCGGAAAGGTGGGATCATGGACCTAACCAATGACTTCGAGAAACGTCTCAAGAGTTTGCGTGCCATAGTTGCCAAGAGTACAAAGGTCGTGTTCTTTGGCGGTGCGGGCGTTTCGACCGAAAGTGGCATACCTGACTTTCGAAGCGCTGATGGCATATATAGCAAGAAATCCGACTATCCTCCTGAGTACATGTTGAGCTATGAGTTCTATCGTGACCATCGCGAGGAGTTCTTTGCTAACCTTTTTAAGATAGGTTTGGATACCCACGCTCAACCAAACGCAGCCCATAAAGCCTTGGCAGCGTTAGAGGCCCGAGGAAACCTTGCGGCAGTAATAACCCAGAACATCGATGGGCTGCATCAGGCGGCAGGCTCAAAGGTCGTACATGAGCTGCATGGAAGCATGTCCCGTCATTACTGCGAGCGATGTGGCGCCTTCTATACGTTAGAAGATGTGAAGGCGCAGATGGATACGACAGGACGCTCCCCCTATTGCACTAAGGAGGGATGCGGTGGGCCTATCAAACCCGACGTTGTCTTGTACGGCGAATCACTTGACCAAGCCGTGATACAGGCTGCCATTGAGGCAATCATTCAAGCAGATGTGCTTATCGTCGGGGGAACCTCCCTGGTGGTTCACCCTGCTGCAAGTTTTGTGAGACTTTTCAGAGGCTCGCATCTTGTTGTGATCAACAGGGAGCAGACCTATGCAGATTCCCAGGCTGATCTGGTATTTCGTGAGAGTATCGGAACAGTGCTCGGAGTTTTCCTGGAATCGTAAAGCCAGACATGTGCCCCGATGACAAGTGAGTCAGCAAAAAGCACGCGTCTTTTATCCGTAAGTAATCCATATTGGAGAATTGCGGTAGAAAAAAAGGGGCAGAATTGCTATGATGATTCATTATAAGTAACCTGGTGAGGAGGCTACTGTGTTAAAGTGTGCGAGCGTATACACGTATGAGATTGATGACCCAGAAATCGCACTGAAAGAGATCACCGAACAACTGAACAACAAGATCGCACTCATGAAAAACTCTGTGGGAATTGTGATGTGCAATCCGGAGTACATACATTCCGGTACGTTGCGATACATCTGCGAGAATCTGCCCTTTGATGTCGCCGGAGTGACCACGTCATCGCAGGCGGTCAATGATGAAGCGGGAGAGCTGATTTTGACGTTATTTGTCATGAGCGGCGATGATGTGTGGTTCCGCACAGGGATGACCGGAAGTGTTGCGCATGATATAAGAGGGCCACTTGAGGCGGCTTACAAAAGCCTGAGCGCTACAGAGACTGAGGAACCCAAGCTTGCCCTCATATTCCCTCCCCTGCTTTTGCAGAATGCGGGCGATTCGTATATCTTCGAGTTTGAGCGCCTGATTCCCGGCGTGCCGATATTCGGCACGATTGCCATCGACGATACCCTGGTCTTTGATGCAAGCGAGACGATCTATAACGGAAAGAACTCCACAGACGGTATGCCTTTCGTCCTCTGCTATGGCAATATCGCCCCACGTTTCTTTGTTGCGACCCTGCATGAGGACAAAGTCATGCCGTATAAAGGCGAGATCACCAGTGCAGACGGGCCGTTCGTGCACGAGATCAACAACATCAACGCATACCAATACTTCGAAGACATCGGCTTTGCCAGCAACGGCGCACTCGCTGACAACTATTTGTTCGTGCCCTTTGTCATCGACCTCAAGAAACGTGACGACTACGATGGCATACCTGTCATTCGAGGACATGCTTCGTTTACTGAGGACGGGTCAGCGATATTCCGTGGCAATGTCGATGAGGGATCGACCTTTACCTTGCTGACGACAGAGGCAGACGACGTGCTCTCCACGACCTGCGCCAAGATCGATCAGGTCAATGAGCTTTCTGACGTCAACGGCGTGCTTATGTTCCCCTGCATTGTCCGCCGTATGATGACCATGCGTATCAACCCGGTGGTGGAACTCGAGACAACAAGGAAGGCGATACGTCCCGACATCCCCTTCATGATGGGTTATGCAGGAGGCGAGATATGCCCGACGTCAGTACGAGACGGAACTCCAGCTAACCGGTTCCATAATTACTCATTAGTCATCCTTATTGTCTGATAGACATTGACTATTCAGGTATAAGCGTCGTACCATGAAGCTGGTTAAATAAGTATCTAAATTTGTTACGTAGCAAACATTATTAGCAAACGTTTAGGAAGCGAGAGTTATACCATGATAAAGTGCGCAAGCCTCTTTACCCTCGAAGTCGACAATCCGGAAATCGCGGCAAGCGAGATCAAAGAACAGCTCGATGCGAAGCTGGACCTGCTCGAGAATACGGTCGGGGTTATCATGTGCAACCCGGAATTCGTCGCAAGCGGGGTTCTCAAGGAAGTATGCGATAGCCTGCCCTTTGAGCTGGCAGGCATCACAACCGCGTCTCAGGCAGTCAACGACGAGCTCGGCGAGCTTATCCTGACGGTATTTGTCATCACCTCAGATGACGTCCAGTTCATCACAGGAGCCACTGAAAGCGTAAGCGAGGATGTAGACGGCCCTGTCATGGACGCCATGGTCTCGGTTTTCAAAGAGAATCCAGAAAAGCCCGAGCTTGCCATCGTGTTCCCGCCCTTTGGGCTTCATGCGGGAGACACCTATGTGCACGCATGGGAGAAGGTCATTCCCGGGGTGCCTGTCTTTGGCACCTGCTCGATCGACGATACCGCTGCTTTCTCGGAGTGCGAGACGATCTATAACGGAGGAAACTTCAAATCCGCGATAACCTACATCCTCTGTTATGGGAATATCCATCCGCGCTTCCTGGTAGCCACGCTTACCAAGGTCAGCCCGTTGACAACAAAAGCAAAGGTCACGAAAGCGACAGCGAACTGTGTGAATGAGATCAATAATGTAAGCGCGCTTCAGTACTTTGATGACCTCGGTTATACCGAAAGCGTCACCTTTACCCCCTTCATGATTGATTTCCTCGAGCGGGAGGATTATGACGGCGTGCCGGTCATCCGTGGGCACGCTGCTTTTACCGAGGAGGGAGCTGCGATTTTTTACGGCGATGTGGACGAGGGTTCTACGATAACGATCATGGTATGTGACCCAAGCGACATAGAAGCGACAACCAAGCAGAAACTTGAGCAGATCAATCAGCTTGCTGATGTAAACGGCGCGCTGCTCTTCCCCTGTGTCGTTCGCCGTGCAGCATTGATTGGCGCGAATATGCCGCTACTCGAGCTGAAAAGCGCCCGTGATACGATACATCCTGACATCCCTTATATGATGGGCTATGCAGGCGGCGAGATATGTCCGACTTCCATGAACGAGGGCATTCCTACCAATAGGTTCCACAACTATTCGTTGGTTATCCTTGTTATCTAAAAAACCCTTAGGAAGCGAGGATGGCGGGCGGTGAGCTTGTGAACGGCCAAGAACAGGTACACATTACAAAAGACGAATACGACGAGCTGTTGCAACGGATTAAGACCGTCGAGATGGAGAAGAACAAGCTCGCGCGCGAGTTACGCACCACAATCAAGCGTAATGAGATAAACACGCTCAATATCGAGACGCAACTCGGTTTGAACAAGATCATCACCAGCGAGAAACATAGGCAGGACCTGTATGTCCGCCTGCTATTGGAATCATGCCCTGACCCGATGTTCATCTTCGATGAGGACGCGAAGTTCCTGCTTGGCACCAGATCGATAACACAGATTATCGATATCGACGACATCACCATCCTTCAGGGAAGGTCGCTTGACAGCATTGTTGAGCGCTACCAGCCTCCAGAATTCACCGAAGAATTGTTAGATCTTGTTAAAGAAGTCATAGCCAAAAAAGGTAAGGGAGACTTCGAGACGAACCTTACGATATCAACCGATAAGAACATCTCTGAGGTAACCATCCTGCCTTTCCACACGGACTTGGGTGGATTTGCGGGAGTCCTTCTGGTCATACATAACCAGACTGAGATCATTCGGGCAAAAGAGATCGCGGAACGTGCGAATCTGGCAAAAAGCGAGTTCCTCTCACGTATGAGCCATGAGATCCGCACCCCGATGAACGCCATCATCGGCATGACCAGCATTGCAAAGAACTCAGACGACCCGAACAGGAAAAAGCATTGCCTTGATAGGATAGAAGGTGCTTCGACCCATTTGCTCGGTATCATTAATGACATTCTGGATTTCTCAAAGATCGAAGCGAACAAGCTCGAGTTGTCCAGTAACGAGTTCCATCTGGGCAAGACCTTGGAAAACATCACCCATGTCATCGGGATACGTGTCGATGAGAAGCAGCAGGACCTGATCGTCAACATAGACAAGAGTATCCCCGAATTCATCATCGGAGATGAGCTGCGTCTTTCACAGGTAGTGACGAACCTTCTGGCGAATGCGACAAAATTCACTCCAGAAGGCGGCACGATCACCTTAAGCGCTAAGAAGCTCAGTGAACCTGACGCGCACCCTTCAATACAGGTCGAGATTGCCGACACAGGAATCGGCATATCAATAGAGCAGCAATCGCGCCTGTTTACCTCTTTTGAGCAAGCTGATGGCGGGACGGCGAGGAAATATGGCGGTACCGGTCTGGGGCTTGCAATCTCCAAACGGATCGTCGAGTTGATGGGCGGCCGGATATGGGTCGAATCCGAGATTGGAAAAGGCTCTCGATTCATCTTTACCTTCCGTTATCAGGAAAGCCTCGGAGGAAACCGCGCTGGAGCTGAGTTTGACGCCTATATGAAGCCGGTCTATACAAAGGGCACATACACTGCGGCCTCAAGTATGCAAAGCACACTCAAGACTGGTATTCAGGATGATTTAAACGCGGCTGTTCCCAGAGATGTCTTTGCCAGCGCCGCAGATCGAAATGATCCAAGCGCCAGCTATCAGAGTGTTCAGTCGAATTGCGTCTCAACAGTCTATCGCTCATCTGCGCCGCTGGCTCTTACTGCTGACAAGGCAGCAGAAAGCTGTTTCAAGGGCATCCATATTCTTGTAGCAGAAGACGTTGAGGTCAATAGAGAGGTCATAGACGCCTTGCTCGAGGATACCGGCATCATCTTGGAATACGCATATGATGGACGTCAGGCGCTCAAGATGTATTTAGATTCTCCTGAGCGTTATAGCCTTGTGCTTATGGATATCCAAATGCCCGAGATGGATGGCTTCGAGGCAACACGTATGATACGGGATTCAGGCTTAGAAAGCTCAATGACGATTCCCATCATCGCCATGACCGCGAATGTGTTCAGGGAAGACGTAGAGCATTGCCTTGAAGCTGGAATGAACGGCCATCTTGGCAAGCCGATCAATACAAGCGAACTGTACCGGATACTTGATAAGCATCTCCATAAATAGTATTTGGTATTTATGGATGTCTGTGATAGACTATTGCGGTTTCGTCAAAGCCCCACTGCGACGAAGGCCATAGAAAGGAAAGGTTTTACCCGTGGCAAATGTTAAGAGTCAAAAGAAGCGTAATATCACAAACGAGAAGGCTCGTCAGCGTAACCGCTCTGTCAAGAGTTCGCTTAAGACTGCGACCCGCAGGGTCAAGGATGCGATAGCTGTCGGGGATTCAGAGGCAGCGAAAGAGTACGCTCACGCTGCGAGTCGGAAACTCGACAAGGCTGCCTCCAAAGGCATCATCCATCCGAACCAGGCGGCAAACCGCAAGTCCGGTGTGATGAAACTCGCGAACAGTCTCGATATCGAGGAAGACGTTTAGAAACAGCGGCAGGCCGCTTATTCCAGAACAACCGAATAACGCTTCAGAAGGCATCGGCTCATCCCCGATGCTTTTGTTGTGCCATGAATCACCCCATGTCGCCCCAGACCTGATCTGACGGTTATATGACAAAACATGTTGGTAGATTTGAGAGAATCATCTCATGTCGCCCCAGACCTGATCTGGGGCCTAGCGGTGGACTGGTAGGCTGGTTGCGTGTGTCCGACGATGAGCTTGTGCGTTAGTAATCTAAGCTTGTTTTACCTTTATAATCCGTCTCCATAACCAAAGCGCCGTATCTGGTTAGCGTCCTTTCGCCAACCTTTGCGGAGTTTGACGCGTAAATCAAGGTAGACGTCTGCAGCAAGGAAACGCATCAAGTCTAATCGTGCCTGCGTACCTATAGTTTTTATCATCGTTCCATTCTTACCGACGATGATGCCTTTTTGGGATTCTCGTTCAACGTAGATGTTTGCATAGATATGGTAGAAGTTGCGTTCTGGGCTGAATACCAGGTCCTCAACCATCACACCAACTGCATGCGGCACCTCATCAAAGGTCGAGGTGAGAATCTTTTCGCGTATGAATTCAGCGACGATAACCTCAAGCGGTTGGTCGATTCCCGTCCCTTCAGGAAACCATCGGGGGCCAGCTGGAAGGTATGAACATGCAATATTGATGAACTGATCGAGATTATCTCCCTGAAGCGCGCTGAGTACCACGACACTGTCAAAGTCCATGTCTTCTGTTGCAAGTTGGATCTGCTTTTCGATAGTTTCTGCACACACAAGGTCGGATTTTGAGATGACCAGGATTGTTGGCGCTGGGCAGGCCTTGACAATGTCTGCGACCCAGGAGTCACCTTTGCCATATGGTTTACTTGCATCGACAAGAAAAGCTACAAGATCGACGTCTTCAATCGCCTTGAGCGCTGAACGGTTTAATTCTTCACCCAGCGTGTCTATTGGCTTGTGGATACCAGGTGTGTCTACAAGAATAATCTGATAGCCGTCACCATCGAGCACTGCACGGAAGCGATGGCGGGTGGTTTGCGGCGTGTTTGAGGTGATAGCGACCTTACGCTTCATAAGAGCATTGACCAAGGTCGATTTGCCCGCATTCGGCCTGCCGATCAAGGTAACAAAACCGGACTTGAACTCCTCTGTCACCCCAGACTTGATCTGGGGCCTATCAGTGTGCTTCTTGGTTGAGTTCATATGTTGTCCAGCAAACTCAACGTCTAAGCCATTACTCATCTCTTTGACTACCACCCTAATAACCTCAGAAGTGCATTGATGTAGATAATAAGCCCAACGGCAACCGATGTTATCGCCATGATGAGCACGGCGCCAGCGGCTGCATCTTTTGCAATCCGTGTGAGAGGATGGTATTCCGTCGATTGACGGTCAAGAGTTGCCTCGATGGTGGTATTGAGGCACTCAAAAGCCAGAACCAGTCCAATCAAAAGGATGATAATCGCCCACTCAACAGGGGTAAGACGGGTTACTACCCCCATGATTATGGCGAATACGGCAGCAAACAGATGTATGCGCATGCTACGCTGGGTCTTGATAGCCTGTGCTATTCCAGAAAACGCATATAAGAAGGAGCGCAAGAGACGCTTCATGACAAGCTTGCCTCTACGGTAGGTAGTAAGGCTGCCTGTTCATTCCATAATTCTAGCAGCTCATCTTCAAGCGATCGCATGACCGCGTACTCATCATCGGCGTCATGGTCGTATCCTAAAAGATGCAAAATCCCATGGATAAGTATCAGGCTCATCTCCTCAACGAAGGTCGAATCGAATTCATCAGAATGCTCATGGGCAATGGATGGCGCAATGACCACATCACCGAGTAAGAACACGACGTCTTCCAGCGGGTCGAGAAAGGCTTCTTCTGTCAGGGATACCTCGCTGAAAGCATCATCCAGGCCGTCACATTCAAAAGAAAGCACGTCAGTCGGCGCGTCTATATTGCGGTATTGCTGGTTAAGCGCCTGCATCTCATCGTTATCGACAAATGAAATAGCAAGCTCCGCATCCTTACGTACTCCCTGGTGTTCGAGTACAAATAATGCACAAGCGCGGTAGAACTCAAGCGGCAGATCCTCATTACTTCTATTCTCAATCTGGACGGTGTTCATGTTCTGAGCTCCAAACGTTCCTGTTTTGCTGCAGAAGCAGCATCATATGCGGCGACAATACGCTGCACGAGTGAGTGACGAACCACATCTTTACCGGTAAGCTCTACAAAGGCGATGTCTTTTACGTCATCGAGTATCTTGCGGACAGCAATGAGTCCGCTTATCCGCTCAGGACGGTCAAGCTGCGTGATATCGCCTGTGATCACCATGCGTGACCCAAAGCCGAGGCGTGTAAGGAACATCTTCATCTGATCTGAGGTGGTGTTTTGTGCCTCGTCAAGTATGATGAAACTGTCATTGAGCGTGCGGCCGCGCATGTATGCTAGCGGCGCTATCTCAATAATCCCTTG
>Ga0123356_10007406_pt1 | contig 10950 bp, 13 predicted proteins | sample TergutEmb28metaG_2_FD_92546 | JGI IMG/M metagenome (GOLD analysis project Ga0123356, IMG submission 92546) | Embiratermes neotenicus P3 segment gut microbial communities from Petit-Saut dam, French Guiana - Emb289 P3 | ecosystem: Host-associated > Arthropoda: Insects > Digestive system > Gut ... | reverse complement strand
GGGCTTGTACAGATGAATGTAGCTTTTGATGTTCAGACTGCGACAGCAAACGAAGACGGAACCCCTGTAAGGCAGGAATTTGTTCTTAATCTGGGTCAGGTTGGCGGATTTACCAACTCAATCACCCAGTATGCAGAAGCAAGTTCTACCAAGATGGTAGAGCAGGATGGCCGCACAATGGGTTATCTTGAAAACTTCAAAATAGATCAGTCGGGTATTATTACCGGTATTTATTCCAATGGTACTACAAGGACAATTGGACAGGTTGCCATGGCAAGCTTTGCAAACCAGGGCGGTCTTGAAAAAGCCGGAGATAACACATTCCGCGTTTCCAACAACTCGGGCCTTGCGAATATTGGGCCTTCTGGCATTGCCGGAAAGGGCAAGATTGTTGCCGGCACATTGGAAATGTCCAACGTAGACATGGCGGATCAATTTGTAGACATGATTGTTACACAGCGCGGTTTCCAGGCGAACTCAAAAACCATACAAACCGCAGATCAATTGCTGCAAGAGCTTTTGACGCTTAAGCGGTAAAAATAATAGGAGATATGAAAAGGGAGACGAGGTCTCCCTTTTCTAGTGTAATTGTGATATGATAAAATTAACCAGGCTGGATGGGACAGAGTATTACATCAACCCGCATCAGATTGAATGTATAGAAATTCGCCCCGATACGGCGCTGGTAATGTTGTCAGGAAAAACCCACATTGTCCGGGAAGAAGCGGACGATGTGCTAAAAAAAATTGAGATGTACCGCAAACGGTTAAGTCCGCCGGTGGTGCAACCAACGAGCCAATAGGGCGAAGTTAGGAGTGATAGTATGGATCTTGCAACGATAGTAGGTATAGTTGGCGCTTTCGGTATGATTATTTTTACCGCTATAAACGTTTCCGGCGGTATGATAGGTTTTATTCGCCTTTTAAACTTACCCTCATTTGCTCTTGTTGTACTTGGTTCTTATTTTGCCGTTATGATAGCCAATAAATGGTCTACAGCTCTCGGCTCGTTCGGCGTTATCAGGCGTACTTTTAAAGTGCCAACCTTTAATGAACAGGCAATAATACAAAAGCTTGTTGCGTTTTCCGAAAAAGCCCGCCGCGAAGGTTTGCTTGCTCTGGAAGATGAACTTGAAGATCTTGAAGATGAGTTTATGAAAAAAGGTTTGCGCCTTGTTGTTGACGGAACAGACGCTACGATTATCCGCGACCTTATGGAACTGGAATTAACTCAAACGCAAAGCCGTCATGCCGAAAATATCAATATGTTAATGTCATGGTCTGCTCTTGCTCCAGGTTTCGGAATGATGGGAACGGTTATCGGACTTGTAAACATGTTATCAAACCTTGAAGATAAAGCTTCTATCGGTCCTAACATGGCCATGGCCCTTATAACAACCCTTTACGGTTCTATCGTTTCAAATACGACTATCATGCCCTGGGCCAACAAGCTTAAAGGTCAGGATACATACGAAAGTTCCGTAAAAGAAATGGTTATAGAAGGCGTTCTTTCCATTCAAGCTGGTGACAATACACGCATTCTTGCGATGAAATTATTGGCTTATCTTAATCCTGCAATGCGCAAGACTATGGAAGCCGAACTGCTCAAGGATTAATCAAGAGGGACAATCATGGCGCGTAAGAAAAAACAAGAAACAGGTTCTCCAGGCGATTGGCTAACCACTTACGCGGATATGATTACGCTCATGCTCTGCTTCTTCGTAATTTTATTTAACCCCGATGAAATAACCCAGGCTCAACTGGATGCTATATCTGAATCTATGAGGCAGGGCGGCATTGGCGCCATGCCCGGAGGAGTTACCGTTTTTGCCGGCCGCGCTGCAGATTTAGGAAATACAATTATGTCGCTGCCTTCTATGGAGCCCGGCAGGGTAATGGGAACAGCGGCGCGAAAAGCGATGTCTGTATTTTCTCCGGAAATCCGTTCCAATAAAGTAAAAGTAACTCAAGAGGATCGAGGCCTTGTTATAACTCTTGCGGGCGACGCTTTCTTTTATCCCGCGAGCGCCCGTATCAATATCGAAGCGACTAGAGATATTCTTCTGCGCCTTGGCACTTACCTTGATGATCCGCAGCTTCGCGGCAGAAAGTTCAGAATAGAAGGCCACACCGATGCTATCGATGTCGATCCAAACGGTCCGTGGGAAGATAACTGGCAATTGTCCGTAGAACGTTCAAGAGCAGTATTGCGTTATCTGTCTGCGCTTGGAATAAATGAAAATAATTTTCAAATCGCAGGCTTTTCTTCTACCGTGCCGTTATCCAGCAATGATACCGAAGAAGGGCGCGCCAATAACCGCAGGGTAGATATCATCATCCTTGATCCGGGGCATTTGTGAAAAACGCATTCATTGTTTTGTTGATTTTAGCTGTGTTGACAGGCTGCATTGGCGGTCCTTCTTCCGCTTCAACAAAAGATGAGCTTGATATTGCAATCCGTGATGCGTCTGATTATCTGAATAAAAATATTCCGCACAACAGTAAAATAGTTATCCTTAATGTTCAATCTACGTCTTCGGATCTTTCTGATTATATAATCGATGAGCTCATCGCAAATGCGGTAAACGATAAAATATTTTCTGTGGTCGACCGCCAGCAGCTGGATTTGATCCGCGCGGAACAAAACTTTCAATTGTCGGGCGACGTTGATGATAACGAAGCTCTGGCAATAGGGCGTTTTTTGGGCGCGCAGACAATTGTTTCCGGCGCGGTAAGAACGCTTGGCTCGGGTTACAGGATAACTATCCGCGCGCTTGAAGTGCAAACTACCAGAGTGCAGGGGCAGTACAACCGCAATATAGCTTCAAGCACATTGATAACGGATCTTTTAAAAGGCGATAATTCCGCAGCTTCTGCTACAGCTGCAGCTGCAACTGCGGATACAGCAAGCCGCCCCGCGGCATCTGCAAATACCGGCGTTACTTCCATGAACACAATGCAGTTAGGCAACATATCGCGGGGAACTGCGTCGGTTCCGGGCGCCGAGGCGCTGCAGTTTGGCTCGATTGTTTCTGGCCATATCGCTCTTGGAGGCGAATACTGGTACAGTGTCAGAACTTCAGGCAGCGGCTTTGTAGTGTTGGAAACATTCAGCAATATCGATACTTTTTTACATGCTTATGACGCCAACCTGAAAGAACTATCAACCGATGATGACAGCGGCGACAGATATAATGCCCGGATAGAGCTTCTTGCCAGCGCTAACCAAACATACTACTTTAAGTTAAGAGGCAAGGAAAGTAATCATACAACAGGCGCCTTTCGCGTTATGGCAAGTTTTAATGAAGACAGGACAGGACGCGGACTGCCAAATACCAGCCGTTCCCAGGCCGCTCAGTTAAAACTAAACGAAGCTATTCCAATTAATTATTCCCAGCCAAACGAATGCCGCTGGTATTTTTACGAAGTTCCAAGGTATGGAACATTAACGATTTTTACCGAAGGCAATATGGATACCATGTTGTATCTTTACGACAGATTTGGAACTTTAATAGCCCAGGATGACGATTCGGGCGAAGATAAAAATGCCAAAATTTCCAGAAATCTTAATGCCGGTATTTATTTTATTGACGTCTGCCCATATCGCCGTATAGGCAATACAACTCTACACGCTGAATTTAAATAATATTTAATTAGTTAATCGATTTATTAAGCGGCTATATTAAACAGCAATCCTGTGGCTGGCGCCGATGGGGTATAAACACTTACAGACTGGGCGGCTTTTATTTCTTTTTGGTATTGCTCTATCAAAGCATTGATGCGTTTTTCGTCGTTTTCCTCTAAATTGCCAAAATCCGCAGCTTCGTTCCCCTTCATTTTAGCCAATTGCTCTATAAGGGTGTTAAGAATTGTCAATTTGGAGATATTTACACCCTGAGTGCCTTCCGGAGCAGGAGTTCCCGATACATGCTTAAAATGCGAGTAAATCAGCATTCCAGGGGCAACGGGAAGCGACATTTTGCCGGCATTGGACGCACTTAAGGCATAACCAATACTTGGGAAGGCATGATGTGTTACCGCTCCGATATCCATAATAAACTCCTATTATAAATATCGGCGCTTTTTTTACCCTGATAAAGAAAAATGTATAATTGAGCTATTTCGAAGGTTGGTGAGGCGGAGCCAGCCCTCTGGGCTCGGGAATAACTCGCCCATATGACTGGCCCCGCCTCACCAACCTTCGGCATTGGTTAAGACATGTCAATAAAGACTATTTTAAAAGACCAATAAGATTTGTATTAAGCGCTTTCGCAAGCTTGATTATTACATCAACTGAAGGTACAACCCTCTTGCTTTCTATGTAATAGAGGTGACTGTGAGAAATTTCCACCATATTTGCCAAGTTTAATAGAGAAATTTTCTTCGAAATTCGAGTTTTCCGAAGATTATCTAAAATTTTTTCAGTTTCTGGCTCCATATCTCTTGACTCTAAAATTAGAGTATGACACCTTATAAATACAACTCTATATTTAGAGTTATTATGAAAATTAAGGAGAAAATTATGAAAAGAATGGTATTAATTTTAGTTTTTATTTTCTTTTGCAGTTCAGCGGCTTTTTCAGATTGGTATTTAGGCGGTGATTTATACTTTTATAACAACAGCCTTTGGGGTGAGGCAGAAATAGAAATATCTCCAACATTGGGTTTTATAGTAAATCACAAATTTGATTGGGGGTTCAATTTATTGTTTAGTAATGCCCCTCCTTACAGGGGCAGTGATTATTATATTTATGATTATTCAACTTTTGGTATTGGCGTTTTTTTACGATATTCATTTATTGAAATCAATAAGTTTTCTTTAATAGGTAATTTTGGACTAAACTATTTAACATCTCGTGGTTTAGTCTCATATCAGTTGGATGACGGTAACTGGTACGATTGGTACAGTTATGAAGTTTATGAGAGTAGTTTAAATTTTCATTTCAGTCCGATTTTGCAATATAAATTACTTGATAATCTTTATTTGTACACAAGTTTAGGATTTGTTTCATTAGCATTTTTATCAAATGATTGGGACAGTTGGAATGAGTATTACTTGAATTTAAATACCAGCGATATTTCCTTAAATAATATTTCTATAGGGTTCTATATTTTATTTGGATCTTCGGGAAGAAGATACAAAGGAGCTGAACAACAAAACAATCAAACAGTTAGGTCAGAATCTGCATCTGGAAGAGAATCTGGAAATCGGGGGAATTCTCGAAGGCAAGATCGTGAGCCAGATTCAACTCCGCGGCTTGGAGAACCAACATTATTACAAATGAATTTGAATAGATTGCCTGCCGTACCTATAGCTGGTAACAATTTAAAATTTGAATTTGGCGGAGACACGTGGATTGCACGGCTAAATGGAAGGGATTTTTTAGCAGGTACTTTTTCTTCTCAAGAAACAGATGAAGGTAATATTTTAACACTAAAGCAAACACATGCTTATCCGCCAAGAAATATACCAGGTATAAGATGGGTTAGAACACCCGGACCAGAAATCGTTCTTGAATATAAAAGAGGACCGCCTGCATCCCTCAGGCCACATCGTAATTAATTGCCAAACATACCAAGTTAGGTTAGGGTGTGGGAGTCCGAGCCATTGAGCGAGTTATTCCCGAGCGCAAGGGCGCAGGCTCCCGCACCCTAACCGTAGATTGTATATATTTTTAACACTACATTACATGGGGGCGTTTTTAAAATCGGTAATCGAATAATCCGCCAGTTCTTTTATCTGCTCCCAATCGGCGTGAGATGACTTGTCGTATACGCCGCAGACCGACATTCCGGCGCTTTTTGCGCTTTTTACCGCGGCAAGGATGTCTTCGAATACAAGGCAGTCGCAGGGTAGTACGCCAAGTTTTTGCGCAGTCATAAGAAAAACATCGGGGCGGGATTTGCCGTGTCCCGCTTCTTCGGTTGTGCAGATAACTTCAAAATAGTCGTAAATACCGTGGTTGTTAAGCGCTAATTTTAGCAGGCTGGAAAACAGGCTGGTTGCGACTGCCAATTTTATACCGCGATCCCGCAATGCAAGCAAATATTCTTTGGCGTATGGCTTTAGCTGTACAGTGTGTCCGTAGGCATACGCCGCCATATCGTTCCATTCCTGTTTTAGGCTTTCTACACTGTCAGATAATTCAAAACGGCGGATCGTATATGCCGCGGCTTCGTCAAAAGTCATGGAGCAGATAACTTCGGCATAATCAGACGGGACAGAGATGCCGCGTTTGTTAAGAAAATCGATATCAACTTTGTGCCAAACATCCATTGAGTCGAGCAGGGTACCGTCCAGATCAAAAATATAAGCTTTCATTTTTTACCACATTTTGAAATAATGATTTTAATTCCTGTGCAGCTTTTATTTCATCATTTTGCGAAACAATAGCGGAGACCACAGCAATACCATCAATGCCTGTTCCGCTAAAGAGCGGCACAGTTTCTTTGTTTATTCCCCCAATTACAACAATGGGTATATTAACCTTCGCGCGTATTAATTTAAGCTCATCAATGCTTGTAAGACTGGCGTCTGTTTTTGTGCCTGTTGCGAACATTGCGCCTACGCCAAGATAATCCGCGCCCATGCCGGCGGCGGCAAGTGCTTCTTCCAAATTGCTTGCGGATAAGCCGACTATTTTATCATTTCCGATAATACTGCGCGCCGCATCGTAGGGCAGGTCATCCTGTCCTACATGCACGCCGTCCGCGTCTACAGCTAACGCAATATCCGCCCTGTCGTTTATAATGAGCGGAACGCCCATACGCGATGTAATTTTTCGCACCCTTAAGGCCATTTCGTAAAATTCCTTTGATGATGCATTTTTTTCCCTAAGCTGTACTACCGTGCAGCCGCCTGCGATCGCGCGTTCAACGCATTCTTCGATATTGGCAGCGGACATAAGTTCTCTGTCTGTTACAAGATATAACGTGTAATCAATTTTAGGTTTCATTGAATCTTGCCATTTTTTCTAATGTCTGGACATCCATACAGCTGATTGCGTCATGAAGCGCCGCGCGAAAACTGCCGTTGCCGGATTGTCCCGCTTTTTTAAAAGCGATTTCTCCCGCAATACCCATGCAAAGCATGGCGGCAGCCGAAGCTGCAAGAAAATCAGCAGGCGCTGCGCCGCAAAAAGACCCGATAAGCGATGAGCACATGCAGCCGGTTCCTGTCTGATTAGCCAATAACGGATGTCCGTTTTCTATTAGAACAACTTTATTACCATCCGAAACCGCGTCAACTGCGCCGCTTATAACAACAACACAGCCCAGTTTTTTGGCAAGATCTTTTGCTATTTGTCCCGCATCATTCGCTCCTGCAATGTCGCTTTCAGAAGCATCAACGCCTTTTGTCTGCGAACATAATCCGGCAATAAAACGAATCTCGGAAATATTTCCGCGAAGAACGCTTAACTTTATTTTGCTTGTTATTATTCCGGCGGTGTCGTTACGCAATTTTGACGCTCCTGCTCCGACAGGATCAAAAACAACCGGTATACCTTTTTTATTTGCCGCTTCTCCTGCGGCGATCATCGATGGAATTGTGCGTTCGTTTAACGTTCCCATATTCAAAACCAGCGCGCTTGCGATAGAAGCGATATCCGCCGCTTCGCCGATGGCATCCGCCATAACCGGCGACGCGCCAATTTCCAGCGTAACGTTTGCGCAGTCATTTACGGTTACATAATTTGTAATGTGATGAACCAAAGGATTTGATTCCCGTACCTTTTGTAAGAGGGCAGTGTAATTATTAGACATTTTTTTCTCCTTTAAAATGTGATTCATATAATCTATAAAAATGATGTATTGGGCCGTTGCCTTTTCCAAGCTGCGGCGCGTTAATAATTGCGGTGTTTATATATGCTTTTGCAAGTTCAACTGCTTTGTTAACCGGATGTCCAAGCGCCAAATTTGAAGCAATCGCAGAAGAAAAAGTACAACCTGTGCCGTGCGTGTGTTTTGTATCAACTCGTTGGGCAGGATATTCATAAAAATTGCTGCCGTCGAACAAAATATCTGTTGCATCTCCCTCTATATGCCCGCCTTTAACAACAACACTACGGCAGCCCATGGCATGTATCCGTCTTGCGGCTTCCTTCATGTCTTCCTTTGTTTTAATTGTCATTTCTGAAATTTTTTCGGCTTCCGGCACATTTGGCGTTATTACATCCGCTAACGGCAAGACTTCGGAAATTAACGTATTAATGGCCGACATCTCCATAAGTGCGCAGCCGTTTTTTGCGTACATTACAGGGTCTATTACAACATTTTGCGGTTTCCATTCTTTAAGCTTAACCGCAACTGCCAGCATGGTTTCGCGGCAGGAGAGCATGCCGATTTTTACCGCATCCGGAGGAATATCTTCGAATACATCGTCTATTTGCTTTTGAATAATATCCTGGCGAATATCCTGATAATCTGTTACACGAAACGTATTTTCTGCGACAACCGATGTAATTACCGTCATTCCAAATACGCCGTGCGCCGAAAATGTTTTTAAGTCCGCCTGTATACCAGCGCCCCCGCTGCAATCAGACCCCGCGATACTAAGCGCTTTCTTCATAAATACCTCCTAAAAATAAAAAAAGGCGCAATCCACACATAACGTAGGAAAGCGCCTTTGCATCAAAAATAATGGCATTTCTAATGCCGGTTTTTATTTGCTTCCTACGCTGGTATTAACCAACAGGTTCAAAGGGTCAGGTTTAACCTTCTCAACTTATGGGCGCATTGGCCGCCGCGCGGTCAGTGCGCACAAGTTCCCCTGCAAACACAATATTTCCATAATTCTAGTAAAATGAATATTTTTTGTCAAGTAGGGGTTTAATCATTATTGACAAATATGCAATATCGTAATAAAAATTAAATATGGATTGTTGCATATATGAAACAGATAGCGATTATAAAGCAAGGGTCGTTATTGATGTCCTAAAAGAAGAAAATATATTAACCTATAGCGTTAATATGGGGCTTCAGAATTTATACGGAGACTCTAAATTATGGACAGGTTCTGACTTAATTGTCGGGGAAATAAAAATATATGTAAAAGAAGAAGATTATGAAAAAGCAAAACAAATTATAGAAGAAACTACTTTTTTAAAAAATGATTTTAAAACAATTGAAGATGATAAAGTTAAAAAAGACACATATATAATTCAAAGATCGTTCCTTTTTTCCGCCGCGTCTTTGTTAATAATACCTTTTTTCTTTAATCTTGAGTACGTAATATATTGTTTTAAAAACAATTTAAAGGCAAAATATATTTTACTATTGGCAAATGTTTTTTGTTTAGTATTTTCGATTGTGCTGTGTTTGGGCAGTTTTGAATATATAAAAAGTATTTGGAAATGGAATTTTTTAATTACTTCGTTATTCTGTATAGGTAAAGGGATTACGCTTTATAAGAAGAAGTCAAAGTTAGTATATATTTTATTAATTCCTATTATCTTATTAATATTAAGTTACGTTATTGCAGAGATGCATGGAATTAAATTGTTTGTTTGAATAAAAGTCCATCTTATCTAATTGCTTTTGCAGGGCATATACAAATACAATTTCTGCAAAAGATACATTCAGATGATAAAACCCTTTTTCCATTTTCGATATATTTTTGCACATCAATATCCATAGGGCATATTTTATTGCATTTACCGCAGCCTATACACTTATTTTTCTTGTTTGGTCCAACTTTTATAAGTGAAAAGCGTGTTGGCAGTTTCATAACAAGCGAAACGGGGCAAAATATTTTGCAAAAAGCGCGTTTCTTTCTAAAAGCAAAAGCCAGTATAATTCCAATTATGTAGTATGAAATATACCCGACAAGAAACCAGATAAATTGATCGAGTTTATGGGTTTCAATGAAATCTCCGTTGACAGGTGAATAAATATGCCTATTGTAATAATCATACCCAAGCTGAATAAGTATAAACGGAATAAGCAGAGATATTATTAATACAGGTATTCTAATGTATGTTAACTTTTTAGGTATAACTTTATTTTCTTTTATTGGCAGCCATTCCAGAAGCGCCGCTGTATAGCAACCCCAGCCGCAAAAGCCTCTTCCAAAAATTAAAGGGCCAGCCACTTTTGCAATCGCATAATGAATTAAAACGCGGGTAAAAATTCCGGTATTTATAAAATAAGCAAAATAAAATACCGTTTCTTCTATTTGCATGTTTTCGCGCTGCATGAATCCCAGGAATACAAGAAAAACTATGGAAACTATGGAAAGACATATTTTTCTTCCCAAATCGGGATTATTAAATCTAACGCTTATAAAAAATCCAATCGATACGCTTAACCCTATCGGTATAAAAACTATAAAAAACCCGATCCATATTGTTAAGCCCATCGTAATAGATAATGCGGTTCCTGCGATAAATGGAAATATACAATGTATATATTTTTTCATATCGCTCTTACTCTTCCCATATTTACAGTTAATACTTTGGAATTATTGTTTACAGGAACTTTTAATTTGTTAAAATCTCCGGGAGCTCCCCTTAAATCGTAATTAGTTTTTCCAACAGGCTCTGTCGGCATTCCAAATAAACCGGTATTCAATTTTCCATTGTTATTGGCATCCTGAAATATCGACACTACATATTCGCCCTCGGGTAATTCCAGAGAATGGGTTAATTTTTCGCTTGTTGGCTGTAAGGTAAACCTTATAAAAGCCTGTTCACTTTTATAATCGTTTTCGTTTGAGTAGACCGCAATATGCAGCAAGCCGCCATTAACAGTTATTCCATTAATTTCGATAGTTGCCTGAATATTACCGGCAAAAACATTTCTTGCAGCACAGGATAAAATAAAAAATAAAAGCAATTTCTTAAACATAATACCCTCTCGTTTTTAATGTTGTTAAAGAGTTTATTATGTGATTATTAATTAGAGAATAGATGGTTTACCAAGATGCAAATTTCTGCTTCTAAGGTGCATTATC
>Ga0123356_10007405_pt1 | contig 10951 bp, 11 predicted proteins | sample TergutEmb28metaG_2_FD_92546 | JGI IMG/M metagenome (GOLD analysis project Ga0123356, IMG submission 92546) | Embiratermes neotenicus P3 segment gut microbial communities from Petit-Saut dam, French Guiana - Emb289 P3 | ecosystem: Host-associated > Arthropoda: Insects > Digestive system > Gut ... | reverse complement strand
CTTGTCCGACAAACGTTTTCCGCTTGTCACCAACGAAAATCTATCTATTCCCTTTTGTTTAGCATGTTCCAAATGCCGCAACGCCTCCTCTTCGTCGACCAAACCGTAAACATCAACACGGCAGTTGTGACTGGCTGATTGTGCGCACCATTTGCAATCCTCCGCGCACAATCCCGATTTGGCATTCAGGATTGAGCATAAGTTATACTTACGGGAAGCGCACTTTTGGGTAATTTCAGCCGAAGCTGCATACAATACCTCCTTTTCGGTTGTTTCACCAAGCGCATAGACTTCCTCCAAACTCAACTCTTTACCTGAAATAACTCTCTCTTTAATTTCTGTTATTTGCATTTAAAACCTTAATATTTTCTATTCCATATTTCGGAATAAATAAATGCTCTGCGTGCATCATCGCTATTATTAAACGCAACGGAAACGGTATTATTTTTTTCTGTCTCGTTTAAACGAATATTTTTTTTATTTTTAACTTCATTTTTAGGAAAGAGCGTTTCTACGCTTTTCGGTTTGTGTTGCACTTGTACCTGCGGCTCTTGCCGGGGCGGAGGAGAAAAATTCCCCCAAAAATCGTCACCGGTATTCCCGCTCGATTCCGGCTGATTTCCGGAAAAATCGGGAACAGGAACAGCAGCCTGCTTTTGTTTGTTGAGATTTCTGAAAAAATTTATTATAACAAACCCCAGCAAAACTATGATATATATATAATCGCCTATTCCATCCATAATTTTATTAAATAAGTGATTCTATTTTGGAAACGAGAGTGTTTTTAGCGCCCGCTCCCACCTGTTTGTCTACAAGCTCTCCGTTTTTGACAAAAATTATTGTCGGGATATTGCGAATCCCGAATTTTTCGCATATTTCCGGATTATCATCGACATCTAATTTGCCGATAATCGCTCTCCCTTCATACTCCGTTGCCAACTCATCTATCATCGGCGCTATAGCGCGGCAAGGTCCACACCATTGCGCCCAAAAATCAATCACCACCAACTTGCCTGAGTTTGCGTATTGCTCATAATTCGCGTCTGTAATTTCTATTGCCATATCTGTAATTATTTAGTTATTTCATGTATAACGAAACTTATCCTTGATTATTTTTTATTGACGGTGCAAATTTAGTAAATTTTAAAATATTTCTTACTTCGAATTTAATAACCATTCAAAAATAAAACAAGGTTACGTTTTTATTGAAAAATTCTCTTAAAATTATTTGTCCATTTAATGCAGTTTTCGTACCTTTGCAGCCAATTTTCCTTCGTGGTAAGATAAGAGGGTGATAATCAGCCCCACCACCGGATGTAACTTAAATATTATAAGTTTAAAATGTACGCTATCGTAGACATTGCGGGGCAACAGTTCAGAGTGCAACAAGGACAAAAACTGTTTGTTCACCGTTTAGACGCAGAACAGGGTTCTGAAGTAGAGTTTGAAAAAGTGTTATTGCTCGACAATGACGGAGATGTAGTTGTCGGAGTCCCGACAGTGGACGGCGCCAAAGTAACCGCGCAAGTTGTTTCACACCTCAAAGGTGATAAAGTGATTGTTTTCCACAAAAAAAGGAGAAAAGGTTACAGAAAAAGAAACGGTCACCGTCAATATTTAACAGAGTTGAAAATTAATGCAGTAGTTGCTTAACATTTAAAATCGTAGAAAAATGGCACACAAAAAAGGAGTCGGAAGTTCAAAAAACGGTCGCGAATCAGCAAGTAAGCGACTTGGAATTAAAATATTCGGAGGGCAGGCAACAAAAGCCGGCAGTATTATTGTTCGTCAACGCGGCACAGCCCATCATGCAGGCACAAACGTAGGTATCGGAAGAGACCATACACTGTTTGCTCTTGTCGACGGTTATGTCTCTTTCCGGAAAAGGAGAGACAACAGGTCTTTTGTTTCTGTATCACCATTTGCAGAATAATCTTTATCTAAATAAATTAAGAGAAATGATGCAAAGTCGCAATATCGCGGCTTGCATCATTAATTCGTCCGACCCTCACCTCAGCCAGTATGTCGCAGACAATTGGAAAATCAGGGAGAGGATTTCCGGGTTCGATGGCTCGGCAGGTACCGTTGTGGTTTTGCCGGAAGAGGCAGGTTTATGGACTGATTCACGTTATTTCCTTCAAGCTGAGATGCAGTTGGAAAATTCGGGGATTTTGCTCTTTAAAAATGGGTTGCCCGATGTGCCGGATTATTGCTCGTGGATAATATCCAATTCAAAAGAGGGTTCGATTGTGGGAATAGACGGCAGACTCTTTTCCACACATAAAGTTGAGGAGATGAAAGAGAAGTTTACCGCCGCCGGATTGGCGCTGGAGACCGACTTCGTCTTGACTGAAGCTCTGACTGACGCTCACGCTCTTACTGACGGGGTGACTTTGAGTCACCCCGTCAGTAACACCAACACCGGCGTTTTTATATACGACGAAAAATTTGCCGGCATCTCATGCTCCGAAAAAATCAAAATAATAAGACAGAAAATAGAAGAGGCAAAAGCCGGTATTTTGCTTTTAACAGGATTGGACGAGATTGCGTGGACATTCAATATCAGAGGAAACAGCGTTGAGTATAACCCTGTTACGACAGCTTATGCAACAATTGCAACCGATTCGGCTTGTATCTTTATTGATGATAAAGAACTGACGCCGGAGGTGATTTCATATTTCGGACAAAACCGGATAGAGATACTTCCGTATCTGTCCGTATTTGATTTTTTGTCAAAATTGTCTCCGGAACAGCATATTCTTATTGATAAACAGAAGGTTAATTACGCCCTTTTCGATGCTATTCCCAAGTCTGTCTCCGTCGTGGCAAAAGAGTCGCCCGCAGGTATGCTCAAAGCTGTGAAAAATGAGACGGAAATAGAAGGCGTGAGAAATGCCGTAATAAAGGATGGCGTAGCGTTGATTCGCGCTTTTTACAGATTGGAAAAAGATTTGGAGGCAGGAGTAAAAGTTACCGAAAGCTCTTTTGCCGAGCAGCTGAAAATATGCAGAGCCGAACAAAAAGATTTTTTCGGCGAAAGTTTTCCGGCAATTACCGGATATGCCTCGCACGGAGCGATAGTCCATTATACCGCCACTCCGGAGAGTGATGCGGAACTGCGCCCCGATGGTCTGCTCCTTGTCGACTCAGGCGGAAACTATTTCGACGGAACAACCGACATTACCCGCACAATAGCGCTCGGCAAAGCTACAAAACAACAGAAAACCGACTATACAAACGTATTGAAAGGACATATAGCAATCGCCACCGCAATATTTCCGGAAGGGACGCACGGAGCGCAGTTAGACGCCTTAGCCCGCCGCCCTTTGTGGGATAATTGCCTGAACTATGGGCATGGAACAGGGCATGGCGTTGGGCATTTCCTTTCCGTACACGAAGGTCCGCAAAATATCCGCACCAAAGATAACGGCGTTGAACTCAAACCCGGAATGTTGCTGTCCAACGAACCCGGTCTTTATCGAAAAGATGAATATGGAATCCGTCTCGAAAATATGATATTGGTAAAAGAGTACATGGAGACGGAATTCGGACGTTTTTTCCAGTTTGAAACATTGTCTCTTTTTCCTTTCGATTTACAACTAATAGAGCAAGATATGCTTTCCGAAAAAGAAATAAAATGGCTAAATGATTATCATGTAGCGGTTTATGAAAAATTGGCGCCGTTATTGTCGGAGGGAGAAAAGAAATGGGTGGGAAGATGTCCACAATTATAACACCTACTGGGTATGTTTATCGGCTCCGAAACAGGCATGTACATATATGATGTTAAGCGCCCCGACTTTCCGCAATTTTTGTCGTCTGTTTCCCATGTTCGCAGTTGCGATCCTGTAGTTTCTGCCGGAAAGTATGCTTATGTAACGCTGAACTCTGCAAGTATACGTTGTGGCAGGGGAACAAATGTATTGATGATTTATAATGTTTCAAATCCTCTTTATCCGATTCTTGAAAAAGAGATACCGATGAACGCACCAAAAGGATTGGGGATTGACGGCAATAAACTTTTTAATACGGACGAGTTTAACGCTGTTTGCGATTATTACTATGACCTTCGCTATCGCGGTTTTCATCATGCGTTTGGCTTTTCGGTTGGGTACGCATGGTGAGTTACAGCATTTTCAATTATTTAATTCTCTCAAAAAACAACCGCTCAAAATGAAACGCCCCTCCCTTTATCCTGAATGTGATGGAGTTAGTATGCCGGGTTAGCGTTACTTCTCCTATCGCCTCTTTTTTCAGGAGTTTCTCTGTTCCGGCATTGAGATTCTTCCAGCCGGCAATCATTTTTTGGCGGTTCCATACCGAAAATTCGCCGCCGTCGGGGGTTTGGAAATACGACAGGTATATTTTGTAGCGACCTTCGGGAATTTCGCTCAGAGAGATACGCAACATGCCCTCCTCAATAGTCGATGTCGATGACGCCACTACGCGGTCACGGTTTTCAACCACCGTGTTTTCGCCCACTGTAAACTCCATCAGTTGCGGGTAAAAAACATGCTCTGTCGGGTAATAACAGGTGCGAAGTTCTTCCGTTGGTTTGCATATTGTCTGAGGCGGTTTGGTGCCGTAGTAAAATGCAACGGAAGCGTAATCTACCGGAAATGTATTTCCCTCCTGACCATGTTCGATGGTGATGTGCAAATCCTTTTCAAAGCTCATTTTATCGGCAAGGTAAAAGCGGTATCCGCCCGTCCGGCACATCGGCAGCGAATAGTCGAGCGAACCGTGAATGGGCAGGCTTACGCCCCTGTCCCAGCGGTCGAGCATGGCGTACCACCCGCCGTTGAAATAATCTTCCGAGCCGGTGCCGTGCATACGCATTGCGCCGTCGATAGTAATCACGTCGTCGCCCTCAAAAAAGAGCGTCATTCCCGGAGTTAAGCCCTGAGCTATGTGTATCGTTCCGACGTAATGCCCCTTGTCATTAACCTGCGCATAGAGATACGGCTCGCCCTCTTTGACATTTGTTTCGCGGCGCCATACGGTATACAGTTTGCCTTCGGTTGCAGGATTACGGCTTTCGGGCAGGTAATAGACTTTGGTTTTCATATCTATTTTTGATTGCCCGCCGTCGCTGCGTTTTTCGTAAACCAATTTCAGTTCCGCATTTTTGTCGAAAGGCATTGGAATATAGCAATAGTTTACTCCGTTGCCGTTTCCGGCGAGGATACTGCGCATGGCGGGTTTTCCGAAGGCGTATCCGAAGAAATCGGCTGCCGGAGCGTATATAGCCGGCGTTTTTTCACCATCCCACTGCGCCTGAAGAATCACGTCGCGGTTCGTCCCTTCGAGGGCGCTGCCACATTCGATTTCGATACCCACGATTCGTCCGCCTTTGCTGTTTTTGAAAAACGAAACCGTTTCGCCGGGCGACAGGAAGAATTGTTTGCTCTCTTGCCTGACATCGACGCCGGCATTTTTGAGTTGCTGCAACGGCGTGTTCTCCATGTTCCAGAAACGGCAGGCGTCTGTCAGGAGTTTTTTTGTTTCCGGCTTCCAGTTCATTGTAAAAGTTTTGACATTCTCGCCCGATGAGTATGGACGCCACTGAATTTGGTGAAACTGAATCAGTTCGCCGCAAAATACTATCTTACACGATTTTTTGTACTGAATAGGAATATAGCAGTAATAACCGCCCACTTCATTTCCGCAAAGAGGATCTATAAACGGAAATACTTTGCCCGAAAACAGGTCAATAAACGGTATACTGATTCCCGGCTGGCTTTCGCCGTCGAAATAGAACTTAATAGTGTCGGCAGTTGGTGTTGGCGTCCATATTCTGTTGATGACGCCCGGACCTTCCAAATCGACCAGAACAAAATTTTTGCCCTCTTTACGAATATAAGAGTACTTGCCCGAAAAACCGTCGTCGTTTCCTCCGGTACGGTCGTAGCTCGACATTTGTTCGACTATGCCTGCACGGTATTTTGGCAGCAAATCGGCTCTACTGAGATGTTCCAACTCCGCTTCAAGGCTTCCCGAAGCGTATTTTTGACTAAATGACACGCTGATAATTGCAGTTTGCAACAGAGCGATAAAGAATAAATGTTTCATAATTATTTTGTAAAATTTTATTTTTTAGCAAAAGTAGTAAATTTAACTTGAATATTTGCAATTATTACGTAAATTTACCGCTTTAATTTTAATTGTATAAACAGATAACATTTTTTTTATTATGAAACGTATTTTATTTTCAGTGATGGGAGCGTTGTTTTTGATGGTCTCCTGCCAACAGCCTGCAACAGTTAACAGTGTCGGTATCGTGCCTGAACCGGTGGAGATTAGGGTTCAAAAAGGAGTTTTTACTTTAACCGAAAAAACTAATCTAATATTTCAAGGTACCGATTGTGCGTTTGAACAATATGTTATAAACTATTTCTCTTCACGCTGGGGCGTCTCTTTCTCGCGGGAAGGCGACGAGAAATATGGAACCGTTACCTTCAGGTTGAATGAGGATTATGACAAGATCGTTGGAGACGAGGGTTATCGTATAGAAGTGAACGGTAAAGGCGTGTTGCTGACAGCCAACACTTCTGCGGGATTAGTATACGCCCTTCAATCATTATACCAGCTGGCTCCGGCGGATGTTGCTCAAAACTCTCTCCGTGAGATAAAAATCCCACAGGTTGAGATCGTCGATTATCCGCGTTTTGAATGGCGGGGAAGCCACCACGACGTTTCGCGTCATTTCTTTGATGTAGAGCATATTAAAAAACATTTGGACTTGATGGCTCTTTATAAAATGAATAAATTTCACTGGCACCTGACCGATGACCACGGCTGGCGTCTGGAGATTGATAAATATCCGAAGTTGACGGAAATCGGCGCCTGGCGAGTAGATAGACCGGGTATCTCATGGTCGGAATTAGACACATGGAAATATCCGGAGCAGGCGCCTAAAGAAGGAGAACCTGCTACCTACGGCGGATACTACACAAAAGAACAGGTGCGCGATATTATCAGCTATGCGGCGCAACGTGGCATAGAGGTAATACCTGAAATAGAAATACCGGGGCATTCATCCGAAGTATTGGCGTCTTACCCCGAATTTGGATGCGACGACTATCCCTATTTTGTACAAATAGGTCCCTACTGGCCCCCCAAAGCTATTTTATGCGGAGGAAATGATAAGGTGATGGCTTTTTTAAAGGATGTGATCGACGAAGTAGCAGAGTTATTCCCTTCGGAGTACATTCATATTGGCGGCGACGAAGCTTTCCCTGAAGGTAATAATCTGATTGAATTTGAGAAGCGTTATGGGCAGCATAGCTGGGACGCTTGTCCGAAATGCCAGAAACGGATGAAAGACCTTAAATTAAAAGATAAGCACGCATTACAAGGCTGGATGATATGCGAAATAGAACAACACGTCAAAAAGCATGGAAAAAAAATCATCGGATGGGATGAGATTTTTGAGGGAGGCGTTACCTCGGATGCAGTTATTATGTATTGGCGCGACACAATTCCGCTATTGAAAGAGGCGCTTCATAAAGGGAATCCGGTTATAGCAACCCCTACTACTCATTGCTATTTTGATTATTATCAGATAGAATCCGATCCTAACCAGGAGGCTCCGCAATGGGCAGGCTGTTTGTCATTGGAAAAAGTATACTCTTTCAACCCTGTGCCGGAAGGATTACCGGAAGAATTGGCAAAATTGATAAAAGGCGGACAATGCAACCTGTGGGCTGAATATCTGTATACCCCCAAAGAATCGGAGTATATGCTATTGCCGCGTTTACTTGCAATGTCGGAAAGCGTATGGTCGCCTGCCGGTCGCAAAGACTGGGAATATTTTTTAAAGAAATTGCCGGAACAGAAAAGGAGGTTGAATGTTTTGGGGTATAACTATTGTGATAAGGTGGGATTGATTAAATAGGGAGAGAAAATTTGCCGGTAGTCTAACAGACAATTTGGATTTAATTCGAGACCACAATGGAATTTGCCCGTTCAAAGACATTGTGGTAGATACGCAAAGTCTCTTTCGCCGGTCCGGATACCGGTGACGCAAATCCGTAAGACAGGTCAAATTTGGAATTACACACCGGGCAAACGGCAAACGGCATTTCTACCTCTACTCTCACGGTTCTCAATGCTTCTACCGGACAGGCAAGGTCGCAGCTTCTTACCTTGCTTTCCAAGTCGCGGTATATCAATACCCCTGCGTAACCATAATAATAGCTAACAGGCGCACCGGGTTCATAAATATATGAAACCGCGTTATTGGGATTTCTCAATTTGTTGTACTCGTGCGGAAGGGTTTCAATATAAACCTTACAGTCGGGAATAGAAGAACGAATCTCCTCTTTACATGAGAAAGATATTCCCGAAAGGAAGAAAGTTATGGATAAACGCGCTATTATTTGTTTCATGAAATATCAACGATAAAAGTATAAAAAAAGTATGAAGACCATATCGTTAAAGTATTGAACAAGGCTCGAGTAGATCTGGAGAATTTCACCCCAACAACCAATTTCAGACCTCCAATACTATCGCAATTTAAGGCGCACGAAATAAAGTGTATTTCATTACTAAACCGATATTATAAATTGCTCCTTCTGACCAAATCAAGTCAAACTCCTCATCACGAAAAGGGAGATTGTCCATTGAGCCAACAATGCCCTTTACCCTGCGCTGAAGATTCAACTTGTTGGCATTCGCGGTGAAGCGATTGATAAACTCGGCTGAAAGGTCAATTCCTGTAATCGTCCCTTGTACGTTTTGTGCCAATACCATTGTCTGTCCGCCTGTGCCGCAGCCAATATGAGATGAAAGATTACAAAATCTCTCCAATAATAAACAACGGCGCATTTGTCATCCAGCTTTCTTCTTTATAATTTGACAATGAAGTTCTTATGGCAGTTTTCGGCTGATGTTTTTCGCAGAAAAGTTTAAAACTTTTGGCTTGCAGATTTTCACCGGCTTTAACTTCAATTGGTATTATTTCATCTTCTTCGTTTTGGATTATGAAATCAACTTCGTATTTGCTGTTATCGAACGGAAAATAGTGTATTGACAAATCGTTGTTTAGCTTAAATTGCTGAAAAACAAACTGTTCGGTAAAGGCTCCTTTAAATTCTGTAAAAACAACGTCGCCGTCAATCAAGGTTTTTGCGTTGAGTTTCGACATTGCACCAAGAAGTCCTATGTCGTTGTGATACAACTTGAAAGCCGACAAATCCTGATAGGCGACAAGCGGCAAAGCAGGCTTTGAAACGCTGTAAATTTTGTGTAACAATCCCGAATCAACAAGCCACTGAATAGCCAGTTCAAACTCCTTTGCCCGCGCACCTTCCTTAATTACGCCATAGATGAATTTTTTATTTTCTTTTGCCAACTGTGCGGGAATGCTCTCCCAAACCATATTTATACGCGGTAAAATCTCTTTTGGAGCATGTTTTGAGAAATCATTTCTGTAAGAAGTCAGTATCTCTGTTTGTATTTTACGAACTTGCTGCCAATCTCTGTTTTGCGCAAAATGGAGTACCGCTTCAGGCATTCCGCCCACATAAAAGTAATATCGCAGGTAGTTTATCAGTTTGGTATTGAAAGAATTGACCAACTCCCAATCACGTTTTTCTATCAATTCCACCAAGCCATTTTCGCCCATTGCGAGCAAAAATTCGATAAAACCAAGCGGATAAAGCGTTAAAAATTCAACTTTCCCGACGGGAAAAGATTCATTGGGATGAATATTGATACCCAAAAGCGAGCCTGCCGCAATTATTTGATATTCGGGCGCTTTTTCGTAAAAATATTTCAATGCGGTTATCCCTTGCGGGGCGGCTTGAATTTCGTCGAAAACAATCAAAGTATCTTCCGCAGTAATTTTCAGCGACGAATAGGCATTTAACAAAGTTATTATTCTGTCAATGTTAAAATCCTCCTGAAAGATGTTTTTTGGAGCTTCCCTGTCTTCAAAATTCACATAAACCATTTGCCGGTATTCTGTTTTCCCAAACTCGCGTATAAGCCATGTTTTTCCAACCTGTCTTGCACCCAAAAACATAAGAGGTTTCTTATTAGGGTTTAATTTCCACTTTATCAGTTCTTTAATCTTTGTTCTATACATTTTTTCTGACATGATTTTGACAAATTACTACACTTTTTCTGACATTAAAACGCCGCAAAGATACACTTTTTCTGACATGATTTTGACAAACTACTACACTTTTTCTGATATATGTGAATCATTTAACACTTTTTCAATGCGTTCGCCGCGCCCTGAGCATTTCCCGCTTCCCCGGCGAACCCGGCAGGCGTTCGGTGACGTAGCCTGCCGCCTGTAACATCCTTCTGACCGAACCCTTTGCGCAATACGTGGTCAACACGCCGTTTAAAGACGTTTGTTCAAATTTGAAATTATACGAAAATTAAATCCAATGTCGTTTAGTTAAGGATATTGATTGATATTAGTGGATATTTGGCTTCGCCGATATTTATTGTCTAATATCGCCGCAGGCAAATATCTATTAATATCGCGAAGCAAATATCATAAATTCTTAACTAAACGACATTGAAATTAAATCTTAAAAGAAAAATACACAAAAATTTAAAACTTTTTTGTAGCTTTGCAACCATAATTTAAAAACGAAAAAATATGGATGGATAAAATGAAATAAAATATTTTGAGCTTGTAGCTTTTATTCTCACTTCCTTAGAAGTCTGGTAAATTTCTTCCGAGAATAAAGTTGCGAAGGTTCACGTCTTCGGGCGTGAACTATTCGTGCTTATTTGGAGGAGACGGTTTACCAGAGCCTAAGGAAGTAAATAAGCAAACAACGAATAGTTCACGCTTTTTTTATATTCATATCCGACGAAAAAGAAAACATTATAAACAACTAAACACAAACAAATTAATTTTAAGAGTATGGTTAGAATTATTAAACAAACACAAACACGAGTAATGGAGACAGAGACCATTTTAAAAACG
>Ga0123356_10007404_pt1 | contig 10952 bp, 8 predicted proteins | sample TergutEmb28metaG_2_FD_92546 | JGI IMG/M metagenome (GOLD analysis project Ga0123356, IMG submission 92546) | Embiratermes neotenicus P3 segment gut microbial communities from Petit-Saut dam, French Guiana - Emb289 P3 | ecosystem: Host-associated > Arthropoda: Insects > Digestive system > Gut ... | reverse complement strand
CAATCACTATATGATGTTTCTCGCCAACTTGCACTAGCTGAAGTTTTACACTGTATTCTTGTGTTTGCTGCATTGTATATAAAGTAAGGTTTATAATCTTGCGCGCTAATAGTGAGCTTAACACTTTGATGCATAGGCGACGCGGACATAGTAATCAGATCGCTTGGTAGTTCTTTCGCAAACATATAAGAAAGCGGGAATGTCGTGGAGGTGCCTTGTAGCGACACGATTACATCTTGCAGCCCCTCTCGCATAGTAGAACTCGTTAGAACCCGACATTTCATAACTGTAGCAGAGATAATAAGAGCCGCCCCACATTCTGTGCCGAAGCTATTAACAAATTTAACTACAGGTAAATCTCCCTGATATACAAGAGGTGCTGGTATTGAAGAGGCAGCTACACTACCATCCCAGATAAACATATAAGCAATACTAGTCAATGAGTCATAAGATACACCACCCCAACAGTAGGCTTTATATGTCACAGCTTCAATAGCACAAGACGAGCCAGGTCCGTTCGATATTTGTATTACATTATTACCCATAACACCACCATTACTCACGGTAGATACTTGTACGGGACTTGTACTCGATGGGCTAGTGCTATTACCGGTGCCGGTACCCCAACAATATGGTACTTGTGTGGTAGAAATAGCACATATACTGCCACTGAAACCGCCGTTAGGTCCATTTGTAGTTATATCACTCAATTTCTGAAACAATATACCACCATTGTCTGCCAAAATAGGCACCGTAGAGTTTGTATTAGGACCGCCGTTGCCAAGTTGCCCGTTTGCGTCGGACCCCCAGCACCAAACTCGATTTAGGTTATCTATAAGACACGTAGTACCATCCCCCATGGTTATATCGATTGCGTTTATAGTGGTGTAATCAAATATTGGCGTAGGAGTGCTCTTGTTACTGGTGGTATTATCACCTAGTTGACCCACGTCATTCTGGCCCCAACAATACACATGATTGTCTGTTGCAATCGCACAAGTTGAAGTAGAGCCAGTACTATAATCCAACACAGTGTCTGGCATAACTCCACCATCGCTTGCAGTAATAACCTTAGCGATACCTTTGACTGTCGAAGCTCCAGGAGTACCAGTTTGACCATACCAACTATCTCCACCACAATATAGGTGCTGCTGATTTGTAAGGAAACACATATGTCCTCCGCCAAGCTTCATATTCACAAAACGTTCACCGGCATTCATAGAAGGTAGACCCACCGCCCGCGGCACCGTACCATATCGCGTAGTAATAGATATCCCGTTTGGTGCACCCATGCAATACACTTTTCCGACGTCAGTAAGCAAACAAGTCGCGTCGCCTCCCCTAGATACATCTACAATTATTTCAGATGATGATATATCACCCCTTTCTATTGGTACTGGTGTAGCCCTGTAAGTATTCGTACTATCACCTACTTGACCTTCATTGTTTTTACCCCAGCAATATACCCAGTGGTCTATATGTGACAAGTAACAAGATGTGGCTGTATTTGTTCCTCCGGCTATAATTTTGTCTGCATAAATACTGCTTTGTGTAACAGAAAAGCCAGTGCCATTAAATGTAACAGTGTTGTTAGAACTAATGGAGGAAAGCGTAGTCCCGAACGCTGGAGAGAAATTAGTACTATTATTTGGCCACTGCGATGGACCTAATGCAAAACCACCAGGATTATTTGAAGAAGTAATATCATTACCTTGGATACTCGTTATCGTCCACCCCGCGGCATTCGTCAACCAGTATTTCACCATCACCCCAGCCACTACCGCCGGCACCACCAACAACATCAACACCCCTACAGTTCTCCAAGATCTCAAAGAAAATGATTTGCGCAAAACAAGCCCCGGCTTTTTGCGATTTCGCGTCGCTCGCCAAAAATCAGTGATTCTCTGGATAATACGCCTTCTCACTTATGGCTATATTATAGTCGACGCTTAAGATTAAAACAACACTAACGACACGTCAGAAGCCCAACCAAACAAGACTGAAAATCAGTACCTTAAGCCTTGTTTTGTTTGTTCGATTCTTCCTGCAGTTCCCGATAAGCCACCTTCCCAATCTTCGTCTTCGGCAAAGTCTTTCTGAATTCTATCTGTCTCGGCCACTTGTATTTCGCCAAATTAGCTTGGCATTCCTGTTTGATTCTCTCCCGTATTTCATCCGAAGGCTTCTCGCCTTCTTTCAGCACCACAAACGCTTTCGCAATCTGCCCGCGGTACTTGTCGTCTACCCCCACCACTGTCGCAATCAACACCTCGGGTACCGTCAGAATCACTTGTTCTACCTCATTCGGATAGATATTATATCCTGACGAAATAATCAGGCGTTTCAACCGGCTCTCAAAATAAATATACCCGTCCTTGTCCATATATCCCATATCTCCGGTATGCAGCCAAATTCTCCCGTCTGGATGCAGATGCAGGGCTTCATTCGTCTCCTTCACATTGTTCACATATCCCTTCATCACTGTCGGACCGCTAATTACAATCTCTCCGGTTTCTCCTGTCTTTTTGCTCAAATAAGTCTTTGGCTCTACGATCTTCACAAACATATCGGCGAGCGGAATCCCAATCGATCCATCGCGTTGCAATTCTCTAGGGTTCACTGTCACGACCGAAACACTCTCAGTCAAACCATACCCTTGTAGTAATCGACAGTTCTTCGCTCCTCGTTCTTTCACAAAATCATCTATCTCGTGCTTGAGTTTCGGAGACAGACTGTCTCCGCCAGAAACAATTGTCTTCAAATATGATAAATCCATCTTCCGAATCTTCCGGTTTCTCAACATCGCTTCCCATAAAGTCGGCACTCCCACAATCAAGTCCGGCTTCGCATCGGCCAGCAGCTTGTCGAATTTTGTAGCATCGAACTTCGGTATCATATATATTGATGCGCCGTTTACTAGCATCGTATGTGTACCCACTCCGAGCCCGAACCCGTGAAAAATCGGCATAATTCCCAATATCGACGCCCCCGGCACCAACACATCTTGGAAGAAATTCTTAGCCTGCATTGCAGTCGCATTGAACGACAAATTTGTCAGCGCGATGCCCTTGCTGCTCCCAGTCGTCCCTCCGCTGTATAAAATTATCGCGACGTCATCCTTGCCCATCTTCTCATACGCCTTGCCAACCACATAAGCTCCGTGTCCCAAGAACTCATCCCAGTTCATCGCATTCTTATTTTTAATAAGAATCTGTGCCAGCTCTTTTTGCAGCTCTTTGACATTCAGGAACTTATACCCAAGTTTCGGCAACATCGGCAGGGAGTCAGCCGCCGAAATAATAATCGTCCGCTCTACCTTGGTTTCCGCTAGAATCGGCTTGATGTTCTCCCAAGCGATATCAATCGCCACAAACAAATTGCTCCCTCCTAGATTCAAATTGTCGCGAATTTCGTTCGGTGCCGACAGGGGGTGAAAAATATTCGCGATACAGCCAATCTTATTTACCGCATAAATCGCTATTATCGCTTCTGGCACATTCGGCGCGCATATCGAAATCGTATCACCTTTCTTTGCTCCCAGCGAAATAAACCCACGCGAAGCCCTGTCGATTTCTGTCAACATTTGTTCAAAAGTTGCCTTCGTCCCAAAGTAGTTATATGCCAGATAGTCTGGCCACTGCTCCGCCGCCTTCAAAAAATCGTCGTACATCGAAGTGTTAGGATACTTGAGAGTCTTCTTCTGCTTCTTTATTAGCTTCAGCCATGGGGCTGGAATCTTTTTTGCCATTCTACGTTTTCCTACCTTTCTTTGCAGCTTCCTTCGCCGCCTTTGCTTGATAATGCTTATAAATCTCCGGCCGATGTGCTTCTTCGCCATTCTCGATCAGTATCTTTTCGATCGTCTCTCGAATCTTCTCGTTTGTCTTCGTCAAATCACCCTCCGGTATTTCAATCGGCTTAGAAAACACAATCTTCAAACCTTTCTTAAACGGCCTGTATTGTCCCACGATAGCCGCCGGCACAATCGGTACATTGCCCTTTTGCGCGAAACTCACCGCTCCGAATTGGAACGGCATCAACAAATCTTCCGTCTTATTTCGCGTCCCCTCTGGGAACAGCGCAAACACACGCCCCTTGCCTAGGAACTTCATCACTTGTTCTTTCGTCTTCGTCTTATCCTCTGCCTGTCGATCCACGAACACTACCCCGAACGCCCCAATCCCTCGCCCAATCTTCCAATCCGTACATTCATGCTTCGCCAGGAAATGCGTCCGCCTTCCCGTCCGCCCGCTCATAATCAAAAACGGGTCCAAGTCGTGTTTGTGATTTGACACAATTATCACCCCGCCTTTTTTCGGAATATTCTCCCGCCCCACCACCTCTGGTCGGTAAACGAACTTGATCAACCCGAGCAGAATCGGCTTCATGAAATCTTGGAACAAGCCGTCATATTGCTTCATCCCCTTCGGCTTCTCGAGATTCTTCTTCATTTTTCCTATAGTCTCGCGCAGCTCCTCGTTCGCTTTTTCCAAGTCATCCCCCACTTTCATCGGTTCGCCGTATGCCACCTTCAACTTCCCAGACCCAAACATCCGCATCCGTCCCGTAATCGCCACTGGCACAATCGGCACTTTCGCCCGGCTCGCCATCACCACCGCTCCCATCTTGAAGGGAAGCAGCTCGTCCCCGCGGTTAATCGTCCCCTCTGGCATAATCTGCACCACCGCGCCCTCTTTCAATCTCTCGACCGCCAAATCCACCGCCCGTCCATTCCTCTTCGACCTATCTACCGGGATTGCACCCATATTGCGGAAAAACCAACCCTTGAATTTCCCCTGGAACAATTCCATCTTCGCAATCACTTCGATTGGTTGCCCGTTCATCCCAATTTTCACCAGAATCCCATCTATTCCGTTCACATGATTTGCCGCAACGATATAACCACCTTTCTTCGGCAGGTTCTCCTGGCCCTTGAACTTCGGCCAAATCAGCAGCCAAATCAGCACATAGACTGTACTGTACGCTATGTAATACGGCCAACCTCTTTTCGCCTTAATATTTAAGTCGCTCTCTATTTCTTGGACCGGCAAACCAGTCTTGGGATTGATATCTTCCATTCTTTACCTTTCTTTTACTGCATCGCGGTTATTGTCGTCCGCGAAGTCATCCTCTACTTCGTACCCTATCAAATATATTACCAAATCTTCCAACATCAAAGACCCCAAGACTTGGCCTTCGCGATTAATCACCACCGCCATCAAAGCGCCAGTCCGGAGGAAAGCCGCCAACGCCATCTCCAATGAATAATCATCCCGCACATAAACTAGGTTCTTGTCCAGCAGGCTCGCCACCTGGTCCGACTCCTTAATTTTCAGCGACAACAAATCACTAATATGCAGCGACCCCACAATCTTCGCTCCCGATTTCACCAAGAAATGTATCTGCCCAGTCTTATGTAGTTTGTCTAGCATTAACGGTCCCAGATAATCATCCGCCCGCACCAACAAAGAATCTTCTTTGTCTGTCATCACCGCTTTTACTACCTTCGTGTTGAAGCTCATTAACGCAGCAATACTCCGCTTCTCCCCCTCGCTCAGAACCTCTTCCGGCAAAGATTTCAGCATCTTTACCAGCTCGCGCTTATCTTTCGGCTGGTGGTTTTCCCTCGCTAACGTCAACATCTCCCCCGGCGCCATATCCGTCTTCTTTTTCTTCTTCTCTTTGCGCTGGAGTGGGGCATCTGTCCCACCCACTGGCGAAGTAAAAGTATCCACCACAAAGCCAGATACTCGTTTGCCCACCCTCTTGATACCATCTCCGATCCCGTGAGCCGTCATGCCAATATTGTACCACATTTATGGTATACTAATTTCAAACGTAGGAGTATCCATGAACAAAACCACTGTTTCTATTATTGTTGTAGTCTTCGCCTTTTTTCTTGGCCTTGTCTTTTGGTCGACCAGCAATCGGTCCTCTGTCGATTACGCTTCCTACGACTTCATGTCCATCATCGGTCCCAACGATGATAACGGCCAAATCGGCGACCACGTTCGCGGCAACCCGGATGCCGAGCTTCGTCTCGTCGAATGGGCGGATTTCTCTTGCTCTCACTGCGCTGGCATCCAGCCTATGATGACCCGCATCATCGATGATTATGGCGATCGTATCGCATTTATCAATCGCAACTTTCCTCTGAGTGGCTACCCCAACTCCATCGCCGCCGCCTCTATAGTCGAAGCTGCCGGCCTCCAAGGATTCTACAACGTGGTCGCCGACTCCATGTTTGCCAACCAGGCTCTCTGGGTCTCTGCTTCCGAGACCAGCCGCATGGATATTTTCATCAACAACATCATCCTCCCAGTTGCTCCTGATATTAATGTCGACCAACTCAAAGAAGATATGAAAGGTCAGAATGTCGCTGCCAAGATCAATTTCGACAAAAACCTCGGCAAACTCCGCGACATCAAAGGCACGCCTACCATTTATTTCGATGGCGAGCGTCTAGACGGCACAACTTTCGGCGAAGAAGAAGCCTTCCGCAAATTCCTCGACGAGAAACTCGCCGCCCTGGACAAAGAGTAGCCCCCGCTATATTGCCAGCAAAACAATAATTATCACTGACGCGAGCGCCACCCGGTAATACCCGAAGACTTGCAGACTCCCCTCTTTTTTCAAGAACTTCAACAAGAAATGCAATGCCAAAAAGCCAAACACAAACGCGAATAAATTAGACACCATCAATGTCGCAAAATTATCCGCAAAATACGCTCGATCGCTCGACGACAGCGCTGTCTTCAACATCACTCCGCACATAATCGGTATCGATGCCAGGAACGAATACTCCGCCGCTTTCTCGCTGTTCATTCCTGCCACTCGTCCCGCGAGAATCGTCGATCCGCTTCGGCTCACCCCTGGTATCAGAGCCAAAATCTGCACCAAACCAATCATCAACGCCCGGCCAGGACTCAATTTCTCTCCGTCTTCCACCTTCGACATCGTCGGCAACCAATCTACAATAATCATAAACACTCCGACCAGCCCCATCGCAATCCCCACCGCGAGCAGGCTCCCAATCCAACTACTCTCCTCAATCGCTTTCGCAAACACCAGCCCCACCAACCCCGCCGGAATTGCCGTGAGCAGCACATTGCGCGCCAATTTCCAGTTATTGTGTTTGAAAATATCTACACAAATCTGCCAGATTTTCTTTCGGAAAAATATCAACAACGCGACCAAAGTCCCGATATTTATGAACTCCAAAAACAAATGAAAGTTCTCATTTCCTCCCCCAAACAAAGCCTCTGCCACCGCCAAATGCCCTGAACTGCTCACCGGAATAAACTCCGTCAGCCCCTGGACAATTCCCAAAATAATCGTCAAAACCCAGCTCATCGCGGCGCCCAATATATAGTTGCTATCACTCCAAAGTCCATTTTCAAGATTTTTTGCACCATCTTGATATCCCTTTCTACATCTTCTTTTGTTGTCTCTCTCTTCAGTCTAACTCGCACTACCGCCTCGCGCATCGTCGGGCCATAATCATGGAATGTCATTTTGTCAATTCTCGTAAAGCTCTCCGCCGCTAGAATCGTCACCCGCACCTTATGTCTCAGCGTATTATCCGGCCGATAGCCAATCAAAAGTTGAGTATTTTTCACAAACGAATCAACCCCCATAGTCAGAATCAACAAACCCACAACACAGCCTGACATCCCATCTACGGGCAAATCGGTGAACGGCGCAAAAACCAACGAAAACAGCGCCGCACAAGTGATTAAAACATCCCCAACACTCTTCCTCAGGGCTGCCGACACAAGCGGTGACTTCAGCTTACGATTTTCCACATAGTAATATATCCCCAACCCCCCGTTTACAATCATCGACGATAATATCACGAGAATCGCGACTACGCTGCTATCAATTTTAACCGGGTGGAAGATCCTCACCCCCGCCAAGTACACCAACACAATTGACGCAAAGATGATAATAATCGACACTACCAACCCCGCAATATACTCCATCCGCCCGTGCCCATGCGGGTGCATCGGACTTTTCTTCCCATTTGCGGTCTTAAACCCAAGTATCGCCGTCACCCCTGACGCTACATCGAACAAATCACTAAATCCGCTTCCTACCGTCGCAATCGAGCCCGTGACCCATCCCACAATAATAGCCCCCACCGACATCACTAAACTCCAGACGAACCCCACCACGCTGACCACAATACCGTGTTCTCGCCGATTATACCGAATCCTTTTCTTCCTACCCTTTTTACTCACCCGTGAATACCCCCGTATGTTTCCTGCCGTTGAATATCAAAGTCGGCACCCCCGTAATCCGAATCCTGTTCTTGACCAAGTCTCGATTCGCTTCCATCCGTTGTTTCACTGAGTCGCTGTCTGCCAGCTCTCGCACTCGCGCCACCTCTTCTTCATTCATCCCAAACTCCGCCAGCCACCCCTCCATCAGCTCTCGCGCATCCTCTTCGCTCGTATAATCCGCCTTCATAATCGCTTGGTATATCACTGGTATCTCCCCCTGCATCCCAGAATCCATAAACAACTTATCGAGTATCTGCCACCCCGCCGAAATCCCCTCGCGGTCTCCCCACACTTCATGCGCCGCCAAGATATAAGTCGAGACCAAATAGCTATTATGATACCGGTAGTCACGCGTCGCCGCTGCCGTCGGGAAGGGAATCAGCACCACGTTTTGTCTGTCAAAGAATCCTTCCGCCAATTGGTTGCGGTAGGACTGCAGACAAATATCGCATCCCGGGTCCAGAATATCAATCGCCGTTGACCGTCCTTCCACAAAGGTCCTGAACACCGGCTGCTCCGGCATGAAATTATCCGCATTCCAATCCCGCCACCTGTCCGGAATCGCCGCGAAAATCACACCCCACTCCTGGAACCAATTGATACCCTCATTCGCCGGGCACACATCCACATTACCAACCACGCACGCATTCGGCTGTTGCACATTACACGACCCCAACGCATACAGCGCCAGTCCCGCCTTCGCGCCCTCAATCAATGACCAAACCGTAATTAACACAATCAGCACTGAGGTTACCTCAATCCCAATACTAATCGGTTTCACCCACTTCGGCCGCTTCAAAATCACCTTCTTGAGCACGCTATTCTTAATGTCATCCTTGAATTTCGTGTCGCATTTGCGGAATGTCACCCGCTTCGCCACACATCCCCACGATTTCCCGAAAACTACCCAGTATTTCTTCCCGATATCACGTCGAAAAATACTTAAAGCTCCCACGAAAACCGATAGGATACAAAGAATAATAAATGCAGCTACACAAACCATATACCTCTTATTCTACCACCTTTACCGGCGCCAAACAAACACGAGTACATTCAGATTCAGGCACCACCAAGAAACGCCCGCTGCAACGAGCAATACCTATATTCTAGCACACTTTCTTCAAAATGTCAAGAGCCTTGTCGACGTCTTCAGATGAATTATGATACCCCAGCGCAAATCTCACCAGCGGTGGGTACTTCTTCACATGATCCAAATAATAATGCACGCAGAAATACCCAGTCCGCGCCATCACATCCTCCTCCGCCAGCGCCGCCCCCAACAAATGCGAGTCCAACCCTTCCACATAGAAGCTCATCGTCGGGTTCGCCTCTCGATTCAACAACTTCACTTTGTCGGCACCATCCAAGAAGTCATAAACCCTCTGCACATTCTTCTGCAGCCGCTCATGGTCCTCTTTTTTGAGCCCCATCAGCCACTTAATCGCCGTCCCGAGGCCAATAATCTCCCCCCACGACTGCAGCCCGGATTCGAACTTGGTATAAATATGATTCGGACTTTCCGCCGACAACTGGTAATCATCCAGCGTCACATCGTCCACCATCCCGCCCCCGATGAAAGTCGTATCAATCTTCGGTAACAAATCCTTGCGCACCACCATCCCGCCCAGAGACGGCGCGTACATCTTATGCGCCGAGAAACAAATCGCATCCGCTTCGCATTTGTACAAAACATCGCTCATATGCGCCATCGCCTGCGCCGCGTCGATAATAATAATCCCGCCCGCCTTGTGCACGGCTTTCACTACCTCAATAATATTCCCCAGCTTGCGCCCATCCACGTTGCTCGCGCAGTTAATCACCACTAGAGCGCCCGAGAAATCGTATTTTTTCACATCAATCGCGCCGTCATCTTCTCGCACCATCACCTCTCGCGCCATATAATTCTTGCGCGCGAACGTAATGGTCGACAAGAACGGAGAATTATGCTCAATATCACTTGTCATCACTTTTTTCACGAAGTTTGTCCGAATCTGGCTCAGCAGCAAATTGATTCCATAAGTCGTATTCAGGGTAAAGCTCACGAAGTAATCCTTGTGGCTCAGTTTCAGGTATTTCAACACCAATTCGCGCGTTTCCTCGACTCGCTCGTCCGTCTCTATACCCCATTTGTATTTGACGCGCTCGCCGCAGGAGTTGTGCTCAGTGTAGTACTTGTTCATGGTATCGATGACTGGTTGTGGCCTGAGAGATTGACAGGCGGCATCGAAATAAACCGATCCAGGTTTGATATATTCGAAGTCTTTTACCATAATGCCTCTCTTTCTTCACAACATTCTACCACATATTCATAGAGATGGGGCGAATAAGCTCTTGTCGTCCAGCCGCCCGAAATGCTATATTTATAGCATAAACACTATTTGCAAAAGGTGGAGAAATGAATAAACTCAAGAAATTACTTGTCTTAGCGATACCTGTGGTCTTGCTGATTAACCTGATGGTCGCGCCGTTTTTGTCCGTCGCTGACGCGAAAGGCGCTACGTTCGCCGAAGTCCCGATAGCCTCCAGCGCTTCGCTGATAGACTCCTCTGCTTTAGATGCCTCTGCGCAATCCATGGGTCTCTGGGGTATCGACACCCTCTGGAATGGTATCAAAGGCTTCATCGATGGCTTCATGGCCTTCGTGCGTGGGATCATTGAACTCGGTAGTTG
>Ga0123356_10007403_pt1 | contig 10952 bp, 18 predicted proteins | sample TergutEmb28metaG_2_FD_92546 | JGI IMG/M metagenome (GOLD analysis project Ga0123356, IMG submission 92546) | Embiratermes neotenicus P3 segment gut microbial communities from Petit-Saut dam, French Guiana - Emb289 P3 | ecosystem: Host-associated > Arthropoda: Insects > Digestive system > Gut ... | reverse complement strand
TACCGCGACAGATTGCCCTCAGGGGCGACGTTGATGACGGCAGAGGCCACGGAAGGCTCCTTTCGTCGGTAGGTCTGGTCTTGCCCGATTTTCGGCGCAGGACGTGGGCCTGGATGTGGCGAAAGCCACCTCGGATGCGGGATGGGTCACGAAGTCCCGGAGACCCGCCCCGGGTTGTGGCAGCGGCAGTTTCCGGACGTCCCCACCAAAGCAGGGCATCCGCCCGCTTTAGCAAGCGCATCTATACCGGACCGGGTTAGTCCTGTCAAGATTAAGCCTCGGTCAGGTACCGGTCGATTCCTCCAGGGCGTCAAGCAAAGCTCTGAAATCATTAGGAATCGGCGACTCGAATGCCATCCTCACTCCGGTCCTTGGATGAGCAAAGCCGAGTTGCGCCGCATGCAGGGCTTGGCGTGGAAAGTCGAGCAGGAGCTCCCGCGCGGGCTGTGGCAAGGCCCGAGCGGACGCCGGAATTCGGCGCAGATAGAGCGGATCGCCGACGATCGGATGGCCGCTGCTCGCCAGGTGCACACGGATCTGGTGCGTCCTCCCGGTCGCGAGGCGGCACTCAAGCAGCGCGGCGGCAGCGCCCCAGGCGCGCCGTGTGCGGTAGCGGGTCAGGGCCGGCTTACCCGCGCGCGTGACCACCGCCATGCGTTTGCGCTCGCGCGGATCGCGGCCGATCGCGCCCGCGATCTCGCCGGACAGCGGCGACGGAAGGCCCCAGCACAACGCGACGTAAGCGCGATCCAGATCGCGCGCGGCGAAGGCCGTGGTTAACGCGTCGTTGGCGAGCTGGGTTTTTGCCACCACCATCACGCCGGAGGTGTCCTTGTCCAAGCGATGCACGATGCCGGGGCGGCGCTCGGCACCGACGCCCGTGAAATCTGCGCCACAGTGATGCAGCAGGGCGTTGACGAGCGTGCCGTCAGGGTTGCCGGGAGCGGGATGGACGACGAGGCCCGCCGGCTTGTCCAAAACGATCAGGTCGGCGTCTTCGTAGAGAATATTCAGCGCGATGTTCTGTGGTTCGGGCCGCGCGGGCGCCGGCGGCGGCAGATCCAGCGCGTAGGTGAGGCCGGCTCGCACGGCCTCAGCGGGATCCTGCACAGGCCGGCCGTCCCGGGTAGCCTTACCGGCTTCGATCAGCGCCTTGACGCGGGAACGCGACAGCGTGCCGATGGCGTCAGCGAGGAAACGGTCGAGCCGCTGGCCTGCGACCTGAGGTGCGGCGATGGCACGGAAGTGGCGGGATGGAGGAGCGCCGGACATGGGAGACCGCGGATAGCGCGAAATGGCGCCAGCTTGGAGGGGGACGATGCAACGCAACATGCGGCTGCTGATGGCAGTGACGATCGGCATGGGCGTGCTGATCCTGCTTGGCACCACCGTGGTGATCCTGACGATCGCGCACCGGATGACCGGACCGCGGGCCAGGCCTCAGCGAACGGTCTCCCTCCGTTTGGACGAACCGGCCGGCACGCGAATTGGCGGCATCGCCGGAGCCGGCGACCGGGTCGCGGTCGAGTTGCAAGGCGGCGGGACAGACCGGATCGTGCTGATCGATCCGGATACCGGCGCCGTCACCGGGCGGATCACGCTCGGCCGGTGATCAGCGCGACCACAACGTTGCCGCGCGGTCGCGAGAACAGGTGCGCCTGCAGGTGCATCCCAATCCGCACCACTGCTGCCGCAACGACGGCCATGATGGTCGCCATCCGCAACGGCGATTTTCTCCTTAGCGGAACGGACCGCGGTGGGGTCGGCGCCGTCGCAAGCGCGAAACCGACGATGCGACCGCTGCGCGCATCCCTGCCCACACCTTCTGCCGATCTCTCCACAACATCGGTGTAGCGACGCGGACAACGACAAACGGGAAACGGCTAAGTGACGATATGCAGGCGCGTGGAAACGACGATGGTGACGCCCAAGCGCGAATTGAGACTCGCCTCGGTATCTTTGCTGCCGAAGTGGTGCAGCCGGACTGTGAAGAACCGCACAGTGATCGCGTTACTGAGGCTGACCCAGCTGATGTCGGCGTGCAAGCCGAATTCTTGGTGTCTGCCCGATAGCGCCAGGCAGAAACGCAAGTCCTCAGGACGACCAGCATTCCCACGGCCAGCGCGGCAACCGTGGCAACAAAGAAGACGGCACGCCCGACCAACCCGATCGCGCCTGAAGGATCGATGACGACGAGCCGGCCGTAGCGTCGATCGCTTCGTGGAGCCATGCGTTGTGTGCTGCGAGATCCGCAAATGCTGGAAGCACTCATGCATGGACCGTACCGTCACCCTGCAATCCGTTGGTGCGAAGGGACGCGCTCCGTGCTGCGCGGAGCGGAATACGATGCGGCATGAGCGGTCGCTTGAACTGGCGGTCGTTGTGGACTAGAAGGCGGCGCGCGGTCCCGTTCGTCTAGAGGCCTAGGACACCGCCCTCTCACGGCGGCAACACCGGTTCGAATCCGGTACGGGACGCCAAGTAAACCAGCGACTTGCGATGGCGTAAAGGATTTCAGGGCAGGCATCGTGCCATCGAGCGCAATCGCAGATAGTGCTGTGTGTCCGGTAGCTCGCGTCGAACCGCCCCTGATTCGAATCGCCGACGGGCCCGCTGGCCGAATCCAGTTTGGCAACACGGGTGGATCACCACCTCAGCCGGCAGCTTTGAGGTGACCACGGTTTGCTGCGGCGGTGGCCTGGCAGGTTGGTGGGCAACAGAATCGCCTCGGACATCCTCGCAGCGCAAGCCAGCGTGAACAGCGTGACCCAGTCGTAGAAAGGTATCCGGGGGCATAAGCCTCTCATCGTCGTTGCGATCGGCAAGCAGCAGGATGGCGGCCTCGGCCAGCAATCGGATGCCTACCGCCGTGACGGGCCGTGCGGCTTTGGTCAGCGCAACTGCGAACGGGATCCACTCCGCTTCCATTGCCTGGTGAGCGCTGCGGTCCTCCTCCTGCGCGTCATCGTCGTGGTCCATGAGAGCCAACTTTTCTTGCCAGATGGCGAGCAGCGGCCGGCAGAGCGACGAGCTGCGCATCGGGGTTGTCGGAACGAGCGGTCATTGGCTGCTAGCTTTCCCCGGAGGTCCCCCGGGAGGGGGGCCGTCCGGCGAGAGGGGGTACCGCCCCGCCTAATCTATTGCTCACATACCAGCAGCAGTCGTTCCAGCGTGTCATTTCTGCCCAAATCGGTTTCGTTGCGCGCGCTCGCCATGCCACTAGTTTGCAAAATTCTAATTTGAGATTTGTGCGCGTGTCTCTGTCAGCCCTCGCTATGTTTGGCTCTGTGCCGGAGCGCGGGGCGTCATTTCCGTTGCGCTGCCGGCCTGCTGCATTTGCTCACTCTCCCCACCGCAATGGCCGCCGCAACGGCCACAGACAGTGTTTTCAACGACGCCGACTGTCCGTCGCGATCGGTCATGGCTCTCGACTCGGAAGCCGCTCGGCGATCACGAGCGTGGAGGATGCACAAATGCTGGCACGAAAGCGATACTGAGAACGGTGCTGGCTGAACGGAATCGAAGATGCCGGACGACGGGAAACCCGCGATAGTAGGGCGTTCCACCCGCATTTTTTCAGGTTGCTCGCGTCCTCCAAAATCCGTAATGAGCGAGCATCCGCGGATGCACCAGGCGCATCGGCCGCTCCAGTACCGGAGCACCGAAACGCGAAGCGGCCTCGAATGCCTCAGTATTACGTCTTGCAAAAACCAGGGTGTTCTGGATGTACCACCATTCGCACTCGTCGCGATACCAAAGGCGCGGGCGAATGACATCGAAGCATGCACAGTCGTGCTCCTGAAAGAGAGCGGCCCAGTAATCGGGCCATTGCTCGTTGACATGATGGATGCCGCCCTGCCCTGGTATTGCCGCGGAAAAGAGAAAGAGATTGCTCAGAGAACAGAGCTCGGCGACAAACGAATCCGCGCGGTCGAGGGATAGGTGCTCGGCGACTTCGAGGCTCATTGCTAGGTCGAAGCGCTCGCCGCCGAGTGTTTGAGCGAGACCGCCCACCTCAAGATCGCACTCACGGAAAAGTCTTGGTTCAATCATGAGACGGCCACGATCAACGTGGTTGCCATCGAGGCCGATTCCCCGCTCGACGCCGAGTTCCAGCGCAGCCCGCAGCCACGGTCCGACGCCACAACCAATATCGACGACCGATCTGATCGGAACGACACTGGTAAGTTCTTTCAAGGTTATGCGGGCCGTCGCGAGACTTCCGGCAGAGAGCTGGTCAAAGAACGCCCCCGAATAGACGGTCGCCTTCAGATCGCTCGGCACATCACGTCTCCTCTTGAAGGCTTGATTGTATTCGGCTCAGATAACCTAGCAACGATGGCGGGCGACGGGGAAGCCCCTGGCCCAGGATCAGCCCGCCTCGGGCACGCCGAGTAGCTGCGCGAGCGTTGGTAGGGATTGCATCTCCCCGATATTTTTGCGCCTGAGGCGGCGGGGAGGCAGTCCGCTCGGGCGAACGCACAGCGCATGGCTTTTTCGGAACCCAGAAAAATTTCTTGGGGTTTTCACAAATCGCCGTGCCGGTGAACGCGATCGCCACCCCCCGACCCCGACGGGCTCCGGCGGGATGGAGCGCTAGCTGAATGCATTCGGCGCGCCATTTTACGGGCGACTGAAGAGATATCCGTCGAATCTAATGTGGCGCAGATGGTCTGACCACGGTCCGAAGTCGTTAAACCAGTTGAGACGGAATCCGAGCTTTCGCATCCAGTCCATCAGATCATCCGGTGTAATACCCCATTGCCAGAAGTGATGAGCGTCGCGCCACGGTCGTCCGAGCCACGGCACGGTTTCGTTGTGCTCACGGTACCACTTCAGCACACGCGCCTGATCACTACCCTCCGGTGTGTTCGTCATGTACCACTCAGCTCCACGCGTGTACAATCGTGTCGTCTGCGGCAACGCGAAGTCCTCATTGAAAATGATGAAACGATCGACTTTGCCGGCGTACCGCCTTAGGAACTCATCCCAATTGGGATCGACCTGGTGCAATAGCACGTCATACAAGATCGCCGCGTTGCACGAAGGCAGTGCGTCTATGAATGCCTGATCGCCGAGATTTCCTTCATGCAAGCTTGTCCGTGGTTCTGCAGCTGCACGCGTTCGCGTAAGGCCGGTGATATGCCCGTCGAGGATCGCCGCGTGCTCTACACCGTTCTCCAGCGCGTGAAAGGCATATCCACCATTCACTCCCCAACAGGCGCCTCGATCGCGTCGGTAATCATTGCGGCTTTGTATGTATTGATCGGCCAGTCAAGCTCTGGTTCCACTGGGTACGCAGACATGTGGTTGCTCCGTCCCTAACTTTGTCTATATCTATTGCCAGTACCTTCCGCGGCAAAGCGCAGGCTGGCCACCCTCGCCGCGCTAGGCTCAGCTTGTACGGGCAAATCGAGTGCGTGACCATGCGACAGGACGCCCACCGCCCGGCGATGATGCGCGGCGTCGCGGCCACCAGATGCACCGGCCTTAAAAAATTTGGTACCATTTTGTAGGGGTACATGTGCAACCCGCGCACATAACGGGATCCCCGTGCATCGTCGGCACTCCGTTAGGACAGCTGTACGAGGAGCAACCTGCAACTGCAATCATCGTCATCGTCATCGTCATCGCGAATGCTATCGCTGATTGCGCGCGCGGTTTGGTTTTCGTAGGTGTAGCAGGGGCGCGGGCAGACTTCGGCATGGGGTCATTCCTTTACCGGGTTTGGTTTCGATAAACTGTAGTCCCGGAAGTAAAACACCGCCGTCCGGCGACCCGTTCTCGTAGCATGCCGCGGGGCCGCGCCCTATGGCCGATCAGGCTGGGTGTTCTTGGGCCGACCGGTGTCATGTGGGGGAATATTTGTTTTTGGGTGATGGTTGTGCCGGTGACCGTGTTTGTAATGATGGTCGTGCCGGCGGACGTGAACATGGGCTTTTCGAGTGTCGCTCTTCTTCTGTGGTTTTTTCTCTTCCTCCACAGCTGGAACGAGGTTTTGGGAGTCATCCAGTACACTGGAGTCCGAATTCGGGCTCCCGAGTAACTTGACGTCGCAGGTGCCACCATATTCGTTACCCGCGATGTGGCGCGCCAGCGTAGGAGTGGAAAGTAACGTCTCGGTATAATGTCCGGTGAGCTTGTCGAGTACAATCATACGCTTAGCAACCCAGGTCAAGGTGTTATCTCTCCCCGCCGCTGGCGACACTGCGATGAGTACATCCGGATTGTTCAATTTAATCGTGAATGTATAGCTCTCGCGATCCTGGGGTTCACAGGGATCAGTGGGTAAGGTCTCAGAACTAATTTTGCGGTCTGGTCCCAGAGTGAGCGCGGGATGATTTCGTTGGCAAGCCTCTTCGCGTTCCTTTAGCTCGTTTCCGTTGACGACATACTCGGCGCGCTTGGACGTTTGCGAAGTACATGTCCATACAGTCGCGGCAGAAGGATCTGCCGCGTTGGCGGAGCCGGCCAGGACGGCAACGGCTAGAGCCAGCAAAAGAAACCGCTTCATCCCGGCGTGCCCTCGACGGTTTGCCTGTTGCCACCCGACCCACCTGGCTCTCGGACCAGGGCCGGACCAGAATCGAGGTGCAATCGGGTACCGCGCCCGGGCGATTCGCCGCAAGATGGCCAGACCATGGCGAAGGGCCATGCGTGGCGGCAGCCTTCGGACAGGCGATGCGACACGACATAGTGCTGGAGCAGCGCACCAGCTCACAGGCGGGCTATTCATCAAATTTCGCAGCCACGGCGGTGAACCGTCATGCCGCGCGATCAGCGAACCGGGAACAGCGTCAGCAGCTCGGGAAACAGGATGTCGCACCGCTCCATCAGCGCACGGGAATCCTACTGCCGGGAGTGGGCCGTCAGCTCGTGGACGATGGCACGCGCGCCGGCGTCAGCGCCGTAGCGGGCAATCAGCGTGTCGAGGCGGTAGCGCTTGCGGCGTTCGCAGCGCGAGCAGGCGACTGTGTGCATACCGGTGCGTGTGGCGAAGGCGAGCATCCAGATGCGGCTCGACGCGCCCGCGGGCCGCCCGTTTGCGCAGCCCGTCGTGCTTTGCCACCGCCGTCGTCGCATCTGCAGGTCGGCGGCGACGAGGAACAGGATGTCCGCGCGGCCCTGCGGCAACACGCGCCAGGCCTGTGAGTCCTGCAATCCCATTCGCTGCGCCACGGCGCGCATGGTGAGCTCGTCCGGTCCCATTTGGACGCCCGCGGCCACGACGGTTCGGGCAACCCGTCGGCCTGTGGCTATACGGTTGTCCCACCACCGAACATGTCGCTGGGGGCACACGGGTCGCTGCACGACGGCGACGCTGCGCTGTGGTCGCTTATCCGCTACCTTTGGTGTCGCGCTCGATACGCTCTAGCTCGCTCCAAAATTCCTTGAATATCTCGGCGCGGATGTGACGTTCGATGCCGTGTGCTTGTACCCTGTCGGGATGATGAAGGCGGGCAAAGGCCTGCTTAGCCCGCCCCAGCCCTGCTGCGGTAACTTGCATTCTGTCTAGCGTCGCCAGCGCTGCGTCGCGTTCGGAAATGAGCCGACTGTTGTGCTCTTGGCACTTCGAAAACTCGCTACGTACGCTAGCTATTTGTCCTTCCAGGTCGCGCGTAACAAGGCGCAGCTTCGCATAGCGGCTGTTGCGTGGAGCGATAAGAAACGAAATAACCGCCAATATGACGGCCCACCAAAAACTAGTGACAAACGGCTGAAACCGCATGATGTGCGGGACGCTCGAAGCCTGACCCGCATATAGAAGCAATGGCGATAACGGCCAGGTAAGAATGGAAGTCAGGTAGAAGAGGAAGCTGTGCGAAAGTTCGGCGCATCCGTGGGGTAAATGTCGAGATACGTTCATGTTGCAGTAGTCTTTTGTGGCAATCATCCATGCATCCCGGTATGCCATCAAGCCAATGAGGAAATAGAGTATCGGAAAGAGCCAAACCAAACGAGCTGTGCGCAGAGTGATGATGCTCATTTATGGGTCCATCCCTTCGCTGGAAACTGCACCGCGTGCCAGCCACCTCGCTGAGCAGGCCGATAGCCGTTTGGCATGCCGGGGATATTTGGCGAGCATTCCGCGTCACGAAACGATCGGCGCCATCCAGTGCGGCCAGCTTCCGCCCATCATATACCGCCTGTGCAATGCCGTCGTAATCAGCATCGCCCTTTCGGGTGGAACGGCATCGAGGATGCGAGCGGCCACAGCGTCAGGTTCGCCCAACCCAACGTCAAGCACGCTAGCCGAGAACGGCCGTGCGGCGGCCACGGCGGGCGCAGAGGGGCGACCGGCCGGTTGCGTGCCGTTGGCAGTGCTTGCGGCCTCGTGAGCCTGACGGGCCTTTAGGCGGCGGGAGCGCTCGGTGCCGGACATGGCATGAGCGCCGATCCTCGGGCGTGACATGGCCGGCCTTTCGTGTCGCATCGCCCGGCACGATACGCCTGGCGGCCCGGCGGCGGCACCCACGTGCACAGCGCACCAAGGACCAAATGTCGCTGTTGCACTCTCTGGACAGGGTGATACCGCCCTCATTCTCGACACGAAGAATGGACACGTATGTAACTGGTGTTGACCATAGAGAGCGACTGTAGTGCGAAGTACAGGTGATATCAGGGAAACGCAGCGGCCCATTTAGGCCTGCAAAACCCGCAGCAGAGTTGACTGCACCTGGGAGCATGGCCAAGGATGCAAAAGGATTACTGAACCAGCCCACAATTGCCTTGCCGGGGCCGTAACTAATTCAGAGAGACACGTGAACCAGGTTAACCTGCACGAGCTGTCCCAGCGCATCTTTTCCGAAGTGCGTCCGTACACGATGGTCCCATTTGAGGGCCTAGCGTGTACGATCCGGCTTACGATGGACGCCATCAATGCAGGTAGACTGGGCGATTTGGTTGAATGTGGCGCATGGCTAGGCGGATCGAGCTTCGCCATGCTGCTCGCCCAACGCTACACATACGGGCGGATCGTCAGGCCGGTCTGGATGCTTGACAGTTTCGAGGGGCTACCACCGGCTGATGAGCGTGACGGTCAGGGCGCGCTCCAGTACCAGCAGAACATGGACAATCCGTGGTACTTCGACAATTGCCGGGCCCCAATAGAACGTGTCCGCGAAGCCATTTCTAATCTCGGTTTCAGACCCGATGAAGCCATCGTCGTACCGGGATGGTTTCACAACACCATCCCCGCCATCAAAGATGAAATTCGGCGAAAGGGAATATCAGTTCTGAGGGTGGATTGCGATTGGTACGAACCCGTCAGGTATGTCTATGAAGAACTGGTGGAGTTTGTGGCAAAGGGGTCGCCAATTATCATTGACGACTATTACGCCTGGGATGGCTGCGTGCGCGCCACTCATGAGTTTTTGGTCAAAAACGATTACCCTTGGCGCATTCGGACCATGGACCATTTCAATGGCGCTTGGATGATTAAAGGGGATACCCGCGCGTCACTGTAACAGAAATCACGCATCCTACGTGGGACTGCGACGGCTCGTGCGGCGCATATGCTGCGCCCTCGCCACGGCACCAATGTTGTTGGCTCTGGCGGTCGCGGCCTGGCCGGGCGTCGCGGGCGCCGTGCGGTTCATGGACGAAACGAGCGGGCCGCCCGTGGGCACCGAGATCGACGGCTTCGTGGCGGTCAGCCGGATGCAGTGGCCATAACGTCCCGAGGCGTGCGGCGCCAGAGTTGTTCCAGCACGTAGAGATCGCCGTAGCTCTGGGCCTCGACAAGCTGCCAGCCGGGGTGGTCTGCAACGATCTCCTCGGGGGCGCAGCGGCGCAGGGACAGCGCAGCTATCAGATTTCGTGCCGTCCATTGGCATTGTGCGCCTCGTTGACCACCGCTGGCGGTATGCTGGCGTCGTGCGACACCCCGATCGGCGTGTCGCCTGCCCCGCAGGGAACCTATCGAGCGACCTCGATCGTTACCAACCCGGACGGCGACGGCCCACAGGTGGTGCGCCGGGGGCCGCCCGAGGGGATCACCGGCCGGCACTGACCACCGCCGCATTAATCTCTCCTGAGCCGCATCGGTGAGCAGCCTCCGCACGCTCGGCGAGATCTCAGCCCGCACGTCGATGCTCAGCGTCGCCTTCTCGCGCTGCGAGCGTCGCGGGCGTTACCGCCTCGAGGTGCCGATCGAGCGGCACGGCGCCAACGCCCCGCCGCTCGTCACTGTGCCCGAGCTGACGGCGGACTGCCCGCATCGGGGATTGGCCGCGCTGATGGGGGGTGCGACATTCTGTTTCCCGGGCTGGCGGCGCTGTTAGGGGCTGCTGATCGCGCAACGAATCAACGAGCTTCAGCCGGCCGTCTCCAACCGCCAGATTGCGCGAGGCCGAGGCCGCCTGGGCGACGCCGCGGCGGGGCGTGACACGATGAGTGCCTCGAGATTCGCGACAAGTTTCCTGCACGAGCTTCAAGCCCGCGGCGATCCCTACTGGCCGGATCCGGTCAGGCTGCTCTCGCCATATCCGGGCGCGTAGCAAACAACCCCAACTCCTTGCTGAGCGCGTCACAAGTTCTTCCGCGGCGATTTCGGAAACCACGCGCGACCCAGAGCGGAAAACCTGTCAGTAACGCGGCTGCGTTCGCGCACGCCTACGCCGCCCAGGAGTTCGCATTACGGCCCTCCGTGGCACGGAGAGGCCCGCGGGTCCGCTACGCCGAGCGTGCAGCAAGAGCGTGGCTTCGCGACCTACGACTTTCGGCAGGCAATGCGCTTTTCCTGCGGCTCGCCTCCAGCCGTTCCATAGTCCTGGCCCAAAACGGTGTAACCACTGAGGCAGAGTTCTGCAGCCTTGGCGTCACAGATGTCGGGCACGCCATTGTCGCCACCACCGCAGGCAATCAGACTATACACCTGTTTGTCGGGATCCGATGTCGGCCTGCACCCAGCCGAAACCGCGGCGACAACCACCAAGGCGCCGAGCAACCTT
>Ga0123356_10007402_pt1 | contig 10952 bp, 11 predicted proteins | sample TergutEmb28metaG_2_FD_92546 | JGI IMG/M metagenome (GOLD analysis project Ga0123356, IMG submission 92546) | Embiratermes neotenicus P3 segment gut microbial communities from Petit-Saut dam, French Guiana - Emb289 P3 | ecosystem: Host-associated > Arthropoda: Insects > Digestive system > Gut ... | reverse complement strand
CGTGAATGGATCGAGAGATGCGCGTGATTAGGGTTGGCGACACGTTTCTCGGCTTCCCGTCTCGCTCGGGCCAGTACCATCTCACCTTCGTCATCGCGAAGTACGAGCGGCCGTATGAGGTTCCTAAGCTACTCGTTGTCAACGCGTCGACGCTTCAATGCGATTCCGAGCGTACATGCATTCTATCGCCCACCGATAGCGACGCCCATCCATGGATTCGGCATGACAGCTACGTATGTTATTGCTGGATGGAGGTGATGACTGAAGAGGTTATCAGAGAGCACGACCGCGAGCGTCCAGCATCCCCCGCATTGGTCAAACGCATCCAGCAAGGGGCTTTGCTGTCAACAGAAACACCTCGGCAATACAAACCCCACCTCCACCGCGCCCTCGCCACCCCCTAACCGCCCCAACACCTCCTGCGCCACACCCAACTCCTGCATTCGTGCGAACGTTGCGGTAGCGTAGATATCGGTCTTTTTTCCGATACATTTTCCGATACAGAATCGAATCCAAAATCAAGCCAAATATCGAAATTCTGCTGAGCGTATCGTTGTATTAGAACAATAGTACAACTCGTATAGCTCAACTTGACACACCACGTACAGCGCTTTACTTTCCTCAGAAAATACGATACAAAATACGGTCTGACCGACTGGCCGAAATACCTGGATTTTTGGGGGAAATAATCGTGATGGACATCAGTCTTTGTCGTAGCTACCGTAGATATCGCACAAGTGCTGCCATTCGGGCCATATCTTGATGCCACCCGGACCTGCGTACCAGCTTGCATACTCCTTGTACACATGTGGCAGATTGTGCAACTCACGCTTTTCGATACGATCAAACAACCGAGACTCATCCTCACACGATAAGCTAATACGATCTACCATGCTACCCATTTGCAGATCGTTTCGTTTGATGGAATAGATCTGGCGATCTGTTACCCATCTTTCTCGCCAATGAAGCAGTTTCTTTGACAAGTGAGCATCCAGCTCAACGATGTTATCGTGGAGATGAACCTGCTTTGAATCCATGAATATGTCGATGGTACACACGTTGATAGCAGTTCTAGCCTCACAACGGCATCGCGTACGCTTCAGGTTGTCACAAATCCAAAACGGAAACGGTTCACCGCGGAACACAACCACCCGCCAATGCTTTTTGTATAGCTGTATCCAGTAGTCAGCGCCACCGTCCCGGAATCGCTCTTCGCGATAGCAATGACTTATGTTGACCACGTCAGCAGTCTTTTCCCACGCACCCATGCTGATGCTTAGCTACTGTCTACCCAACATCGCCTAATGGACGTCTTTGGCAACCGCGACGATATAGCACTCAATCGGTGTTCCGCCAATACGAATTGAATTCGTGTACTTTCCTTGGTTTTCTGGCGTAATCAGCCACCCGTTGGCCACCCACGCATCGCGAAGCGTTCGCATGGACCCGCCGTGCTCCTTACGTAGGTATTCCGTCAGGATCCCGTGCACATGGTTAGGCATCACAACGAACTCGTCCAACGCAAACCCGGGAAAATGCTCAGGGATCGCAAGCGACTCTTCCTGAACGATCCGCCCGTACTCGTTGTGTACAATCTTTCCCCCGACCACCTGTCCAAATAACTGCTGATGCAGATATGCATTAACCGTCACAAAATACACGGAAGGATGTCGATAGTCATGACAGTTGAAACGAAGACGCTTACGACGATAGCCTGCAGGAAACGGCCAAGCCCTCGGAAAAGATCCCATATCTGGCCACCATACCGCAAACCAATTCACAAGCAAGACCGTCGCACCCGGCACCAAAACCAACTATAGGCGACAAACCCCAATGATCACACTCCGCCCAACAACCGTCGCAAGACTCCGAGACAAACTACAGCTCACTGGCGCAAGACCAAGCGTCATGTTCACATCGAACCACGACGTCCTGGTAAGAACCGGACTCCTACCCGAGGAAGAGCAAGCCGCAGTATTAGCCATCGAACCAGGCGTGGAAGCGATGTTCATAATGATGGCCGCCGACGGGATAGTGGGAGACGAAGAGTACGAAGTAATCCGAGGAGCAGTAAGGGAACTAACGGAAGACGCGATCCACACGCAAACCCTAAACGCAATGCTAGACGGCTTCAAACAAGCACTAGCCAAGGACGGCCAGGACGAAAGAATCCGAGACGTGGCACGCCGCCTAGTAGACGACACCCAAGGCCAAGAAAACGCATTCGTCCTAGCAGCGGTAGTAGCATTCGCCGACGGAGTAATAGCGGACCAGGAAAACGAAGTCCTAAACGACATAGCCGCCGCCCTTGGACTAACCGAGCACCGTGCAACAGAACTGCTGGACGAACTAGAATCCGACTGGAAGTGCTGAACCCCCCAACCCCGCCCGGACGGACGCCAGGAACGCCGGGAACAGGGAACGCCAGGAAACAAAACCCAACCAGCAAAACCCAAAGCCCCAGGAATCCAACCCACGAACAAAGAAGTGTACGGGTGCTATTTATAGCACCCGCCCTGCGACCACCCACCCGCTCACCGAACCGGAACCGCAACCACCCCAACCCGACCCGCTATCCACTCCCTAAACGCCTCCGACCACAACAACCCCGAACCACCCAACAACTCAAGAACAACATCCTGCAACCGATCAAACGAAACCGGCATCCGAAGAACCTCCGTAAGCGAAAGCAACTCCACCGCACGCTCCGCATTCTCAACACTAGGATCCAAACGAAGCGAACAAGCCGCCTCAACAAGGAACTCCCGAAACCGAGCAGCACTCTTAGGAGCCACAAGCTTAATCCCCAACTCCCTCGCCTGAACCGCAATACCAGTCGCCGTACGAATCAACCAAGGATCCGTATTATCATGTGCCTCAAGCGTCGCCGCATCCAAACGACGCGCCAACGTGTACTCCGCGATAATCCGCAACTCCCGCGGAGCCTCCACCCCAGCCCGTTCGAAAGCCACCATGGTTCTACGATGCTCATCGTAGAGGAACCCATAAGTAGCCTCGAGCCTATCAACCAACTCCGCCTCCATATGCTCAGCAAACTCAGCACGCCCCGCAGCGCTCAGCTCCCGCACCGAGAACAAATCCCGCCCAAACTCGGAATCGATAAACCGAATGATCCCAGGCGTCGTCGGCTGCTCGAATAACCGCTGCGCCTTGCTCACGATGGAACCAAAGTCATCGCTCCGATCCGATGCCACAACCCCACAGTGCATATCGAGCTCTGGCATCGGCGACGCCCCGTAGACATATGTCCCGCCTCGCTCCGTGCGTGTCCGACGAATGTGTACGCGCCCGGCAACCAGCTTGTGGGCAGCTTGCGAAAACACTGCAGTGTCGAGAGGCTCGATCTCGAAAGCAGGGTCTTTGGTTCGCGACGCCGCGCCGGATAGAGTTCGCGACGCATACCTCGCCAGGCGACGCTCGATCGGCACCTCGCAGGGGATCACGTGACGACGATATACGTCGGCACCGTTGCCCTCACTTTCGATGTTGCTCCACGCTTGCGACAGACGATCGAGGAACGGCGGGAGATGCTCTCGTCCCGACGCGCTATCTAGAAGCTTCGCTGCCATGCCGGCGTACTTCATGATTTGCGTTGTCTCGATTCCAGTCAGATCGTCGAAGAACCAGCCGCAGCTTGCGTACATCAGTTGAGTCAGGCGGTGGGCCTCCATGGTTTCGAACAGACGAACGCGCTGCTGCGAGTCGAGGGTCTTGCGAGCATGTTTTTCGATGAAGCTGTCGCGAGCATCCCGTGTGTTGCGGAGGATGACATCGATGTAGTCGTTGCGAGCCAGCCAAGGATCAGCGAGCAGCTCGCTGCCAACATCTTCGAGAACAATCGCAGCGTCGTCACGGAGGCCATCTAGCGCTGTGCGAAGAGGGCCACGCCAACTCTGGTGGAATCCAGGCCGTCCGCCAGAATTGCAGCCGCAGTCACGGATCCAACGTCCGACGCCGTGTGCGCAACTCCACGCGGTTCCTTCACCTGGTTTGATCTCGACTTCATCCTCGACGGAGACGCGTTCGAGGTGAGCTCCGTATGTGGTCAAACGCAGTCCATGCGCTTCTGCCTCCCGGAGTATGAAGTACGCGAGGGCTCGATCTGCGAAGCGCTTGTGATGGCCGAATGTCTCCCCGTCGGTGGCCACATGGATGAGCTGGTTGCTACCGGAATTGTGGTCAGCGCTCGACAGCAGTCTCTCGGCGAAGCCGCGGCTCGTGTCGAGCACTGCCTCGAAACTCATCGCGTGAGCAATGGGACCGTCGTAGAAAAAGCAAACTATTGATCTGCCCTCTGGGAGTGAGAGTCTGTATGGCTTTCGAGGGTCGATCCCACCATTGGATACGTCGAGCCAATCTAACCACGACGCGGAATGGGTGCTGCGGCATCTCGCTGCTTGGTGGGGCGAGAGGATGATGTACTTCATGCCGTGGCGGGCAAGCGCGACGGCGGTATCGATATTGCAGGCGGTCTCGGGGAGCCACATGGCTTCTGGTTCGCGTCCGAATCGGTGTTTGAAGTCGGCGATTCCCCACAGAATTTGGGTGTCGCGGTCCCTGGGGTTGCAGAGTGGCAGGATTACGTGGCTGTAAGCTTGGGCAATAGCACCACCGTGACCGTCGTGCAGCTCGCAACTGGCACGGTCGGCGTCGATGATGGCTTGGTATGTTGTTGGGGCTCGTGTCTCTAACCACGACAACAGGGTGGGACCGATGTTGAAATTCAGGTGGGCGTAGTTGTTGACGATGTGGGATATGCGTCCTGATTCCCCCATCACTCTCGCGTGGGTGTTGGCCCCGTAGCATTCGGATTCAATGCGTTCGTTCCAGTCGTGGAATGGGGCTGCTGATGGTTCTCGGTCCACGGACTCGATCCATGGGTTGTCCCGGGGAGGCTGGTAGAAGTGCGCGTGGAGGACGACTGGGATCTGGTCGGTGGTCATGATGGTTGGGGCTGTGTAGTCACACGCCATGGCAATTGCACGGCGATTTGGTGTTCCACAGTTTGGTTAGCGGCACACAGACGCCGTGCTTTGTTGGTGGCTAGCGTGGGACCGAATCACTGTCGCGCTCCGTCACGACGCCGTCAGTCGAGTTCAATGCGCAAGTGGCGGGATGGATTTCCGAGTGGTAGCAGATGTATATCGCTCGCTGGCCGCATCCTCGGGCCCAAAACATGTTTCCGTCGATGTGCTGAACGTCGATCTTGTCGTAGTCGCACCAAAAATCGAACACGGCGCGCTGGAGTACCACGTCCGCGTAGGTATCGCGCATCGTGCAGCCTAACAATTGGATTGCCGAAACCGTCAATAGCAAATGTACAAAGTATTTCATGAATGGCACTGCAGGAGGAGGGACGCGCGATTTCGAACGGTAAATCAGGCTATCGTCAATTGCATAACTGCTTCTACCACAGCCAACAACGGTAGCAGACTCACCGGGATTCTTACGTGCCAATACCCCATCATTCCAAGACACTGAAGCACACTTGCCAGGTTGTCGACCCTCCAGTCTGCAAAACCTAATCGGCACATTTCCGACACTCACACGTCATACTGTGGTAGGCGGGCCGCGTGCGCATCGAGGCTTTCGACTACGAACTACCCCCCGAGCTCATTGCTCAGCATCCTGTTGAACCACGGGACGCATCCAAGCTTCTCGTCCTCGACCCCATCACAGACAGCATCTTCCACCGACACACCCACGACCTCCCAGACATGCTCCCAACTGGAGCCCTCTTGGTAGTCAACGACACCCGTGTTCTGCGAGCTCGTCTCCTCGGACACAAGGCTGACACGGGAGGAAAGGTGGAACTGCTTCTCGTGCGACGTATGGGGATTGAGCAGTCTGAAGACGGGCGCATCACCGCCGAAAATTGGCATGCGATGGGGAAGGCTGCGAAGGCTTTTCGGTTTCCCACAACCGCGTTGTTTGGGGATCCACCTTCCATCATTGCGGTGCTGCGGTCGCGCACGGAAGACGGCTTGCTTGATGTGTCGCTGGCTTGTACCAACGGCTTGACTGTTGCGGAAGCATTGCATCGCGTAGGCCACGTACCACTGCCACCGTATATCCGTCGCGACGACACTCGCGTCGACGCGGATCGGTATCAGACGGTGTATGCAGTACAAGATGGAGCAGTGGCCGCGCCGACCGCTGGGTTGCATCTGTCGCATCGTCTGATCGGGGCTTTGAGCATGCGAGGTTTTGAGGTGGTATCAATCACGCTGCACGTTGGCCCTGGTACGTTCCAGCCCGTAACTGTTGAAGACCTAGATGGGCATCGAATGCATGAAGAATGGTACGAGGTGCCTCATCACGCGGCGAAGAGCATCGAGGATGCTCGTGCGCACGGGGTTCCGGTTGTGGCTGTTGGGACAACCACCGTTCGTGCTCTGGAATCGGCGGCCGATGTCGATCGGCCTGGTTTCGTACGTGCGGGAAAAGGCATGACTCGCTTGTTGATACAGCCTGGGTACGAGTTTCGGGTTGTTGACGCGATGCTCACGAATTTCCACCTGCCCAAGTCCACACTGATGGCATTGGTGTCGGCGATGGCAGGTCGTCAGCGGGTCCTGGACGCGTACCGACACGCGGTCGAAAAACAGTACCGGTTCTACAGTTACGGCGACGCCATGCTGATCTTGCGTCGAGCGAGGGAAGGGATTGAGTGAGTGTGTTGCCAACTACGACTCTGACCAACTCATTGCTGAACAACACACTGGCGTCCAACACACTGGCGACCACCACACTGCCGACTGCTGGGTTTTCGTTTTCTGTGCAGGCCCAGGATGGACCTGCTCGAGCTGGTGTGTTGGGGACTCCACATGGTTGTGTGTTGACTCCAACGTTTATGCCAGTGGGCACGCAGGGTTCTGTGAAGTCGTTGTCTCCTGGGGAGGTTGCGGGAACGGGGGCTCGGATAGTGTTGGGCAACACTTACCACTTATGGATTCGTCCTGGGCCTGAGGTGATATCGGAGCTTGGTGGGCTGCATGGGTTTACGAAGTGGCCTCATGTGATGCTGACAGATTCCGGTGGTTTTCAGGCGTTTTCGCTGCAGGGATTGGTGAAGCTATCCGAGGATGGGTTTTCGTTTCGTTCCCATGTGGATGGGAGTCCTATGCACTTGTCGCCAGAGGAAGCGATGCGTGTGCAGGGCATGATCGGGGCAGATATTGCGATGCAGCTTGATGTTTGTCCGCCGGGCGACGCTGATGAGTTGACTGTGCGGGCGGCGATGGATCGGACTTCGAGGTGGGCAGATCGGTGTTTAGCGGCGCGTCGATCGGACCAAGCAGTGTTCGGGATTGTGCAGGGTGGGGTGCGTGTTGGTTTGCGACGTGAGCATGCTCGTACGATTTCGGGGTTTCCGTTTGATGGGTTGGCGCTTGGTGGGTTTTCGGTTGGGGAGCCGATTGATAAGATGCATGAGGTGTTGATGGAGGTGGGGCCGGAATTGGATTTTGGTAGGCCGCATTATTTGATGGGAGTGGGGACGCTTTTGGATTTGGTTATGGGAGTCGGTGCTGGGGTTGATATGTTTGATTGCGTGATGCCGACGCGTAATGCGCGTAATGGGCAGGCGTTGCTTCGGCACGGTCGGGTGGTGATTAAGAATGCGAAGTATCGACGGGATTCGAGACCGATAGATGAGGGGTGTTGTTGTGAGTGTTGTTCGGGGGGGTATTCGCGGGCTTATCTCAGGCATTTGTATTTGGCGGGGGAGATGTTGGTATTGCGGCTGTTGAGTCTGCACAATTTGCATGTGTATGCGCAATTGATGGCGGATTGTCGGCGGGCGATTGTTGACGGTGTGTTTGGTGCGTTTTTCCGAGATTTTGTGCAGGCTGGCGGGGCTGATGACGTCGAGTGAAGATTGCCCGTAGAAGTTGCGGCTGTGTTGTTGCCAACCCAACGGCGAGACTCTGGAATGCATGCGCTGTTGGGGGGCTATTGTTGCTGAATTGGGTTTGACGTTGGGTGGGATACGTGAGACTGTTAGGCTAATACCCAGTGTTCATGTTCGTGGATTGGGATATCTGGACAAGCTGGGTTGGGTTTATGTTTGAGTGTTGTTGACGTTCCTGAAGTCCTCCGTGAAATAGTCGATGAAACTGCGGATTGCCGCGATGCGGCGATAATTATTTGTGTTTCGGTGTGGTTCGTTCATTGGACGAATTGTAGGTTACTTGGCGCATTCTTGAAGGCTGTTGTACTGTGTTCGACGCTTTTATGCAGCAATATGGAATAAGTCTATGAGGTTTCTCTGCCCGAATTGTAAGGCGAAGTACCAGGTCGCCGACGAAAAAGTCGCGGGCCGAGCTGTTCGAATGAAGTGTCGCAAGTGTGGTGACATCATCGATGTGCCATCGCTCGCCAGAACGGTACCGCCCCCAGCGCCAAGACCCATTCCGGTGCCGCGACCAAGCTCAGCACCACCGGAACTCCAGCCATCACAATCGCAACGACCGCCTGCGTTTGGACGTCAACCAGGGAGTGAACGCTACAGCGAACGCTTCGGTGAACGACGCAGTGTACCACCCCCAGCTCCGGTAGCTCAAAAAAACGCGCCAATTGCAGCGTCCTCGGCGCGAGTGCCATATTCAGAAGCACCATTTCGTGCGAACCGAAACAAATTCGCAGCAGCGTCTCCCGAGCAGCCATCGGGGACGCCACCTCCAATCGCGCCAGGCCGATCGGAGGCACGCAGGAGCCTGCCGCCACGCTCCAGATCTGGACACCGTAACGCAATACCGGCATCCGTGCGATTTCACCGAGATACCACGGGATCCGAGTCATTGCCGCCAGTTGTCGAAGAGACTGCCCAGGCGGGTGGCGGAGCTCTAGCAAGCGCCTTTGCGCACAGGTTTCGCAAACCCAGAGTACGCGAAACCAGCATATCCAATCCACCACCGAGCAGCGAACCCGAGTGGTTCGTCGGAATAGCATGCGTTCCAGTCGGACCCTTCGGAATATCGGGCATTCGCCAAAGTGCCATGAAAGGCGAGCTCGACGAGGAATCTCTCGTATGGCGGGTGGGCACCGAAGAATGGACCCTCCTCCGAATACACCCCGAGCTACTAGCAGAAGTGCGAGAAGTGCGCATGGCGATCACGCGACCGTCATACAGATCTCCCACCCCAGCTCCACCGCGACAGTCGCTACTGAAGCAACAAGACAAGCTCGTTGGAGCGAACGAATTGATGCGTTCAGCACGCAGTCTAGTGACGGACGACTCGGCGGAACAGCACAAAGAACACGCAGAAACCGCCGCAGTGGGCTCCGCAAGGGACGCAATCGAATTGGCCCGACGCCCGGTCGACGTCCGCTTGGAGTCAGATGGAGGGATGGACGAAGCGTCGTTGGAAGCCCATCTCAAGGAAGGACTGAGATTAGCTGCAGCACCGGACGCGTCACCCGGGAACTCGCCCGAGATCGACGACTCGCGATGGGATAAGCGAGCCGAGCCGCCGGTTGAAGTGCCTCTGCTGTTCGGCGATCTGCAAGCAAAACGATCAGATCCAATACTCACCGGCGCAAATCAGTTCGAATATACCAAATGGAAGCCGGAGCAGGAATCCGATCCAGGGCCGGAGTCACAACGAGAGCAAGAGTCGGGAGAGCAAGAGTTGGAAGGGGATTCTGAACCAGAATCGCAGCGGATTGATCTGAACTACGATTCCAGCGATGTCGAACCCGATTCATGGAACCGCAAGCAATCCGACCCTGATGAGCATCCCGCAAAGTATCCCGCAACTGTTCGCAAACGAAACCGACTGCATCCAGCAGCATACGTCCTCATTGCCCTGGCCTTTGGATTCGGCGTCACCGCTGCAATAGTCGTTTTTTCTGGACGCAATGTTCCTGATCCTGCTCCGGCAGTCACTCAAGATGCAGTAAAAACGCCGCCTGTTGTACCTGCGGCGAGTTCGGCAGCGGATCCTCCGGCGGACGCGACTGCGAGCGCGGCGAGCGATTCGGGTCAGGAATCTAAGTCAGGAGGGGACGTGAAGCCCGCGGCAAAGCCGCCATTGGGGAAGGATCTGCCTGCACAAGGGACAGCACCGGCCAAATCTGCGGAGATCCCGAAAGTTGGGTTGGCTGGGCCGACGATTAATGGGCCATCCGTTGGTGGCGGTTCTGCGGGTGCGGGGGCGGGAACGTCGGCTGGCTCGGTTCCGCTAGACAAAGCCGATATTGAGCGGGTTGTGAATTCGCAACGCGCGGCGGTGAATCGCGCGTGTTGGGAACCGGCGTCGGCTAGTGGAGATCCGAATACGCAGAAGTCGGCCAGGGTGGTGTTGAGTTTGTGGATAGATCCGAGTGGTGCGGTATCCGGAGCGTCGGCATCGGGAGGTGAGGCTTATCCAGGGCTTGCGAGTTGTGTTGCTGGTAAGGCGAAGGGTTGGAGGTTTCCGTCGTCGTCGGCGACATCTACTGCTAAGATTCCGTTTGTTTTTGCTTCGCAGTGAGCATTCGTGTCGCGATCAACGCGATATGCGCGGACCGACGATAACCGCAACAGCGATTCCATCATGCAGCCGGAGGGCTGCGAAAAAACGCACAGTGCTGACAGATCGCCACGAACGCACAGAATCCTGTACAGGGCGAAATCGATGCGGTCCGTGCCAGTGCTGACATAAGCGGATGCGACGCGATGGACGGTCAGGGCGACTATTGGCTGGGAGTGGCAACTTCTGGCGGATAATCCAAGGCCATTGAGTAACCCGGGATGGATCGCATGCAGGTGGTACATGTCATCTGACTGCGTCCAATTTTGGTGGCGGAGCACCGGGCCCCAGGGAATCCAGGCGAATGCGACGTATGGTTTCATTAGGGGATCCGGCTCGATACCCAGCAAACAGTTCATCGCAAGTTATGGCAATTGGGGAAAGCCAATAATCCGATGGGATCGTCAGTGGAGACGG
>Ga0123356_10007401_pt1 | contig 10953 bp, 8 predicted proteins | sample TergutEmb28metaG_2_FD_92546 | JGI IMG/M metagenome (GOLD analysis project Ga0123356, IMG submission 92546) | Embiratermes neotenicus P3 segment gut microbial communities from Petit-Saut dam, French Guiana - Emb289 P3 | ecosystem: Host-associated > Arthropoda: Insects > Digestive system > Gut ... | reverse complement strand
AGCTCGAAGTAACAGAAAGGCGTGCACACGGGCTGCCTGTCGCATATTTGCCTTCGGGTTGGGATGCAACCGTTGTTTGGAACTTTACGGACTTTAGATTTGTTAACAATACTGATTTCCCGATTAGAGTAGAGGTTGAAATAACAGGACGAGATGTAACGGCAAAAGTATACGGAACAATTATAGACGACTTCCCGAGAGCAGCCGACTGGCAGGGATAAAGATAAGACAGGGGTAAGCCCCTGTCTTTTTCATACACACTGCTTTATGCGACGTAGTAATATACCCTGCCGGGTTCCGGTGTGCCGTATTTTATGAAGAAGAGCTCAGAAACTGTTACTATTTGATATCCCAGATCCAGCAGATCCGGAATTAAGCGTTTATATGCTTCGAGTGTAGACTTGTATGTTTCATGGCTTAATATTATGGCACCATTTTCTACATTATGCAAAACTGCGTTATATATGGCGTCTACATCTTTTGTGTCCCAGTCATAAGCATCGACACTCCAGCTTATAAGTGCCATATCAAGCTCCGCTGCAACATCCTTCATGCTTTCATTTGACTCCCCGTAGGGTGGACGAAACATAAGAACTCTGGTTCCCGTAGCCGCTTCAATAGCATCCATGGTATCAACCAGTTGTTTTCTGACATCGTCCGGATTGAGCTTTGCAAGGTTTTTATGATCCCATGAATGTCCGATAACCTCACTGCCGAGTTCCACAGCGCGAGCCAGTGTATCGGGTTGTGTGTTAACAAGATTGCCTACAACGCAAAATGTTGCGCGTATGCCGTATTCTTCAAATAAGTCAAGAAAATCGTTTGTGTATGTTCCCGGACCGTCGTCAAATGTGAGTGCGATTATAGGTTTTGACTGATCGACACTGTCAATAAAATGAGATTCTGTACCGTCGTCCGTACCTCCCGTGTTGGTTTGGTTTGGATTGGGAGCCGGGTTTGGTGCGGGAAATGTATTAATATCTAAAAGTAATGCACTTCCGAGTTCATCATACGGCAATGTAACGGTAAGAGTATCGAAATTAAGCAGCAGGGTATCTTTTTCAATAATAACCATTATTCCTTCGCGGGCGATTACTGTCTTGCCAAGCCATGTTTCATCGATGAAATTGAGATAGGTATAGGTGCTCGGATGCTCTGCTATAAATCTGTTGCGAAGCAGTGGTGCGATAATGCTTTCTATTTGTGAGAAATCGAGAATATCGGAATTTTCCAGAAATCTGCCGGTTGACAAATCTATATTAAATGTTTCGGTAATAATTTCCACAGGCATTGCAAGAGAGTAATTATACTCGCCGCTTTCGTATACTCCGGCATATCTGTTATCTACCAGATATGAGTCAAATTGTATGTTTATTTCGCCTAATGCACCCGGTTCTTCCTCGCGGTGAAGCTCAAATTCTATTACCCTGTCGTTGTAAAATTGGTGAGCCCAATCATAGATTACCGAATCCGTGGGGTTACCGCCCTGCGGATAACGTATGTATGTAAACAGGGGACCGTCGTTGTTTTTTATAACTTCTGATGATCCATATTCAATTGTTGCACTATGCGGTTTGTTTTCCCGTATTATCGGTGTCGGAGTGGGGTCGGCTTCTTTTTTCGGAACCGTATCGGGAACGTGCATTGACTGCGGAAGAGCTATTGCACTGGTGGAGTAAAGCACAAGAGCAAGCACCAGAACTCCGGTTAATTGCATAATCCTTCTCATTAATATAGTTCAATCCTTTCGGGGTCAGTATCGTATACTTACATTATATAATTATAATGAAATGAAACTATCCGTTTATTGAAACTGCAAGCCCCATGTTTCTTGCGTGGTTTGCGGCATGTTCGGCAATCTCATCCGTGCATTCGGGGGTTCCTTCCATCATTTCTATCATTCCAAGGCTTGCATATTTACCTGCTCCGAGCTTATGGTATTTAACAAGCTCGACATTAACATGACTGCCAAGCTTCTTAACGAATTTCAGCCGTCCGACAATTTCGTCCTCGCTGTCGTTGACACCCGGAATGAGAATCATTCTGACTGTCATGGCTTTACCCATGTCTGCAATCCTTAATGCGTTTTCCAAAATTAATTGGTTGTCAACACCTGTATAACGTTTATGTATTGTTCTGCTGAGTGTTTTTATGTCATATAATATCAAATCTACTGCGGCAACGAGGGGTGCCAGTTTTTCCCAAGGAAAATATCCGGCAGTATCCAAAGCAACGTGGACTTCTGCATCATGAAGCCGGTTTGCCACCTCATAAAAATATTCCGCCTGCATTGCGGCATCACCGCCTGAAAATGTAACACCGCCGCCCGATTGGTCATAATATGCTTTGTCTTTTAAAAGTCCCGATACAAGCTCTTTATCTGTCACGATTCCGCCGATACGTTCATATGCGTCATAATAACATACAACAGAACACTCTTCAAGGTTTACGGCATCACGGTCGATATCCAATCCTTCCTCTGTTATGCGTATAGCTCCTGCAGACTGTGCAACACATGCACCGCAGCCGACACATCTTCGCGGATGATAAAGAAACTTTGCGGCATCGCCGATAAGCTCGGGGTTTGTACACCATAAGCAGTTCATGGGGCAGCCGACCGCATATACAACGGTACGGATACCCGGCCCGTCATTGGTGGAATATCTTTGTAATTTAGAAAGAAAGCCGTCCATTAAATTACCAATCCATAAAGGTATCTATTCATCTTTTTTCACGTTGTCAACAGCATTTCCGATAGAATCGGCAACATTATCCATATCCTCGGCAACAATATCAATTATTTCCGATGATTCTATCGAATCGTTTTCGTGAGCCGCAACATATTCCAATAGAATCTGTTTTATCATAACAGCAATCGGTACGGCAAGGAACATTCCTACTATTCCCAGGTAAGCACCTCCGATGACTACTGCTATGATAACAAGTATCGGGCTTATCTTAAGCGAGGATTTCATTATTCGAGGTTCTATAAAGTTACCGTCGAGCTGATGGAAAGCAAGCAGGCTTAACAGTACATAGATTGCTGTGTTGACTCCGCCTGTAATTAATGTGATTAAGCTGATTATCAATGCCGAAATGATTGAACCGAGAAATGGGATGAAGTTAAATGCACCGGCTATCAAACCTAAAAGCAGAGCATAGTCAACACCGAAAATAAATAATATAGTGGTGGCAACAACGAAGTTGATAAGGCTGTCCAAGCCTTTGCTTGCAATAAATGTCAGGAGGACCTTGTTAACTTGAATCATATAAGTTGCTGTTCTTTTGGCTCTTTTTTCATGTCTGAAAATCGCATTGTTAAGACGTTTGAAGAATTCTTTTATTCTTTCTCTGTCCAGCAAAATATAAAGAGAAATAACCAAACCCATGATAAGACTGAATATTCCGCCTACAAAGCCCATAACTCCCTGGGCAACCTGTCCTATTCCGTCGGGATTCATAAGTGTGTTCAGAATATCGCCGGATGAATTTCTTATGGTGTCCGCTATGTCAAAATTAATCCAAATAGAATCGGACGGAAGGTTGTCAAAATATTCGAGAATTGTTGAAATATAGCCGGGTATGCTGTTAACCAAGGAAATAATATTATCGGTAACAATCGGTACGACAAAGCTTAGAACAAGAACAATTATACATAACAGCAGAACAAAAATGATAATTGTGCTGAATCCTCTTGCGCGTTTTGCTATAAATTTCAGCTTTGCTTTTTTGAGTAAACGTTCGACCGCACGGTGCGGAATCAATAAAAAATAGGTAAACAGAATGCCAAACAGCAAGGGTGATATAACTGAAAGGAAATTGCCTATTGCTGATGTTATCTGGTCAATGTTATCAATCGTTTTATAGATCACCATTAATATAACTATTATAATTGAAAGCGGAATCCATTTTCTCCACTCTATACCGGCTTTTTTCATACCGCTCCAACTCCTTTAATCAAGCTCATTTACAATGATACGGTAACACGGTTATTGTACCATAATTTATTTAATTTTACTATTGCTATTCTTAAATTTAGTGGTAAAATGATAAGCGGTGAATTTAGGCATAATGCCTATTTAAGTAATTGGAGGTACGGAAAGTTGGCTATTGAAAATCTATTTTGGCTTGGTTACATCGGGGCATTTGCAGGCTTGGCATTTGCGTTTATCCAAATACGTAAAGTCATGTCTTATCCCGAGGGTAACGAAACGATGGTACGAATATCATCTGCGATCCGGGAAGGCGCAAATGCGTACATGAAACGTCAGTACTCGACAGTCACGGTGTTTTTCCTGATAATGTTTATATTACTAGTTGTGCTCTCGGCATTTGAACTTGTAAACAGATTCACACCATATGCATTTATTGTTGGTGGATTCTTCACCGGTTTATCCGGATTTATAGGGATGAAAGTGGCGACTTACGCAAATGTCCGTACGGCAAACGCTGCAAACACAGGACTTAACAAAGCGCTGAGAGTAGCGTTTTCATCGGGTTCTGTTATGGGTTTTGTCGTTAACGGTCTCGGGCTTCTTGATATTACAACCTGGTTCATACTGCTTAAGTTTGTATTTCAAGAAAGCGATGAAGTTATTGCTCAAACAATGGTAACATTCGGTATGGGTATCGCTTCAATGGCTATGTTTGCCCGTGTAGGCGGCGGAATCTTTACAAAAGCAGCAGACGTAGGCGCAGACCTTGTCGGTAAGGTTGAAGCGGGTATTCCCGAAGACGATCCGAGAAACCCTGCAGTTATAGCTGATAATGTCGGCGACAATGTCGGTGACGTTGCGGGAATGGGAGCCGACTTATATGAATCAAACTCCAACGCTATTGTTGCGACTATAGCACTTGCATCTGCAGCGGGATATCATTATGCAGGCTTCCTGTTACCGATATTGGTATCAGCAGTTGGTGTTATATGCTCAATTATAGGAACATTCTTTGTAAGAACAAAAGAAATAACAAACCAGAAAACTCTCCTGCGCTCACTTCACCTTGGGGTATATGTAGCGGGAGGGCTGGCAGCGCTTGCAACGATTCCGCTCACATTGTGGCTTTCGGGTGTGTCGGGTGATGCAATGTCGAGTAATAAATATGGTCTCTTAATAGCTATTCTTGTAGGTATCATCTCCGGTTTTGTTGTCAGTTACTCAACTGAGCATTACACATCCGATGCTGCAAAACCGACACGTGACCTCGCGAAATCAAGTGAAACAGGGACAGCGACCCTCATGATAGGCGGGCTTTCACTTGGAATGAAATCAACAGCAGTGCCAATTCTTGCAGTATCGATCGCAGCGATTATAAGCTTTGTAAGTTCAGGCGGATTTGGAAGCGGTGAGCTATCCGAGTATGCCGGATTATACGGCATAGGTCTTGCTGCCGTTGCAATGCTTGCAACAAATGCAATAATCCTTGCAACAGATGCATTCGGACCTGTTGCAGATAATGCGGGCGGAATTGCGGAAATGGCAAAGCTTCCCCCCGAAGTACGTGAGCGTACAGATGCTCTTGACTCACTCGGAAATACCACGGCAGCAACAGGAAAAGGTTTTGCCATCAGCTCAACGGCATTTACGGCACTGGCACTTTTGGCAGCATACGTCAATGAAGCGAATATTAAACTCGGTCCGGATAATCTGCTTGATTTACGGATAACAAATCCGAGTGTGTTAATAGGTATTTTCCTTGGTGCTGCACTTGCGTTTGTTTTCTCGGCATTTTGTATTTCGGGAGTCCACAAAGCAGCCCAAAGTGTAGTAATCGAAGTCAGACGTCAGTTCAAGGAAATAACAGGGCTTATGGAAGGAACGGCGGATGCCGATTATGCAAAATGTGTTGATATTTGCACGGTTAATGCACAAAAAGAAATGATTGCCCCGTCACTGCTTGCTGTGCTTGCACCGATCGTAACAGGTATGGTTCTCGGAGCGGAAGGAGTCGTGGGAATGCTTGGCGGCGTAATTGCCGCAGGATTCACTATGGCAATCTTTATGTTAAACTCGGGAGGAGCATGGGATAATGCTAAAAAATTCATAGAAGCAGGTAATCACGAAGGTAAAGGAAGTGATAATCACAAAGCCGCAGTTGTCGGAGACACAGTAGGAGACCCCTTAAAAGACACAGCCGGACCATCCTTTAACATTCTTATAACTCTTGCTTCAACAGTCTCAATAGTTTTTGTAGGAATAGCAACAAGATTCTCATTAATTGGTTTTATACAGAATTTAATTTCCTAGTATATATTTAATAAAGAAAATGGTTGTCCGTCACTGTGACGGACAACCATTTTTTAAAAGTTATAAGTTAAAATACACTTCTTTTTTTACTTGTTGTATGTAAGAGATGGTGTGCTTTATCGCTGCCGGGGACTCCGAGGTAGTCGTCGTAGAGTTTCTTTACATCGGGGTTTTCGTGTGACTTGCGAAGCGGCAAGCCTTCGTCTGCTTCGTAGATTGCTTTTGTGCGGGCAGCGACGAGGTCTACGCTGTTGCGTACGGTATCGCTTTGATTCGGCTGACCTCCGCCGTTAATGCAGCCGCCGGGGCATGCCATGATTTCAATCATGTGCAAGTCCTCTTCGCCGTTTTTAACAGCATCAAGCAGTTCTCTTGCATTTGCAAGACCTGAAGCGGCAGCGACCTTGACGTCCATGCCGGCGATTTTATAGGTGGCACGCCTTACACCCTTCGGTCCTCTTACTTCTTCAAAGTTTACTACTTCAAAGTTTTCATCAAGCCAGTGGCTTGCAGTTCTGAGAGCTGCTTCCAAAACTCCGCCTGTTGCTCCGAATATAACTCCTGCTCCTGTAGCGGTTCCGAAAGGGTTATCAAATTCTTCGTCCTCAAGAGCAGCAAAGTCAATACCGTCGGTTTTTATCATACGTGCAAGCTCGCGTGTTGTAAGAGCAACATCCACATCGGGAACACCTGCGGCGGCTTGATCATCTCTTCCGAGTTCAAATTTCTTTGCAGTACACGGGATGATGGAAACAACAAAGACATCCTCGGGCTTGAGGTTATTTCTTTCTGCAAAGTATGTCTTGAGTACCGCACCGAACATTTGCTGCGGAGACTTGCATGAAGATAAGTTATCAATCATATCGGGATAGTAATGCTCACAGAACTTAACCCAGCCGGGTGAGCAGGATGTGATTATCGGAAGCTTACCGTCGTTTTTCACACGCTCAAGAAATTCGTGTGCTTCTTCCATAATTGTTAAATCGGCGGTTAATACCATATCATATACGCCGTCAAAGCCCAAACGCTTGAGTGCTGCTGCCAGCTTTCCTGTTACGATTGAACCGAGCGGCATATCAAAAGCTTCACCGAGAGTGACCCTTATTGACGGTGCGGCAAAGACAAAGACCTTTTTATCGGGGTCGGCTATTGCATCGAGAACTTTTTTGGTGTCGTCTTTTTCATATAAAGCACCTGTCGGGCAAACCACCGCACACTGACCGCAGTACACACAAGGGGCTTCCTCCAGGCTATGGTCGAAAGCGCAGCTGATTCTTGTCTCAAAGCCTCTGTGAACAGCATCAATTACGGAAACGGACTGCACATCGGAGCATGCCTTGATACAGCGGCGGCATAAAACACATTTAGAATTATCACGCACGATTGAAGGTGATTTGTCGTCAATCTCATGGTCACATGTTGCGCCTTTAAATGTGTTTTCATCAACGCCGTAGTCATGACAGAGCGTTTGCAACTGACAACTGCCGCTTCTTATGCATGACAGACATTCTCTTTTGTGGTCTGAGACTATAAGCTCGAGAGTATGCTTGCGGGATTCTCTTATTGCAGGAGTATTTGTTTGCACCTCCATGCCGTCAAATACGGGGAAGACACAGGAAGCAACAAGTGAACGCCCTCCTTTGACCTCGGCAAGGCAGATTCTGCATGCGCCGATTTCACATAGACCTTTCATATAACAAAGTGTCGGAATCTCAATGTTTGCATACTTTGCTGCTTCGAGAACCGAAATTTCGCCCGGAACCTGGAGCGATATATTGTTGATTTTGATGTTTACTTTATCCATTTTAATTTTCGCTCCTTTCTACTTTTTAATTATTGCGTCGAATTTGCATTTTTCCATACAAACACCACATTTTATACATTCGCTTTGATTTATTTCATGCACAGCCTTGACTGCACCCGAAATGCAATTAACCGGACAGACCTTTGCACAGACTGTACAACCGATACATTTTTCCGGGACAACTACATATTTTAATAAATCCTTACATACTCCGGCAGGACAGGTTTTATCAATAACATGTGCCCTGTATTCATCCTTAAAGTATTTATACATGGATTTTACCGGATTTGCAGCTGTTTGGCCAAGTGCGCATAATGAGGATAATGAAATATGATTGCTTAACATTTCCATTTTATCGAGGTCTTCAAGCTCACCGTTACCTGAGGTGATTTTTTCCAGTATTTCATACAAGCGCTTAGTGCCGATTCTGCATGGGCTGCATTTTCCGCAGGATTCTTCTACCGTAAAGTCGAGGAAGAATTTTGCCATGTCTACCATGCAGTTATCCTCGTCCATTACGATAAGACCGCCGGAGCCCATCATAGAACCTACGGCTGCAAGGTTTTCGTAATCAATCGGGACATCATAATGCTGCTCGGGAATACATCCGCCTGAGGGACCGCCTGTTTGAGCCGCTTTGAATTTTTTGCCGTTCGGGCATCCGCCGCCGATTTCTTCTACGATTTCTCTGAGTGTAATTCCCATCGGAATTTCAACAAGTCCGACGTTTGTAACATTGCCTCCGAGAGCAAAAACTTTTGTTCCTTTGGATTTCTCTGTTCCCATTGAAGCAAACCAATCGGCACCCTTGAGCATGATTTGCGGGATATTGGCAAATGTTTCAACATTGTTTAGTACTGTCGGCTTACCGAACAGCCCTTTAACAGCGGGGAACGGCGGGCGTGATCTCGGCTCACCTCTGCTGCCTTCAATCGACATGAGCAAAGCTGTTTCCTCACCGCAAACAAATGCTCCTGCACCAAGACGAATTTCAAGGTCAAAGCTAAAATCGGATTCAAAAATATTTTTTCCGAGCAAGCCGTATTCCTTAGCCTGATCAATGGCAACTTGCAAACGGTGTACTGCTATAGGATATTCGGCACGCACATAAACATAACCTTGATTTGCGCCGATTGCGTATGCTGCTATGCTCATAGCTTCAATAACCGCATGCGGGTCGCCTTCTAAAATTGAGCGGTCCATAAATGCGCCGGGGTCACCTTCGTCGGCGTTACAGCAGACGTATTTTTGGTCACCCTCTGCTTTTGCGGCAAATTCCCACTTCAACCCTGTCGGGAATCCGGCGCCGCCGCGTCCTCTGAGGCCCGATTCTTTAATAACATCGATAACCTCTTGCGGGGTCATTTCAGTCAGTGCTTTACCAAGAGCTGCGTAGCCGTCAAACCCGATATATTCATCTATGACTTCCGGGTCGATGACACCGCAGTTTCTGAGTGCTACACGTGTCTGCTTTTTATAGAAGCCTGTTTCGCTCAGTGATTTGAGACCTTCTTCTTCACAAAGGGTTTCATGATAAAGAAGCCTGGATACTATCCGACCTTTAAGAAGATGCTCATCAACGATTTCCTTGCAGTCTTCAGCTTTGACTTGAGCGTAAAAGCTTCCTTCCGGATATATGATCATTATCGGACCGAGCGCACACAAGCCAAAGCATCCGGTGTGTACAATCTTGACCTCTTTTTCAAGACCGACTGCTTTAAGCTCTGCTTCAAATGCGTCACTGACAGCGTGGCAGCCGGAAGCTACGCAGCCTGTTCCGGCGCAGAGCAAAACATGAGACCTGTATAGTTCCATACTTTACTTCCCCCTATTCATTCTCGTATGCGCCAATTGTGTACTCCCCGACTACATTGCCGTTGACGACATGGTCGCTTATTATTTTCGCTACTTTCTCGGGAGTGAGGTGTACATAAGTGACTTTATCCTGACCGGGGACTATGACATCCATTATCGGTTCAAGTCTGCACATACCGATACAACCTGTTTGAGCAACCGTTACATGTTCAAGGTCTCTTTTTGCAAGCTCCGTTGTTACGGCGTTGATTATTGCGCGTGCGCCTGCAGCGATTCCGCATGTTGCCATACCGACAACAATTCTTGTAGCATTGTCACCATCCTCGCGCATTGTAGCGTTTTGCTTCATTCTGTCTTTGATTGCGGCAAGTTCAGCCAGTGATTTCATTACCTCGCTCCTCCTGTTAATTCTAGTATGTGTTCATTTACGTATTCCGATAAGAAAATTTTGATTGGTGGGCTGCCGAGTGATGTATCATCACCGAGCATTTCCTTAACCTCCTGCGTGGAAAAAACAAACTCATTGTCGTTTACTTTGTATCGCATTATAAAGTCTATATCGGGATTTAAAGTTACAAGTGTGATAATCGTTTCGGTCAAGTTCCCGATAGGCTGCCGGTCGATGTGGCTTAAAACAAACTCTGCGGTAACAGTCGTTCCGACGCCCAGTTCGGATATGATTTTCATTGATCCGCCTGCTATTTCTGCCGCTTCCTTTAAAAATGAAATTCCAAGACCTATTTTTCTTGTTGTCCGCGTGGTTATGAAGGGGTCTTCGACTGTTTTTAGAAAATCATCGCTCATTCCTTTACCGTTATCTTTAATTTGAATGGTAAGAAGGTCGGCGTTATTGTCTTCGATTACATCCACCTCTACCAATAAAGCATCGGCAGCAATGGAATTTTGCGCAATATCAAGAATGTTGAGTGAGAGTTCATCCATCATTGCGCAGGACCCTCTATTCTTTGTAGTTTTCTAAAATTTCCGTAACCATTGCCTCATTGATTTTTCCGTAAACATCATCATTAACGGAAATGACAGGGGCAAGTCCGCATGCACCGACACAGCGTGCTCCGTCAAGAGAAAATT
>Ga0123356_10007400_pt1 | contig 10953 bp, 8 predicted proteins | sample TergutEmb28metaG_2_FD_92546 | JGI IMG/M metagenome (GOLD analysis project Ga0123356, IMG submission 92546) | Embiratermes neotenicus P3 segment gut microbial communities from Petit-Saut dam, French Guiana - Emb289 P3 | ecosystem: Host-associated > Arthropoda: Insects > Digestive system > Gut ... | reverse complement strand
TTGGCGGTATTCGCATGCTTTTATATACCGGCAACGGTACTGCACCTGCCTTGATAATATATATTATGCCGTTGACATGTGTATAAATCTTTGTTTTTTTTCACCGAATTATTTTAAAAGGCTCTATACCATAATATATATTATATAGTTAGCTTGCTGTTTAACGGCCTTGGGCTTGCGCGAGGATGGCGGAACTGGCAGACGCGCCGGACTTAGGATCCGGTAGGGCGACCTATGGGGGTTCGATTCCCCCTCCTTGCATTTACCGGCGTTAAACGGGCTAACGGTGTTCAGATCGAAAGTTTAAAGTCAAAGTCAAAACAGGAGGAAGCGTCAGTTGAAGACGACCGTATCGCAGCCCGAGGTGTGGAAGCGGGTAATAGAGTTCGAGATCCCTGCCGAGGAGGTAGCCCAGGCGGTTTCCGCCAAGCTTGACGAGTACCGCCGCACCGTGCGCATGGACGGGTTCAGGCCGGGTAAGGTCCCCATGGCCATGGTCAGGCAGCACTACGGCCCCGCCGCGCAGGCCGACGTCGTGGACGAAAAAATCAAGGAGGCCTTCAAGGCAGCCTGCCAGGAGCACAAGATCGAGCCGGCCTCCCCGCCGGAGGTAACCGCCATGGATGAGCTGGCCGACGACAAGCCCCTGCGCTTTACCATAGAAACCCAGGTCGATCCGCCCGTGGAGATCAAAGGCTACGACGCGCTGGGCATCAAGCCGAAAGCCGTGCAGCTGGCCGACGCCGACGTAGACGCCAGGTTCGACAGCTTCATAGAACGCTTCGCCAACTTCGAAGAGGTGGCGCGGGCGTCCAAAAAGGGCGACAGCGTGCGCGTAGAATACGCAAGCGTCACCATAGACGGAACCGAACGCGAAGACCTCAAAAACCACAGCCCCGCCTACCCAATAGAACTGGGTGCCGAAGGTGCGCTAAAAGAGTTCGACGAAGGGCTAACCGGCCGCAAAGCTGGCAGCGACATAGACATAACCGTAAAATTCCCCGAAGACTACGACGACGCGGGCTTAGTAGGCAAAACAGGAGTCTTTAAGGTAAGAGTGCTGGCGGTACTGGAAAAGCGCCTGCCGGAGGTCAACGAAGAATTCCTGAAAAAATTCGGCGACTTCGCCACCGCCGACGCCCTCAAAGCCGAAATGCGCAAGGGAATGCTGCAGGAAGAAGAAGCCAAGGCAAAGCGCGAAGCGCACAACGCGGCAATTGACAAACTGATAAACGACAACCAATTCGAGGTCCCGCCCTACAAAATAGACACCTACATAGACCTGATGATAGAAGACTACACCCAAAGCCGCAAAGACCAGCCGGTAGAACCGCGCGAAGAACTCTCAAAAAACTTCCGCCCGGCAGCAACAATGGCCCTTAAACGCATACGAATAATAGAATACATAGCCGAAAAAGAAAAAATCAAAGCCTCCCAGGAAGAGGTAGACAACGAAATCACCCAAATGGCCCAACGCTATGGTCACGATTTTGACGAACTAAAACAAATGTTCCGTAAAAACGGCACAACAAATAGAATAAGGGCAGAAATCCGTGAAAGAAAAACATTAGATTTTCTGATCGGAGAGATTTCTAAATAGGTGTTGATTTTGAGATGTATTGATATTGGCGTTAATACCCAGGGCGCATCCCTTCGGGATGCGGAAAAATTTTGGGGATAAACGTTTCTACCAGGCGGTGCATCCCTTCGGGATGCAAAGTCAAAAGCAGTTTTTTAGTGCTGGTTTATAGATATTGTCGTACCGATTTTAATATGTGTTGACTTTGGTGTTGACGTTGCTGTACCGGTTTTGGGTATTTGGTTTTAGGATACGGGTTTTAGCGTATATAGGTTTTAGCATAGGGGGCGTTACGGGGGCGTAGCCCCTGTCCCCAAAAAAAGAATTTGACCTTGAATTTGATTTTGATTTTAAAGAAAGGTATTTAATAACAATGGCACTAGTCCCAATGGTAGTAGAACAAACCGGTCGCGGCGAAAGATCCTACGACATCTATTCCCGCCTCCTGAAGGAACGCATAATATTCCTGGGCTCCGACATAGACGACACAACCGCCGACCTCGTGATGGCGCAGCTCATATTCCTGGAATACGAAGACGCCGAGAAGGACATCACGCTCTACATCAACTCGCCCGGCGGCATAGTAAGCTCCGGCCTCGCGATCTACGACACGATCCAGTACATTAAGCCCGACGTCTCTACGATCTGCATAGGCCAGGCGTCGAGCATGGGCGCTGTGCTTCTTGCCGCCGGCACCAAGGGCAAGCGTTACGCGCTGCCCAATTCGCGTATAATGCTGCACCAGCCCCTCGGCGGCGCGGGCGGGCAGGCCGCCGACGTCGCGATCCACGCCAAGGAGATCGTGCGCATAAAGCAGACGCTTACCAACATACTGTGCAAGCACACGGGCCAGCCCCAGGACGTCATATCCAAAGACACCGACCGCAACTTCTACATGACGGCTGAGGAGGCGAAGGCGTACGGCCTGGTTGACGAAATATTCACGTCGCGCGAGTAGGCGACAACAGAAAGGCAGCACAATGGACACACCGTCTAAGCCCAGGGGTCCGGGCAAAAAATGTTCGTTTTGCGGTAAGGGCCCGGAAGATGGCAAAATGCTCATCTCCGGCGTGTCGGCTCTTATATGCCACGGCTGCGTAGACCTTTGCGGCGAAATCGTCCGCGGGAATAAATCGGGCACCAACCGCCAGGACGACTTCGACTACGGCGCACTCCCCGCGCCCGCCGAGATCAAGGAATTCATAGACCAGTACGTAATAGGCCAGGACGACGTAAAACGCGGCGTATGCGTAGCCGCCTACAACCACTTCAAGCGCCTCAAGTCGCGGGCGATGGACGACGGGGACGGCGTAGAAATAGACAAGTCAAACATGCTGATGATAGGCCCCACGGGCACCGGAAAAACGCTTATCGCCCAAACACTGGCCAAGTTCCTGAAAGTACCGTTCACAATAGTAGACGCCACCATCTTCACCGAGGCCGGCTACGTGGGCGAAGACGTGGAAAACATGCTGGTGCGCCTCCTGCAGGCCGCCGACTACGACGTTTCCAGGGCCGAGCGGGGAATCATCTACATAGACGAATTCGACAAAATAGCGCGCAAATCCGCCAACCCCTCAATAACAAGAGACGTCTCCGGCGAGGGCGTGCAGCAGGCCATGCTGAAAATCCTCGAAGGAACACTCGCAAGCGTCCCCCCAAAAGGCGGCCGCAAGCACCCCGAACAAAACCTAATCCAAATCAACACCAGAGACATCCTCTTCATCTGCGGAGGGGCGTTTGAGGGATTAGACAAGGTGATAGAGCTGAGGATAGGCGAGAGCCGCATGGGCTTCAACGCCGAGGTAAAAGAGAAAAGCCGCTACAAGATAGGTGAGATCCTGCGCAAGGTAGAGCCGGACGACCTGATAAGCTTCGGCCTGATCCCGGAGATAGTAGGGCGACTGCCTGCCGTGATGGGTTTGGATCAACTTGATGAAGAAACATTATTAAAAATATTGACAGAACCCAAGAATGCCCTGACACGCCAATACAAAAAACTCTTTGAGATGGAAGGCGTAAAGCTAACCTTCGCCAAAGACGCGCTTAAAGAGGTTGTTGATACCGCCGTCAGAAAAAAAACCGGCGCCCGCGGCCTGCGAAACGTCCTGGAAACCTGCCTCCTCCAGGCAATGTTCGACCTGCCCTCCCGAAACGACATCGCCGAGGTGATAGTGAACAAAGAGGCCGTACAGGGCAAGATCCCTCCGGTATACGTAATGAAAGACGGCATCGGAAAAAAATCTGCGTAGGGGCGGCAATCTGCCGCCCGCCGTTAAAAACGCGAGGAATCGAATAATAATTTGGATTATATTCGGTAATCAATAAAATGCAGGCGGCAGGTTGCCGCCCCTACACAAAATATTAATTTTCCAGAAAATCCCAATATTCAAACATTTCCCCGAGAAATTGTGTATATTAATATATATATGTATTGATATTGATATTAATACTAAATACTAATCACTTCTCGGAGGTCCGCATGAAGCCGCAGTTACCACTAATTGCAGTTCTGTCTTTACTGTTGTGCGCGTTTACAATCCAACCCCTAACCGCCGGCACAATGCAAGTCGAAAACCTCGACCGCGGCCTGATCGCCGTCCGCCAGGGCCAGGGCTACTACCTCTCCTGGCGCCTTTTGGCCAACGAGGCCTACAACACCGGCTTTAACGTCTACCGCGGCACAACGCTGCTCAACTCCGCGCCCCTCACCGGCGCGACCATATACACCGACGCCAACGCCGCGCAGAACAGCACCTACACGGTGCGCGCCGTGGTGAACGGCACAGAGCGGCCCGCTAGTCCGGCGGCGCGGATCATCAATACCACCGAGGGGTCGAACGCCGGCTACCTGCACATAGACCTGCAGCGCCCGCCTAACGGCTCGAACGGCGGGAGCTACACGCCCAACGACGGCAGCGTGGGCGACCTCACGGGCAACGGGGTGTACGACATCATTATCAAGTGGGACCCGTCGAACGCGCAGGACAACGCCAACTCCGGCGTCACCGACAACGTGTTTCTCGACGCCTACACGCTCGCCGGACAGCAGCTGTGGCGCATAAACCTCGGTCCGAACATCCGCGCCGGGGCGCACTACACGCAGTTTATGGTCTACGACTTCGACGGCTGCGGCAAGGCCGAGGTGATGGTGAAGACGGCGCCGGGTACGAGGGACGGGACGGGGGCCTTTATCAGGATGGGGCCGGCGGCGACGGCCGACCACAGCGCCGTCTACCGCAACTCGAGCGGCTACATCCTCACGGGGCCGGAATACATCACGGTCTTTGACGGCGAAACTGGGCGCGAGCTCGCGACTGCCGACTACTGGCCGGCGCGCGGCACCGTCAGCTCGTGGGGCGACAACTACGGCAACCGCGTAGACCGCTTCAACGCCGTGGTAGCCTACGTAGACGGCGAGCGGCCGACCGGGGTTTTCCAGCGCGGCTACTACACGCGCCAAACCTTCGCGGCCTGGGACTGGCGCAACGGCCAGCTCACGCAGCGGTGGAGGTTCGACTCCGGCGCGTCCGGCAACAGCAACTACGCCGGCCAGGGCAACCACCAGCTGAGCGTAATAGACGCCGACAACAGCGGACGGCACTCCATAGTCACCGGCGCGGCCGTCATAAGGTACGACGGCACCGGGATGTGGACCTCACGGCTCGGCCACGGCGACGCCCTCCACGTCGCGCACATGATAAAAGGCAACCCCATACCGCAGGTCTACACGCCGCAGGAGAGCGGCAGCGTAGGGGTGTCTTTGCGGAACGCCAACAACGGCAGCGTAGTCTTCAGCATAGACAACAGCGCCGACGTCGGCCGCGCGTGCGCCGCCGACCTCGACGCGAGCCGCCCCGGATTCAAATTCTGGGCCGCAAGCGGCATAGGTCTCTTAGACACCAGAGGGACTGTGGTAGGAAACAGGCCTGGCCCTATCAACCACGTGATCTGGTGGGACGGCGACCTCACACGCGCGCTGTTAGACGGCAACACCGTCACCAAGTGGAGCGTGGCCAACAACAGAGGCACAACACTACTCTCCGCAACCGGCGCAAGCTCCAACAACGGCACAAAGTCCAACCCCGTCCTCCAGGCCGACATCTTCGGCGACTGGCGCGAAGAGGTGATATTCAGGCACGGCAACAGCGCGATAAGGATATACACCTCAACAATGCCCACAACGCGCAGGCTCGTAACGCTGATGCACGACCCGACCTACCGTGTCGCCGTGGCGTGGCAGAACTCGTCGTACAACCAGCCCCCGCACCCCGGCTACTACATCGCCAGCGATATGGACTTCCCGCCGCCCACGCTCGACGTGGCGGTGGTCGGCGGCACAGCGCCCCCGCCCCCACTGCCCACGGCAACAATCACGGCGCCGGCAAGCAACGCGCGCTTCCTGCCGGGGCAAACAATAAACATAACGGCGACAGCCACCGCGCCCAGCAGCAGCGTCTCGCGGGTAGAATTCTTTAACGGCGCCACAAGGCTCGGAGAAAGAACCGCCACGCCGTACACATTCGCCTGGGCCAACCCGCCGGCCGGCGAACACACCATCACGGCCAGGGTAACCAGCGCCGCCGGCCTCAACGCGACATCGGCAGGCGTCCCCGTAATGGTGGCCGCGCTCGTCGGCACCGGGGAATTCATAGACAGCCTCGCCCTCTTCGACCCCGCAAACGCGGCGAGCTGGGCGATACAGAGCAACCTCGCGACGCAGAACAGGCTGTACGGCGACCGCGAACACACCGTGGCGAACATCCCCTCGGCAATCTCGGGCGCGGAGTGGGTGCGCACGGCAATGGACACAAGAAGCCGCACAACGCCAGACACATTAGCCAGATTCAGAATGAGAAGGAACGGTACCGTCTACATAGCCCACGAAGACAGAGTCTCCCCAAGGCCGGCATGGCTCGCGGCACGCGGATTCACGGCAAGCGGCCAGACCATGACGGTAAACGACGTGTCCACCACCCCGGCCACCTCACGCGCGTTCACGATCTACAGCCGGCAGTTCTCGCAGGGCAACATCGTGGCGCTGGGGCCAAACTCAAGCGACGGAACGACGTCGTCGATGATGTACCTGGTAGCGGTAAGTTCGGGAACGTCGTCTTCGTTGATGGTTGACAGAGGGGCAATACCGGCGAATTATTCACTGGCCGTGTCAAAAGTCGGCGGCGCCGTGAGGATTAATTACGCCGTTAAGGACAGAGGCAATGTGCGGATGGACCTGTTTGACGTTAAGGGGAACAGGGTCAGGACGCTGGTCAATACGTCGAAGGATGCGGGGACGTACAGTGAAGCCGTTTCGGTTGATGGGCTTGCTGCCGGGATGTATCTGGTCAGGATGGAGGCCGGCAAGCAGGTGTTCAGGGAAAAAGTATTGATTGCTAGGTAAAAATAAAGATAGTATGGGATTATGGTGCGGCGGGGCTTTGAATTGCCGCCGTACCATTTCTAACCGCAGGGGCAGCGTGCCGGCGCGTGTGGGAGGGCAGAACCCGTGCATTAAAAACGCGGCCGCGAAAAGATTCGCGTCTGCAGACTGCTCGCTGCCCGGCGATACCGAAGTGTGCTGTTTATGCTCCTATTTTTCCGCAGATTCGCTGGACGGCTGCGGTCATTTTTTGGGCATTGACCTTTAAGAACCAGGGAAGAGCTTCGCCTTCCAAGGTGTCGGCGCCAGCAGCTTCTAATTCATTATTCATCTTCTGTATTGATTTCTTGCCGCCGAATGCTCCCATTGTAACAAATGCCAGAGCTTCCTTACCCTTCAATTTACTGACATCCTCTTCGAGATATTTCATAATAACCGTAGAAGGCTTAAAACCCCACACCGGCGCACCAATCAGCACAACATCAAACTCATCCAGCTCCGGCGGAGACTTGATACTGAACCGCCCCCCTCCCCCCGGCAAAATTCCCACCCGAGGCTGCCCGATAACCTTAAGCCCGGTAAGATCAACCTCATGCCCCAACCCAACAAGCGCCTCCCGAATAGCCTGCGCAAACGCCAACGTATGACCGGAAACGGTATGGATAACAATGCCAATTTTCATATATACTCCAATGTGTTGATTATGGTAAAAACACCAACGAGTCAGACCCAACAACCTGACTGCTCTTCAGCGAATCCAAAACAAAAAATCCATCCGCCCCAGCCGCAACCCCAGCCTCCCTAATCGCCGCGGTATCACCAACAATCGTAAATATCATCTTGTTAACATCAACATACTTCTTCGCCGCCCCCCCAATATCCTCAAGCGTCAGCTTCCTCAACTCCTCCGGATACTTCTCATAATGATCCGCGTCCCGCCCAAAAAACTCGTTCCACGCATACGTGGAAACCACATCCTCAGGCGACCGAAACGACGACGGCAGCTCCGCGATCAACGACGTTACCGCATTGTCCAGCTCACGCTCTGTAACCCCATCCTTTACCGCCTTGTCAAGCTCCTCCAAAATTATAGATACCGCCTTAGGATACTGCGCCGTACCTGTAAAAAAGTCTATGTGCAGCGTGCCCGGATACGCATAGTTCGACTCCGCCCGCGAATGTATAGAGTACGTCAGCCCCTCGTCGGAACGTATCCTCGCCCCAAGCCGCGACGTGAAGCCGCTGCCGCCGAGAATGTAGTTCAGCACGGCCACAGGGTAGTAATCCGGATGCGGACGCCTAAACAGCGGCAAACCCATGCGCACGTACGCCTGGTTGAGCGGCTTGTGAACTACCAGCGCACGCGTGCGCGGAGCCACCGCTATCTCCGGCTGCAAAGGGCACACCGCAACTATAGGCTTGGGAAACAGCGCGTTGAGCTTGCCCACCATCACATCCCTGTCAAACTTCCCCGCCGCCGACATTATGATGACGCTCGAGTCCAGCGCGCTTTTGTGCAGCTTGATAATATCGTCGCGCGTGATGGCCTTTAACGATTTCTCCGTCGTCAACCTGGCCGGAAGCTGGCCCGCGAAAGAATGCTTGCGGTACGCGGCGTTGAGCGTAGGGCCGGGGTTCACAAAACGGTGATTGATGCCCTCAAGCATAATAGACCGCTCGCGCTCAAGCCGGCGAGGCTCGAACGCCGGACGATGAAGCATCTGGCCAATAATGTGCAGTGCCGTGTCGGTGTACTCGCTTAAAAAAGACGCGCGGAAAAGCACGTGCGTCTCAGACTGCGAAAACGAAACGCTCATCGCCAGAAGATCTATCAGCATGTCAAGCGTATCCGCAGGATAATGCGCCGTACCCCCGGAACGCAAAAGCCGCGACATGAGAGAACCAAGCCCCTCCTTGCCAACAGGATCGGCCAAAGAACCGCGGCGGATGTAAGCCTCTATAGACACCAGCGGCAGCGACGAATCGGAAGCCACGTACGCAATAGGCCCACTCTTCAACTCTACACGATACTGATCGCCGCGGGGAACCTTCCAGTCCAAAGTATCAAACTCCATCTCCGACGGATGCGCCGCAACCCCAAACGCCCCCTCGCCACCCTCCAAATCCTCAAGCCGGTCGCCACTAGAAACCGTCACCGGCGCATACTCTCCATCAACCGACCCCTTAGGCGGCCGCCGCCCGCCGGCATCAGCACCAATAACAAAAATAAACGCCATCAACACCGTCATAATAAAATTAATCTTCGTACGGTACGGCAGGCGGCAGGTTGCCGCCCCTACACGTATTGTCGTTGTAATAAAATTAACATTTCTCATATTATTTCCCTCCCTGTGCCTTAGGAACAATAAAACCCCACGTACCAAAATCCGGCCGCAAATAAGCCGCCGCAACCCCAGGTATAGACCCGCGGTCCACCGCCGCTATCTTGTCCGGATACTCAAACAAATCACGCCAAGACCCAAGACGCTGATACGCCGCCAAACGGTCGGAAATAACCTCCAAACACTTCAACCCAGACGCAAACTGCATCCTGATACCGTTAGACACCCGCAATATCTCACGCTCCGTAGGAGCCTCCCTAGTCAACTTGTCAACCTCCTCACGAATAATCCGCTCAACAACCGCAGGATCGGTACCCTTCTTCAAAGTAGCATATATATGAAAATACCCATTGTGCAAACGAAACGTGTTCGATGCCCCCGCATCCGTACACAACCCCTCCCTGTCAACAAGACGCCTGTACAACCGCCCGCTCCTGTCAGACAAAACCCCCTCAATAACATCAAGCGCATACAAATCAACATGAGGATACCCCGGAACCTGAAACATCACATCAACCCGCGACTCTATATCCTCCCGAACCGTAAAACGAACCTCGCCAATAGCAGGCGGCTCACGCGTAACAACAGGCTCACGATCAACCGCCGCACGCGGAATACCCCCAAAATACTTATTAATATCACTCATAGCCCTCTCAGGCTCTATGTTCCCCACAAGAATAAGCACCGCGTTGTCAGGCGTGTAAAACCGATTGATGTGCCGCATCAACTTGTCCGTAGAAAACGCCCGTATCTCCGGCTCCCAACCTATCACCGGCTGCCGAAAAGGGTGCGCAACATGAAAAAGCGCGTTAACACGCTCCCAATACCGGTTCAACGGCCGATTATCATAACGCATCCGCCGCTCCTCCGTCACAACATCAACCTCGCTGTGAAACTCACGCAGCACCGGAAACTGCATGCGGTCAGACTCTATCCAGTAAAAAAGCTCCACCTTGTTCTTCGGCAAAGTAACAATATAAGCAGTCATATTACTGGAAGTCCAAGCGTTCAGCGCCGTGCCGCCGTGCAAATTGTACAACTCCCAAATCTCATCCTTCTTTATGTACTCCCGCTGCCGCTCAACCAAACCGTTAATCTCCGCACGGTAAGCCCTGTACAGCGAATCCTCCTCACCACGCAACACCCGCGCCCGCTGAAGCAACCGGTCCAAAGAGTCTACAGCGGCCAGATAAGGCACCTCCGCCTGAAAATCATGCGTCCCAAGCCGCTGAGTCCCCTTGAACATCATGTGCTCGTACATGTGAGACAGACCGGAAGTCCCCGGACCCTCGTTCATCCCGCCCACAAAGTAATAAAGCCGGCAACTGACAACAGCCACATCCTCGTTGGGCACAATAAGCACCCGCAGGCCGTTGGCAAGCGAATCTTCGAATACGGGAATGTCTATGCCGGCCCGCCCGGCATGGGAAATGGCAATAAGCGCGGCAGCGGTTAGAATAGCCGTGCGGAGAATCCTTTTGATCATAGATAAGGTCCCCTGTGGTGGGTGGTGGTTGTTGTCGTATAGATATATTAATATACATTATGGCGGGGGGCGGAGGTGTAATCTTTTAAAGGCTATATGGGATTATATTGCTTTTGGTGCATTGAATTAGCGCCGCACCATTCCTAACCGCAGGGGCAGCGTGCCT
>Ga0123356_10007399_pt1 | contig 10954 bp, 11 predicted proteins | sample TergutEmb28metaG_2_FD_92546 | JGI IMG/M metagenome (GOLD analysis project Ga0123356, IMG submission 92546) | Embiratermes neotenicus P3 segment gut microbial communities from Petit-Saut dam, French Guiana - Emb289 P3 | ecosystem: Host-associated > Arthropoda: Insects > Digestive system > Gut ... | reverse complement strand
TTGTCGGGGCATCATGAACAGATACGTCTTTGGCGTCTTGAAAAAAGGGTAGAAAAAACCCTGCGGCAAAGACCTGACTTGATACAACGCGGCAGGGAGCTATCCCCGGAAGGGATTAGTATTTTTAACAAGGAAATAAACGGTATTATAGACCGCCTGACCACTAGCAAAAAACCAGATTAAGTGGTCAGATAAATATAACAGGAGAAAAAGATGAACGAAATTATGGCCATTGAAGCCGAACAAATGAAATCAGAGCCCGACCAATTTAAGGTTGGAGATACAGTTAAGGTTCATTTTAAAATTGTAGAAGGTAAAAATGAGCGTGTACAGATCTATGAAGGTCTGGTCATTGCCATGAAAAATTCCAAGGTAGGAAAAACATTTACCGTACGGAAAATTTCCTATGGTGTAGGCGTAGAGAGAGTTTTCCCTCTTCATTCACCGCGTATTGTAAAAGTAGAAGTGGTCCGCCCTGGTAAAGTAAGGCGCGCAAAGCTCTATTACATCCGTGAAAAAATTGGTAAAGGTGCCAAAATTAAAGAACTTATTATTAAAAAGGGTTCCAAGGCTGCCCATGCTCCTGTTGCGAGCGCTGCCGCGGACGGAGAATAATCACGTTTTTGTTAAAAAATTGTTCAATAATTGATACTATTGAGCAATCCTTGTATAAATCAATCCTCATTATAAGCCGATACTCACAAGGAAGACTTATTATTTCTGGGGATGTATATAATGAATTTAATTAATACCAGTGATCTTAGACCAGGTCAGGTTTTTTCCGAGCATGTGTATACAGAAGGCGAATATTTACTGGTAACCGCGATGGTTCCCCTGCGCCAAAGAGACATAGACGTTTTAGTTACCTGGGGTATTGATTATGTCAGGACCAAGGGAGCTCTTATTGATGATGAACTCAGATCTGATTCTTCGCAGGAAGTAAATGATTTTTTACTTAGCGCTGATGATGCGGTTAAAGTATTAGAGACAGAATTATCAAAAGCGATGGAAGAACCTAAGGAGGATAAAAGCACATCTCCTTCCAAGAAGAGTGTTGTTAGATTTTCCATTAGTGATGTACAGCAGAATACCGGTCCATATAGAGCGTATAAAAATATCATCGAAAAATTAAACTCTGTATTTACAAGCTTAAAGTCCGGAATAGATGTGGAAATGCGTTTGATCGACAATATCTGCGATCAATTGCTTAAGGATTTAAGGGAACACCCGGATAAATTTGTTGGATTTATTCTCGGAGGAGAAGTTTCCGGCAATGAATTGGCTAAAAGTTCCGTTAATTCTGCTATTCTTTCGGCAATGATGGCTCAGGAACTCAGGCTGCCTCATCATAAAACGCATAATATTGTTTCCGGGGCTCTGCTTCATGATGTAGGAATGCTCAGGTTATCCAAGGGTATTACCGAAAAAAAAGGCGGACTTTCCGAAGCTGAACTGGAACAGATAAAGAGCCACCCCATGCATACTTCCAGGATTGTTACAAAGGAATTATTCGGTCCGCACGAAGTTAATTTAATCGCATTGCATCATCATGAACGGTGGGATGGCAAAGGTTACCCGGATAAACTTACCGGCAATGCAATTGATATAGGCGCCAGGATTGTTTCTGTGGCTGATGCTTTTGAAGCAATGGTCAGTAAAAAGTCTTACCGGAATTCAATGGTTGGTTATCAGGCTGTTAAAAACCTGCTGGCTGATAATGGACGCCGTTTTGATCCTTCAGTTATTATTGCGTTTACCAAGATAATCGGTATTTATCCCATTGGTTCAATTGTTCGTTTAAATGATGGTTCAATTGCCAGGGTTGTTAATGTACATACAGACGCTCCTATGCGGCCTGTAGTCCAGATGCTGACAGACAATAAAGGTAATGCGCTTGGTTCCAGAACAGTAAATGTTGTCGATCTTTTGGCTGAAAAAACACTGTTTATTAAAGAAGCAATAGATCCTGTTGAATACGAAAAGGCAAATGCATAGCTCTGCCAAGAGCAGCCGCGGTCAGAAAGGAGAAGAGCAGGCTGCTGATGCTCTTACAGCTTCCGGAATGAAAATTATCACAAGAAATTACCGGGCAAAGCTGCCAGGCGGAATCGGACTGGGCGAAGTAGATATTATTGCTTTAGATAAGGAGACGATTGTCTTTGTGGAAGTTAAAACCTGGTCTTCTTTTGGCATGGAAAACCTCCAATATAGCCTTGATATAAAGAAACAGCGAAAAATTATTAAAACTGCTAAGTATTTCATGTCTGAAAATCGAGAATATAATAATATGGCAATTCGGTTTGATGTAATTTTCGTCAAAGAAAACTCAATTACCCATCTTGCGTCAGCCTTTACGGAGAGTGTATGATTAACTTGGTTCGATCAGAACTGGCGCAGCAGGGCTTACAAAGCAAGCGGCCAGACAGGCTGGAATTGTTACAGCGGCGTATTAATGATGAGGATTACCTCTATGCCGCGATTCAAAGGCTGGCTCTTGTTTTAAGTAATGAATTGATGGACATTACATCAAAAGGTGGTCGTAATGAGCGGCAGCGGAAAAGGCGGACATAGAAAAAAACACCAGCGTTTCTCCGGACGGAGAGACGATTCTCAAAAACATATAAAAAAGCATGCACAGGTAAACAACGGAGAAAATATTTTTTCTGAAGTAAAAACCGATAAAACCCGTTCTGGTCTTCAGGAACGGCCTCAATGGACAGCGCCGGCTCTCCCAAACAATCCAATAACCACTCCAGATTGCTCATGGTGCGGAAAGCCCATTAAGGATATAACTACTGCAATTTGTGATAAAGATTCAGGCCGTCCGGTGCATTTTGATTGTGTGCTTGCCCGTATTACTGAGATAGAAAACCTGGAATTAAATGACAGCGTTTGTTATATCGGCGGCGGCCGGTTTGGTATAATTCATTATAATAATCCTCCGGATACCAGAGATTTTACTATTAAGAAAATTTATGAATGGGAAGTAAAAGATAATAAAAACGAATGGCGTCGTCCAATTAGTGAATATTTTTCAGTTACATAGTGTTTAAGGTAGTTGCGTACCTATGGTACGAGTCTATAATGTGTCCACATTATAGACAGACACTACATAAAGGGGTTTGTAAGGAGATGTTATGATTGGAATTATAGGCGCGATGGAAAAAGAATTAAGTCTGCTTTGCGAAATCATGGGTAATTATAATACCGAAAAAATCGGCGGATTTGATTTCTTTACCGGAAAAATGGAAGGTTCAGATTCTAAAAAATCCGTAGATGTTACGCTTCTGCGATGCGGTGTTGGAAAAGTGAATGCCGCAGTAGGCTGCGCATTGCTGATTCAGCGGTTTAAGCCAGACTGTGTTATTAATACCGGCTCGGCAGGCGGAATAAATAAAGGCCAGGGAAAAGATAATAAAGATTTAAAAGTTGGAGATGCAGTAATTTCTTCCGGGCTTATTTATCACGATGTCGATGTTATGGCATTTAATTATGCGCCGGGTCAGCTTCCGGGGCAGCCTCAGATTTTTCCGGTAGATGAAAAGCTTGTAAAACTTGCCGAAGATTCTGTTGATGAACTAAGGCGGGAAAATATTCTTCCCGATGATTTTAACCATTACCGGGGAATTATTGGTTCAGGTGATATTTTTATGCACGAACCTGAACGTATAAACAATGTCCGTAAGGTTTTTCCGGATATGGTTGCAGTAGAAATGGAAGGAGCAGCAATCGCTCATTGCTGCCATCTTTTTTCTGTTCCCGCACTTGTTATAAGGGCGCTTTCCGACATCGCAGGAACCGAATCACCTATGAGTTTTAACGAGTTCTTGCCGATTGCTTCCAAAAACTCTGCGCAAATTGTAACCAGGATTGTTAAAAAGATTTAATAACCAGGAAAAAAAATGACAGCCGCTGATTAGATGGCTGTCATAATAATACTACTCTTTGAAAAGTTCGGCGATTTCTTTTTTGTACATATCGTTAATTGTATGACGCTTGTAATCCATTTTACCGGAAAGTTCTACGCCGCCTTCGAAAGGTTTTCCAATCGGAATCGAACGGTAAATCATTTCAAAACCCCGGAAGCCTGTTTTCCGGTTAACCCTTTCAGTTATTTCTGACTGAATAAGTTCTCTTATTTCCGGAAGCTTTGCAAGGCTGTCAATATCCATGTAAGGAATAGCATTTTCCTTGGCATATACTTCGATGCTGTCAAAGTTGGGAACAATAAGCGCTGCAAGATACTTTTGATCCTGTCCCAATACTACGGCATGATCGATATATTCAGATTCCCTGATTTTATTCTCTATGGGAACAGGTTCAATGTTTTCTCCGCCTAATAAGACAATGGTATCCTTGGCTCTTCCTGTAAGTTTTATCTCACCTTTCCATGTTTTTAGTCCCATATCACCTGTATTAAGCCAGCCTTCATTGTCTATCATTTTTTTGGTTTCATCAGGTTTCTTGTAATAACCCAGCATGATTTGAGGACCGCGCGCAAACAAGACGCCTTTTTGTCCTGGTTTCACTTCTTTACCTGTTTCTATATCACGGATTTGTACTTCCATATTGGGGAATTGCGGACCAATTGTTTCAGGAACAGGATGATGACAAAGACGTACAGCAAGTACAGGAGCGGTTTCTGTAAGACCATAACCTTCCATGATTGTAATTCCCGCTGCGCCGAAGAATTTGTCCACAGCTTTTGGCAGAGCGGCTCCGCCGGATACCGCAGCCCTGAGGCGTCCTCCCAGCATTGTTTTTATTTTTTTGAATACCAGAACATTTCCAAGCCCTCTAAGCGGACTTAATAATAAAAATGGTATAAACGAAAGAAGCATATCCAAAGGAACAAAGCGTCTTTTAAATTGAGGTATTCTGCCTAAAAGCATATTCTTCATTTTTTCATGCGCGGCGGAAATGTTTACAAATACATTTAAAATACCTGCTTTTCCTCCGGCAGTGGCGTTTCTGTAAACGCCTGCGCGTAAAGCCTCCCAAATACGGGGAACGGAGGTCATATAAGTAGGACGTATTTTTTGACAGTCCGCTAACATTATTTTCCCTACAGGTTTTGAATACGCCAATGTACCTGCTTCGTATAACGCTATGTACTGAACTGCACGTTCAAAAGAATGCCAAACCGGAAGGACTGTTAGCCATATATCGCCGGGTTTATTGCCTAAAACTTTATTTGCATTTGCAGCCTGATTTAGAATATTCTTATGAGAAAGCATAACACCTTTGGGTTCGCCTGTAGTACCTGATGTAAAGATGATTGTAGCAAGATCATTGGGTCTGCCCTGTTCTATTTCTTCTTCAATGAACTTTGTTCCTTCTTTAGCTATTATTTCTTTTCCTTTTTCCATTATTTCCTGATAACCTAATATGCGGATACCAGAAAGTTCCGCTGAATACTTTCCTTTGTCAAAATCATTATCAATAATGATAAATATGGACAATAGCGGCATTTTGCTGCGCAGCGGCAGTATTTTCGCCAATTGAGTTTCGTTTTCCAGTATGGCGTATTTACAGTCTCCAAAAGAAAGGATATAAGCCAATTCTTCGGCCATTGAATCACAGCCTCGCGGTACATCCGCGGCTCCCAGACAATGCAGAGCAAAACTGGTTATAAGCCATTCTTTCCGGTTATCCGAAATGAATCCGACATGATCTCTCCGTTTTATGCCTTCTTTTTGTAATCCGGCGGCATAAGAGAGTATCTCGTTGTACATTTCAATAAAGGTGGTAGGTTGAAAATTTTCATCCTTGTCTTTACTGAATTGCGCAACATGATTTGGGCATTCCTGAACATTCTTTTGAATGATTCTGGGTAAAGTTGTTATTTCCATAACAGTTATTATGACACGTTAGGTAAAAATGTCAACTAATAAATTACCGGGCGTATTCCGTAATACGTGTTTCACGAATCATTGTAACTTTGATGCGTCCCGGATAACGAAGATCGCTTTCGATCTTCTTGGCGATTTCTTTTGCCATTTCACGGGTTTGATCATCATTAACGATTTCATTATTAACAAGAATGCGGAGTTCACGGCCGGCTTGAATCGCAAAAGATTTATCTACGCCGTTGAATCCGGATGCAATGTTCTCCAGATTTTCCAGGCGTTTCATATAATTGTCCAGGGTTTCTTTGCGGGCGCCGGGACGCGCTGCGGAAATTGCATCGGCAATTTGTACAATGACAGCTTCGATGCATGTCGGTTCAATGTCATTATGATGACTGCCGATTGCATTAATGATCCGCGGATCTTCACCTATCTTGCGCGCCATATCCATGCCTATTTCTGCATGGTTCAGGTCGGAATCGGATTCTACGCCTTTTCCGATGTCGTGTAACAAAGCGGCACGCTTGGCAATGTCGCGGTTGCAGCCGACTTCGGCAGCCAGCATACCGGCTATAACTGCCACTTCCCTTGAATGGTGCAGTACATTTTGCCCGTAACTGGTACGGAAATATAATCTGCCAAGGGCGCGGACAGCATCCTGCTTAATATTATGTATACCCATGTCGAACAGGACTTTTTCGCCTTCTTCAAAGATCTTCTGCGAGATGTCCTTGCTTACTTTAATTACGATTTCCTCAATCCGCGCCGGATGAATACGCCCGTCAAGAATGAGCCTTTCAAGGGCGATCTTCGCGATCTCCCGGCGAACCGGATCAAAACAGGAGATGACGACGGCTTCCGGCGTATCATCGATTATTATATCCGCGCCTGTAAGCGTTTCCAGGGTCCGTATATTGCGGCCTTCCCGGCCGATAATCCGTCCCTTCATTTCATCATTTGGCAGAGTAACAGTGGTTACAGTGATGTCGCCTGTTACATCTGTCGCAAGCCGTTGAATCGTTGTTACAAGGATATCTCTGGCTCTTTTTTCCGCCGCGAGATTGGCTTCCTGTTCGATCTTGTTAATCAGCGATTGAGCGTCATGTTTCGCGTCGCTTTCCAGATCCTTAATAATTAATGCCTTGGCTTCTTCGGAACTTAATCCCGAAATTCGCTCAAGCTCCGCCCTGTAACGCTGTTCCTCTTTGGAAAGCGCTTCCTCTCGTGTTTGAAAAGCTTTTTCTTTATCGACAAATAACTGTTCTGTTCGCTCAATTTGAGCTGTCTTTTTATCTATCGCTTCTTCTTTTTGTACAACGCGGCGTTCATACCGCTGCAACTCTGCCCTGCGTTCCCGGGTTTCCCTCTCCTGCTGGTTCTTTTCTCTTATTACCTGTTCTTTTGCCTCAAGAAGAATCTCTTTCTTCTTGGCTTCAGCTTCTTTTATTGCATCATGTTTTATACGTTCTGCTAACTGCTCCGATGCCGTAAGTTGAAATCTGGCATAAAGCCATCTAATTATCCAGCCTAAGATTAACCCGGCAAGAGGGAGTATTATGTACCATATCCAAAATGGCATAGCTTCACCCCTTACCGAAGAATATTCAAATTCATTGTAAGAATAAACTAAATATACAGATAAGTCAACTAAATTCTTTTAAAAAAGCGGTGATATATTTTGTATAACGCTGTAAAAAGAAAACAAATACAGTAATAAACGTTAATTTACATTTTAAATTCATCGCCAAGGTACACTTTTCGCACCCTATCGTCATTAAGAATGATTTCTTTGCTCCCTTTTGCGAATATTAAGCCGTCTGCGATAATAAATGCCTCATTTGTGATTTCCAGTGTATCGCGTACATTATGGTCAGTAATTAGTATTCCGATACCTTTGTCTGCTAATTGCCGGATAATCTGCTTTATTTCGAAAACAGTAATGGGGTCAATCCCGGCAAAGGGCTCATCTAAAAGCAGGAATTTGGGTTCTGTAGCCAGCGCCCTGGCAATTTCTGTGCGGCGGCGTTCTCCGCCGGATAATGTATATCCATATTGCTTTCGTATTCTGTTAATTCCAAATTCCTCCAGGAGTTTTTCCAGTTTTTCCTTTTTTTGTTCCTTGTTGATATCCTGCCTGGTTTCAAGAATAGCCCAAATGTTTTTTTCTACAGTTAATTTTCGGAAGATTGATGCTTCCTGCGGAAGATAGGCAATACCCATTCTTGCCCGGCGGTACATCGGCATGTATGTAATATCGAAATCATCCATTAAGACGATTCCTTTGGTAGGTTTATAAAAACCGACAATCATGTAGAAAATTGTGGTTTTACCAGCTCCGTTTGGACCAAGAAGACCGGCTACTTCGCCGTTCTTCATTGTAAAAGTAACGCCTTTTACAACAGCTTTTTTGCCGAAATTTTTATGTAAATCGGATATACCAAGCGTAAAGGTTTCGGGATCATATTCTATATCCAGGAGAGGGCCGTCTATTGGCCATTCAGGTCTGGAATACATCTTCCGGTTTCCCGGTTTTTTTTCCCTTTTCATAGGCATTAATTTAGTATTGTTCCGGAAACAGAACCTTCCATCATGACATCGTCTGTATCCAGATCTACACGGATTCTGTCCGCGCGGAATTCATCGTCTTTTTTATACACAACCGGAAAACCGGACAGATCCAGCAATTTATCTTTACGGTAATAAATTGCATATTCAGAACGGCAGACCATATCATCCTTAAATAAACGCACAGAAATCTGAAAAATTGTTACTTCGTTTTGATCATCATATTCGATGAACCGTCCTCTTGCTACAATTTCATTTTCCCTGTCTTCCAGAGTAGAGTTTCCTTCCATCTGTGCGATTTTTAACCTGCGGTCATAACGAAGCCTTTCTGTAAAGAATAAAATGTTCTTTTCTTCTTCGTGTCCCCAAACATTGCCTATACAAAGAATAAAGCGGTTATCATCTCCCTGAATTTCGATTCTGTCGGCTCTAAGCAGTAGATTGTCTGATCTTACTTCTGCATTTCCGATTAATATGGTTATTTCCCGGCCCAATGCTCTTGAACCGGACATCCTGTCTGCCTTAAAAGTAAATGTATCTGCAGCTACGGAATTTATGTTAACTAATAAAAAGATTATTGTTGTTAATATTAGAGTGTTTTTTTTAATTAGTTTACCCTCCTGCAATTTTTCGCTATTTGCTGGGCGCGCTGCTCGGGATAAATCCCTCGCGCGTCATTCATCTTGTTACATCCAATTTGCGCCACGCCGTGATAAGATTATACATCCTCACCGCTCTGCGGTGCTTTCTTCGGCGTCATCGTCATCTTCATGAACAAATATGCCGCTGACAGCGCCAAAAAAGTCCCATGTGCGTTTGCGTGTATCTACCCGAAGACCAATGCCTGTAATTACTGAACCGTTTTCCTGGGAAATAATAACCTTTTCGTTTGCCCCGGAGGAGAGAATTCGCGGTTCATCTTTCCAGTCAAGTTCCTTTGTTTCGATAACAATATCTTCGGATTCAACTTCTATCCTGACTCCATTATCCAGGGAAATATCGCCGGAATCAATATTAAATGATGCGTTTACAGCCGTTCCAAACAAGTTGACTTCTTCGCCTTTCTCTCCGTATTGTTCAAATGATAAATGTTCCAGTTTCATTATTCCCAATTTATCGTAACGTTCCGCCCGTTCTGCCTGAATCCGGGCAATAGGATCTGCGGATCTTACCCGGACATATTCTACGTTTATCATTACTATTTCCGGAAGAATATTATCTGAAGACCCGGAATCTCCGTAATCAAAGGTACAAGACGCTGTTATGAGAATTACAGATACGATGAATGCTCCATATACAGAGTTTATACATGCAGAGCTTATTTTCTTTTTCATTTACTACACCTTTTAATAAACTCCCTGAAAAGAGGAGATGCTGCAGTTGGTTTAGATTTATATTCAGGATGGAATTGAACAGAGACACCCCAGGGATGAGCCATTTCTCCGGAGAGCGGCCATTCTATACATTCCACCAGAGCGTTGTCTGGGGTAAATGCCGCTAAATTCAAGCCGGAGTTTGCCATTTCTTCCCTGTACTCGTTTGTAAATACATAACGGCTGCGATGGCGTTCTTCAATGCGTTTTTCGCCGTATGCCGCCATAATGTGAGTATTATCGTTATTTATCACTTCACCTGCGCCTAACCGCATTGTTCTCCCGTTACTTCTATTATCGATCTGTTCTTCCAGGCTTACAACCGGATACTTTGTATCAGGACTAAATTCTGCAGAATCGGCATCACTCCAGTTAAGAACACTCCGCGCCCAGTCAATAAGCATTACATGCATACCAAGGCAGATACCCAGGAATGGTTTTTTATTTGTTCTTGCCCAAGCCGCAGCTTTTACCATGCCGTTAATTCCGCGCTTGCCCGGGTCTGTATTGCTGACCATACCTCCGGGAACAAGGATACCATCAATACCGCGAAGAATAGATTCAATCTGACTGTTTTCTTCTTCAAGTACAGAAGAATCGATTTTTATCAATTCCGCTTCTATGCCGCATTCAATGCTGGCATGGAATAACGCTTCGTAAAGCGATGTGTAGGTATCGTGCGTTTCCATGTATTTCCCGACAATACCGATTCGTACCAGGCCTTCCCGTCTGGAAAAACCTTCCATTACAGAATGCCAGGGACGCATATCGGCATGACGGCATTCTACTTCCATCTTTCTAAGGATTACCTGATCCAGTTTTTGATCAAAAAAGACAATAGGTATCTGATAAATTGTTGTATCGATGTTGGGTGAGGTAAATACCGCATCCAGGTCTACATTGGTAAAAAGGGCTATTTTCTTGCATGTTGATTCATCAAGCATTACAGGGGAACGGCAAATCAATATATCCGGCTGAATCCCGGTTTCCAGCATTGTTTTAACTGAGTGCTGGGTTGGCTTGGTTTTTAGTTCTCCGCCTGTGACTTCCGGGATTAATGTTAAATGTACCGATATAGCGTTTTTCCTGCCCTGTTCATGAATCATCTGCCGGGCGACTTCCAGGAAAGGAATGGATTCGATATCTCCGACTGTTCCGCCTATTTCT
>Ga0123356_10007398_pt1 | contig 10956 bp, 9 predicted proteins | sample TergutEmb28metaG_2_FD_92546 | JGI IMG/M metagenome (GOLD analysis project Ga0123356, IMG submission 92546) | Embiratermes neotenicus P3 segment gut microbial communities from Petit-Saut dam, French Guiana - Emb289 P3 | ecosystem: Host-associated > Arthropoda: Insects > Digestive system > Gut ... | reverse complement strand
ACTGGAACTCCTGATCGGCAGTGAGGGGCAATCCATTCAGATTGTTCACCAGGGCGATGTAACCGGCCGGAACATTGGCCAGGCCGACGCCTCCCGGGTCGTTGATCGACGTCGAGAACGAACAGGTCGCGGTCTGCGCCTGGCAGGGGGTAAAGCCGGCTACAAGTCCGCTATCGTAACGCCAGTTGAAGCCAAGCCACGGACCTCGTTTCCACGGTTGGTATTGGATGTGTGTGGTCTGGTTGAACCGCTCGTCGTGGTCAATACGGAACCAGTTGGGCGGCGGCGGCGGCGCGATTCCGGCAACCGTTGGCGGCTTGAAACGCGCAGCCACAGACGACATCACGATGAATGCCGAGAAACCGTGATAGTTCGGGACGCTTCCGCGAATGGCAAATCCGGGAATCTTGGAATTATGCCACTCGATGGGCAGAGTGATCGGAGTCGTTCCGAACACGTTGAAGTCATAACCGTTGTGCGTGTACTTCCAGACGTACTCACCACTGAGAACGAAGTATCTGCTGAACGCTTGCTCCAGGCCCGCGTGGAATTCGTTCCGGAACCCGGGTCTCAGTGGCGATGTGGTGCAGGCGAGGAGCTGGGCGACGACCATGATCGCTTCGACAACCTGATTGTTGCAACCCGTCCCGGAGAGAATCAGGTTTTCGTTGAACGGGCTCTCCATCGTTCGCGCGTAAGACACGCGGAGCACGGTGTTGCTAGGCCTGATGTTGTAGGCGACGCCGGCACGTGGTTCCACTTGTCCCGACGAAGCCTCAAGGCCGTTGTATTTATCCCCGCGAACGCCAAAGTACACGTTCCAGGCGCCTTTGGTGATTGTGTCTTCGGCATAGAGACCCAGCTCTTTGACGTCAGTGTGGCCACGGTAGGTGTAGAGACCTCCGCCGGCGGTCAGATCGTACGGAGCCAGAGCGGCACACTCCTCAGGTGTCACCGTCGACTTACTGTTCGGGTTCGGGCAACCGACGCTGGAGAGCAGTCCGGGATTGATGATTCCGAATGTGTCATTCTCGGTCAGGAACGTTTGCTCATAAGTGCCGCCGACCTTGATATTGTGAATCCCCCTGACATAGGACCATGATGCGCGCAGGCCCGCATTCGTGAGAAACCGCAACTGCCCGACGGTCTCATCCTGCAGGGGACCAAGATCGGAGAAGTAATTGCTGCTGGGGTAGTAGTTGTACTGGTCGTGCCGCACGAACGCCCCCACGTTGATCACAGATTTGGGATTCAGCACATGCGTCCAGGATGGAGCCAGGTTGAACGTTCGAATCTGTGACCGCTGATCGGTCAACCCCAGAAGCCCACCGGTGACAGGATTGAGGACGGTGGTGCCGGAAGCGTTGCAGTCAGAGGACAAGACGGTACAGGTTTGCAATTGCTGGTCATAGCTATTGGGCGTCTGGAACCAGGACCGTGTAAATCCGAGGTTAAACTGGATTGCATTTTTCTGGGAAGGTTGCCAATCCACGCGATCGAAAAAGTTTTCCTCGTTCCCTTTGTCATGAAACACGACGAACTCGGCAGGGTCGAGAAAGCGGCCCGTGTTCAATCCGTTTGCCGAAATATAATTGCCCCAGGTCTTGCCGCCGTAACCCAGGTTGAAACCGAGATTTGCCGTGCCAAAACTGCCGTAGGAAGAAAACACTTCGCCATGAGGCGTGGTCATTCCCTGGCCGGACCGTGTGGTAGCAACAACCACGATGCTGGTCTTTCCTCCATACTCCGCCGGAGGCGCGCCGGCAATGACGGTAAGCGACTGAATCGAATCCACCGGAACCTGATTGGAAAAGACCTTGCTGACCTGATCCGTAATCGGCTGCCCATCGATCGAGAAGGAGTTCTCGGCGTGATCGCCCATGCCGTGGAACAACCCATTCGAATCCGCGCTGATTCCCGGCGAGGCCAGCGTAACCAGCGAACTCAACGACGACGACTGGCTTTCCAGTGGCAGCCGGTCATACATGTTCTTGTCTATGTCGGTATGGGCCGTGGAATCGTTTTCCACCAGGTCCTGCCCCGCTTCCACGGTGACGGTCGTGCTTGATCCGGAAACTTGCAGTTTGACCGGGATCTCGAGTGGTACGTTGGAGCGAATCTCAACGTCCTGTGCATAAACGGCGAATCCAGGCGCGGTTATCGAGAGGTGATAAGGGTTGAAGGGAACGTTGGTGAAACTGAAGCGGCCAGTCGAGTCCGTCGTAGTGGACCGATCATACTGGCTGACGGGGTTATGGATCTCGACCCTGGCGTTCGCAACCACCGCACCGCTGCGATCGGTTACGGTTCCGCTGATGGACTGAGCCTGTGCCCCCACTGCGGCAAGAAAAACCATGACGGCGAGCGTAGTGGCAAGCCGCCACTCGTAGATAAACATTGCTTCCTCCGGGAGAATAGACAGGGAAATAAGACCGATTGCCCGGGAACTAGCTCCGGGATGTGGATTTCACCTGGTTTCTAAACGCTGGGAGGTGGACGAACGGAGAGTGGAAACGCAATCAGACGTTGCTTGGCGGGAATTTCTTCGGACTGATCGACGGATACCGCGACAAGCCTTGTCTGTACGAGGTGGAAGCTGGTTTGTGGAGAGGCCGAATGCGCGGCAACGCAGACTGTACATCTCGCTGCCTCATCTGTGGTCGAATGCTGGTGGACAGCAACAGCCACAGCCGACCATAAGGTCAGCACGAGACACAGCAATGCTATCTTCCTGCGAAGCGCCATTTTCCCCTACACAAGGATCAACAGTGGCTCCAAATCTACACCGAAATGGAAGCGGAGAGCAACCTGGGTGCCTGTGAAAGTAACTCCCGTTCTTTCCCGGCGCAACCGAAGGCTCGAGCCTGTCCAGAAATGTTAAGTGAAATCAATAGTTTGCGAGTTGGAGATCAAGGACGAGGTTCATTCATCCGCTGTTTACGATTCCTTCATCCAGCGTTCATGTAGGTCGGGTACTTTACAATTACGGGTGTTACGTGTCGACCTCGCACTAACATTGTTCGACCATGAATTTTCTTACCAACATTCAAAGAGGTCCATATGTCACAGCTGTCGCGAACTGCCTTGTTGGCAGTGCTCTCAGTGGTTTGGATTGTTCGTCCGGCGTTCGCCGAAGGCAATCTGAATAAGGTCAACCACATCATCGTTCTCATCCAGGAGAACCACTCGTTCGATAACTATTTCGGCGCGCTCGGGTATGCCCCTGGCAGCCCCTATCACAATGGCCATGGTGCATGCTTGTCCGCCGACAACCGATGCGTCGACGGATTGACATGCACTGTGAGCGCAGGGAAGCTAACCTGCTCGAACTCGAACGTAAACAGTGAGGGCGTGCTTGTTTATGCCTCACACAGCGATACACGCTGCATCACCGATCCCGACCACTCCTGGTTCGGGGAACATGTGGATCTGAATTTTGATGATCCGAAGGACGCTTTTAAAGACACGCGGAACGATGGTTATGAGCGCGACGACGAGCCTTTGAACGGGGACGAGGTAATGAATTTCTATACTCAGGATGACCTGCCGTTCTATTACAAGCTCGCGTCGACCTTTGCCATCAGCGACCGGCATTTCGCCGGCACCGTCGGACCGACATTTCCAAACCGTTCTTACCTGGAGGCAGCAACCTCTTTTGGTCACCTGACGACGGCGGATGCTGTTCCACCCCTCGGCGGCTATGTGCCCATTACCGGCACGATTTATGACCTGCTGAACAAAAAGGGTGTCTCGTGGGCCGACTACTATCAAGACGTCGCTTCCGACGTCTTCTTCGACGAAATTGACCTGGAACACAATTTGCCGCTCTCCACGTTTTATCAGCAAGTGTCCGGAAATGGCACTTTACCATCGGTGGTATTCATCGATCCCAATCTCGGAGTGCTCACCAACACTTCCGAGAATGACGAACATCCGCCGACGGACATCCAAAGGGGGCAGTATTTTGTCTCGCAGGTCGTGAATGCCCTGCGCAACGGACCGTACTGGAAGGATTCAATCCTCTTCATCAGCTGGGATGAATCCGGAGGATTTTACGACCATGCGGTGCCGCCGCATGCCGTTCAGGCGGGAAAACGAACCCCGGACGGAATTTTCCCTGGACAGTGTGAGGATCTTTCCCTTCCACCGTTGAGTGAACTTCCTGGTTCTGGCGCGGAGTGCTCGTGGAATTTCACCAGTACGAGTGACACCAGCGTTAACGATGCCGAGGAACTTTGTCCGGACTTGGCAAAAAATCCAACCGGTCCCTATCCCAAGAGTTGTGCCGCCTTCGACCAGCTCGGTGTGCGGGTTCCGTTCATCGCCGTCTCACCCTTTGCCAAGCCAAAGTATGTCTCCCACGTCGTCACCGACCACACTTCGATTCTGAGGTTGATCGAAAAGCGTTTCTTGGACTCAGCAAGCATGACCCGGCGTGATAAGGACGCCACCACGCCTGACGACATGTTCGACTTCACGAATTCCCCGTCGTTGAAGGCCAGAGTAACAACAGCGCATCCTCCCCTCGACGATTGCACACCCTCGGGTACCAGCGGCGCTTTTGGGGTTTCGCTGCGGCCCTTGATGCAATCGCGCTAACAATTGCGATATCGGGCAGGCGCGCGCTACGCGACTGCCCGAATTCGACCTGAGCCGGGATGGGGGGCGCTTCGAAGATGCCTGGATGGCCATCGCTGAGTCCGTTCGGCTTAAAATGACGGCAGCGTCACGCGGGGTGCTGCTGGGGGGAGGCGAGGTGTTTGAAAGCGAGTCTGACTTAGTTCCGAGAGCCCGGTCTAAAAGCATCCACGATTGTCTTTTCCACTGCTGCCGGAAAGGCGGCTTTCGTCAAGGTCGGCTTGCACCATTCCGAATCAAGCCCTGCGCAACCTTCGCTTCGCTCCAGCGCCAGTGAATTCCCTCGGTCTTTTCGCCGAAGGAAACGCCGTGAAGGATTTCAGCAATGATTTCCGCCGTCTGAGAGACGCTCATTCCAGACCGGTTAAAGAACCGATTACCGTCCGCAAATGCGACCTTACCGTTTTGTACAGCTCTCAGTTCATGCCACCACCAATATTGCTCCAGTACGCTTCGTTCCCGCAGACTCCGCTCCAAATCAAATCCGCAGGGAGCGACGATCAGGTACTCGGGATCGGCGCCGCGAAGCTGTTCAGCAGGTACAGCAGCCGAGTATTCTCCTGTCTTGCCATGCAGGAGTTCGCCATTGGCGATATCCACCAATTCGGGTCCCCAGTTTCCCATGGCGAATAGAGGATTTGTCCATTCCAACATCACTACGGTGGGCCGCCTGAACCGCCCGGCTTTGTCCCTGACCACATCCAAGCGCCGCCGCTCGCGCGCAACGAGGACGTTGCCTTGTTCCTCCAGAGCAAGCTGCCGGGCAATCCGCAACATACTGTCGAAAATCTCTTCCAAAGAGCTGGCGGACAGGGACAGTTGCCGGCCACCGTGTCCGCAACTCCGCTCCACAGCGCCCGGGGTTACGGCACAGACTTCGCAATGCGATTGTGTGATCAGCAGGTCGGCGTGCAATTCGCGAATCAGCTCTCCGTGAATGTGATACAAGGGTTCGCCAGCCCGGATTCTGCGCCGAACCTCCCGATCAATCTCTCCGCTTGAAACCGATACATCAAACGCGGGATCGCTACAGGCGGGAAGTCGCCGTACCCATTCCGGATGGTCGCACTCGTGCGATCGACCTACGAGCATCTCCCCCGCACCCAGGGCACACACAATTTCGGTGGCACTCGCCAGTAGAGAAACAATGCGCACGCCAGGCAGCCTCTCCTGTCGGTTCGCTTGGCCGGTGAATGAGAGCGTACCCGCCGAATAGCGCCGCACTGCAAAAGGCGTCGCCACCAGCCGGGCACACGCACCCAAAACAACCATCACGATCCAGAAGCGTTTTGGCATCTCCGCGACGCCATCGCCAATCGCTATTGTAGATCTTTGTTGCGGCCCCATACCCTCCTTGAAGTTACCGGCAACGACCGCGCTGCCAGATAGCGAAGGCATCCGCGCATTTCAGGTCACATTCATAGAGTGCCGAAGAGATTTCGCTGGTCCGCATCCGATCATGCGAGAGGTTCGTAAGGCTTTGCGATCTGGAATCATGGCCCAAATACATCCTGGGAGTCACGGCGCCTGACTCGCCGGGGCCAGGATGCCGAAATCGGAAGAAACGGGAAAACACGCCCGTGGAAGCATCCTGGTGCCGCAAGCCCAACGAGTTAAGGACAATCGTCCGCGGGCGCGGTGTTCCCGTTACTTTCGTATCCCGCTTGACTTGGCATCGACTCGCCCTTGCTTGCCCAAACGCCACACGATTGTGAGCGGATCCTGACCCTTACCGGCGTGAATCAACCCGCGTTGTTCGAGTGACTTTACGCTGCTGGCATTGGCAGACACTGGCCGGATGAGTTCGTCGTCTTTCAAACGACGTAAGACCGGGTTGCCGCCCAGAGAATCCGTTTCAAGCTGATAGCCGTGTTCCAGATGAGAGAGCAGGTCCTGCTCGCCCTCGGTAAGTTTGGGTGGAATGCCAGCAGCCTTCTTTTTCGGCATAGAGCTTCGCAATTGTGGCTGCTTTACCCGGTTCCTAGTTCAACCACGGGATCGCCTTGCTCGCCCACACGCTCGACGGATACGTGCTTCGAAGGTCTCCGGCGACTTTGCCCAGCACCGCGTGATCGTTCGTCGCCTTGTAGTGCGCCACCGCCTGCCAGTACAGCGCTTCTGCCGCAAAGTGCGTTCTTCCAAAGCGAGCGACCACCTCGCCGTACCATCGCTCTGCGTCGGCGTAGTTCTTGTTCGCGAAGGCGATGCGGCCAACACCATTCCTTAAAGCAGCGTTGAAATCGGCGTTGGGCAGATAACCCTCCAGTCGCACCCGTTCCTTGCCTTCGCTGTCAAGCAGGAGCACAGTCGGCGCCCAGGCCGCGTCAAAGCGGTAGAACCATGCCGGGTGTTCCTTAATGTGAGCTTTTACCGGAAGGAAGTTTTCGCGAATGAACTCGGCGGTCTTCTTCTCTTCATACGACTCGGCATCCAGCCGGGCACATGCTCCTCACGCCGGAGCAGCGCTGAAATCGAGCAATACGGAGCGGGATTGCTCCTTCGCTTCAGCCAGGGTCTGATCGATATCCTTGCTCCAACTCACGCCCATGGTTACCTCCTCAAATTGTGTCCCACTCGCAAACTGCCAGCAATTCACGTCCCGCGCTTGGTCCTGCAGGTCTATCCCTGGACTGCCCTGAGACCAGCAAGCACGGAATCGGTGAACCGCTAAAGACGGTAGAGCTGGTTCACCGGAACCCGTCCGTCCCCTACGGGATAGGCCCTCCGGATCGTCTCAGTGACATAGGCCTTCGCCAGAATTATGGCTTCATCCAGTCGATGTCCGTGCGCCAGGCTGGCGGCTAACGCGGAAGAGAACGTGCACGCTGCCCCGTAGATATTCTCTGGTTTGATACGGTCCCCGGCAAGGGTGCGCAAATTGGACGAGCTGTCTGCGAACACATCCACCGGCCTTTCCAGATGTCCGCCTGTTACCACAACAGCACGCGCGCCTAATTCGATCAGCTTGCGAGCTGCCGACTTCATATCTTCCACGTCCTCGACCTTGAGTCCGGTGAGCGCGGCAGCCTCCGGCAGATTGGGCGTGATCACGGTCGCCCGAGGCAACAGGTGATCACGCACGAAGTCAACGCAGCTTCTGTCCTCGAGATCGATACCTCCGGCAGCGCGAACCAGCGGATCGAGCACAACAGGGAGTGACGGATGCTCGCCCAGCATCTCGAGCACGGCCTCAGCATTTGCCCGGATCGCGAGCATGCCGATTTTGATGGCTTTGACCTTGCTTTCTGCGAATATCGACCTTATGCAGGCTCGCAGGATGTTGACGTCCACTGGATAAATCTGGTCCAGTGAGCTGGCACGGTCGTGCACGTCGATGGCGGTGATGGCAGCCACACCGTAGCAACCGTTCGCGCCAAAAGTCTTTAGATCGGCAATGACACCGGCTCCCCCTAATGGGTCAAAGCCGGAGACCGTCATCATGACCGGCTCAGATGAACTTGTAGACATCGGCTCACTCTATTCGGAAACTGCAAGTATTGTACCAACCGTTTCGCTCGTTGCCAGGGCCAGAAAGGCTGGAAGAACTGCATTGAGGCGACCGCTCGTTTTGCCAGTTCAGCCCGGCTTTGCGGGTTGTAACAAAGGATCTCAACGGGAGCCGTCCCCGAAGACTGCCAACGGATTGCCTGAGCGAATCTGTGCGAAATACCAGCTGATGTGGATGCCAATTTCGGTGTAGCATCCGCTGTTCTGCTGGGGGACATCTTTATGCGGTCAGTCTTGAAGCCGATAGCGTGGCTTTGTCTGCTGCTGATGTCGGTGTTGGCATTTGCTTCTGTCGCCCACCAGCATTCCAGTTCCTCCGACGAAGCGCAGTGTGCGGTCTGCGTCGTTGCGCATTCTGCTTCCCCCGCCGCATCCTGCAAGCTGCCGAGCACAATCTTCGTCCCGGTGCGGTTTGGCGTGCCGGCGGAGCCATGCTCGGCCAAGCAACGACTCGTTCCCTTTGCCCTTACCGTTCGTCCCCCTCCGGCAGTCTAGAGATCCCATTCAGTCGATTCTTCGGGCCGGTCCGGTTCTGCGGGACCGCGCCCCTGATTCCTTGGACTGGACCCAGTTTCTTTGTATCTTTGGGAGGAATTCATGTCGGCTTCCTACAAGAGGTCGCTTCGGGCGGGTTTTATGGTACTTTTCTGTTTAGCTTGCGCCGTCTGTGCTGCTGCCCAGTCAGGGGGCAACTCAGGATCAATCACCGGGACTGTGGTGGACTCATCGGGAGCAGTGGTCGCCAATGCCACGGTGGAAATTCATAACCCAGCCAGCCAATACGACCGGACCACCAGGACAGACAGTAGAGGGAATTTTAGTTTTCCGAACGTACCGTTCAACCCGTATCACATGACCGCAGCGGCTCAAGGGTTTGCAACGGGCGTGCAAGATGTTGAAGTTCGCTCGGTGGTGCCCACGGCCGTCAGGATCAGTCTGGCCGTGACCGGATCGAGGGAAACCGTGACGGTAGAGGCGGGTGCGGGTGATCTCATCGAGAATGACTCGACCTTCCACACCGATGTCGATAAGAACATGTCCGACAGAATCCCCCTGGAAAGCCAATCGTCATCTCTAACTTCTTTGGTTACGCTGGCTACGCCAGGAATTGCTGCCGATTCCAATGGCTTATTCCATGGAATGGGCGACCATGCGTCGAATTCGTTTTCAGTGGACGGGCAGCCCATTACCGACCAGGTGAGTAAAGTCTTCTCCAATCAGTTACCGGTGGATTCCATTCAATCGATGTCCGTGATATCCGGAGGACCTCCTGCGGAATTTGGCGGGAAAACCAGCGTGGTGATCGTCGCCACTACGCGATCAGGCCAGGGCGTGACCACGCCTCACGGGAGTGTCACTGCCTCCTACGGCACATTTGGAACCTCCACTCTTTCAGCCGATCTCGCGTACGGACGCCAGAACTGGGGAAACTTTGTTTCCATCGATGGCCTCAATAGCGGCCGGTTCCTCGATCCTCCTGAGTTTGCCGTCATGCACGCCAAGGGCAACGAGCAGAACATTTTCGATCGTGTGGACTTCCAGGCCTCTCACAACGACCAGATCCATGTGAATCTGGGATTTACCCGTTCCTGGTTCCAGACCCCCAATAGTTTTGACCAGCAATTCCAGACGTGCACCGTTCTGACGACATTGTGCAACGCCGCGGGCACGACCGCTCTGAACCCGGTGACCGGCGACCTGCTCGGACCAACCGACCAGCGCTCGCAAATTCGAACCTTCAACATTGCTCCGTCATGGACTCATATCCTGAACACCAATGCGGTTTTGAGCTTCGGCGCATTCGTGCGGCACGACCAATACAACTATTACCCCAGCAACAACTATTTTTCCGACCTTGGACCTCTGCAGGACGAGACCGTCGGTCAGTTGCGCTTCCTGACCAACGCGGGAGTTCGCGGATCGTGGTCCTACGTCAAGGGAATTCACAACGTCAAAATCGGCGGCACGTATGAGCAGACCTTCCTGACCGAAAACGACACCTTCGGGATCATCAACCCCGGACTGCTCCCCGGCGTGGGCTGTCCTGCGGGCAACTCCACCGTGACCCCGGAAGAATGCGCAGTGCTGGCCCTGCTCGACTTGACCAGGGGAGGAAGCCTCTACATATATCGCGGGCACACGGACGTGAAGGAACTCGGCCTCTACGCCCAGGACACGATCAGCAAAGGATCGTGGAATATCAATCTGGGTCTTCGCGGAGATGTGTATAACGGCCTTGACGCATCTTCCGGACAGGTTGAGCCCCGCGTCGGCGTCGCTTACAACATTCGACAAAGCAACACCGTGCTGCGCGTATCCTACGCACGAACCATGGAAAGCCCGTTCAACGAGAACCTCATCCTCTCGGGCACGGGTTGCAACAACCAGGTCGTGAACGCGATCATGGTGGTCGCTCAACTCCTTGTCTGCTCGACAACGCCGCTGGGGCCCGGCTTTCGCAATGAATTTCATGCTGGCCTGGAGCAGGCTTTCGGCAGGTACTTCGTTCTCAGCGGCGAGTATGTCTGGAAGTACACCCACAACGGCTTCGACTTCAATGTCTTCGGTACGACTCCCATCACTTTGCCGATCGAGTGGCACAACTCCAAGATTCCGGGTTTTGCCGTTCGCGGCACCGTTCCCGAATTCCATGGCTTTTCCGCCTTCGTCGTCATGTCAAGCGTCGCGGCGCGTTTCTTCCCGCCCACGGTCGCCGGAATTGCTCCTCCGGCTCCGCCTGCCGTGTTCCGCATCGACCACGACGAGCGGTTCAACCAGACCACACACATCCAATACCAACCGTGGAAACGT
>Ga0123356_10007397_pt1 | contig 10956 bp, 12 predicted proteins | sample TergutEmb28metaG_2_FD_92546 | JGI IMG/M metagenome (GOLD analysis project Ga0123356, IMG submission 92546) | Embiratermes neotenicus P3 segment gut microbial communities from Petit-Saut dam, French Guiana - Emb289 P3 | ecosystem: Host-associated > Arthropoda: Insects > Digestive system > Gut ... | reverse complement strand
GCGCTCGCGGACGGCCGCATCACGCCGGCCATGCGCGGCGCGTGGCAGAAGCGCCTTGCGGAGGACTTCGACGCGGGGAACGTCGCGCTGGCGAACGAGAAGCCCGCCATGAAGACGGGCGAGGCCAAGAAGCCGCGGATGATTGACGGCGGCGCGCAGGAGCTCAACGTGGCGCAGCGGATCATCGCGCTGGCCAACGAGAAGATGCACGCGAACCCGGGGCTCACGTTTGACGTGGCGTACGCGAAGGTGAAGGGCGAGCGGCCTGATCTGTTCGCATAATCGCGAACGCTGAAACTGGATACGAAAGGAGAGAAGGAAATGGGACCATTCAAGGGCACACATAACGGGCCGATCACATACGCCGCGGGGGAGACCCTGCCGGCGTTCACGCCCGTGAAGCTGGGGGCTGGCGGCATCATCACGAAGGCGGCCGCGGCGGACCGCGCCATCGGCGTGACGATTGACGGCGCGGACAATGTGGGGGACGTCGTGGCGGTGGCGGTGTTCGGGGCGCACCCCGGCACGGTCGCGGTCAAGGCGAAGGGCGCGGTCGCGCTGAACGGGTTCATCGCGGCGGACGGGTCGGCGGCGGCAGGCACGGTCATCGGCATCGCGCTCGGCGCGGCGGCGGACGGGGAGCTGTTCGAGATGGCGCACTGCGTGGCGCGTGAGGCGGAACCGGCGTAAACGCCGGCCCGCATAAATGCGGGTTCTGAAACTGGATAAGAAAGGAAAACGGAAATGAAGAAGAATGTGAAAATGACCCCTCAGCGGAAAGCCATGGTGGGCTACTCGCTGGCGGGGCTGGGTATCATCGCGGACGCGAGCGCGCTCGCGCCCGGGCAGGTCGCGCTGGCGAACGAGTCGTCGTTTAACAACTCGTTCCTGAGCCACCCGCTCACGGCCTACGCGTGCGGGAGCGACACGTCCGAGGACCTGCAGGCCCTGCTGGACTACATGGCGCCGCAGGTGAGGACCGCGCGCCGCTTCGAGTACGAGGTGGCGAACGATGCGGCGAACCTCGCGGCGGAGGCGGACAACTCGGACATCCGCGCGCTGGGCGGCGTGTTCAAGACCATCACCTACAACGGGCAGATCGTGCAGAGCAAGACGTACTCCAAGGGTCTCACGCGCCGCGTGGACCGCGACCAGCTGGACGACGGCTCGCTCACGCGCGAGGAGATTGTGGCGTTCCTGAAGCGCCGCCTGCTCGTGGGTGAGATCATCCGCGCCACCGCGCTCTTCCGCGCCAACGCGACGGAGGCGCAGAAGACATGGTCGGCGGCGGTCAGCAACGTGTGGGCGGACCCGGACGCGGACGTGATGGGCGCCATCGCTGGCGTGTCGAAGAACAATCCGCCGAACCGCATGGTGTGGGGGCGGCAGACGTGGGCGCGGCGTTTCACCGCCCTGCGCAGCGGCGACCCCGGCAAGGCGCCGACCACGATGCTGACCATGGAACAGCTTGCCTCGCTGCTCAACCTCGAGAGCATCCGCTCGAGCCAGGAGGTCTATTTCAGCGACGCGGCGGCCTCGAACGGCATCATCAACCCGAAGCACATCTACGGGTTCAACGCGCGGAGCGGCGCGACGCGCTTCGACCCGTCGAACCTGAAGCGGTTCGTTTCGCATGAGGGAGGCTCGCCGTTCCAGGTCTTCGAGCAGGAGGTGTCCTCGCACGTCATTGACATCACGGTGAGCCACTACTCCAATGTCGTCTGCACGGACGCGTCCGGGCTGCTGTGGCTGACCATCAACTGACCCGCAACCATGTGGCGTAAACCGACAGAGCGTGATTTGCAGATCTCCATCTCGCAAGCCGAGGTGGAGAGTTACAAGGACGCGGCGACGAGCGACACGGCCGTTGACACGGTCGAGGCGGTACTCGCGCGGACGGCGTCGCTGGTGCGCGGGTACTGCCGCGCGAACCCGCGCATCCGCCTTGGCCCTTCGGGGACAATCCCCGAGGGGCTGATGGCGGCGGCGATGGATTACGCGGCGGTGGACGTGGTGAAGCGCACGCCGTCGGGCGTGTCGGACGAGCGCCGCAGGGCGCGTGAAACGGCGTTGCAGATGTTCCGCGACGTGGCGGACGGCAAGATGCTGGCGGAGTCGTTCGGTGAGCCGGACGACGCTTCCGGCGGCTCGCCGGTCGAGGTCGCGGTTAGCTCGCCGCAACGGTTCACGCCGGACGAGATGGAAGGGCTTTAAACGGGGAATCCGCAGATGAAATTAAATCCACAGATTCCGTTTATTACGTTAATTGGTGCATCCACAGATTACATTATTACGTTTATTAAAACAGTGAAAAATAATCTGTGTAATAAATGTAATCTGTGGATGAATTTAGTCTGTGTAATAATGAAATCTGTGGATGTGTTTTTCAATCTGCGGGCAAAGAGGATGCGACCGTGTTAAATCCCGCGCAGATAATCCTTGATAAGGCGATACTGCCAACGCGCCTCGGCTCTGCCGAGATGCGCGCAAGCATTGCCGCGGACATCCGGCGGCGCTCGATTTTAAGTGCGCGGACGTTCGAGGAGCCGTACCTTCGGCTGGTGCGCGACGTGTCGGCAAAGCTCGCGGGCGGGCAGATGGACGACGCGACGGCGCGGATGCACTTGCAGAAGTGGCTGGACGATTCGGGCTATCAGGCGCCGCCTGATTTGAAGGGGTCACTGCTCGACCGCTCTTCCGCCCGGCGCATCAACCTTATCCTCGACACTCAGCGCACGATGGCGGCATCGGTCGCGAACATACAGGCGGAGACGGATGCGTCGCTAAGCCTGTTCCCCGCGTATGAGCTTGTGCGCTTCGGCAAGAGCCGCGTGCCGCGCGACGACTGGCACCTGCGCTGGAAGTCTGCCGGGGACGCTTGCGGATGGGAGGGCGCAAGCCGGACGCGGATGATGGCGCGGAAGGACTCGCCGATCTGGCAGGAACTCGGAAACGGCGCGGGCGGGTTTACCGACACGCTCGAAAACCCCTATCCGCCGTTCGCGTTCGGGAGCAGCATGGACTGGATGCCTGTTGACCGAAAGACGGCGGAGGCGGAAGGCATCGAGGGGACGCCCGGGCGGACGGATGCCTCGCTCACGCCCAGCGAGAAGGAGATCGCGGATGTGTTGCGCAAGTTCGGGCCTGAGTTCACGGCGGACTTATTAAAGGAGCTGAGGGGATGAGCAAAGAGACGATGATCAGCGTGACGGCGGACATTCCGAGGCTGGACGCGGTTAAGAAAGCCCTTTCCCGCGAAAGCCGGAAAGAGATTAACAGTGGAGCAGCCGCGAGCCTGTACGCCTTGTGCAAGGGCTATTTACTCAAACTTTCTGCGTCGCGCCATAAGACGGCGCATGAACTCGGGGCGGAGCCTAAGGGACACCTCGTGAAGGCGGCGCGGACGATGACGTTCGGCGCGGATGCGGACGGCGGGTATGTGGCCGTGCATTCGCCGGGGTTCAGGCGCGTGTTCGGGGATATGCAGATTCTCCCGGACACGAAACCGTACCTGACAATCCCTGTCCATGCCCTGGCTTACGGCAAGCGCGTGTCGGAGTTGAAGCGCGACGGCATCAAGGTCGTGCGGCCGAAAGGGAAGGATTTCCTGATAAGTCCGAAAAAGGGCGGGGGCTTCGACCTCCTGTACGTCCTCTCCCTCGGGGTGCGCATCCCGCAGGACAGGTCGCTTTTGCCGAGCGACAGGGAGATGAGCTCCGCCGCGAGAAATGGCGCGGCGGATGTGATTGAGCTTGTGCTGGAACGCGCGCGGTCAGGAGGTGCGACATGAGTTTCGAGACGATTCACGAGGACATCTGCGGGATGCTGGAGAAAGACGCGTTCCTGCTGAAAAACAAAGTTGGGGTCTTCCAGCAGGACAAGGGGGACATCGCCAAGACCATCAGTATCGAGATCGGGAAGCTCGGCATCTGCGCGGTCGTCTCGACACCGTCCGCAAAGGCTGAAAGCACGGACAGCCGCAACGTGTCGGCAATGGCGGATGTCCTTGTTCGGGTCATCGAGCGCCCAACACTGAACCGCATCCGCGCGAACGCGTGCTCGGCAGGCGTTGCCGCGCGGCACATCGCGACGGCACTCAACCTTGAGAATACCAAGGGCGGGGACTGCATCGTCTTCAAGGAGATTTCCAGCGCGGCGCTGGAGGGCGGGGATGTCGTCTATGACGTCTTGTTCATCGCCAGGACGACACTTCGCAAAACCACTTAGAAAAAGGAGAATCCATTATGCAGAGGAAGAACATCCTGGCAGGGCCAGGGGCGGTCAAGTTCGACGGCGTCGTGATACACGACGCGGACGGCATCAGCGCGGATATTAACTCCGCAACACAGGACATCCAGTCCAGCATGAGCGGGAAACTGGACACGATTAAGACAGATCAGCAGGGGAAGGTGACGCTCACGCCGTGCGGCGTGGTCTCGGATGAAATCCTCGCCGCGCTGTTCCCGCACCAGACACCAGTCATCGGCTCGCGCATCTTCGGCGCGAGTGACACGCCGCTCATCGTGAACGGCGCGGACGGCAAGCAGGTGCTCTTCGTGAACGCCGCGCTGACGGGGATACCCGACCTGCTGCTCTCGACCGTGAAGACGGCGTTCGGGCAGGCGGAGTTCACGGCGCTGATCGCGGACGACGTGAAGCCGGGCGCCGCCGCGTCGTTCTACACGGCGGCGAACGTCGCGTATGCGTTGGGGTATCCCGACCCCAACGGCATCACGGGGACGCCGTACAACGCGGTGTTCGGGGCGATGCAGCTCCCGGACACGCTGGACGGCTGGACGGTGAACTTCGACCTGTCGCTCCAGCCCATCACCACTGACGATGTGGGGACGGTGGACATGATCCTGACGGATGTGGCGGTGCGCGCGTCCTGCACGCCGCTGGGCAAGAGCGCGGAGGACATCCTCGCCGCGCTTCCGGTGGAGAAACTCCGGGGCTCGAGCATACGCACGAACAACGACCTCGTCATCACGGGCGAGGTCGGCGGGCTGAAGGTGACGCTGTGCAACGCCGCGCTCGTGACGGGGCCGCTCAGGTGGGGCAGCACGGATTTGCGAATCGGGCAACTGGGTTTCGTGGCGCACAGGAAGCCGGCGACGGGGCAACTGTATTCCGTCGAGCTGGCGACGGCATGAGTTCTAAAGTTCTAAAGTCCGGGAGTTCTAAAGTTATGAAAAAGACAGTATTATTAGTTTTGGGGTTCTTAAGTATGGTCGTGTCCGCCCAGATGGCTTTGCGCTGGGAGACGGACGTGGCGCGGCCCGCGCCGGCGCAGTTCACGCGCTACCACGGCGACGCGTTCGCGTTCGAGCCGTCATGGCTCATGTACGGCGAGCCGCTGAAAACGAACGGGATGAACTTCACGCTTTACTGGCAGACGAACGGCATGGCGAACGCATGGTTCACGAACGGGAACGGGAACGCGTTCACATGGCTGCCTGAATACGATGTGGGCGCGGGCGCGTACACGTTCTTCATCGGCTCGGACGCGAACAACTATCAGGCGAACGGGATATTGCGGATGCTCCCCTCGCCGGGGTTCAAGCCGAACACGCTGCCGCTGCCTGTCGCGTTCCTCGACTTCGATGCGGTCAAATATGTCAATGCGCCGTGGCTGCTGCCGACCGCGCTTGACGGCTACGCGACCGAGTTGTGGGTTGAAAACTATGTTGCGCAGAACGCGCCGACATTGGCCGAGGCCGACCCGATCGCGTTGCCTGTGGCGCTCGTCGCCAGCAACCTCGCGGTGAGCGCGGCGTACACCGCAGGCGTCGCGAAGGTCACGGCGGACACGGCCAAGCAGATGGCGGGCGACGCGCAGTTCGCAGCCGCCAACGCGATGACGGAGGCGCAGGGCAGGACGACGCCGCAGGATGTGGAGGGGATTATCGCGGGGAAAGGTTTTGTCGTGAACGGGCAGGATTGCGCCGCGTTCGTCAATCAGGTGTCCGTCGGTGACGCTTACGGTTTCCCATTCGCCGCGCTTAACTACGATGCAACCCTTTTCCTCGCGTCGCTCGACCTCTCCGGCGATAATTATTTTGAGACCTGGTACGCCCCGTACGGGATCATCTCTAGGCGGCAACTCGCGTCTGAAAGCTGGGCGGAAAAGACGGCGGACTTCAGGTTTCCCGTGCGGCACGAGGGCACCGTGACGCTTGCGACCGAGGAGTGGGTTGAGGAGAACTTCGCGACCAAGGGCGAGCTGGCAATCGCGGATGAGGCCGGCGCGTTCATACCCGACTTCCTGAACCGCACAGAGGTTTTATCTGGAAACGGCACATGGACGGTTGTGCAGGATGGATTTGTCCAGCGTTCGGCGACCGTGACGCACCCATCGACGGCATACGCAGGTTTCACGATGAGTATCAACAATGTGACGGCGTGGAGCGTGGAGTACGCGGGCCTGCTATCGTCCGGGCTGTATGATTTTACATCTCCGCCGCTGGCGGTGAAAGCGGCGGATGTTGTCGTCACCACGTCAAACGGGAACGGCATCTCGAACACGCTGTTCTTCATCCCGCCGAGGGCTGTGGCCGTTCCTGAAATAGGGATTGACAATGCGCCGACGACTGGAAGCCCGAACCTCGTCACCAGCGGCGGCGTCGCGGACGCGCTCGGCGGCAAGACGGACAAGGCAACGCCGATCGGCCCCGTGCAGGACGTGGGCGGCACCGCCTTCGTCAGCCTCGGATACGACTGGATGCCCGTCCACCGCTTCAGGACGGCAAGCGCGAGCCTCACGGTCGTCATCGGCGTAGAGGAGCCGCCGCCTGGGAGCGGCAAGCCCCCGCTGTTCAACGGCTCCACGGAACGCTCGTGGGAGGTGCGCGTCGAGTTCACCAACAAGCTCGCCGCACTATCATGCGCATGGCCTCCGTACGTCGAATGGGCCGGCGGCACGCCCGAAATCACGGTCTACGGCGAGTACAGGTTCAGGATGTGGACGGCGGACGGAATCACGATGTTCGCGACGCAGGTTTACCCCACCGCCCACAGGTACTCGTATGCGCCCCTCTACAGCGACACAAACGGCGCGACGATTCAAGGCCGTCGCATAAACATCCTCGCCGCCAACGCCACGTCCGGCGTGCGCTACGCCTTCCTGCCGACGGACAAGGACATCGTTTTCCGCGCCATCCTCGGCATCGGCGCGGCAGGGTCCGGCGACATCAGCCTCGGCGTCACGCCGTTCGTTTACGGCGTAACGCCCCCCACGACAATCGCCGCCTCGCAGGTCTCCGGCACGAAGCCCTCCTGGCCCCGCCCCGGCGACGGCAACGTTTACAGGAACGCGCTCCCCTTCGAGCTGTTCGTCGCGAGCGGCAACATCGCAGGGACAACCGGGCTGTGGGGGCTGTCTGTCGTCGTCGAGCCGCAGACGGCATCCGCAAACCCGGTCTCGATCATGGGCGTGGCCATCCGCCCCGCAAACGAGCTTGAAACCAAGGCCGCCGCCGAGGACGGCCACAATGTTCTGTGGTGATTTCCTGTTAAAAAAGGAGGATGAAAAATGGATAAGATTCAGGCGCGTGACGCGCATGAGGCGGCGGCCGTGGGGCTTGCCGGGCGGATTACGGTCGGGATAGGCGTTGTCGGGACGGCGGCGGTCACGCTGGCGACGGCGCTCGGCGGGATGGCGTGGCTGGCGGACAACATCCCGCTGCTGGTGACGGGGGTCACGGCGCTGGTGACGGGGGGCTTCACGAGCTGGGTGGCCGTGAGGCGGATGAAGATGGACAGGGGCGCGTGAACGCCCGCCCGCGTGAACGCGGGTTCTGAAACTGGATAAGGGAATGAGTGTGTTATGGGCAAGAAGAAAAAGGCGAAAGACAAGGGCGGCAAGCCCTTGAAACAGGAGGTGAAAGCCAAAGTGAAAGAGAAACTGAAAAAGAAGGGGCTGGCATCGGGCGCGGGCGCGCTGTTGCTGGTGAGTATGGTTCTGTTTGCGGGTTGCCAGACGGCGGACCCGTCGAGCAGGAGCAACCGGGCGGACGTGGGCGGTGTCCAGGTGACCGTGAACGGAAACCACAACACGACCTACGTGGACATCGGCGACCTGCTGACGGCGGATGCCTCCGGCGGCGGCGACACGCAGAGCAACACGCCGACGCTCAGCACGGACGTGACCACGAAGGCGGCCGCCGCGTGGGGCGCGAGCTCGGCGGCCAATGAGGGCTCGCCTGGACAGAGCGGCGACTTCATCTCGTCGGTCGGGAAACTCATCCGCATCTTCAACGGGAGCGGCGAGACGCTGGACGCGAATGAGGCGGCGGCGGTGAGGGAGTGCGTGGACGGGGCTTGCGGTGAGTAGCGCGTGACGCGCTACTCACGCGCGTAAACGCGCGTTCTGCTACTGGATGCGCTCCCTCTGATACTGGATAAGGCATGGTTATTAAATTCAATGGCGTGGTGATCTGCGCGGGCGACAGCGCGGCGGCGGCAGGAGACCCGGTGGGACCGGACGGCGTGAACGTCCGCGTCACGCCGGGCACGGAGGATTACGAGTACCTCGGCGCGCCCGGCATTGACGCGGAGCATGTGGGGTGCGATGTCGCGGGCGTGTCGTTTAGTGTGACGCGGACATACGCCACCGTCGAGGCGGCGAGGGCGGCGGTGTTCTCGCTGGCCGCATCCACGCCGCGGGAAGGTGCGCTGTTGGTTGACGGGAATGCGCTCATTGTGAAGGCTACGCTGAGGGACATGGCGATACGGCAGGTGGGCTGTTCGTTGATTATAAATTATACGATCGAGGGTTTCTGATATGGCGGACAAGGACGAGGTCAAGATACAGATCAAGACGGCGCTTGACTCGCTGGGCGCGGACCAGGCGAAGCAGGTCTTGAAGGAACTCCAGCAGGAGGCGGAGGGCGCGGGGAGCAAGGGAAAGGCCGGGATGGATAAGTTCGGCACCGGCATCAAGGGCGTGACAACCCAGATGAAGGCTCTGCGTACGGTGATGGCGGGTCTTGGGATTATCGGCTTTGTGAAGATGCTGGGCGACGGCGTCCGCAAGGTTGACGAGATGGTGAACGCGAAGAAGCGCCTTTCGGAGCAGATACAGTCGCAGAATGACGCGAACGCGGCGCAGAGGCTACTGGACATCTATGGGAAGATAAATGAGGAGCTGAAGAAGGCGAACGACGAGCTTGCGCACACCAACGGCCTCGAAGATAAAAGGCTCGAGAACGCGCGGAAGCTGGAGGACGCGCAGATGCGGGTGGCGGAAGAGAGAGAGGTTGACGCGCTCGGTGCGGACGACCCTGACCGTGCGGAGAAGGAGAAAGCCATCCGTGCGAGGTATGCCGCGAAGCGCGGCGAGGCCGGCGCCGGCCGCGCGGAGGCGGACATCGAGCGCGAGGCCAAGCGCATGGATGATGCGGCGGCGGCGGACCGTAAGGCGCTTGCGGAAAATGAAAACTATTATAAAGAATTAAATTCCGCCCGCCTGTCCGAGATTGATAAACGCGACAGGGCGCAGGGGAATGTGAGCATTTGGAACAAGGCTCGCGGGATAAGCGGGATGTATCAGGAAATCGCCGAAGGGCACTCCGCAAGTGCGGGTAAGCTGGCTGATAAGCAAATCGAGGTTTTAAATAAAATGGACGAGCTCAAGAAGAGCATCGAGCGGAACACCGCGGGCGCGGCCGTGGCGCGTGAAGGGATGGCGGCGGCGAAGACGGATGCGGAGGCGTCTAGGATGGTCTCCACGCGGAATGTGAATACGGCGGATGCAAGCGTCAGTCGCAAGGCGACCGAGCGCGAGGAAGCCATGGAGGCGGAGGCGAAATGGAAGCGGGCGGAGAAGGCGGCGGCTGACCAGCAGAGGGTTGTGGACAAGGCCCGGATTGCCGCGGGCTCGGCAAGGGCAAACCGTGAGGCGTTCGACAGCGACAGGGTCAATGCGACCACACGGAACACGAGAGACCGGGACGCGCGGCGGGCAAAGCCGCTGGCGGACGAGAAGGCGGCCGATGAGGCGCTGGAGGCCGCCTTGAGGGGTTTCGAGCTTTCGGTGGAGACGATGAAAAGGTATAAGCGTGATTTTGACAAGGTCAGCGGCAGGCTGAAGAACATGAACCTTGACGCGGCGGGGGACTAGCCCGCGTGAACGCGGGCCGGCGTGAACGCCGGTTCTGCAACTGGATGCCCGCGTGAACGCGGGTTCTGAAACTGGATGGGGGTGGGAAATGAGGACGGACTGGGTGGTATCTTCGACATCGGGGGCGTTCATGGTGACGGCGGGGGCGCTGCGCCTGAATAACCTCGCGGCGGACACGTTCGCGTTCGAGTGCCCGGCTGTTGAGTTTATGGCGGGCGACCCTGTCCATGTGCGCCACTGCGGGAGGCTGGTTTTCAGCGGGAAGGTTTATGCGGCCGAGGGTGAGTTCACGCGCGGCAGTACGGTGGGGCGGAAATACACCGCGCGCGGCCCGTGGCAGGTTCTCGACGATTTGATTTACCGCCAGAAGTGGCAGTCGCTCGGCGCGTCGGGGCCGGAGGCGCGGTATTACTCGCGTGTGATTTTGAACCAGCTGGCGTCCGGGGCGCCGATGCTGCTTGAGGCGCAGTTGCGTGACATCCTCGTGCAGGCCGTGGCGACGGGCGGGCTCGCGGTCGGGACGGTCGCGGTGCCGGCGGTCTATCTCCCGGCGGACGAGCAGCGGAGCATCACGCTGGCGCAGGCGCTGATGCGGTGCATGAGGCTGTTCCCGGCGCTCGCGGTGTGGTTCGATTATTCGGGCGGCATACCTGTCCTGAACATTGGCGTGGGCGCGGAGGCGGCATGGGTGGACGACCCGGGCCTTCGCAAGACTGTGCTGACCGAGGCGCGGGCCGGGATGCCGCCGGACGGCGTGGTGCTGGAGATCGAGACCACGGGCGAGTGGAACGGGAGCGCCTACCGCAAGATAGACGTGCAGGCGGCCGGGGACACGG
>Ga0123356_10007396_pt1 | contig 10956 bp, 10 predicted proteins | sample TergutEmb28metaG_2_FD_92546 | JGI IMG/M metagenome (GOLD analysis project Ga0123356, IMG submission 92546) | Embiratermes neotenicus P3 segment gut microbial communities from Petit-Saut dam, French Guiana - Emb289 P3 | ecosystem: Host-associated > Arthropoda: Insects > Digestive system > Gut ... | reverse complement strand
TGGTTTGGTTATTCCTGCTCTTAAAGGCAAATTAACTGGTATGGCTTTCCGTGTTCCTACACTTAATGTTAGTGTTGTAGATTTAACTTGTAAAATTGACAAGGCTGCAACATATGAGGAAATCTGTGCAGAGGTTAAACGCGCTAGCCAAAAAGAATTTAAAGGCATTGTTAGTTACACAGAAGATGCAGTTGTTTCTAGCGACTTTAACGGCGACAGCCACACTTGTATTTTTGATGCAAAGGCTGGTATTGGACTAAACAGCAATTTTGTTAAGTTAGTTGCTTGGTATGACAACGAATGGGGTTACAGTGTTAAAACTGTAGACTTAATTGCACATATGAGCAAAACTACTAAATAAGCAAACTAAGGAGTGTAAGGTGGGAAAAGCACCTGAAGAGATTTTAAATAGTTTACACAAAAGGGCATCGCGATGCCCTTATTGTGGTTTTAAAATACCGGCTACAGCTATGGAATGTGGGCGCTGTAAGTTGACTAAAAAGCAAATTGCAACGGCTAGCAACAAGGAAGCAAAAAGAATTATAAAAGAAAAAACTGGCGAGAAGGTTGTTTTAAGTAAAATTCCGCCAACAGATGTAGATTTAAACAGATTGCTAATTTTAAGTTTACCGTTTATTGGATGGTGGGGTTGTCACTGTTTTAGTGTTGGCAGAAATCTGCGCGGTGCTTTAATACTTGCCAGTATGAGTTTTTATCTAATTTGTTTTTTTATTTTACATTTTGTTCAGTATGACCCAACTGCATCGTATTACTTAAATTTTGTGGGAGCATTTGCCTTTTTAGTTTGTATGTTTGATACGTTTAATATTTTTTTAAAACGGTTTAAAATTCCTGTTAAAATGGGGGGATTAAATGAAAAACCAAAATACACAGAATAAAACAGTTGTGGTTGGTATGAGTGGCGGGGTGGATAGTAGTGTTTCGGCATTGCTATTAAAACAACAGGGTTATAATGTTGTTGGGCTATTTATGAAAAACTGGGAAGAAAAAGATGAAAGTGGTATTTGCACAAGCGAGGCAGATTTTGCAGATGTTAAAAGAGTTTGTGAAAAACTAGAAATTCCATATTATGCGGTCAATTTTAGTGAGCAGTATTTAGATAAGGTTTTTGCAGAATTTTTAGAAGACTTTAAAAAAGGCTACACGCCTAATCCTGATGTGTTATGTAATCGTGAAATTAAGTTTGGTCCTTTTTTGCAGTATGCTTTAAAGATGGGTGCAGATTATGTTGCCACTGGGCATTATTGCAATATTAAAGAAATAAATGGGCAGTTCTATTTAGCAAAAGCAGTGGATACTAATAAAGACCAAACATATTTTTTAAATCAATTAAGCCAAGAACAACTTAGGTGTGTTATGTTTCCAATTGGTGGTTTAACAAAGCCACAAGTGCGCGAGATTGCCGAAAGTAATGGTTTAATAACAGCAAAGAAAAAAGATAGCACGGGCATTTGTTTTATAGGCGAGCGTAAATTTAAAGATTTTTTAAAAACATATTTGCCGGCAAAGGCAGGCGATATTTATAGTTTAGCGGGCGAAAAACTGGGGCACCACGATGGTTTAATGTATTATACGCTTGGGCAACGGCGCGGGTTAAATATTGGTGGCAAGGCAGATGGTATTAATGACCGTTGGTTTGTGGTAAAAAAAGATTTAGAAAAAAATATTTTATATGTTAATCACGGCGAACACAACCAGATGTTTAGCACAGGTTTGAAATACGACACACTAAATTTAATTCCGCCAACTATTAAACTACACGAGATTAAAAATCTAAAAGCAAAATTTAGGTATAGGCAAGAAGCACAAGATGTTGCTGTAAGTGGTAGCACTGTGACTTTTAAAAACAAACAGCGTAGCGTTACTCCAGGGCAGTGGGTGGTGTTTTATGATAATGAGTTTTGTCTTGGAGGAGCTAAAATTATTGAGGTGATTTATGGAAAATAAAGTGCCACAAAAAAAACGAAAGAGAAAGCATACAGCACCTAAAGTTATGTTTGTTTGCACCAGTAATACGTGCCGTAGCCCTATGGCAGAGAGTATATTCAATATTGTTAGCAACAGGCAAATTAGGTGTGCTTCTGCAGGCGTTTATGTAGCCGAAGGCGAGCAAATGAACCCACTTGCAGTAAATGCCCTAAAGAGCATTAATATTAAGCCTAAGCGCGCGCACAAGTCTAAAAAGATAGGTAATATAGAAGGTTGGCTTGTTTTTGATTTAAATAAAATTGTTTTTGACCCAATTCACGGAACGCAAGAAGATTATAATAGGTGTGCAAAATTACTTTTAAACTGGGTGCAAAACCTTTATAATAGTTTAAGGAGTGCATTAAAATGATTTATTTAACATACGACCACGGTGGCTTTGATAAGCGTGAAATTGTATGCGATTTTTTGAAAAAACAAAAGTTAAAATTTATAGATTTAGGTGCAAAGGAATTTGAGGCATTAGATGACTTTCCAGATTTTGCTAATCCTGCGTGTGTGGAAATTTTAAAGGATATTAAAAAGAATGTAGGCATTTTTATGTGTGGTAGCGGTGTGGGTATGTGCATTGCAGCCAATCGTTTTAAAGGCATTAATGCAGCGGTTTGTCACACAGCAGACTTGGCAAAGCTGGCACGTGAGCATAACAATATTAACGTGTTGTGCGTTCCATCTAGGTTTTTAAGCAAAGAGCAAATTATAGAAATTATAAACACTTTTTTAACAACAAAGTTTTTAGCTGGCAAGTATGCAAGGCGTATGGAAAAGGTAAACTGTTAAAACAGCAACATTGACTTTTACTGCTTTTTTGTGGTACGATAAATATATAAAAGGTAGGGTGCCAATGATGGGTGTAAATAACCAACAAGAGCAATATTTTTATGAATATGTTATTGAAAAAACAAGAGAGTTTTTTATTAATGAATTAGGTGATGAGCACGAGTATGCACCAAATAAGCCCAATGCAGATGTGTGCCTAGATAAAGATGGCAGACTTGTTATCGAGAGAGACTTAACCATATATGGAGCACAGGCTTTTAAGGCTACAATATCTTCATATATAAAGGGTTTTGCAAAAACTACAAATAGCGATGCTTATCAACTTGCGCGAATATTTCAAAACAACACTATGAATTTTCCGCTAGATAACATAAAAAGTTGTCAGCTTGTAAAAATTGCACAAAGTGCAGAGTTAGAAAAGGTTTTAAAAATAGATACGCCATTAAGTAATATTAGGCGACCAGAAGATATTATCAAGATTTTAATTGAAGAAGAAATGTATCTTCCGCCGTGCGTTAAGGTTGCTATATTAAACTCGGTAGCGGCACAGGGATGTATACAAACCGTTGGCAAGGGCTATTCATTAAACAATATTGTGAAAGGGCTAGGCAGAGAATTATTGGCAGTTAAAGTAGATTTATCACCAAAGGTTAAAGTATCTAAAAAAGATTTTACTGGGTTTAATTTTAAGGTAGACCCTAATGTAAAAGACTAATGTTTGTAATAAGTAAAATAAAAATATAATAAAAATAGGTATTATGAAAAAAACAATACCTATTTTTATTTTTTGTGGCATTTGTATTTTGTTATGTAGTGGTTGCGGTTTTAATTTACAGCAAGCAGTACTTAATAACTTGGCAGAAGCTAGATATAATTTATATCACGGTAGCAACAATAATGCAGATGTTAGTTTTTATAGTGGGCTACGCGAAGAGCCATATGTTATGAATTGGGTGGCAGGCAAACTTGTGCCGTATGCCGTAATTAAGGTTGTGCCTAAAAATCGTAATTTTATGGGCTTAGACCAAATGCAGTCCACCATTGAAATTGATGGGCAAAAATACGATATTTTATTAGAGCGTAACCCATTTGAATATAGTTTTGCTGGCGATTTAGAAAAACTATTTGAAAGCCCACACAGTGTTGGTTTTATTGCGGAGAGTATAAGCGGAATTAATAAAGTTGAATTAAAAAGCGTTTTTAATCAAGAGGGCGATATAAATTGGGAACAAGCACTAAAAATTGGACTAACACAATTAGGTGGAGAAAAGTTTTTAAAGAATAAAAAGATGCAATGCGAAATTTATGTAAAAATAATTTGCGATGAAAGTATAAAAGGTAGCCACCATTTTTGGTACGTTAGTATTGTTACAAAAGAGGGCAAAGCTACGTTTTGTTTAATTGATAAAAGCGGCAATATAACTATTAGTAAATAAAAAAAATTGATTGCCTTATTAGTGCTATAATGTTATTATTAAGTTAATGGTAAAGTCCACAGTTTTAAGAACATCTAGTTATTTTATTGCTTTTGTGACATTTTTAGCGCTTTTTATTGCTGGCGCGTTCCCTAGAACCTTTGCTGATATTTGCTTAGACTTAGGCGCAAAAGAAGCTGCTAGTTTTTATTTTTACAAAGATTACACAGGAAGCCAAGTGTTTAGTAGTTTATATCTAGCAACCGTTTATAATACTGATGTTAGTAAAACAATTAAACTAACAAAAGAACTTCAAGAACATAAAGATTATAATACATTAATTCACGAGGACGAAAACGATAGGCTTACAGCAATTTGCTATTTGGCTTTTGTTCAAAGCAACCAAAAAGAACAAGGACTAAATTATGTTAGGCTACGTTTAGGGGGCAGTGGCTTTACGCAGTATAATTTAACATTACTTGTAGTGGGGAACCAATTATGATGCAGGAAAAAGATAGAGCAATTTTAGTTGGTGTAGGCCTGCAAAAAATAATTACAGAAAAAGATTTAGATGAACTTAGCGAGCTCGTTAAAACTTGCGGTCTTCTAGAGGTTGCCCGTATGGTGCAAAATATTAAAAGCATAGATGTGGCTTACTATATAGGCAGTGGTAAAGTAGAAGAGTTAAAAAGTTTATGTGAGCATTATAATGCAAATTGTGTTGTATTTGATGTGGAATTAAGCGGTAGCAAAGTGCGGAATTTAGAGAGAGAATTAGGTGTAGCTGTTTTAGACCGTAGCCAAGTTATATTAGATATTTTTGCTCAACGTGCAACAAGTGCAGAAGGTAAGCTACAAGTTGAATTGGCACAATTAGAATACAATTTACCGCGCCTTGCTGGTAGTAGCGGCGGTAACTTAGACAAACTCAAAAACGGTGTTGGTATGCGTGGGCCGGGAGAGAAAAAACTAGAACTAGATAAGCGTGTTATTCGCGACAATATTGCAAAGTTAAAAAAGGAAATTGCTAAAATAAGCGTTCAAAGGGGGGTAGGGCGAAAGCAAAGCATTAATAGTCGTATGTTTCGTGTTGCAATTGTTGGTTACACAAACAGCGGTAAGAGCACGCTTATGAATGCTTTAACAAAGGCAAATGTGTTAGCGGAGAATAAGTTGTTTGCAACTCTAGACCCTATCACAAAAAAAGCATATCTTAGTGATGATAGTGGCGTGGGGGCAGAAGTTTTATTCACCGATACAGTTGGTTTTATAAGTAATCTACCGCACCAATTTATAAAAGCATTCCTTAGTACATTAGAAGAGACTACTTATGCAGATTTACTTTTACACGTAATAGATGCAAGTAATAAAGAATTTGATAAACAGATTGATGTGGTTAACGGTGTTTTAAAAAGCATAGGCGCAGACAAAATTCCGCAGATACGCGTGTTTAATAAGTGCGACCTTGTAAATGGCAAAGTGGTAACAGAAGCAGATGACACAATTTGCATCAGTGCAAAAAACAATACTAATACCGATAAATTAAAAAACTTGATTTACCAAAAAGCAATAAAAAAAGCGTGAAGTAGGGGGAAACCAACTTCACGCTTTTTTTAGTTTCTTAAATTAGCGTCCGCAAATTGCTAGTAATATGAATAATGTGCAGATATCTATGCCACCACAGTTGTTGTGTTTGTGCTCGCATCCACAGTTATTTCCACCGCCACAAATGCTAAGTAAAACTATTAACCATAGAAATTCGCTGCATCCGCCGCCAAAACCGCCGCCGCATTCATTTTTAAATCCAAACATAGTATGTATTCTCCTTTTGTAATTTTTTAGTTTTATGTATACTTTTGTTTTGTAAGATTTTTATCTTTTTGTGTTAGGACATCTTTAGTAAGGTAGTATCCGGCTACTAAAACATACTATGTAGGTTTATTTACTTTTGTTACACATAGCAAAATTTGTTGCTTTTAGAATTGAAAAAATCAAATTACACATAGTAAAATGTTGACATACTTTTTATAATGGGGTATTATGTTAGATATGAAAAATCACAAAAGAAGCAAAAGATTAACCTTTTTAATCGTAGCGCTAACATTTTTATTGAGCAGTTTTATTTACCCTGCTACTATTTTAAGCGCAAATGAAATGATTACGGGCACCGGTGCCAAAGGTAGTATGGTAAGTGACAATTTAAATTATAAACTTACAAAAACTGTGTATGATGTTAACACTCCAATTCGTTTAGATAGAAACCCAACCGCGGGCTATAAGGCGTTTCTTTACAGAAATGGTGTAAGTGCTGGAGAAATTACAACAGCAGGCGGATACACGTTTAACTCTAACGATGCAAACGCTAACTTTACATTGCGTATTATTAAAACCGATGGTGGAGCTTTAATTCATAGCCAAGTTATTACTGTGCGTGATGTTAAGTACACAATGAGCATTATTACAAATCAAGTAGATTTTGTTCCAGCTATTGCAACTAGGCACATCCCTATTTATTTACCTGTTCCAACAATTAAGGATGATGAAGGCAACGATATTACCGATGACAGCGCAAAGAATGTGGGCGATAAGAATGGTATTAGCCGTGTTGAAATTGTTATAAGCCGTGGTATAAGTGGTGTTAACACTACAACAATAGCACGTGGCACAATTAGTTTAACCGACCGTCAAACAAGGCTTTGGCCAATGCCAACTGGCGGATATGTTACAGGCGTTTATAACATTACATATAACTATGTGTATGAAGGTATTTCTACAAGCCACAGCTTAGGTAATATTAGAATTGAAGATAAATCTCCTGCACAAATTGCTAACATTGACTACGGCAACCCAACCGTTATTGGCGGAACTCCAACAGCTAGCAACGTTAGGTTTGGTCAAGAGACACAACTGCCAAGAGTAGAAATTTTAGACCAAAACAAAATTATCAACACCGCTACAGGCGCAACAACAATTTATACAGAGATTGATGTTTTTCACACAGGTTCTAGTGGTGATGAAGTTGTAAGCGAAGTAGTTAAAGATTTTAAGTGGACACCTAAAGAGCCTGGCAACTACCGCTTTGTTTATAGAATATACGATGCATTTGTTCTTGATGGCTATACTGGTGCGGCAGAGTTGAGCACATTGACAGACTCTATTGTGCCAATCTTCCGCGGAACTGTGTTTGGTGAAATTAGAAATATTAACGACATTCACGGACCAGAGTTAAAACTTGTAGCAGCATATGCAGCTGGTGATAAGCCGACAACTAAAGAAGAGTTTGATGCTCTAGAAGATGCTACAAACTTTTTACCAAGCGACAGAAAGGTTATGATTGGTGAGACATTTACAATTCCAGCAATGGTTGCTTGGGACTGGGGAACAGAAACTAAAGCATCTTATAGCAATAGTTATGTTGCAGAACTTTGGTATTTTGATGAAAATTTAGACACAAGCAGCAAATGGGCGCGTGTTAATAATTTTGATTATGGTCATTTAAATGGTATAACTGCATTTGTATTTGATGGAACAAATACTGCGTTCTCTGGTATAACTGTTCTTAATAACGAGGAAGGTTTTTACAGGCAATGGCGTTTTACATTCTATGCTACAGATTGGACAGGTTTAAACCGTAGTGCAACAAGAAACATTGAGTTTGAAGTTGTAAAAGAATATGGCACTGGTTTAGTAGGTGATGAAAACAGCGAAATTGCAAGATATTTAGCAGCACCAGTTATTGGTGTAAATAATGATAGTACAGAAATTAGGTTAAACAAAAGTGTGTTTAACGTTGGTGAAGTTGTTAGTTTCCCAGTTATTTCTGCAACTAGCCGCAATACTATTACAGCTAACTTAGATTACTCATATGCGTGGGCAACACTAAGCCAAAATGATGTTCCGTTTAGAGCTAAGGGTGGCGAAGAATCTGAAGAAGATTATAATATAGCAAAGAGACAAAATTGGCACTACGCTGTTGTTTCTGAAAAATCTATTTGGAGCACAGAAGGTGTTGAAGTAAAAAATGGCTCTGTATTTATTACTATTACAGAAGAAATGATGGCAGAAAATGATGGCGCGCCAGACCAAAATAAACTTTTCAAAGATGTTTATATAAAGGCAACGGCTCGTGACTGGTTTGGTATTAGCGTTATCGATAATATTAGAAATGCGCTAGGCGAAAAAATAATTGACCAAAGATTTAGCGTTATTAACCCAATTCACGATGCAGCGCCTGCTAGCATTAATGTAACAAATTGGGAAACAAAAACTGCTAGCGTTCAAGAGCAATATACTAACATTAAAATTCCAAGCGTATTAATATTTGATGCTAATTTGAGCCACGTTTCTATTAATGGCGTAAGTAAAAAAGGCACTCCAATAACTGGTATTAACACACCTGCGTTAACAGGAGTTAGTGAAGATGATACATATGGCTTTGATGGAGTATTTAATGGAACAGATGCAACAGAGTTTACAACTCCTGGAACATTTGGTACATTTGCTACAGATGGTTCTATTTGTGATATGACAGATACACGTGAATGGAAAGATGGACTTGTTGGCGGCATTGTAGAAAACGGGCGCGACAACAGACTTCAATTCTATGCATATGAAGCAGGCGACCACACATTTACATATGTGGCAACCGATGTTGCGGGTAACGTTTCTATATTTGTTGGTACTATAAGTGTAGAAGGTAAAGAGCCACCAAGTTTCTTTATAGATTATAGGGCAGAGCACACAAAGGCAGAAGTTGGACAAGCAATACCACTTGCAAATGTTGTTTTAACTAGCTTTGGCGAAACTGGTAGCAGGTTTGTTGGCGGAAAAGTTTATTCTGCGGCTGATGAGGTAATTGCATTTGTTGATATTCGTGCAGAGAGCAAGAGCGGTGGTAATGGTGTAATTGATATTAATGCTAATCAATTCTGGGCAAACCGCGTTGGTTTATACAGCATTATTTATAAAGCTTACAATATAAGCGGTGCCGGCACAAACGTTGCAGTAGAGCAAAGCTATCAAGTAGAAGTTGTAGATAGTAACGCAAACATTCAAATTGAAATTGATATGAGATATACAAGAGCGGGCTTCCTTCCACTTAACAACACATCTAGCGAGATTTATGTTTCTAATGAAGACTTAGCAGAAATTTGGAACAAACCAGGTGATGAGAATGTATTTATTCCTTTCAAACTTCCTAATGCTAGTGCAAAACGTGTTGGAGCAGAACAGTTAAACATTATTGACCAACCAGAAGTTGTTATTGATGTTAGGTTTACTAACAACGATACTAACAACTCTAACAGAGAAATAATGAACACTAAGTATGTAAGTGAAAGCGATATGTTTGATGCTGGTGGTGGTGTAAAATATTATACTTTAACTCCAAACGGTAAATTTGGTTACGAAAATAGTGAAATTCCAGATGGAACATATACAATTACTTACACGGCAACATCTCAATTGCCAGGTAGCAAAACAAGCAACACAAAAGTATTTACAGTAAAAATGGGCGACTGGACAGACCCAACAATTACTGTAGACACAACAAAAATTGATTTACCAAAAACAATTAAGATTGGTGCAAAATTTGAGATTGATTGGAATAGCGCGGGTATTATAATTGCAGATGATAGTGAAACATATAATGCAGATACTAACCCAGAAGGTTATAGATTAGACAAAACAAATACTTCTGTATTTAACATTGTTATTACTAACTCAAGCGGTGGCACATTAACTCCAGCAAGTGATAGCGGTGGTGAAAAACCTTACACAAGGGTTTACACTGTAGAAGAAGCGGGTACACACACAATTAGATTTACTGTAACCGATAGGGCAGGAAACTCATCTAGCGAACACATAACATTTATTGTTGAAGGTAGTGAGACAAGCAAAACATTAACTGCAACAGAAATTTGGGGAATTGTGTTGATTGTTATTTCTAGCTTTGCATTATTAGGAGTAATTTATTACTTCTGGAGAACACGCAAGGTAACATTCCGTGGCGGTAGCAAAGATAAAGAAGCAATTACTGCGGCAGCAAGCGCAGAGAAAGTTAGCGATAAAAAGTAATGTAAATTATTAAAAGACTTTAGTGTTTTAACACTAAAGTCTTTTTTTATTTTAATAAATGTGGTATACTATAGTTTGTAGTTATGGAACATAAAAAGTTTGAATTGGTTAGTCCATATAAACCAGCTGGTAGCCAAGTGGATGCAATTGGTCAACTTTTTGGTGGGTTGGAGAAAGGGCAAAGCAGTCAAGTCTTACTCGGGGTGACTGGTAGCGGTAAAACTTTTACTATGGCAAATGTAATTGCTAAGGCTAACAGACCTGCGCTTGTAATTGCACACAACAAAACGCTTGCCGCGCAATTATGCAATGAGTTTAGGCAATTCTTTCCAAACAATAGAGTTGAGTATTTTGTTAGTTATTATGATTATTATCAGCCTGAGGCCTACATACCGGCCACAGACAGCTTTATTGAAAAGGATATGGCAATTAACGATGAGATTGATAAACTTAGGCACAGCACCACTTGTAGCCTTTTAGAGCGCAGTGATGTTATTGTTGTGGCATCTGTTAGTTGTATTTATGGTCTTGGTGCGCCTAAGGAATATTTTGACTTGAGTATTTCGCTAAGGGTGGGCGATAAGATTGGTCGTAACCAATTAATTAAAAAACTTATTACAATTCAATATAAACGAAACGAAAATGATTTTTTACGTAGCACTTTTAGAAGCAAGGGCGA
>Ga0123356_10007393_pt1 | contig 10958 bp, 14 predicted proteins | sample TergutEmb28metaG_2_FD_92546 | JGI IMG/M metagenome (GOLD analysis project Ga0123356, IMG submission 92546) | Embiratermes neotenicus P3 segment gut microbial communities from Petit-Saut dam, French Guiana - Emb289 P3 | ecosystem: Host-associated > Arthropoda: Insects > Digestive system > Gut ... | reverse complement strand
TAGCTAACAGGCCGAAGAGCGAATCCATTCCAGCGGGTTATCACATCGTCGTCATTGTTTCCGTTTCTTTCCCCCAAAGAAGGGGTTCGCGGCGGCCTGCTTCATCCACGAGGCTACTTGCTGTTCGTCGAAGTCGTTCACGGTTTTCAATTCGACGCCTCGCGTGGACTTGCCCATCCCAATCGGCACCACAGGCGGTATAGGCTTGATCTCCGTGCCGCGAATGAACATCAGCTTCATGTGGCCGACGAAAGCACCGGACGAAAAGCACCAGCCTCCGCCCACTCCGTAGTACGCCATCCCCCATTTCACCGCGCGTTGCAGGCTCGGCAACGTTTTAGCGGCCAGAACATCGATACGCTCCGCGATAGCGCGTTGCGGCTGCGGCAAGCTGGCGATGTAGTCGAACACAGGCTTGTCGCCTTCCGCGGCCTTCGCATCGCTTGCTTTGCCAGTCATGGCGACCAGCAGCTTCGAGCGATTTTTGCTTTTGACGTCAGGCTTGGGGATACGCTTTTTCACTATTTCACCAACGTTACCAGAAGTTCGTCTAACAGTTCGAATTGCTCGCCTAGTCAGGGCAGTTCTTCCGGTTGAATGCTCATTCCGCAATATTAAAACACTGCGCGGCAAACGGGCCGCAAGGTCAAATGGTGAAATATCATATCGTGAATTGACCCGGGATCGTGGATCTGAGCGCACGCGCCTGTTCTCGCCATTTATTCTGCCGCAAGAGAGTTTTGATCGAGCGTTCTGATAACAGCTCGCCAATCTGATTGCATATGACCTGGACAAAAGCGCTTCGCAAGGGACGTACCGTTGGCTAATTTGGATTGCTATTGGCTCTGTTCTTGCCTGCGGCTTCCTGATCAAAGGCGGAACCCAATCTGAGCTTCTGTGGGCCGTGCTGATCGGGGCGGCAAACGGCGCAGCGATAGGATTCGCAGTTGGCCCTGCTGCCGAAAAAGGTGCGATGAGCCTCTCGGGGCTTCTAGCGGGGACGCCGTTTTACTTTATTGGCATTTCTATTTTGGTGATGGGAAATGCGATTCCGGTCGCCTCAGTCTTCGTCATTGTTGGAATTGTAATTTCGCTCGCGCAGGGCCTACGCGTGCGCAGGCACAGTAGTCGGCGCACTGCATCCGCGTAGCGAATAAAGTGGCGCAACATCGCGATTACGCTCAAACCCCTCCGTGAGCGCAATCTCCCTGGTTTCGACAATCGAACGATGTCAAGATGGAACCCCTGCGCTCTCTGGGGTGTCTTTTCTATTGGAGACAGGTAACCGAGAGCACATCCCTGGATGCCAGGTGCATGCCTCAACTCGTTTCAAACGGACGCGTGTGAGTGGAGTATTGAATATATATGGCATTCGTCGGACTGGGTTGAGCGCGTTCTTTTTATCGTCCTCGCGCTGATGCTCGCATACACCGTTTTCGTTCTCATCCGTTTTTCTCACCGCTATTCCGTGGTCCGCCGCGAATCTCGCGCTTTCGTAGGGGACTCCTGGTGTGCCGTTCAACGAAGCCAGAGAACTCTCGTTGTAGACCTGAGCCGTGGACTAGGGACTGTGAAAGTAGTGGCCTCCGCCGCCCCGTTTCTCGGGCTGGCAGGAACGAGCTACTGGATTCTGGGTGGACTATTCTTCGGTTATTCGGGATCTCCAACTAGGTACTTCGCCCTGATCGAAGCAAGAACGGCATCCTCGCTCCTCACGGCTGCAACTGCAATTCTCGTGGCTATCCCTGCAATCCTGGTCCACAACATCCTTCGCACATGCATCCAGCGCTACGAGCACAATTTCTCACGAGCGGTGCGCGCAGGCAGACCTTTACACCAAGACACGGCCAGCCCGCAGCAATTTCGATTCGCACAGACGCTACCATTGCTGAAACCGTTCTCCAGACTGCCTCCATTCGCTCTCATTGCAGCTCCCGCACTCGCGAGCATCGTCGCCATGTTTATGGCCCTTGAACCCTATGAAACGCCTACAGGCTTGAGCGTTCGCCTCTTGCCAATTGGTGCCCTCGATGAAGATCATCTCTTACCCAAGGCCGTTGTTATTGCCGTTGTTGCGAGCGCGAATGGCTCTCCCGTAATGCGCGTGAACTCAAGGGAAACTCTGCCGAACAATCTGGAAGAAGTCACGCGCCGCCGTCTCAAGCTTCTCGCCAAGCCGCGAGTTTACGTCGAGGCGGAAAACTCCGTTGCTTGGGGACATGTTACAAATGTGATAGACGTAATGGAAGGCCTGAACGCTGAGGTCGTCCTGCTCACGGCCGCACCCGATCCCAGTTCCGGACACACGCCGCGATCAGCTAAGCCGATGAAGTAAACGCGGCATCCCGTCTCTTCCCCAACTGGCGTTATATCCCGATTACACTTAAACCCCTCCGTGAGTGCCCACCAGGGGAATGCGACCTATCGTGATTTGCGTCCCTTCGCTTGACGGGAGCGATAGCGTAATTTGCGCGCCAGAACTTCCCCGAGCGGTGCATCGGGAACTTTCTTAAACGACGACCGTGCCAACGCGATGATGCGGTCCTTGGTACGAGATTCGATTTCGTCCGCATCAGTCGTGCCACCTTTCAATCCGCGCAGTTCCTCATTTGCGGCACGCCTCAATTCCATGTGTCCCCGCTGCTTACCACGGCGGATGTTCTTCCGACTGGATGTGGGACACTCCCCGTATGCATTGCGACGGTCCCTTGAAAGGCTAAGACGCTTTTTTTCGGTTGGAGACTTGACCTTGCTCATTCCCCTACAGTATGCCCGATCCGGGCAGTAACTGTTGCAATATCCCGATATCGTGAAATGACCAGTGGTCTAAAATTAAAAACGCGCTAATGCCTGTTTGTTACGTCAACTGCCGAGTGGAGGCGCAATAAATGTTTAGAAATCGTTAGTTGCCCTGCGGTTCCAGCGCGGGGATACAGCCGGTGGTGGAGCTTAGGGGAAAGTCCACGGGCAGCAACTCATTTCGGCCCGAATAATCGTGTTCTCCTGGCAGCCAGTGTGCTGACTTGCGCAGGGCCGGAACGATCTGGACGCATGCACCCGGCCTGCCGTGACGATTGAAATCGAACATCTCGCGCCTTTCAAAGGCTTGATCACCAATATAAAGGTTGGGATCGTCAATTGCTGAACTCAAGAGTTGGCGTATGGCGGAATCCGGCAACATTGGCATTCCGTCCGACCATTGGTTTCGCCCACTCTTCGATCGAGACACGGAATCGATCCAAACCAGCCAATCGCTAGCCTCGAGTCGCTCGTTCGGTATCTTGCTACGGAGTTGCCGGTTCACGATGGTCGAAAATCGTTGCGTGCAAACTGGAGACGTGTTGCACGCGTCCGATGCACTCAACCGATGTACGGCGATTTCTCGAATCCAGGGGATGGGACTCTCCAAGGCCTGGAGAAAAGGTCCAAAGCCAGAGCTCGCGGCAGCGAGTTCCATCACGAGGAACTGTTTCATGTCGTCAATCAATCGGGCCTGATCGGGGTCCTGCATGTCGATGGCGCTCGGAACAAAAACTGTTTTGCCATCACTGTAGTCAAGCGTGTACCCGAGAATAAATAGACGTCCCTCCTTCGGCTCCGTCGTATCCAGAACGGTTGGCCGAAAATTGCCCTCGACTTCGATTACATTATCCTCGGCTCGTCGGTCAGAGGTCCATCGAGATAAGACAACAAAATCCGTCACGTCCGATGTGCCCCGAAGTACTTGCTCTACGTGGAAACTGATCCTGGTGCCGTGAACGGAGTCGTCATCGAATGGTTCCACGGCAGTGATTCTTGCAATCGATATCAAATACGATGGAAATCCGAGGGCGGTTGCGATATCTGGCGACGTGAGCGTTCTGGACTGCTCTCCAAGTTCTTGGTAAGCAAGCCGCCTCGAGTCGAAAATCGCACGGATTCGCGGATAACTCAGATCCCCGAAGACGTTCGCACCCTCCAGAGGAGTTTGAGAGAAGGTGCGTATGGAGCTAAACACGGCTAGGAAGAAAACAATCGGGCAAATGCGAATCATGGGTCCCTGCTCGGAGTAGGATTCAGTTTTTCAAGAATAAATCATTGCCGACTTCAGTTCGAGGGCTCAGGGAACGAGCTAGGAAGCCCGGTCGCGACTCTGGAAGCATGCTCGAGCCGCGCTTCGTGGCGAAACATCTGGGATAAGCGGCCAATAAGCTGAGCCAAGCCATCGAGGCTGGCTGTAAGAAGCTATATTCTCTTTCAGTTGAATTTTTTCTTCAGGAGGAGGAGCTTCGGAGCCGGCTGCGATCTTGGCGGGTCAACGTCGGCGGCGAAGCCCCCTTAAAGTAACGATCCTCTTTGTCCCAGTGTCCGCCGGGCAGGAGCAACTTGCTTCCAGCTGGGCCGAAGACTGCGACAAGATCATCTTACGCCATTGTCCGATTTGAAAACGCGATTCTATCGTTGGCCACGGCCGGCGCCGCAAGCAGGCGCACGACGAACATCACAGCTGGATCGGGATCCGTCGTGGACGCTGCCCAGACTGCGGGACAACGTTCACATTCCTTCCGCTGTTTTCTCTACCGTATACCCACTTCAGTTTGTTTGCCCGCTGTCAGGCGTTGTGGCTGCGCTTCAGGAAACACTGTTCATGGGAAAAGGCAGTGTCCAGGCTGAAGGATGCTGATCACTTGCCGGATGCTTCTACCGTCCGCCGCTGGTCGCGGGGGGTGGACTGTTCTGAGCCGGAAGTTTCATTCCTGCAGCAGACCACGGCGTGCGTAGTTCGCTGGCTGCAGCATGGCAATCCTAGCGATGCGCAGACGTCGCCGTTGCCCTGGATGTCATCGGCTCTGAAGGTTCTCTGGCCGCTGCGTTTGTGAAAAAGTTGGCTGGCCTACCATCCTTGCCTTGGATTAGGACCAGGAGTCGTGCAGAGTGGAGGCTCCGGAGGCAAGGAAGCACTGTGGGCCAGGACGTCGAAAGACTCAAGCGAGAGCTGCCGTTGCTAGAGTATCTGCAGCAGCAGAACTGGACGGGCCAGCGGGCGGGCCGTTTCGAATATGTCGGACTCTGTCCGTTGCACCAGGAAACCCGGCCGTCGTTCTATGTCAACACGCGCAAAGATGTCTTCTACTGCCACGGCTGCGGGCAAGGCGGAGATCTGATTCGCTTCGTCCAGCTGTCACGGCAGCTATCCTTCCGTCAAAGCCTGGCCTATCTGGATCCGCAGGCTGTTCAAGAAGCGGAATCGACCGCGTTGCTCGAGCAGACGGCTGCGTTCTATCAGCAGCAGCTGGATCACTATCCCGAGGCACTCAGCTATCTGCGTCGGCGCGGGATTCATGAATCCGCTCTGATCCGAGAGTTGCGCATCGGCTATGCGCCCGGCGGAAATCTGTGCCGGTATCTCACCCGGCAAGGGTATTCCTTCGCTGTGTTGCAAAGAGCCGGTCTGATCAACACGCAGGGTAGGGATGCTCTCTATCAGCGCATTGTCTTTCCCTTAGGCCAAGACGCGCGCATCATCAACCTGTATGGCCGTAGCATCGGCGTCGCTTTCGCTCATCGCTTCCTGCCCGGCAGTAAGGGCGGCTTGTATGCCTGGGAGAAAGTCCGGCACTGCTCCGCGGTGATTCTTGTCGAGGGCTTGTTCGACTATGCTGCGCTGCGTCAGGCAGGCTTTTCCAACGTGACCTGTTCGTTGGGCACGCATCTCAATACGGACCAGTTCCGCCAGCTCTGTGACGGGCCGCGCACTCTCTATATCGCCTTCGATGATGATGCCAACCAGAGCGGCCAGCAGGCTGCAGAACAGCTGGCCCATCGGCTGGCTGCGCACGGTATCTCGGCTCGTCGCGTTCTCCTGCCTGCGGGGCAGGATCCCAACTCGTTCTTCGTTCAGGGCGAAGATGCACACCGGTTTCACTCTCTGCTGGAGGCCGCACGGCCATGAAGTTCCGCGTAGTCTGCAAAAAGACGGCATCGGGCGCACACAGTCCCATTTTCGTAATCGAAGAAGAGACTGGCCAAGGTGTGGGCTGGATCAACCGCTACCTGGATCGTGAGTATGTCCGCCGCCTGGCGGACAAAAGCCTGGCCAGTTATGCGCACAGCCTGCTGCACTTCGTGCGCTGGTGGGAGAGCGTTCATCACACCGGCGACATCTCCGAGGCAGACCTCACCACATCCACCTTGCTTGACTACGTCCGCTTCCAGTCCAGCCGTCAACCTCCGCCCTCTGCCTCCACCATCAACGACCGTGTGGCGTGTGCTGATCGCGCTATCCGGAATGAGTTCCCGGACGCTCCCTGTCAGGTCGCGCATGGCTTCCATCAGGTCTACCTGCATCGCAGACCCCTGGGCCTCGGCCGACCCAGGTTCGATCTCAGCAGACTGCGCGTCAGAGAGCCCAAGCTCACCATCGTTCCTCTTTCCGTCGATGAAGTGGCACGCTTCTGGTCCAGCTTCCGTAACGCGCGCGACCTGGCCATCGTGGGCGTGATGCTCATGCACGGCCTGCGCTCGGCCGAAGTCTTAGTCCTGAACCGCGATGACGTGTTGTTATCCGAAGGTCAGCTCCGCGTGCGCGGCAAGGGCAGCAAGATGCGCTTCCTGCCCCTGGCCCCGGAGACCAGGCAACTGCTCGATCATTACCTGCAAGTGGAACGGCCCGATCCCTGCTCGGCAGCACTGTTCGTTGTCTTAAAAGGACCCGCGCGCGGCCACCGTATGACTCCGGCTGGTCTACGTTCCCTGTTTCGCCATCATCGCCGTACTACCGGCATCCAGAAGGCCCATCCTCACCGGTTTAGGCACACTTTCGCCACGGACATGGTGCGCGCTGGGATTAGCCTTCCCGCTCTCATGAAGTTGATGGGCCACGCTGACATCGAAACCACTCTGCGCTATGTCCAAGTTTCCCCGCAGGACGTTTATCTTCAGTATGCCCGCGCCGCGGCACAGTGCATCCATCCCCAGCCGAGGCTCACCTCGTGAAGCGTTGGCGCCGCCCTCCGCTCCAGCATCCGCTGGCACCGGTCTTCACGCGCGCCGTCCAGTCCCTCTGCACCGCACTCAGCCCTGGCACCGAACGCCAGTACAACATCGCGGTGCGTAGCTTCCTCGTCTATCTCGGCGCCGCATACCCGAAGGTTACTGCTCTCGAACAACTGCACCGCGATCCCCACATCCTGGGATGGATGGCGCGCCTGCGTGCACAGACTCCGCCGCTGGCTACCGCAACCTACATCGCACGATTCACCGCTCTGCGCTCCATCTGCAATGAGCTGGCCTGGACACACCAGCTTGTCGAACTCGCTCACTTGATACGGCGCGAGGATATTCCACGCACTCCACAGAGCCTGCCTCGCCCGCTTACCGCAGTGCAGGATCAGATCCTCCAGCAGGAGTTCATGCGCCGCAACGATCTTGGCGGAAATGTCTTCCTCTTGCTCCGCCACACCGGAATACGCATCGGAGAATGCGTCGACCTTTCCTATGACTGCCTGCACTCCACAGGTCCAAACCTGTGGGCGATTCACGTGCCCCTGGGCAAACTCAAAACCGAACGTATGGTGCCTGTCGATGCCTTCGTTCGTGATCTCGTTCATCGCCTGCGCTTCTTCCGTTCTCGGGATCCACTGCCGGACAACGGACGGCTCCTGGCCTGGTCAGGATCGAGAGTCTCTCTCCTCGCGAGGCTTCGCGATTACCTGCATCTGGCTTGTTACTCCGCCGGCCTGCCCACAAATATCGTCCCGCACCCAAACCTCGGCATCTGGCTCCACAGCCTAAGACGTCCCCTTCTCTGCGGGCCGGCCTCGATGGCCTCATCGACTCCCTGCTTGCCACTCAACATCACATGGAGATCCTAGGTCGCTCCCTCCAAGACAGCAAACAACGCACATCCCTCAATCGCCTCGCAAACCGCCTCACCAAGATCCTCGGCGAAACACGAAAACTGCAAACTACCTAAGCGAAAAACGGGCAGAGATTGGCCACTTATATCCCCAATGCGCTCAAATCGCCAATGAGTGATGTTTTGGCAGCGGGTCATTCGTTCACCAGTTGCGACTCCCGCACGATGAATTGCTCCGAATAACCCGGCGAGTCCAGCGAATCGCCGACGCCAATCGTGATCCGAGCAAGACCGCTGCCGCCCTCCAACCTCTCAACTTTTTCGCATGGAACAGTGCCCTGTTGAGGGTAAACCGAATCACTCCACAGGTTCTCGGTTGTGACCACTGGAATTTTCTCAATGAACGTGTGTCGGTTGCCGTCTGCGTCCGCGAAGGCACAACGGATGAACCCGGGAAACGATTCATCGACAAAACCAATGATGTCAAGACGAAGGTAGGTCATGCAGGAGATTCTATGCCTCCATTGTTGTAACATCGCCATTTGACTCAAAATCCCCGGCCCGGGCCGGGAACATGAGTGAAACCCCTAGTTTTGCCAATCACGAATTTTGTTTGACCCGCAGGCCGTTGGTGCGAAAGTGTTCCTTGCAAAACAATGTCGCGCCGGAAGAAAAACGGACGGAGGGAAAACCTATGACAAAGGTGGTCGCTTACTGGTCGGTAACCGTCCTAATCGCTTTTGAGACGCTTGTTGGTGGAGTGGCCGATTTGGTACACGGCAGATCCATCCTGGTCGCCGGGCCACCTGTTGCTGACGTAGTGACGCACCTTGGCTATCCGCTCTGTTTCTTGCGCATCATAGGCTTCTGGAAGGTGCTGGGGGCTATTGCCTTGCTGGTTCCCGGTTACCCACGCTTGAAAGAATGGGCTTATGCAGGGATTTTCTTCGAGTTGAGCGGTGCTGCCGCTTCGTGGGTGGCGTGTGAGCACAATATCGGAGAGGCAGTCGTGCCCATGATGTTGGCCTTACTTGCCCTTGTGTCCTGGGCATTGCGACCGCAACATCGCCTTCTTGGAGTTCTCGTTCCCGGATTAAATGCCCAATGAAAAATCGTGCAATTCAGCCCCGTCGTGTAGCAGGCTGTCGCGGTACCGAGGGCGCGGGGTCGTTTGCCGGAATGACAATCCGGGCAGGTGCTGGCGGGGGGGGATTTTGAGTGTTATCTGGTAACAACAAACAGCCATCCTAGATTTCTTTTAACCGATTGGTGTAAAGTACTGCGATCATGCGACGTACAATCATTGCATTTCTTGCCGTCTATACAGCTATTGCGGCAGTGGTACAACGGTCTGTGGAAATGCTCAAGCAGGAACAATCTCGGCGAATCAGTTCCAATCCGCCTTTTTTAAGTTTAGCTATGAATTTCCAAAGAGCTGGACGTATCTCAACCTAGACAAGATGAAAGCTGAGAATGATGAGGCGTCCCGTAAGTTTGCACAGATGTCGTTGAAGGAGAACGGACCCGACGGCACGGTCGTCTCGGGGAATACTAGAACGACGCGCACCACAAAGCAGTATGCAAACTTCAATTTGTTAATTGCAAGTCCAACGGCAATCAACACCTCCACAACCGATTCCGCTCCTCGCGTTAGAGTCTGGGCGCATGAACGCGTGCCCGGGCTCCTGAATGACGCTGGCGATCATGCGAAGATCATCGCGATGCTGGGAGAAAAGATCCTCATGCCGGCAACCGAAATCACGCTGAATGGACATAAGTTCGTCCGCATAGACGTTCTTCACAAGGATGGTCTGTATCACTCGGATGTTGAAACGGTTTGCGGCGACTATATCGTGGGCTTCGATTTCTATGCGCGCACGGCAGAGGAACTGCGTGCTGTGGTTGAAACCGTGAACACCGTTCGCTTTGAATGAGCTTGAGTTGGGACACGCGACTTCCTTCAAGCCGCTGTATCCGAAGCGCCCCAAGGCACTGGTGGGGCTTGAGTAGGTTGGTCGTGTGGGCGCTCCAGACAGCCCTAAGACTTCATGGGACCGACCAGAAATGGCATCTGATCAACGGAACTGTACACGTCTTGGCCAAATGCTGTCTACATAACGTTTGGCATTGCCTTGCGGAGACTTCCGCTAGGCGGGCAGGGCTTCACCGTTTTCGAACAACCAGCCCCTGGCGAGCGCGTTCCAGAAACATCTGTGCCGTTCCAAGCGATTCTGTATCGACGTCAACCCCATCTTTACCGATGGGAACAGCGCTATGGACAGGTAAAGCTTCTCCGTACAGAATCAACAGCTCCGTTCGGTGATCGATCGACGTTAGATGGACCATACGGACTAGAACACTCTTATGCGGGAGCGAAAGGTTTTGTTTTGCGAGCAGGCGCTCCAATGCTGCGCCGTCCGAGGCCTGGTCTCCCGCCAGAATGGCCGCAAGATCAGAAAAGCCCTTCACGTCATAGATGAATGGCAAATCACCTGTCCGCGTTGGCTGCATAGCGTCGTATTTGTAAGTAAGATTGTTCGTCGGCAGAAAATGCTCGAACTGCAACAGATAGAAGCTTTCTACAGTGTTGCCGGTGCCAGATTTCGCAAATACATACTGTTCTGCTTCAGCGTTTCCATAAAGATTTATCTTTTGACTGCCAATGAACTGAAAACCTTTCGGGATGGTCAGCTTCGCCTTGGGCGATTCTTCTGAAATGATCGTTCTGCCGTTAACGTGGCGCGCTGCCTTGACGTCCGCTCCGTCGATCGCGTAAGCAGAAATTGCAACGCACACCAGTAAGCTCATCGTCCCGCCGACCATGGCGCCCCTCGGAAGGACCTGTCGTTTCTTCGAATTCATTTAGCAGTCCTCGTCTATGCCGAGCGATACGTTCGAGAAAATGCTAAAGTTCCCTTTTTGATTTACGAGCGAACGGACCATAGCTCATCACACGCGGATCTCGGTGGTAATGCAGGTGGACTGATGCGAAATCGCGATTACACGTGCGCCGTGGAAAGGCGCTGGTCGACTGCGGGTGAAAGTCCCGCCCGGGAACTGGGTTCGCTCCACCCGGAAGCAATCGGAGTGGCGGTGGAGGAAACGAAACCGTCGGAGCCTC
>Ga0123356_10007392_pt1 | contig 10958 bp, 8 predicted proteins | sample TergutEmb28metaG_2_FD_92546 | JGI IMG/M metagenome (GOLD analysis project Ga0123356, IMG submission 92546) | Embiratermes neotenicus P3 segment gut microbial communities from Petit-Saut dam, French Guiana - Emb289 P3 | ecosystem: Host-associated > Arthropoda: Insects > Digestive system > Gut ... | reverse complement strand
ACATTTCCAAAGTGAATCTCCGCGTCAAGCGTCATCGCTGCTCCTACGATTTCGTTTACCTCATCAAAATCCTCTTTGGTGCTTGATCTTTTTTTTCATGCGTCAGCCCTGATTGACGTCAAAAATAAAGAAAAGCAAATAAATGACATTATATTCCGCGCCGAACAATATTGCCAAACCGATAATGACCGCGAAAAAGCTGTTTCAACACTCCGTGAAGGATTAAAAGAATATCCCAACAGTTATAAAATCATGGAACGCCTTATGTTGCATCTCCAAAGCACAAAATGGGGAAAACCAAAAGATGAAGCACTGATATTAATAAATGAGGCCATAAAACTGGGCGAAAAAATTCTCGCGGAATGTACCGAAGACGAATGCAGGCTCTCGGCATTGCATAACCTTTGTTATGCCTATTCCAGTCCGGAAGCAGGCATGACCGAAAAAGCAATCGAACTTGCGAAAAAATTGCCGTATACCAATATCGCCCGTGAAGCCATGTTTGTTCAATTATATGAGGGCGAGAAAAAAATGAGACAATACCGGGAAAATATACATTTATATTTCGGACATCTCATAATAAATATGACAAATTATAAAGATACAGAAAACGCTGTTATTATCAGCAAAAAAATTGTCAAATTAATCGAAGTTATGATTGAGGACGGGAACTACGGATATTTCGGACTCATGATGTTCGGTCACTATTCAGAAATAGCATTAGACTGCGCAAAATCCGATGATTATGATAAAACGATTGAAAATTTGCGGTTATCGTCAGACAATGCGATAAAAATCGATACGGAATATAAAGGATATAATACTGAATATACATCCTTATTGTTAAAAGGCACAGGAAGTATTTTCACTTTTAATTCGACAGAAAGCTTTTCAAAGATACTGCTTGAAAAAATGAAAAACAGCGCATTTGACCCAATTCGTGAAAATAAAGCGTTTATCGAAATCGAAGAAAAGTTAAATAAATATGCAAAATCCGGCGCATCTTTTGTAAAATCTCCTCTTGTATAATTTTAATAGCGACGTCAATAATAATACTGAGTATTGTAAAAAATATTTACAAACCTTGTTGATTTTTTATTATTGATATGATATAATGGCTTTAGAAAACAAAAAAGAATGGCTTGATATGAAAAAACCGTATAATTTTAAAAGGAGAGTCGAACAATGAAAACAAAAAACTTAACAAGAATTATGGTTTTGATATTATTTCTGACATTGGCTTTTACGGTTGTTTTGGCATCTTGCAACAACAGCGGCGATAATAAACCCGAAGAAAAAAAAGACGCGGCAAATCCGGACGTAAGCGAAAGCGCGGACGCGACTGAAGAGACTGCGCTTTACGACGAAGTGCCGGAACTTGATTTCGGCGGCTATGAATACAGGGTGGTAGTTGGAACATACAATTTAAGAAACGAGACGCTTTATCCCGAAGCCGACATAGGCGAAGTATTGAACGATGCGATTTACGCGCGGAACAAAAGTATCGAAAATCGCTTTAATATAAAATTCAACGCGGCGGTAATAGATCTTTTCCAGCTGCTTGCAACGCTGAGAAAAAATACGAAAGCGGGAACGGACGCATATGACATGTATATGCAGATAGACCGCGAAGCTCATCAGGCTGCGGGAGAAAATATGCTGTATCCCATAGACCAACTGCCATATATAGACCTTACGCGTCTGTACTGGAGCCCCGTTACGAATAAACAGCTTACTATCGGCGGCAAATTATACTGGGCGTTTTCCGACGATATGCTGTCGTCTCTGGAAGCCACGGTCGTGACGTTTTTCAATAAAAAACAGATTCAGGACCTGGGGCTCGAAGACCCATACGCTTTGGTCAGGGCCGGAACGTGGACGCATGACAAACTTTTCGAAATGGCAAAATCGGCGGCAAGAGATATTGACGGGGACGGCAAAATGACCGAAGCGGACAACTGGGGTATTCTGAGCGAACACTACTATATAGCCCAAAGTTTTTGGGTGTCGGCGGGAGTATGCCTGATCGAAAAGGATAAAGACGACATTCCGTATTTCGCAGTTCCGGGCAATCAGAGATTTTTCGACATAGCCGACAGAGCTATTACGGGATTAAACTCTAAAGACGGCGTATTTATGGAGACCATCGGCGCAAATCTGCCGAGCCATTCGGGTGACAGTTCTGTGGCGCGTAAAATAGCGTTCTTTAAAAACGGACAATGCCTTTTCTCCGTCGGAGCGATACCGGAAACGATAGATTTACGCGATATGTCCGACGATTTCGGCATTATACCGTTCCCGAAATTCACAGCCGATCAAGAGAGTTATTATTCCAGCGTCTGCGGAGGCTTTCCGTTCATAATCCCGAACCTCAACTCTAATATTGAGGTCGCCGGCGCGGTCATGGAAGCGATGGCGTGTTCGGCGCGCAATAAAATCATTCCGGCATATTATGAAATGGCTTTGAAAAACAAATATTCGCGCGACGGCGACACGGCAGAAATGCTTGACCTTATATATAACTCAAGAGTATATGACTTGGGCGCTACGATATGGCCCGAATCCGGGACGGATTATACTTACGCGTTTGTGAAGAGCAGTAATACTTTCGCTTCGCTTACGGAAAAAAATGCGGACAAATACAACCGTACCATACAAAAAGCGGTAGAAAACATTTTAAGCGAATAAAATAAAAAATTATACGAGGAACCAAAAATATGAAACAGGAAATTTTAAACAATGAAGAGTTGATTATTGACAACGGGAGAATTCGAATTAAATGCAAATATACAGACGGTATGCTGAGTCAAAACGAGCTTATAATTCCCGGATATGATTATAACTGGGCATGCGGGACGCCGTTCGGCGCATGTATTATACCCGGCGACAGAGAAAATCCGGTACTTTTTTCATACAGCCGCTGCGAAAAAGAAACAAGCGGCGACGGAACGGTCAAAATTAATCTTTCCGGTATCCTCGGCGACGGGTCTGAAGTTACATGGACACTTTCGCTGTATCCCGGATTTTCGGGCTTCGGCATGTCCGCTTCTCTTTATAATCCCACCGATAAAATTCTTAACAATATACAATGCCTCCAGCCGGCGTTATTTGAAATAAAAACGGACAAATATGACGTTTACACATACGGTATCCGCAAAAACGCTTCTTCAACGGGTGACATAATTGATTCAAGCGAGCGTTTCGGTGAATTCTGCCAATGGAACGGCTGGACGGTAATAAACGCGCGAAATAGAAATCAGTCGTTGATGCTGGCGGGCGATCTGGCGGGATATAACGTCACAAATCCGGGCAGCGATACTTATTATACAGTTCAAGCAAGACCGCATAAAAATTCAAATTCAATCAGCATAAACGCGGGCATAATCAATGCGCCGGGCGCGCGCATAAAACAATCGGTCAATCTGGAACCGGCCGAACGTTTTACAACGCCGCGTGTTTTTGTGGCGTTGGCAGGCGGTGGGCGCGACCACGCGGTCAACGCAATGCGCGCAATGCTCCGTTCTGTCGCGCTGTTGCCAATCGGCGAATCTTCGCCGGAATCTTCGTTTAACGTTTGGTACACCGACGATCAGGCTGAAAAGATGTATCTTGAAGATCTGGAACTTGCGTCGTCTATGGGTTTTGACGCGTTTACGCTTGATGCGTCGTGGAACGAGGAAGGGAGTATTATGCCCGGCTCGAACGACTGGTCCGCAGGTCTCGGAAGTTATAAAGAGAGCGCGGTAAAATTTCCGCATGGCATGAAATATCTGTCCGATAAAATCCATGAGAAAGGCATGATATTCGGTTTGTGGATGTGTCCTCATAGCGTCGATGCGCTGCGTGAAAAACGCGGCGACTTTCCGGAATCTTTTTATGCCGAGATAAACGGCGAACGCCTGCATTGCGACGTCCAGCCGCTCTCCCTGACTACGCAGTTGTGTCTCGGGAACCCCGAAGTGGTGCAGCGGCTGAAAAAAGAGATAGCCGATATTGTGGAAAAATGGCATATAGACTGGATAAAATGGGATCCGTCGGCAACAGTTTCATTTTGCTGCAACAGGAGCGACCACGGACACGCGCCGGACGGCGGCGTAGCTGCCAACGTTGCGGGGCGCCGCGAAATTATGGCTTATTTGATGGAACGCTTCCCCCGTCTGCGCGGTTGGGAATGTATACACGACATGAGCCTTTCCAGAACAAACCCGACAGATTGCTGCCATATGCTTTTCCCGGAATATACAAACCAGTTTGTCACGGGACCGATGACCGGCCCGAATGTGTGGGGCAGCTGCTCTTACGCGTTCGGCTCGCAAGAAGCGCTGTTATCGTTGCACGCTATGCCGTATGTCGAGGTTTCGTATTTGGATTATTTCTTCCGGAACATCATGTCGCAGGGCGGTTTCAGCATGGGAAATATCACAGGCATGGCGGGACAGCGGCTCGCGAACGCCCCTCTCGGGTTCAACGACCATTTCAAGCGCCATATTATCATGTATAAAGCTCACCGGCATATGTTCAAAGAAGATATTTATATACTTAATATCCTTGAAAATACTGATCATTGGCGCGCTTTCGAATATGTAAAACCGGACGCGTCCGAAGCTATGGTGTTTATTTTCCGGGACGGCGGCGAGGTTGAAAACAATTCCATAAGTCTGAAAGCGCTTGACGGCAGCGCCAAGTATGAAGTATACAGTCAAAACGAGCGCAACGGTAAAGAAAAAATATTTACGGGGGCGCAGTTGATGGACGGGTCGTATAAAATTACTTTGCCGCATCCTTATTTATCAGGGAAAAACTGGCTGCCGGTTATGACGGACGATGTGAAAAAACAATTTGAAAAGCAGCTGGGTTACGGTTCGGACGCCCTTGTTATCAGGAGAATATAATCGTGATACAGTGGTTCGTATTTGGTTCGTTATAAAAACATAGCCATGTAGAGCGGAAAACTGTCGAAATTCTCCGTGCCGCCCATGTTCTTTGTTGACAGCCTGATTCCATGTTTGACGCCATATTTGGCGATAACTGCCTCCATAGATTTTGATTTTGTATTGTCTGCGGACTTAACTTCCACGGCGGTCGCCGTTTTGTTTTTACGGATAAAAAAGTCTATTTCCAATTTGCCGTTCTGTTCGAAATAATATAGCTTCTTGCCTGACTTGCTGAAAATATCCGCGATGATGTTTTCATAAATCGCTCCTTTATATATACCGAGATTACCATCAATAATATCCTCTTGTGAACCATCTTCGAGCATAGCCATCAAAAGTCCCGTATCACGCATATATACTTTGAAAACATCGCTTTTGGCGTTGCCCTCCAATGGCAGTTCGGGTATGGATAGATTATGGCAGAAATTTATTATATCCGCGTCAAAGAGCCACATCAGACTGCCGCCGAACTTACGGGCCGTCCCGCTGCGTTCTACGATGCTGTACTGAAACTTTTTATAATCCTTTGCTAAATGTTTGGGGATAGACAAGAAGCAAGCTCTCGCTTTCGTTTTTTCCGCTCCTTCGGCATATTTGGCTATGTCATCCGTATAATCATCAATGATTCCTTTTTGTATTTTCAATACGTTGGCAAAATTATGTGTCGTTACAAATTCATCCACCGCGCGAGGCATACCGCCGACAACGATATATTCCTTGAAAAGTTCCATCATGCGTTCGTGCATAGCTGCCGGAACGGGTTTCTTTTTGTCGTAATATTCTTTAATGTCGGCAACCGAAGCGGGCGATATGCCATTGGCCCACAAAAATTCCTCAAAATCAAGCGAATACATTTCAAGGTGATCCACATAGCCTACGGGATATGACGGAACATCTTTATAATTTATTCCAAGCATAGAGCCTGATGCGATAACATCAAACTGTCCGTCCTGCGTCAAAAATTTTAAGGCGGCTCGTGCGCGCGGGCAGTCTTGGATTTCATCAAGAAAAATAATTGTTTCTCCGGGGATTAACTCCGTATCGGGAACGCGCAATGAAATCTGTTTGATAAGGGTTTCCGCATCCAAGTCCCCGTCAAAAATTGTTTTATAGGCGGGATTTTTTACAAAGTTTATAATCGTTTGATGTTTATAGTTTTCGCGGGCGAACAATTCGATGATAAAAGTTTTACCGACTTGCCTCGCGCCTTTGATTAATAAACACAATTTATCATCGCGGGATTTCCACTGCATCAGATCGTCATATATTTTTCGTTTGAGCATATTAATGCCTCTTTGAGTATTTTGTATATACCCATTATATAACAAAATTTTGGTATTGTCAAGTTAAATACATATTTTCCCCGCGAATAACACGTCAACATTGCATATTTTCCCCGCGAATAACACAAACCTGTGCTAAAAACGTTTATATATTCCGAAAGATTCTTTCGTGATTTTATAAAAAATTATTGCATAAAATAATAATCCGTGCTATAATATCAATAACACGAAAGAAAATAAAGTCAGGTGAAATGGCAAGATTGAAACCGTGTCAACGAATCTTTCGGGTCAAAAAGGAGAGAAATTTATGGTTAATTATAAAGAGCGTGGCATTTTGCGTGAATTGGCGAAACGGCAGGCCGAAATTGCTTCGCTGCCGCTCATGGCCAAACGCAAACGGATGTGGTATGATTTAAACGATGGAAAACCGGGGCATCCGCTTGTCACGATGGAATTCCACGGTTTGGAACACGAAGTATACAAACCCTTGCAATGTGAGGACGGATTCGCGCGCGCACTCGAAGCGCAAATGGAACGGCAGCTCTTTAAATACGAAACATTCAAGGACGACCGGGTCATACCTGCTTATGTAATGGTAGGTATTCCCAACTGGATACAGCCTTTTGAATACAGGGCCAACGCCTACAAACCCAAAGAAACTTTCGGAATGGGCTATATGTTCACACACGCGGTCCATGACCTCGAAGCGGATATTGGTTTATTCAAACCTTCTCCTTTCGGAGTCGATACCGGATTGGAGGGAGCGAAAAAACAAAAAGAAGCGGCGGAGGAAATCCTCGGAGATATATTGCCGGTGGAAATAGAAGGCAGAACGGTAGGTTTTTCACCTGCTCATGTTTTTATACAAATGATGGGCATGGAGACTATGTTCATTTCCATGATGGATTACCCGGAGCTTTTCCATAAAATAATGCGAAGGCTGACCGACGACCACATTGCTTTTATGGACGCTATGGAAACCGGCGGCGCCCTTATGCCAAACAATGATTCCAACCGTATAGCGATGGACACATACTGCTTCACTAACGATTTGCCGAATATCGGCGATACAAGCCGTCCGATAAAAATATCCGACCTTTGGGGATATACGAATTTTCAGGAAACCGTCGGTATGTCGGTCGATATGTTCGATGAATTTTTCTTTTCCTACACCAAAGAAGTCTTCTCCCGCTGCGGGCTGTTTTCCTACGGATGCTGCGAACCTGTGCATAATTTATGGGGAACTTGCCTTTCAAAAATGAAAAACCTCCGCAAAGTGTCGATTTCGCCTTGGTGCGACGAAAGATACATGGGTGAAGCGATACGGGGTAAAAAAATCGTATATCATCGCAAACCGTTCCCCAATTTTATCGCAGTCGATGAAATATTCGATGAAGCGGCGTTCCTTGAGCATTTGAAAAAAACCGTTATGGCAGCGCGCGGATGTCCTTTGGAAGTCACCTTCCGTGATATTTGTTCAGTGCGCGGCGAACCGGAGCGTCTGATTCGCGCAGTTGAGCTCACGAGAGAGGCTTTCGCGCGTTGGTATCGGTAACAATACCGCTATCATTCTTAAAATATTTTAGGAGGGTATGTCAAAGAAAAACCGTATCCGCTCGTATTTTAAAAACTGAGCTTGACTTTTCAATCAGTTTATGGTATCATAATACCAAAATGTAGTATACATATCGGTATTATGATATGAATATGTCGGATAGGAAGTGGGATTATGGCTATAGTCAGCGAAGCACAGGTAATCAAAGTATTGCAAAAATATGGTGGAAACCGCAGTATATAAGCACATCGTCACTTTTTTCCAGACAGCCTCTACTGTTCACGTCGGATACTACCGCAAAGCACGCGAAAATCAAAAAGAAGTCGATGTAGTAATCAATTTTCCGAAAGAGAAGATATTATGCGAAGTGAAATATCGAAACGACGCCTCCATTGCTGCCACTGATGCGATTGTGTCGCTGACAAAGGAAGATGGATCAAAGAAAGGTAACATCGGCATTTGTGGTCACGAAGAATATTACCGATTACGGTATCAGCCGACACGATACTCCTGTGCCGATTCTCCGCATCCCCGCTCCGGTATTCACATATCTGATCGGGATGGCGGAAGCAAACGGACAAATGGGAAAATTTTGAACACGAAGGGACAACCATTATGTCGAGTAAATATACCCATGTAATATGGGACTGGAACGGCACTCTCCTTGACGATGCGGACTTGTGCCTGACTGTTGTCAATACATTATTGGCGAACAGAAAACTTTCGCCGATTAAAGATATATATGCCTACCGTGATATATTTGGCTTTCCCGTGATAAATTACTACCGCCGCGCGGGGTTTGATTTTGACAAAGAACCCTTTGATATACCTGCTAATGAGTTCATACAACTATACAACAGCGATGACAGCCGTTTCCGTTTGTTCGACGGCGCGGCTGAAGTTCTCGCGGCTTTTAATAAAATGGGATTGAAGCAGATTATATTGTCCGCGTCTGAACTCAATAATCTGCGCTCTCAGACAGGTTTGTTTGATATTGAGCGTTATTTTGACGATATACTTGGTATATCCAATATATATGCTGAAAGCAAGGTAAATATCGGGAAGTCTTACATCGCCGACAACAATATATGCGGCGCTGAAACCGTTCTAATCGGCGATACCGTGCATGACTATGAAGTAGCGATAAACCTTGGCGTCGATTGTATTCTGATTTCGAATGGGCATCAGCATAAACATACGCTTCTTGAATGCGGAGTTTCCGTGCTTAGCGATATAAGGGAAGTTATAGATGCGATAAAAAAATAAAGCTTGCAAAAATCAACTAAACGTAATATAATATTATTTAATAAAATCTATTTTTCGCGAACTTGGAGGATTTTTATATGTACTATATAGCCGAAGAAAAAGACGTTAAAGACACTGTAGTCGATTTCATGAGATTCTGTGATTTTATTGAAACGGCAAAACCGTTTGCGACTCAAAAGGGCGATTTAAGCGTGAAAGCATGTTATGAAGTCAATAAATTACTGCGTTATCCGGAGCAAAACGCTAAAGACACGGCCAGAATGCATCAGTATGCAACCGTGGCGCTGTGGTTTATTATCGCCAAACAAGCCGGTTTTATCGCTTGTTTTGATGCTAAAGGAGGAAAAAGCATTTGCGGTACGACGGATAAATACGCTGATTTTAAAACTATGAATATTTTTTCCCAATATTTATTGATTTTCCATATATGGTTTTGTTTTGTCGATCCGGAGGCACAATACGGCGAAAGGGGTTTCACTTCTGTATTAAGCGACCTGATGGATGGGATTTTTTCACAGTTAGCCGAAAACGGCAGTAATCAATGGATAAAATATGAAGAAAATAAATCCGGCATCTACGGCAGAAATATGAACCCGGTCCAGTTTATGATGGGAATGTACTATAAAACGGCGTGTACTTTGAGGGATTTGAATTTGATTGATTTTGTTGAAAGCAATAAATCAATACAATATTTCAATTTGCCGCTCATAGAACAATTAAAGCCGAAAAACTTTGGGGTTGCCTTATCAAAAGCTTGCGAACAGAGAAAATATGTATGGTTCAACGCTTACGCCGAAAAGGCATATATCGGTTTAAATTGGTTCGCTGATAAAAAAGACTTCGAAGATGAGGAGGAACTGTATGAAAAAACAATGGAAGCTCTCAAAAACGGAACAACCACTTTTATTTCTCCGTTTTTAAGTTGCTTCCCTGAAAAATCCGTTGATATGCCCGCTATATATGCGAGTATTTTTGAACATGAAAATCTAAATAACGACACGCGGGTATTTGAATTCAAAGTGTCATTGAGCAAAAGGTGTTACCGTACAATACGCTGCCTGCCGGAACACACGTTTGAAGACTTGCATCTTGCGATACAGAAAGCGTTTGAATTTGACAACGATCATCTTTATTCGTTTTATTTAGACGGAAAACGTCATTCCAGTTATGAGATAAGCGCGCCGTATTCCGAAAGACCTCCGTTTACGGACGAAGTCCGTTTGGGGGACGAACGACTGACAAACAGGCAGCGCATATTATATTTATTTGACTACGGTGACTGCTGGGAATTTGATATTGTTTTGGATGTGAAAAATGAAACGGATCTAAAGCTTAAAAATCCTGAAATAATCAAATCTGTCGGGGAATCCCCCGAACAATATCCCGATCTCGATTATGAGGATGACGACGATATTGTATCATCTTTAGACGAATAAATTATACTTTTTCAGCGGTTTCGCAAGCATTTTTGCCATTATATCATAATTATGAAGCCATTCTTTTACGTTGATACATTCGTCCGGCGAATGTTCGTCATAATAACAAACGCTGACATTGGCGCCGCAGCATCCTTCGGTACACAAAACGCAAATATCTGTTACAGCGCTTTTATCACTCTCGGAATAGCCTGTTTCTCTTTCAAGATAATCTTGAAATTCCGCCGTAACCGGAATATAATAGACTTTGTAATCTTTTGCGTTACGCCTGTCAAATTCTATCATAAAAGATGAATTTTGTATTTCTCTTAAAATATCCGAATGTTCGCTCACCAAATAATGCGCTGTCGGTTGTCCGCGTTCTTCTCCGTTGATTACAAGAATATTATGCCCGCTGTCTTTAAAAAGCCATAATAACGCGCAGCCTGCCCTATCATCTGCGCCTATTCCGGCATCTTCCTGCCCAGAACGTATGATACCGTTT
>Ga0123356_10007391_pt1 | contig 10959 bp, 11 predicted proteins | sample TergutEmb28metaG_2_FD_92546 | JGI IMG/M metagenome (GOLD analysis project Ga0123356, IMG submission 92546) | Embiratermes neotenicus P3 segment gut microbial communities from Petit-Saut dam, French Guiana - Emb289 P3 | ecosystem: Host-associated > Arthropoda: Insects > Digestive system > Gut ... | reverse complement strand
TCATGTATGCCGGAGGATGATGATACGAATTATACGCTTTTCAGTTTGCTGATGCTGGAGCGGTACGGGCGGGATTTTACCGCACAAAATATTGCTCACGGCTGGATGAATATGTTCCCTATACTTCGGACTTGTACAGCCGAGCGGGTTGCATATAAAAATTTTACAGCGGGAATAATGCCGCCGAGGAGCGCAGAATACCGAAATCCCTACCGTGAATGGATTGGCGCTCAGATACGTACTGACTTTTATGGTTACATCAACCCCGGGAATCCGGCTCTTGCAGCAGAATATGCATTTCGTGACGCTTCGGTTTCTCATGTAAAAAACGGTATTTACGGAGCAATGTTTGTTGCAGCTATGATTGCGGCAGCGGGAGTTCTTGATAAAAGCGGTTTTGACGCTGCGGATTTAATAAAAACAGGTATGAGTTATATACCTGCAAAATCACGCCTTTATGAAGCTTTGGAGTTATTTTTGGAGTTTTACGCAAAGCACCCGAGCTGGGAGGATGCACAGGATTATATCCATCAAAACTATAACGAATATGACCCGCATGACTGGTGTCATACAATTCCGAACGCACTTGTTGTCTGCCTCGGGCTTTTGTATGGCGATGGGGATTTTTCCAAATCAATCAGCCTTGCCGTGACCCCGATGTTTGATACGGACTGCAACGGTGCCACTGTAGGATCAATTTTAGGAATAATCTGCGGAGCATCAGCAATTCCGGATTATTGGAAAAACCCAATAAACGATTCCTTTGAAACAGGACTTGCAGGTTTAGGCAAACAATCAATAACCGACCTCGCAAAAAGAACATGCCTGCTTTAAAATACAGATCATGGTGGCTGCGACAAGGGGGCGATACCTCTGTCTTACAAAACTTCCCGCCCTCAAAGTGAGGGTGGGAAGTTTTGCTGTCATTTATTGTATTTATACCGGGTTATTTCTTTTTTCCAGGATTGCTTTTTTTGCGATTTCGGCGCCGGTTGCGGCGTCGGCGGCGTAGAAGTCAGCACCTGCTTCTTTGCAGTGTTCGTCTGTTACGGGTGCTCCGCCGACCATGATGATGATTTCGTCGCGGATTCCGGCCTCTTTGAATATTTCAACGGTGTTTTTCATTTCATCCATTGTTGTTGTCAGAAGTGCCGAAAGTGCTATTACATCGGATTTTTGCTTTTTATATTCCTCGAGAAACTGCTCTGCGGAAACGTCAACACCGAGGTCGATAACCTCAATGCCTTTGCCTTCAAACATCATGCGGACGAGATTTTTGCCTATATCATGCAGGTCGCCCTTTACGGTTCCGATTAAAGCTCTGCCAATAGGTTTTGCACCGCTTTCCGCAAGATGGGGTTTTAACACCTCAACACCTGCATTCATAGCACGGGCGGAGATAATAACCTCGGGGACATATACTTCGTTTCGCTTAAACTTGACGGCAATAACATCGATTCCCGCAAGCAGCCCCTGCTCAAGTATATCCTTTGCGGAGATGCCTTTTTCAATTGCTTCTTCAACAAGCTGTTTAACAATTTTCGCTTTACCGTTTTGAAGCTCCTCGGATATTTGATTTAATAACTCAACCATTAAATACTCCCTCCATACTGTTATTGAATATATAATATCAAATAAACTCCAACATGCCAAGAAGATTTGTTTAACAGAAATTGCTTTATTTATTTTGCCATCACATCTTAATTGCCAATTATTCACTTTTATATTATACTTTATCCTGTAATGACAAACTGTCGGAGGTGCTTCGGGATGGATATGTCTAAAATGAGCGGCAAGCCGCATCTTGCTATTGATATCGGGGCTTCAAGCGGGCGGCATATTTTGGGTATGCTTGATAACGGAAGGCTTGTCACCGAGGAAATCCATCGCTTCCCGAACAGCATGAAGCAGATAAACGGGCAGTACTCTTGGGATGTTGATGCATTATTTTCCGAAATTTTAACAGGGATTAAAAAGTGTGCGGATATCGGAAAAATTCCCGTCAGTGTCGGTATTGATACTTGGGGTGTTGATTTTGTTCTGCTCGATGAAAATGATACTCTTATCGGACCTGCCGTTGCTTACAGAGACAGCCGTACAGACGGGATGATTTCAAAGGTCGGGAATCTTATATCTGACTCGGATTTATACGCAAAAAACGGTATACAAAAGATTTTTTTCAATACAATCTATCAGCTGATGGGTATCAAAACCCACACACCGCAATATTTTGATGATGCCGCTTTGTTATTGTTCATGCCTGACTACCTGCATTATAAACTATGCGGAGTAAAGAAAAGCGAATATACGATTGCCTCGACCAGCGGACTCTTGAATGCAAGAAGTAAGAACTGGGATGACGATATTATAAAGCGGTGCGGGTTTCCGCGTAAGATATTCGGTGATATTATACCCGGAGGTACAGTACTCGGCGGGTTCACCGATGAAGTTAAAGACGCAGCCGGTTTTGACTGTAAGGTCGTTTTACCGCCGTCTCATGACACGGCATGTGCTTTCCTTGCTGTTCCTGCAAAATCGGATAAAAGCGTATATATATCAAGCGGTACATGGAGTATTCTCGGTGTTGAAATTTCCGAGCCGGTTACTTCGGATGAATCACGGAGTGCCAACTTTACAAATGAAGGCGGGTTTAACTACCGTTACCGTTTCCTTAAAAATATTGCAGGTTTATGGCTTATTCAATCCGTTCAAAGTGAAATCGGAAAGGATATCGGCTACACGGAGCTGATAGAGCTTGCACGTGCTTCTTCCTGCGATTGCATTTTTGACGTTAATGACGAGCGTTTCTCCGCTCCTGAGAGTATGGTCGATGCTATAAGGGATGCCTGCCGTGAGGTGGTTAACGGTGAGATGAGCAGCTGCGGAGCAAATAATGCTGACGCTGGCAACGGCGGAGCAAACAGCACTGCTGTGCCGCAGACCTTGGGCGACTTTGCCCGGTGCATTTTCCGAAGTCTTGCAAATTCATATGCTTTGACAATGAAAAATCTGCAGGATTTGACAGGGACAGATTATGACAGTGTAAACATAATCGGCGGAGGCAGTCAGAACGATTATCTGAACGAGCTTACAGCAGAGGCATGCGGTCTTCCTGTTTTTGCAGGCCCCACCGAAGGTACGGCTCTCGGAAACATTGCGGCGCAGATGATAGCAACAGGAGTGCTGCCTGACTATAAAGCGGCACGTGAGCTGATCCGTAACAGCTTTGACATTAAGGAGGTTAAGCCGAAATGAATGAAAAGCATATTCTTGCATGCAAAATTTCTCCGGTTCTGAGAATGCTATATAACGATGAAGGTCTTTCAACCGTTTCATTTTACCCCGGAGCAGATTTATCCGAAACGGGATCATTCAGAAACAGCAACGATATACCTCTTATCGTCGAAAAAGATGCCGATTTATACTCCGAGTTTGCAGCGTTTATAGTGTCAAACGGGTTTGCTCCAAAGATTGTATCCGTAATGGATTTAGGAGTATTCAAAATTGCAGATACTTCAAAAAAAGGCAGGCTTGCAGGTAAAATAACGATTGTAACGGGCGGGGCCCAAGGCTTCGGAAAAGGAATAGCAGAGTCCATGGCAGCCGAAGGTGCGTATATCGTTGTTGCCGACCTTAATCTCGAGGGTGCGCTCGCTTGTGCCGGTGAGCTTAACAGAGTTTATGGAGAGGATACCGCTGTTGCCGTTCAGGCTGATGTTTCCGATGAAGCTTCGGCTCTGCAGATGGTTCAGGAAACTGTTCTTGCTTTTGGGGGTCTCGATGTTCTTGTTTCAAATGCGGGTATTTTAATTGCAGGAAGCCTCAGCGACCTCAGCAAAGAAAACTTTGAGCTTGTCACAAAAGTAAACTATACGGGCTATTTCCTTTGTGCCAAATATGCCTCTGAGATAATGAAGCTTCAAAGAAAATATGCTCCTTCTTATCTCATGGATATTATCGAAATAAATTCAAAATCCGGTCTTGAGGGAAGTAATAAAAATTTTGCATACTCGGGCAGTAAGTTCGGAGGTATCGGTTTAACGCAAAGCTTTGCAATGGAGCTTATCGAGTACGGTATCAAAGTCAATGCGATTTGCCCCGGCAATCTTTTGGACGGCCCATTATGGTCTGACCCGGAGCGCGGTCTTTTCCGTCAGTATCTGGATTCGGGAAAGGTCGAAGGTGCAAAAACAATTGAGGATGTAAGAAAATTCTACGAGGCAAAGGTTCCTATGGGCAGAGGCTGCGAGGTTGCAGATGTTACCCGTGCCATTTATTATGTGATAGAGCAGAAGTATGAAACAGGTCAGGCTATACCCGTTACGGGCGGTCAGGTAATGCTAAAGTAGATATTACTTCGGGTTAGTTTGAAATGACGGAAAATAAGGGGGAAATACAATGATAAGTAAAAAAGAGCAGTATTTTAATAATCTCAATGCGTATGACAAAAAAATACGCCTCGAGGCACTTAGGGAGCTGAAGCTTCTTTGTGATACAAGGGCGCTTGATATTCCCATCACGGGGAAAAACGTTAACAACCACATCCATACGACATTTTCATTTTCGCCATACTCCCCTTCTATGGCAGTTTTTAAGTCATGGGTCAGCGGGCTTGCAACTACGGGCATAATGGACCACGACAGCGTCGGCGGTGCCGAGGAGTTTTTGGATGCCGGTGAAATAATCGGAATACCGGTTACAGTCGGTTTTGAAATCAGATGCAAAATGAATGATACCCCGTTTGAAGGCAAGCGAATCAATAACCCCGATCAGAACTCGGTAGCTTATCTTGCAATGCATGGTATCCCCCGTCAAAGCCTTGTTGAAGCAGAGCGTTTTCTTGCTCCATACCGTGAAAAGCGAAATATCCGAAACTGGAAAATGGTCGACAAGCTTAACGCACAGTTAAAACCAAATGAGCTTGGGTTGGACTTTAATACCGATGTACTGCCGTTATCACAATATTCCTTCGGCGGTTCGGTTACGGAAAGGCATATTCTGTACGGGCTTGCGGCAAAGCTTACAGACAGAGAGATGCCGAGGCATTTCCTGCTTGGGATGTTCAAAAGCCAGCTTGTTGAAAAATTCTATGTTGATGCAGATGAAGAGCTTCCGCACATCACGGACTTTATCGCTCTTGCAGAAAAGCTCGGAGCAATTCCGGCTTATGCATATCTTGGGGATGTCAGCGTTTCTGTCACGGGCGATAAAAAATCACAAAAGTTCGAGGATGCTTACCTCGATGAGTTAATTGAATATTTGGCGAAAACAGGAATACGTGCTGTTACATACATGCCTGCACGCAATACGGATAAGCAGCTTTCACGTATTAAAGATTTGTGTGAGAAGCATGAGCTTTTCCAGATTTCAGGTGAAGATATAAACTCCCCGCTTCAAAAGTTTATATGCGACAAAATCGAAACACCGGAGTTTAAGCACCTTATCGACTCTGCATGGGCACTTATCGGGCATGAGATTGCTTCAAAAGACGGGCTTGAAAACGGCATGTTTTCGGCTGAAACGATAAAGAAAATGCCAAAGCTTGATGAACGTATTGCTCATTTTGCAACGTTAGCCAAGGAAAAGCACAGCAAAAAGAGAAAAGTGTAACGTTTGCTATACTTTTCCCCGGATAAGCACAGCAAAAAGAGAAAGGTCTAACGTTTGCTATACTTTTCCCCGGATAAGCACAGCAAAAAGAGAAAAGTGTAACGACTGAAGAATCTGTACTTAGTTATTTTGAAGGGAATGAATATTTTTGAAAACCAAGGCTGTCAGAATATACGGTAAGAGCGATTTGCGTCTTGAGGAGTTTCCGCTTCCTGCCCTGCGGGACGATGAAATACTTGCATCGGTTGTTTCCGATTGTATTTGTATGTCAAGTTATAAAGCGGCAATTCAAGGTGCCGAGCATAAAAGGGTACCCGACGATGTGGCGGATAATCCCACAATTTTGGGGCATGAATTCAGCGGTGAGATTATTGAAGTCGGCAAAAAATGGCAAAAAGACTTTAAGGTGGGGCAAAAGTACTCCATTCAGCCTGCGTTAAATTATAAAGGCTCGCTTGATGCTCCCGGATATTCCTTCCGTTATCTCGGCGGTAATGCAACATATGTAATCATTCCTAATGAGGTTATGGAAATGGGATGCCTGCTTCCATACGAGGGTGATGCATACTTCTACGCATCACTTGCCGAGCCGATGAGCTGTGTTATCGGTGCATTTCACGCAAACTATCATACCACCTCGGGCAGTTATGAACATGATATGGGTATTACCCGCGGCGGTAATATGGCGATTTTAGCAGGTGCAGGGCCAATGGGTCTCGGTGCAATCGACTATATAATTCACTGTGACAGAAAACCGGAATTACTGGTTGTCACCGATATTGATGATGCTAAATTAAACCGTGCTGCAGAGGTTCTGACTGTAGAGGAAGCCGAAATAAACGGTGTGAAGCTTATATACAAAAATACAAGCAACCCGTATGAGCTGCTTGAAATTACAGACGGCAAAGGCTATGACGATGTTTTTGTGTATGCTCCGGTTGCTCCGCTTATTGAGCTTGCTGATAATATCCTCGGCAGAGACGGTTGTCTTAACTTTTTTGCAGGCCCGACAGACCCGTCATTTACAGCTGCGTTTAATTTCTACAATGTACACTATGCTTCGACACATATTGTCGGCACTAGCGGCGGCAATACAAGTGACATGCTCGAATCCCTTTCCATGATGGGAAGCGGCCTTATTAACCCCGCAGCAATGATAACCCATGTCGGCGGCCTCGACAGCGTTATCGACACAACCCTGAACCTCCCGAAAATCCCCGGCGGTAAAAAACTCATCTACACCGGCATCTCCATGCCGCTCACCGCCATCGACGACTTCGCCACCTCAAAAAATCCCGTTCTATTAGAAATCGCATCTATTATCAATAAAAACAACGGCTTATGGTGCGCAGAAGCTGAAAAATATTTACTTGAGAATATGTGAGCCAAGAAGCAGGGCAGTGTTTCATCGTTTGTGATGAAATACTGCCCACTGCTTAAATAAACTGATATAATCCTAGGTGTTATGGATGCACTGTTTGAGTGTTGTTTGTGAGTTTCAATCCGTTTGGTTTTTGAAGCTTTACTTTTTTTGTGCCACCCATTGCTAAAACCATAGTCTCCATAGATTTTTGAGCTTGCTTGTGTTTACGTGTCTGTTTGATATCTTTTTTTGTATTTTTTGACATTATGCCCACCTCCTAAAATCGATGTGAAACTCTTTTAAAACAATTTTCCAAAAGTCTGCTAATTTATTAATATCCCATTCATCATCAGTCTTAAAATGGTTTTCTCCGGGAAATTGATTAATGAATTCTTGTTCGATTAATTCCCAATTAAGCTCGGACATTTCTGATTTTTCTATTATATAAGCAAATTCCCCTGCGGTGACAATGGACGCTCTTAAGGATATATGAGATATGAACGTATATAAATCATCAAACGAAAAAAGTGTTTCGATTGTATGATTGTGTATAATAATCAAACTAAATGGTTGATTATTCTTAAGTAACATCTCCCATTTGCTAATGTCTACTTCGTCTTTTTTACCTTCTAATAAATGGCATTTCTCGAGTGGTTCACCTGTTTTTGCATTTAATAACGACGCAAACTCTTTATTTTTTATAAATCCGTTATATGAGCACTCGTTACAGACCTTTAATATATTATGCTTTACTTTATCAGATGTGTCAAATATTATATCATTGATTGTAATATTAAGTAACCCGGACGGTTTGTTATGTTCATCCCAACGCTGTTTCATCAGGTCAAGTTATCTCCTAATTTATTGCATCTATTTATGTTTATAATATTTATAGCAATAATGTCATGCTGCAGTAGACAATTTCAATTATTTTCATTAATTGCTTTTAGTTGGCTTTAGTTGGTTTCAGTTGGTTTCAGTTATTTATTGGAACTCATGTTCTAATGCCTCGCTTGCGAGGCTATGGACACAAGAACCGTCCCCCTGTCTTGCTTGAAAGGATTTTGAATGATGAATAGAAGGTTTATGATTCCCCTGTTGATGTTAATTTCGGTGGTTGCGGTTTTTGGGATGGCGTCGCAGTGTGAGGGTGTGGTGGAGGATGTTGTTACGGTGTATCCGTTTGCTGAGGCTTTTGACAGCTTTGATGATATGAGTGTGAGGGTGCATGATAAAGACGGTGTTCATGATATAAAGCTTTATGCTGTAGATACGAACCCGAAACGGCAGTATCCGGCGTATGCGCCTTATTTTAAGATGGCGGCTGTTGCAATGTTTGATATGACAGGTACGGTAACTCTTGAAGTTACATATCCCGCAGGTATTGAAAGTGTTGCCGTGCGGCCTGCAAGAGCCGAAATCGACTATACAGTAAACGGCGATACCGTTACTTTTCAAATAAAAGAATGGGGTCAGTATACGGTCGAATTTAACGATGACCCTGAAACGGATGCACTTATGATTTTTGCAAACCCGCCTTCTGTTATTCCAAAGGATGCAAGAGTTATTGAAGGACGGCACCTTGGTAATCTTATCATTGAGGAAGGCGAAACCGTTTACCTCGCACCCGGTTCAATCGTAATCGGGAAGGTTATAATGAATAACAACAGTTCGCTCCTTGGACGCGGTATAGTTGCTCGCTCAGGTCCTCCGACGATTCAGGTATGGAACTGCGACAATATCACAATTGAAGGAATATCGATATTTAACCCGAGCAGATGGGTCGTTGAGTTTCAAAACAGTACAAACATTACGGTTGAGAACATTAAAGTCATCAGTGCACGCAATAACGGTGACGGGATTACAATCCAAAGCTCAAGCGGTATAACTGTCAACAAGTCTTTCATACGTTCCTGGGATGACAATGTTGTGCTTAAAAATTATACGAAAAACAATACATTCGATATTAAAGTCACAAACTGTGTTATGTGGACTGACCTTGCTCAGACTCTGGAAATCGGGTTTGAAACAAACAAAGGCGCACCCGGCGGCAGACGCCCTTCACCGAATGAAGACCCCCGGATTTACAATGTGCTGTTTGAAAACATAGACATTCTGCATAACTTCCATAAAGCACCGATTTCCATTCATAATGCCGATGGCTGCCTTATTTATGACGTCACCTTTAGAAACATCATTGTCGAAAATGCTCAGATGGGTGTCCCCGGCAACTTCGGCGAAGGCGGGGGCTGGCAGTATCTTATAGATTTCGGTAACGGAATAAGCTCTTCAATCGGCGGTGCTGCGGAATGGACATGGAATGACGGGTATCGTGAGATAAAAGATATTCTCGTTGAAAACGTATGGGTTCTCGGCGGTGAAAAAAGCTCCTGCGGCGCCCGCTTCATAAACAGAGACAGCGGCGATTACACCTCCGTCATGGAAAACATCATTCTTCGCAACATCTATTTTGGACAGGAGTCGCTCGACTACACATCCCAAATCGACTCCTCCGGACTGCCACCCGGCAATATCATTCAAGAAAACGCCCCATACTTCCACTGGGACGATTAAAAAGTGTATGTCTGAAGAACCGTCCCCCTGACACATATACCATATCTGAGGCAACAGAGGAATCGTCGAAATACGTGTATGAATACGTAAATAAATATGGGAGTAAGCATATAATTCTTTTCCTCCAACTAAACTTTTACATAAATTAAACGAAAAATAAGTTTAGTTAGTAAAATAAAACTAGTTTTTTATTGATTCTACTGTTAGAATATAGTTATTACACTTAAGCTATCGCAACATTAGGAGAACAAATGCCTAACGACAGTAGATATAAGAGCTTACTTGAACGCAAATTGAGGGAATGCGAAGACACAATATCAAAGAACAGTATTGAAACAGCGTTTCTATTTGACCAGCATGGCGAATTAATTTTTGAGAAAAAAGGAAATAGCGGGACCGTAAGATTTTCTAAGAAAGAATTAAGCCAAATGCATGGGAATATTCTAACACATAATCATTCATACAATATACTACTTGCAACATATGGTATTCACTCTGTATTTTCAGAGTCAGACTTACACTTAGCGTATAACCAGAAACCATGTGAGATAAGGATGGTAATCGGGGATGAACGTCATTCGTTTCAATGGACACATGCAAATAAAGTGGATGCTAATCATTTTTTGAAGCAATTGTTGGGAATTGAGGCTGGAGCAGAAGCTGCACATAAAAAAATTGATGCAAGATTATATGCGCAAAAATATAAAACACATGAAGAGTACCTGATTGCTGAATATACAACTATAAAAAAATATGCAGATAGAGCAATAAAGTTTTTTGATGATAACAGTAATATCGGGTATATATTTAAAAAGGAGGTAGTTTAATGGCAACACTAGATATTGATAGGGTAATTAATAGAATTGATAAATCTGCCATTGTTGCACGTCCGGTTGACCTTAAGACATACGAGAAAATTATGAAAGGCGAATCAGGTCGCAAAGTTGCTATACGTAAAGCTGCCTTAAAAACTCAAAAAGAACGCTCATCCTCACAGCGGAATAAAACCACGAAATAAAGTAATATACAATTTCACCAAAAAACCACTTGATTTTACACAAGTGGTTTTTTGGTGGAGTTTTAACTCTAAATGCGTGTGGCAAAAATTAGTCTCAATATTTTACAACTTAAAACATTATATTCTGATAAAAAACTTGCAATATTCCTGCATAGTGATATAATCGCAAGTAGGAAACGATTAGTGCCTCGCCGAATTTTCGGCGGCAGGCGAGAAGGGATTAGGTCCCCTTCCCACCCTGCATACGTACTCCTGATACGTACACAAGGGTATATGATGTAAAGGGTGTTTTCTAATGCGCTCCACTGGGAGCGTATTTTTATTTCACCTACTACAACATGTGCAACCGTTCTGTCTGCGGTACATTCAGGCGTTTGCGGTCTGGTGGTGATAG
>Ga0123356_10007390_pt1 | contig 10959 bp, 8 predicted proteins | sample TergutEmb28metaG_2_FD_92546 | JGI IMG/M metagenome (GOLD analysis project Ga0123356, IMG submission 92546) | Embiratermes neotenicus P3 segment gut microbial communities from Petit-Saut dam, French Guiana - Emb289 P3 | ecosystem: Host-associated > Arthropoda: Insects > Digestive system > Gut ... | reverse complement strand
CTGCTCGCCGCAAGCAACCCGAAAGGAGCCAAAGGAGCCCAAAGGTTCGACGAACATGGTAGATTAGGAGAGCAGTTAAATCTCCAGCCCACGCTGGTGTCCCGTTTTGATGTCATCTTCCCGCTATTGGACAAACCGGAGACGAACAATGATAAAAGGATAACAGACCACATAATCAGAGTACACCGCCGCGGACAGGCGAAAAAGGCGACCGGTGAAAAATTGAATGACGAAATATTGGAGAACACATCGTCAGTGAAACCGGTCTACAATGTGGAAACGTTAAGAAAATATGTCGCCTACTCAAAACGCATAACGCCGGTGATGTCCGAGGAAGCGGCAGCCGAGATACGTAATGCGTACCTGAAGATAAGGATGACCGGCGGCGGTAAGAGTACAGTTCCGATAACTGCAAGGCAGTTAGAAGCGTACATACGCTTGGCGGAAGCGTCCGCGAGAGCGAGATTAAGTGATATTGTGACACAGGAAGATGCGTTACGTTCCATCAGGCTGATACATTACTCACTGGACAAGATACACAGCGATCTGGAAGGAACGAAGACGGTATGGGATTCCGACGTCATAGCAACAGGAATATCGGCAAATTTCAGGGAAGAGATGGAGATCGTGCGCGAAACGATACGGGAGTTCACGGCAATGCACGGATTCAGCGCAACGAGGGACGAACTGTACACGGAACTGAGGAAAAAGATAGGCGACTACACGCAGGCGAGACTCATCCGCGCTTTGGATCAGCTTATGAGCGACGGTGTGATATATTCGCCGACGATCGGCAAATACAGCGTTGCCTGAGGCGATACCATGATATCCGCACGCATACACACAAGAAGCGGCGAAAGACTGCTTGCTGCGTGCGACGCAGAACTTTTGGGAATGTCGTTCAGCGAAGGTGAAAAAAGACTGAACGTCTCAAAGATATTCTACGGCGGTGAAGAAATTACAGAAGAACAACTTAAAGAACGCATGAAAAGCGTTACGGTAATGAATCTCGTCGGCGAACGTACGGTAACAGTTGCACTTGCATCCGGATATGTATCCGAGGAAATGGTAATAACGGTGAACGGAGTGAAGCACGCGCAAGCGGTGATGATGTGATGTTCTGCGTCAAATGCAACAAAGAAGAGGAAACATTCGACGGTCTGTGCATCGAATGCTTCCTTGACGGAAAGAAGCTGATAACGTTGCCTCACCACGTTGATATGGAAAGGTGCGCTTCATGTCATGAATACCGTCTGAGCGGCCGCTGGATGAAGAGAACGGAAGAGGAAGCGATAGAGGATGCCGCACTCAATTCCATCAAAGCGCTTGGCGATCTGAGAATAACGAACGCATACGCATCGGCGGAAGGACAGGACGAATGGAATTATTCTGTGACCGTGTATACAGAAGGAGAACTGAACGGACGTGCCGTAAAAGCATCATCGGGAACGGTCGTCCGGATAAAGAACGGTGTTTGCCAGAAATGTTCAAGGCAGTTAGGCAACTACTATGAGGCAACGTTACAGATACGCAGCGGATCAAGGAAATTAAGCGACAGCATACGCGATGGTACGGTGCGTTATGTCAGGGATCGCATAGAACACCTTTCGTCAACGAACCGCCAACTGTTCCTTACGAAGGTGGAGGAAGTTCAGGGAGGCGTTGATATGCTCCTTTCCTCAATATCCTTGGCAAAGACACTTGCAAAGGAATTATCCGACATGTACGGCGCAGAGACGAAGGAAGCCTCAAAACTCATCGGCAGGACGGAGGACGGTACGGATATGTACAGAATGACGTATCTGGTGAGAATGCCGGAATACCATCTGAACGATATCGTTATTTTCGAAGGGGAAGCATATAAATTATCAGGCATCGGAAAAGGCATCGGTAAACTGACGAGACTGGAGGATCTTCATGTAACGTCGGTCAGAAGATCGAGGATGCATGAGATGAAAGTTCATACGCCTCACGATAAGATAACAAAAGCAACGGTCGTGAGCAGATCAAAGGGCGAAGCACAGATACTCCATCCCGTGAGCTACGCGACGATGGACGTACGCGTACCGGACGATGCCGATATAACAGAAACAATGGACATAGCGGAAATAGACGGCGTCGTATTTTACGTTCCGTGAGGTCGTTCTCAGAGACGGCAACAGACCGCATTGTTTTTCTTTTGAATGCGCATGTACCGATAATGATAAAGATCCCGAAACAGATCGACGACATCGTATGCGATCTCCTCCGTCTTGCGAATACCAGATTACCAACGGACGTCGGATGGGCGCTGGAAGCGGCCGCCGCGTGGGAAACGAACGATATCGCATATTCGCAGTTGGGCGGGATAATGGACAACGCGAAAAAGGCGGAATACAAAGGGATACCAATGTGCCAGGATACGGGAATACCGGTGTTCTACGTTTCCGGAAAGTTCAATTCATCAATAGAAAAAGGAATAAGGGACGGATTGAGGAAAGCAACGGAAACAATTCCGTTAAGACCTAACACCGTACACCCGATAACAAGGAAGAACGACGGTCACAATCTCGGCGACGGGATGCCTATGATACATTACAGGCCGTCGGATGACGACTTCACGGAGATAACGGTCATTCCGAAAGGGGCCGGCGCAGAGAATATGACAAAACTCGGGATGCTCGATCCCGCTGACGGTACGGACGGAATAAAGAGATTTGTTGTGAACGCTGTTCTTCAGGCGGGCGGAAGACCGTGTCCGCCGACCGTTGTCGGTGTCGGCATAGGAGGAACATCGGAAAAATGCGTTGAAATGGCAAAGGAAGCGTTACTGGAACGGCTTGACAGTGTCAACGGGAACGATGACGAAAGAAGAATGGAAGAAGAATTGTTCCTGATACTGAACGAAAGCGGTCTCGGACCGATGGGCCTCGGGGGCAACGCAACAGTTCTTCGCGTTCACATAAGAACGGCGTATTGCCACACCGCTTCGCTGCCTGTTGCCGTGAACCTGAGCTGCTGGGCGGCCCGAAGGGCAACAGTTCGGATACATAATGACGGAACGGCGGAGTTCAAACAGTGATATCATGATCATTACATCACCAACAGACGAAAGGACCGTCCGCAGTCTGAGAACGGGTCAGACGGTATACGTAAGCGGATCTTTGATAACCGGCCGTGATAAAGTTCACATGCGTGCCTTATCATCGGAAAAAGTGCCGAAGGTACTGTACAATTCAACATTATTCCATTGCGGACCGATAATGAAAAAGGAGAAGAACAAATGGGCCGTCGTCGCAGCCGGACCTACGACCAGTGCGCGCCTGAATGATCTGGAAGCGGAAATGATAAGAAGGTTCGGAATAAAGGTAATTATCGGCAAAGGCGGAATGTCATCGGACGTTCTCGAAGCGATGAAAGAGAACGGCTGTGTATATTTGGCGGCCATAGGCGGTGCGGCGGTATCGCTGGCCGAGTGCGTCACAGAAACAAAAGGCGTGGAATGGGAGGATCTCGGGATGGCCGAGGCGATGTGGCTGTTCTCAACGGAACGATTCGGACCGCTGGTGGTGGCCATGGATGCGAACGGGAACAGTATCTACGATGACGTCAACTCAAAAGTTAACGAAACTTTGAAAAGATATCAGTTCTGATCTTTTTTCGAGTCAGAATGCAGTTTTGAACTTCCGGGATTCCTGCTTGTGTGTATTCCGTAGAGTATAGTGAATATCACGATCAGCGACCCCATAAGACCGCCGATGACCATGAACGAGTGCGTAAGATCGAATCCGAACAGGTATGTCGCACCTCTCTTCGGTTCAAGAACAAAGTTATGATTCACCGTGACGCCAACTCCCAGCGTCACATCGAACGGTTCGGCCATGAAGTTAAGAACGTTAACGGATACGTAATACGTTCCCGTGGCGTGCTGTATCGTGTAGTCACCGTATCTGTCGGTTATGGTGCTTTTCACGAGTCTGCCGCTCGTGTCGTACAACTCGATGCGCACACCGGCAACCTCGTCACCGTTACGGTAAACTGTTCCCTTTATCGTTCCGACCGCTTCGGTCATAGCGGCGTTGCCGATGAAAACGTCTGTTTCGTCGCCGGTCAGGGTCACTTTGTACGATGTGCCGTCCTTTTCCGCTTTCCCCGGCCAGATAAGAACTCCGTACCCGTCCTTGCTGAATGTTATCGTATACGTCCCGGGAGCGACCTCATCGATTCTGAATTCTCCGTTTGAATTGGTAGTGCGAGTGAACTTCGTACCGTCGCCGTTATCAAATATCACCGTAACACCGCTCAATCCGACCGGATCGCCTTTGGCGTCCAGTTGTGTAACGACCCTTCCGGTGACATTCACAAAAACCAATTCAAAAAAGTCATCGTCATCAGCGGCAGCGGTATCGCTGTCAATAAGCGGTACCGCAATTGCCAGTATCACAACGAGCAACGCCATCGCGGATGCGGATGCAGGCTTCACGTCCTCATTCATTGTATATGATGCTTAATTACTTTTTCGAAAGGGCGTTTTGAGCGCAAAGTAGATTAAAGAGCGTCGCGTAGGGTACGCGAATTGACAGGTGAACGAATGGAGAGAGCGAGTAGAACACATACAAAAGAAGAAGTGATGTCCGTAATGGAACCGCTCATTTCCGTATGGTTCAACGAAAATTTTGAAAAACTGACGGAACCTCAGGCAAAGGCGATACCGGCGATACAGGAAAGGAAGAATGTCCTCGTATCGTCTCCCACAGGTTCAGGCAAGACGCTTACCGCATTCCTGTCGATAATAAACGAACTTACGAGATACGCATCCGAAGGAAAACTTGAGGAACGCATATACTGCGTTTACATCTCTCCGTTAAAAGCATTAGCGAACGATATAAACAGAAATCTGAACACGCCGCTGGAAGAGATGAAAAAGATCGCCCGCCAGAAAGGAATGACCATACCCGACATAAGAGTGGCCGTTCGTTCCGGTGATACTTCGCAATACGAAAGACAAAAGATGCTGAGAAAGCCGCCGCATATCCTGATAACAACACCGGAATCGCTAGCCTTGGTGCTTGAGGCACCGAAGTTCAAGGAACGTCTGAAGAAAGTGGAATGGGTGATACTCGACGAGATACATGACATATGCGATTCGAAACGCGGCGCATTTTTATCGATAACGCTGGAAAGACTGAAGGCGCATTGTGAGAATAAGATAACAAGGATAGGATTATCGGCAACGTTAGCGCCGATAGAGGCGATAGCAGGTTTTCTTGCGGGCGTTGACAACGGAAAGATGAGGGACGTCGTATTAGTGGAGTCAGGAACAAAGAAGAAACTCGACCTCAAGGTGATATGTCCTACCGAAGATATTACTGCGTTATCGTCGGAGATAGTCAACTCAAAGATGTACGATCAGTTGAAAGAACTGATAGACGAACACGAGACGACACTGGTATTCACGAACACAAGATCGGGCGCGGAAAGCGTTGTGTACAAACTGAAAGAAAGAGGAATGGAAAACATCGAGGTGCATCACAGTTCTTTGGGGAAAGACACAAGACTGGATGTGGAAGAGCGACTGAAACGCGGCGAGATAAGGTGCGTGGTATCATCAACATCTTTGGAATTGGGGATAGACATAGGTTCTGTTGACCTTGTATGTCAGATAGGATCGCCGAAATCGGTGGCCAAAGGTCTTCAGAGGATAGGGAGAAGCGGCCACGGGATGGGAAGGACATCAAAGGGAAGATTACTGGTGTTCGATCAGGACGATCTTGTTGAGTGTGCGGTGATGTGCCGCGCGGCGCATCGCGGCGATATAGACAGAGTAGGCATTCCGGAAAATTGTCTGGATGTTCTTGCGCAAGCGACCGTCGGAATGAGTCTGGACAGCAGATGGGACGTGGACGAGGCGTATGAACTGATAAAAGGATCGTATTGTTATCGTAATTTACCGAAAGAGAAGTTCCTGAGCGTTCTGAGATATCTAGGAAGTAAAGACGAATTCGAAGGCGTGTACTCGAAGATATGGTACGACGAGGAAGAAGGAAAGTTCGGACGTAAAAAAGGCTCGAGAATGATATACTTCATGAATCTGGGCACAATACCGGAAGAAGCGAATTACAGAGTGATATCGAACCACGGTTCTTCTTTGGGCGAACTGTCGGAAAAATTTGTTGAACGGCTGTCGCCGAAGGATATATTCGTATTGGGAGGAAGATCGTTCGAATTCGTCAGGACGAAAGGGATGAGCGCATTCGTGAAGGAAGCATCCGGCCGAAAACCAACGGTACCGTCGTGGGCGGGCGAGATGCTTCCGCGTTCGTTCGATCTTTCCATGGAAGTTGCCAAATTCAGAGGGGAGATGGCAGACCGAATGGACAATGCCGGCATTCTGGAGGACATGTGCGACGAGTTCGATATCGATGACGGATCGGCACGCTCGATAATATCATATTTCAGAGAACAGAAAGTAACGGCAGGGATCATACCGGATGATAAGGAATTGGTGATAGAAGAGTATATAGATCCGTCAGGCAACGTCCGGTTCATATTCCATTTCCCGTTCGGACGGCGTGTGAATGATGCATTATCGAGAGGATACGCATACAGGATGTCCAACATCCTCGGATGCAGCGTATCGGTGACGATGTCGGACGACAGTTTCATGCTCGGAACGTCAAGACCGATAGACATGGAAAAGATAAGGAACATGCTGAATTCAGCGGATCTTGAGAATATCCTGAGAAAAGCGGTAAAAGATTCGGAAATATTCAAGATGAGGTTCAGACACACCGCATCAAGAAGTTTCATGATACTCCGCAACTACATGGGCCGCGCAGTATCGGTGAACAGGCAGCAGATACGTTCCGCGTATCTGCTGGAGACGCTTGAGAACATCGAAGGGATGCCGGTCATAGAGGAGACATACAGAGAAGTTCTGGAAGACGACATGGACATAAAGAGTGCAAAAGAAATTCTTGATATGATCGACAGCGGCAAGATGAAGATAAGAACGATACAATACAGCGGAACACCCTCGCCTTTTGCGCACAACGCGATACTTTCAGGATTCTCGGACATCGTGCTGATGGAGGATAGGAGCGCCCTGTTAAGGGAATTGCACAGAAAGGTATTGTACAGAGCGATGGGCGATATCAAAGAGTATGAGTTCACCGAGGAAAAGGTGATACCGTATTTCAGAGAGAAGTTAGGACGGATAATAACAAAGGACGACATTGTGCCGATGCTTCGGCGCACCGGACCGCTGCAGGCGTTCAGAGAAAGGGGAAGGAACATATACGCATACGCGGACGCCGACAGAAGAACGGTGGACCAATGGTGCCGCGAACTGCTGAAAGAGAAGAGGATAGGAACGGCGTTCCTTGACGATCCGCACATAATGGCCGCGGACGAGATAAAGTATTACGCATCCGCGGTCGGTAAGGAAAGAGAATTGAGCTAGACAGATGAAATTATACTCAACAAAATTGAAAATGAGACGACCATCGACGAATTGGTATCGTTAACGGAAATAGATGAGGATACGGTATACAGGTCGCTGAGAAAACTGGAATCGATGTATCTTGCTTCGAGGACCGATATCTCAAGGAACAAATGGTCATTCTCAAAATATACATACGAAAGACAGGACAGGAACAGGTCGCTCGATCATATAATTATGAAACATCTCGAATGTTTCGCACCCGCGACAGTTCACGAGGTCGCATACGCGTTATCGATACCGGAGAACGACGCGAGAACAACGATGGACGCGCTCGTGAGCGACGGCGAACTCTCATGCGGCCGATTTTTGATATCCGAGAATGACCAATACATGAAAAGAACGGATCACATAAGACTGAAGGCAGGGCACAGCAATGTGTTCAGCCACACCGCCGCCGAGCGTTACAGACGCTCCAAAGGCAGTAATTTCAGTTCCATCGAAGAATATTTCAAATTCTACGGATCCGCAGGAAGCGTTCTGGACGTATTCAACCGTGTCCGCGGTTTCAGGATGAGCGACTGGGCGTCCATGAGGGAAAGCGGAAAGATACTTCTCGGAAGGTTCGTGCGCGGAAGGGTGAAATACGTACTTGCTGAGGACGGTGCGAAATATGCATCGGTAAGGAACGAACCGCTGCATCCTTCCGATGACCGGACGCTTTCGTTCATCGCCGCAATGGGCAAAGCAACAACACGTCAACTCGTTACGGAGATGGGCGGCGATAAGGACGATATCAAAGAATCCGTTAACCGTCTCGATCGGGCGCTGAAGATAATCAGGGCGTACGATGAAAGGGAGGACTGGGGTTCGGAGAACATTTACGAGATATACGAACCTGAAAAGACCAATGAGAGCGTTATAACAGAACTCGCAGAACAAGCGGTCCGTGCGTACGGTCCCGTCCCCGCGGCGGCGATAAGGTTCATTGCCGGCGTACCTCAGGATGCGGTCCCGATGATAATGAAGGCCGTCGGCGCGGTCACCGTTCATGTCGGTGACGGCCAGATGCCCATGTACATAATGCCGGACGAGATAGCAAAGATAGATGTTCAAAGCGACACGGAAGAGAAGATACAGGTACTCTCGCTGTTCGATCCGGCGCTGGCATCGAAGTGGGCTGAGATCTCGTCAAGATACGGCGACCGCTGGATATATCCTGCGGTGCTCGGTGACAGGATGATAGGCGCGCTGGAGATATGGGAGATGTCCGGCTGCGTAGAGATAAGAGCGATGGATATGGAAACACCGGAACAACTGGCAGGCCTTTTGGATGCGGTCGACGGTCTGATGCGTTTCTTTGAGATGAAAGGTCAGAACATCATCAGGATACGTGAGATACTGGGGAAGGATGCGGCGGAACTGCCGGACGGGATGCCGTCGTTATTGACGTCAAAGGGATACCACTTCATCAACGGATTCTACGCAAAAGGAAAGTTCGTCACCAGAACATTAACGGACGACGAGATACTGAGTTACGCGTTCATGAAACAGAGAGCGTTACCGTCGTTAAGATATGCTACCGCAAGAGAGGCGATGGCCGACCGCGGGTACATACGGACGGATGCGGAGATGCTCACACGCGTCTCCGAGAGAACGCCTTTGAAAAGGCTTGCCGAACGGGGCGATCTTCTGCAGATGTCGCTCGTACCGGGATTCCAAGGATATGCGGGAATGAGATTCGCTCAATTATGCAGGGCCGCAAAGAACGCAGATATGGACGACGACATGAGAGTGATCGATTCACTTGTCAGAGAACGAAAGCCCGTGTCAAGAAAAGAACTGCTGGCACATTCTCCGTTCTCATCCGCGAGAACAACAGAGGCATTGGGAAGGCTGATGCATTCATCACTCGTTTACATGAACGGCGACCGCTCGTATCTTTCAGTTCCGGAATGCGATACAACGCCGCGAGAAGCGCTGAAAGAGATAATGAAGAAACATTTCAAATGTTTCGGGATATTCTCCGCCGAACAATTATACAGATTCCTTCTGTCGTTCAGGATGGGCGAGATAAGAGCGACGTTAGCGGAACTCGAAACAGAAGGAATGCTCGTAAAAGGATTCCTCAGGAAGGACGATCCGACGGTGATGTGGATGCTCAAGGAGGATGTGAACAAAAAGATAACAAAGGCAACGGAGACATTCCTTCTGAACACACAGGACAATCTGCACGTTTACATCAGGGACATGATAAAACAGGAGTGCGGCTCATCCGAGAATGTGATAATCTCCGGAACATCGATAATAGGTTCGTTCAAAGGAAAGTTAACGGTCACCGGCGCAAAGATAGAGGAATTGAAGGGATCGGACGAAGCGAAGAAGTTCGTAAAGGAACTGTCAATTTCGTTAGGTGTTTCCGCAGATAAGCGGAAAAAAGAAGAGGACAAAGATTGGGATGTCTGCGAATTTTATCATAAAACACACCCTGGAAGTATAAAAAAGTAACTTGGGAACAGTTATGTAATAGACTGCTTTAAATACCGTTAAGACTATCCACGTATCATGAAGATACCATGCGAACTTGTTGTTTGGTACGTCCTCCCGACCATAAGGAGGGAAGTAGCCAAGGAATTGGTCGAGAACCACGGAATGTCACAGGCTGAGGTCGCAAGACGTTTCGGCGTCACCGATGCGGCCATATCGCAATATCTTAAGAAAAAGAGAGGGGACAATCCGCTTATCGACGAGAATCCGCAGCATGAGAAATTCATGGAGGAAGTTCGCAACTCCGCAAGAAAGATCGCACAGGAGAACGCAGAATTCGCAAGCGAGATCTGTAATATATGTCTGATCGTGAAACGCATCGGCATGCTTGCCCGCATATACGAAGTTCAGATGGGTTGCGAACCGCCCGCGTGCGCTTGCGACCCGAGGATAATACCGCAGTGATACAGCAGTTCCTGCGCATATCCGGCGAACCTTCCGAAGCGTTCGGATGCGAACGATCTCATCTTTTCGTATTTCCCCGCTATTCCGTAAACGTCGTTCAGTATTCTCTCTATCCTCGCGTCTATCGGAAAAGCGTTCAGGTGACCGTACGCAAATAACGAGATACAGTCGGCAACTTTGTTCCCTATTCCGTCAATTTCTTTCAATGCGTTGGAACAATCGTCATAATTCATCCTTTCAAGCGAATTCAGATCGAGTTCGCGGTCGGCGACCCTTTCCGCAAGTTTTACGAATCGTTCTTCCCTGTATCCGAGTATACAATCTTTTATCAGATGTGAATTATCGGCGATATCCTTCGCCGCGGGGAACGAAAAGCGTTCTCCCAGGTCCTTACCGAAAGTTCTGCAGACGTTCTCGACCATCGTTCCGATGCGTTTTACGTTCGCGTTCGTTGCAATGACGTATGTTGCGACGCACTCCCACGGGTCTTGTTTCAGTATCCTCATTCCCGGACATCTTTCCGCAAGCATACGGACATACGGATCTTCAGAGATCTCAGAATAGATGATATCGAGATCATCTTCATG
>Ga0123356_10007389_pt1 | contig 10961 bp, 10 predicted proteins | sample TergutEmb28metaG_2_FD_92546 | JGI IMG/M metagenome (GOLD analysis project Ga0123356, IMG submission 92546) | Embiratermes neotenicus P3 segment gut microbial communities from Petit-Saut dam, French Guiana - Emb289 P3 | ecosystem: Host-associated > Arthropoda: Insects > Digestive system > Gut ... | reverse complement strand
TGATTGCCGAGAAGGCGCCGCCGACGGAGATTCTGGAGGGCGTACTGCGGCAGACCGGCTATATGGACATGCTGACGGAGAAGGCGGCGGTATCGGAGGAGGAGGCGTCACGCGTGGAGAACGTCAACGAACTCATGAACGCGCTCTCCGCGTGGCAGGAGGACAACCGTGACGGCGCGCTCGAAAACTTCTTGGAGGAGGTGTCGCTGGCCGGAGACGTGGACGGGTGGAACCGGGAGGAGGACGCGGTCAACTTCATGACGCTGCACTGCGCGAAGGGGCTGGAGTTCAAGTCGGTATTTCTGGTAGGCGTGGAGGACGGCATTCTCCCGTCGCGGCAGAATTTCGAGGACGACGCCAAGATTGAGGAGGAGCGCCGGCTATTTTACGTAGGGTGTACGCGTGCGATGGACACGCTTGAGTGCTGCCACGCCGACCAGCGCTTTCGCTTCGGCAGCATCCAGCCCAGCGAGCCGTCTAGATTTTTGGAAGATGTTCCCAACGAGCTGTACACGTTCGCCGACGGCACCGGTTTCTTCTCGGGTGCCGGCAAGTCCGGCGCGCGGACCTCCGCGTCGGCATACCCGCCACCTCCGCGGCCCTGGGCGGACACCGTACGGCAGACCGTTACACGCACCACACCGCGGCAGCAGATGGGGGCCGCGGCGGAAGCCGCCTCCGCCCGCCCGACAAAGCCGGTTTACGACGAGTTCTCGCAGGAACCCGAGCCGCAGTACCGCGTGGGCCAGCCGGTCATGCACAAGACGTACGGCAGGGGAAAAATAACTGCCATAAGCGGCTTCGGTCCGGATATGAAGATCACGGTGCTGTTCAGCGACGGGCAGCTGAAAAAATTAATGGCGAAATTTGCAAAATTGGAGTGAGGTGTTTTATATTATGGATATGATAAACAGGGACGAAGTACTCCACGTAGCCAAATTAGCGCGGTTAGAACTCTCCGAGGACGAGATTGTCAGCTTCACGGCGCAATTCGGCTCCATACTTGGCTACATCAACCAGCTCAGCGAGGCTGACGTGGCCGGCGTAGAGCCTACGTGCTTCATAGAGCCGTCCCACGACCCCCTGCGAGACGACGAAGAGTGCGAGTCGCCGCCAACGCAGACTCTGTTAGCAAACGGCCCCTCGGTTAAGAAGGGCCACTTCGCGGTGCCTAAGGTGTTGGGCCCGCCAACAGGCGGGGTGTGAAATGGCAAACCGGCATCTCTATTCTCTCCCTCTCGCTAAGCAGCCTGCTGATAGCTATTGCCGGATTTAAGTACTCAGCCGCAAATAACACTCAATCATCATCGGTAATTATCGCGGACAGCCGCGGACAGGCGTCGCTGTTGGACACGCTGTTGCCCGCCGGTGATATCGGGCTGATAGATACGGCGGAGCCGCTGTCCCCCGAACCGCCCCCGCCAGAATCACCTTCGCCTGCGCAGGCGCCATCCCCGCTCCCCGCGGCGCCGCCGGCTCCCAAAGCTGCTTCTCCGTGTATAAACATCAATACTGCCGACCAGGCCCAGCTGATAAAGCTCAAAGGCATAGGCCCGGCCATGTCCGCCAACATCATAGAGTACCGCACCCGAAACGGCCCGTTCCGAAAGTTGGAGGATATACAAAAGGTCAAGGGTATCGGCCCGGCGAAGTTTGCCGGGATTGCGGAGATGATATGTTTGTAGCCGGTCTTGACAAATCATGTTTTTTTTATTAATTTAAAGAAAAGAGGGTGGGTATGATGAAAGAAGAGCAGAACGTATTTCTGAACAGGGAGTATGCCGAGGCTGTCCGATATATGGACAATGCTAACGAAATTTTGCAGAAATCCGGGAAGGATGCCGGCCACTATGTAGACGCAAAATACGTCCGTACGGCTTGCGGAACCGCATATTTGGGTGTTTTGATCGCCCTTGATGCGTGGTTGACGGTAAAAGATGTCGCCATGCCGCCGAAGAAAAAGCAAAAATCTATAGATTTTTACAAGGAAAGTGTCGCAAAGCTTGACGGTAAAATGGTTTCCCGCCTAAATACCGTATACAGTCTGTTACATTTGCATGGCTACTACTGGGGCGAGACGAATATAAAGGCGATTACCGGCGCGTTCGATGATGCCTACGAGATAATCGACAAAATAAGGCCCGAAACCCCGCTTGAAGTCAAGGAAAACCGTATGGACAGGCTAAAAAGGCGTATGAATATGATGCTTATCTCGGCCGCGGTGATGTTCCGCTGACTACGGCCACGTCTTCGGCATGACGCAGGCATACCTGCCATGCCGTTGACATGGCCCGTTTTTTTTTGCATTGGCGCCAAATAGGTTTGACTTTCCACCCGCCCATGAATTATTATTATAGATTAGCGGTTTATTGAGGCCGCGATTAATTATTGCGCCCGCACCGCCCGTCGACTGCACGACAGCCGTGATGTCGACGGACGGCACAGACGCAATAATTAATCGTGGAATCTATATTAATATCGTCGAAAAAACAGAGCGGATAAGATGGCAAAAACCACCGGCACCAACGGTCTCGACATCCAGCGCAACTACATTTGCGCGGCGCATTACAGCGTTCGCGACGCTATTGTGCGGCAGGTTGCCGTGAAGCCGCTGCCTGTTTCCGCCGACGGCGGCGTGGGTTCCGGCGGTTTTTGGGACGCTGTGGCGTTGGAATTGCGGGGAATTCGCCGGACTGTGCGTTTTTCGGGGGCCGACATCGCCTGTTCGCTGCCCTGCGACATGGCGGTGGTCAAGGCGCTTGAGGCGGAGAGTGACGAGCGGGACCAGAGCGATGTGCTGCGCTGGGAACTCGAGGCGAGCCTGCCGGGGCCCGTGGCCGAGTACGCTTACGACTTTTACGAGGTCGACCCCGGGCACCTTGTCGACCGCCGGCGGTACCTTGCGGCAGCGGTGCGCGCCGAGACGCTTGCCGCGCTCAGGAAAGCCGTGCGGGGGGCCAAGCTCAATCCGTATATTATAGATATAGACCTTTTCGCGCTGACCAGCGTTTTTCAGTCGAACTACCGCGAGCGGCTTGCCGAGGCGTCGGTGCTTGTACATACCGAGCCGCGGCGGACCAAGATGATCTTGGTGTCCAATTCGTCGTACGTCAACTACGCCGTAGTGGATTTTGACGCCGAGGGGCGCGGCGCCGCGGACTACGCGGTGATGCTGCGCGACGAAACGGCGCGGCTTTTAACGGTGTCTGCCGAATTGTGCAACATCCCCGGCAGCGGTGACGGCGCGGCAATCTACCTTGCCGGCGCGCAGTTTGCCGACAGCGATTACTCAGCGGCTGTGCTTGGCGCGCTGCCGCGCGGCGAGATGCTCGACCCGTTCAGGAAGGTTGAGTGCGCGGCGGGCATAATGACCGACGAACAGATGAAAACATACTCTCCGCAGCTCGCGGTGGCCATAGGCCTGGCGCTGAGGGGCGTGGACGAGGCGGTGTAGGATGATCAGAATCAACCTCGCGAGAACGCCCGGATCGAAGGGCAAAAAGGGCGGCAAGAAAGGCTCGTCCGGACCGCTGCTTGTAACGCTTCTTGTCCTTGTACTTTTAGGCGGAGGCGGGTACTACTACTATACAGAGATTCATCTGGCCGCGGATGAGTCAGAGACCGCCAAGGCGCCTGCCCCGCCCGTCGTGCCCAAGCCTGACGCGCCGCCGTCCGCGCGGCCGTCGTCGCAGGTACGCACGCAGATGGTAGAGAACGTGGTGAAAGAGTTCGACAACGATGTTATCACGGCCGCCGCGACGCGCGGCCTCAATACGCCGTACGCGCTGATGACCACCCCCGAGAAGATAAACTACGAGGTTCTGTTCGGGCGCAACATATTCAATATGATAACCAAGTGCACACCGCCGGGGATAAAGTTCCGCACGCTCGAGATAGAGAACTTCCAGACGGTCTACGCCAGCGGCGCCGGCCTGTCGCGGCACATGGTGCAGGAGATGTTCACGGCGTTCAGAAACGAGCGCGGCGAGTTGCTGCCAAAGCCGTACTCCAACATCAAGGACGACCCCGGAACGGGCGGCAACTTCACGTTTACGATAGCGCACAAGCCGAATTTCGGATTGGAGGTAGGCGACCCGTTTCAGGCGCTGGACCACCTCGGCTTCAGGGACGGGCTGCCGCAGAGCGTACGGGAGTTCTCGCGGATAGCCGGCGCCAACAACTTCAAAATGTCTGCCGCGCCCAGCCAGATAACGGTCGAAAGGGCCGGAAACTACCGACGGGTTGTGTACAGGGCGACCGGGATGTCAACGTACAAGGATTTCCACAAGTTCGTTTTGGCGCTGTACAGCGAGAAGTTGCCGGTGGCTTTCAAGAAAGTGTCGATGACCCCGGTGCGGGACGAGCAGGTGCGCGTGACGGCGGAAATTCTGTTTACGGTAAAAGAGTAGGTTAAAGGCCCATTTTAGCAGGAAGCAATCCCGCAAAGAGTCATTACGCGGGATTGTTTTTGCATCCCGGAGGGATGCGCCGCCTGGTAGAAGGTGTAATCAAGGAATTTTTCCGCATCCCGAAGGGATGCGCCCCCGGGATGTTTGAAGAATGGCAAAGCTGAGAATCATTTCAGGGGATTTAAAAGGCCGTTACGTTACCGTGGCGGACGGCGTAGATTTCCGCCCCACGCAGGAGCGGGTGCGCGAGTCCGTCGCGGAGATAGTGAAGCGTAAAATCCCCGGCGCCGCCGTAGCAGACCTTTGCGCCGGCAGCGGGGCGTTCGGGTTCGAGATGGCCAGCAGAGGGGCGGCATCCGTTGATTTTGTGGAGGTAGACGGCCACGCCGCCGACAGAATCGCGGGCAGCGCGAAAAATTTGGGCGTTGATAAAAAGGTAAGGGTCATAAGGGACGACGTCCGGCGGTTCGCCGGCCTTGCCGCCAAGAAGTACGATGTTATTTTCTACGACCCGCCGTATGACGACGCCGGGCTGCAGGAACTGATACCTGAGCTGTTGAATTTGCTGTCGGAGAGTGGCCTGCTGATATACGAACGCCGCCGCCTCCACAGCGAAAAGAGGTCCGCCGACACCGGCGGCAAAACAAACATTATCGACGCGCGTGTCTATTCCGACACGGTGATCGAGATTTACAAGAGGGGCGACAATGTCGACAGCGCTTTACCCGGGGACGTTTGACCCCATAACGTACGGACATATCGACATCGCGGTCCGCGCGTCTAAAATCTTTCGCAGGGTGGTCGCCGTAGTGGCGACGAACCCCTCGAAGAACCCGCTGTTCACGCCGGAAGAACGCGTGGACATGGCGCGGGAGTCGCTAAAAGAGGTGCCGCAAATCGAGGTCATAGGCTACGACGGGCTCATCGTCAATTGCGTGAAGGAGTACGGGGCCTCGGCGATAATACGCGGCTTGCGGGCGGTGTCGGACCTCGACTACGAGTTCCAGATGGCGTTCACGAACCGGAACATGCTCGAAGCGGCGGAGACGGTCTTTTTAATGCCGAGCGCAAGGTACACGTACCTCAACTCAACGCTCGTGAGGCAGATCGCGCGGCACGGCGGGGAGATCGGCGGGTTTGTGCCGGAGCACGTCAAACAGAAAATCTTGGAGAAAATGAACGGGGCGTAACAGATACCATGTATTATCAAGGACAAAAAATATCGCCCTGCGTGAAGGGCCTCATAGCCGCCAACGTCGTCGTGTTCATCGTGCAGATGCTGCCCGTCGTCGGCAACATCGTCACCGTGTGGGGCGGCAACATCCCATACGCCACGTTCCTGAACTTCCACGTGTGGCGTCTTGTATCGTACATGTTCCTGCACTCTACGGATATGCTGTTCCACATCCTCTTCAACATGCTGGCGCTATGGTGGTTCGGCATGGAATTGGAGGATTTGTGGGGCGCGAAGAAGTTTTTGATATTCTACTTCGTCTGCGGCATAGGCGCCGGGCTCTTCTCGGTATTCTATCTGTTCGTAAACCCCATAGTGCTGGTGATAGGCGCGTCGGGGGCGGTTTTGGGTGTGCTGACAGCCTACGCGTACTACTACCCTGAACGGCAGATACTGCTGTTTTTCATTATCCCGATGAAAATCCGCACGCTTGTAATCGGCTACGCGGTGATATCGGTTCTGATGTCGCTGAACCCGGGCGCGGGCAGGACGTCGCACATCACGCACCTCGGCGGGATAGTGGTCGCGTGGTGCTACCTGAAATTTTTTCCGTCCATACAGCTTGCGCTGCGTAAAAAGATGTATATTTGGAAGAACAGGCTCAAAAGGCGAAAGGGGTAACCATGAAAAGGTTTTTTGCCGCGCTGGCGGCTATTCTGTTCGTCGGCACAAACGCAGCCGCCCAAACTGACGGCGTGAAATTCATCACGACCCCGGAGGGGATAGTCATAGAGCATACCGTTCCGGTGGAGGATGTCAGCCGCGAGCGGCCGCGCAAGATGAAGCCGGTGGAGGACGATCCCGAACCCGTGGCCGAGGCGCCGGCGGACGACGGCAAGATCGACATTGTCCCGAAGAACGAGATCACAATCATAGAAACCCCGGCCCCCGAGGTTCCCAAAGATACGGCGAAGAAGGACGGAAGCGAGCACGAAAACAAGCTCGCGTTCGGCGGCCGCTTAGGCTTCGGCAACGCGACGGGCATCGGCCTGCACCTCAAGATACCGGTAGCCAAAACGCAGAGGATGGATATAGGCGCCGGCGCCGGCTTCGGCCGCGCGCGCGACGGGTACGGCCTGCACTACTATGAATTGACTTGGGCGTACGAGTGGAGGTTTGACATAGACGACGGCATTATCGGCTGGCACATAGGCCCCGCCCTGGCGTTTGGAGGGTACGGGACGAGCGGTAAAATGAGTGTTCCCGATACTACGACAAGCGGCGAGGTAAGGACGATAAGGAAAACAGACAAGAATAGCGACCAGTGCGTAGGCTTCGGCGCGCTGTTTGGGATAGAGGTGGATTTGAGCTTCATAGACTCCGACCACTCGCTGCACTCGCTGCTGAAAGATGTGCTGGTAGGTATTGACCTGCGGCCGATGTTTTACGTTCCGGCCGTGAAAAAGTATCCGAAAATGATACTGTCGGTGGGGTTGTCCATGAGATATTCGCTATAAAACTTTAATCTCCTGGTCGATCATCCGCAGCGTTTTGCCGGCGTTCAGTATTTCTGTCAATACGAGTTGGCGCTGCCCGATTTGGAATATTGTTCCCGGGTAGGCGCACCTTTCTATGCGTATAAACGAGTTTTCGAACCTGTTCATTACAATGTTGAGCGCCCGCATCTTCTCTTCTACCGCCTGAATCTCCTGCTTGATGGCGATGATGGCGTTTTTCAGCTTGCGCACGAACTCCTTGTCCGCCCGCTTGGCCGGCGGCAGGGTCTCGATTGACTGCGTTAGTTTTGCAACGTTTGTTTCGTGCTGTTCGACGCTGGTTTTGAATATCGCCATTTGCGCGACCAGCTCCGGTTCCGGTTCTATTGCCAGCGTTGTTTTTACACCGCTTATGTTGCCGACGGTTTTTACGGTTATGGATTCGTTGGCCGCGAGTACCCCGCCGGCGACTGAGAGGTTGTGCCCGTGTATCTTGATGGACTTGCGTGCCGTTATGTTGCTGTTGATGGACTCCTTGGCTATGTTTACGTTGCCGCGCGATACTACCGTCTGGTTTTTTATGTAGACCAGGTTTACGTCGCCGCCCGATTTTATTGTCCCCTTGCCGTTGCCTACGAATCCGTAGCGGCAGAGTACGTTTCCCTTTACTGTAACATCGCAGTCCTCGATAATTCCGTTGACTTGCAGGTCGCCGCCGCACTTTACCTCGAAGCCGCTCTTTATGTCGCCGTTTATTGCTACCGAGTGTTCGTAGTTGATGTTTCCCGTGGAGTAGTCGACGTCGCCGGGGATCGCGTAGCCCTCCGACACGTTTACCGCTGACCCGTCGAAGCGCACTATGCCGTCGGTCGTCGATACGAGCGTATCGGGGTTTTCCGTCGGGACCATGGTGTTGGAGCCTATGGGCAGCATGGCCGGCGTTCCGCTTAACGCGGCAATCTTCCGTCCCGTTATGTCCATCCCCGGCGTCCCCTCGGTAGGCGGGTGCCGCCGCGCAAGGATTGAGCCCGCGCCCACGGAGGTTACGATGTTGATATTCCGGTAGTCGGCGGTGCCGTCGGGGTTAAGCATCGGCGCGGGCGACGACTCGGTGTTGAAGCAGAAGTCTATGTACCCGTCTTCCCCCTTTACGGAAGGCAGGCCCTGCGCGATGGCGATAGTTTCCGGAGCGGTTGCGTTGCCTTTCTGAAAGCGCGACAGCGTCTGGTGCAGCGTGTTGTCGTCTATGCCGAACGTTACGCCGGCCCTGCCGAGTATGTCCCTGACGGAGCCGATGGACGGTACACTCCCGCGCTCGCCGGCCGGCGTGAGGGTGAGCTCCGCCGACATCATGTCAGGCGCCGTCTTCACCTCCGCGATGCAGTTGAAGTCTATGGGGATAACGCGTGGCAGCCCCATATCGTCGGTGTAGACCACACCGGTGGCCGAAGCGGTGTAGGTGTTTCCGGCGTAGTATACGTTGCACTGCTCCCGAATCGCGTCGAGTTCCGGCATCCCCGTTCCCTCGACCGCGGGGTTAAGCGCCGTCCCGAAGATGTCGTACCCCAGAAGGCTCGGCGCGCCAACGGCGCGGCGCGCGACGATGGTGCCCGGGTCAACGCGCTGAAACCTGGCCTCTAACTGCATGATTTCCCAGTAGCAGCTGCTCTTTTGCGCGAGCGCGATATCCGCCGGCGCGGTAAGGTGTTTTACAGAGAGCCGCAAGGCTCCCATCTTCTCGGGCGCCGCGTCGGCCCCGCGCGCGATAACGGGGGTTTCAAGTTCGCGGGGGTTCTTGTTCCAGTCCTCCGCAACGGCGCGCAGAGCGGCGATGTCTATGCCGCGGGCGACCTCGGCGCGGTCAAGCGCGGCGCGCAAATGGTCGAGGGTAAGCTCACCGGAAGCCCCCTCAAGAGGGATAATATACAGCGACGCAGACATCCTGTCGGAGGCTGTGCGCACGTCTACCGCGGCAAAATCAGGCATTTCGCGAACAGCGGCGGGATCGTGGTTTGCGGCCTCAGACATACGTTTTTCCCCGGATAACCGGTTTGTGATATATATTTATAATATACCATGAATAAATCTAACCGTCAATATAAAAATAATACCCCGGGTGAGCGGTACAAAGGGCCCGCTGCGGCAGTCGCTTTCCCCGCGGCAATTCCGGGTGTCTACGATTACGCCATACCGAAAGAACTTGCCGGGAAAGTAACCGTGGGGCTGCCCGTCCTCTTGGAGGTAAGAAAGAACAGAATGTGGGGCGTGGTGCTCAAAGTCATGGACGGGTCGGAGCACCCCGAATTGAAAGAGATCATCGAAATAAAGGAGGGCCACTGGACAGATTCGAACCGGTCGCTCTTGAAACTGTACGAGTGGATGGCTAATTACTACCAGTGCCCGATGGGGCGCCTGTTTAAACCGTTAGTCAACAAGTCGATCATCAACAAAAAAGCGAAAATCATTACCGTGTATAGATATGTTGGCGTTGATGATGCCCAACCGGCCGTCGCATCCCTTCGGGATGCGGAAAATTCTTTTGACTCGCGTGCTACCAGGCGGCGCATCCCTTCGGGATGCAACACCACCGATATCATCCCCCCACCCCCACCGGGATGCACCCTGACCGCCACCCAATGGGAATCGCGGTTTGGCGTCAAACGGGGGAAATTGACGTCGCTGTGCAAAAAAGGCATTTTTATCAAGGAGCAAAAGACGGTCCACCGCGACATCGACGAATTCTCCGTTGACGTCTCCGGCGCCGATAACGTAATACTCTCCCCCGAACAGCGCGCCTGCGTTGACCGCGTCGCATCGTCTATCGACGCTCCCGACAAGCCGTTTTTGCTGTACGGCATCACCGGCAGCGGCAAGACGCACGTATACACAGAACTTGCCAAAAAAGTCCTTGCCGCCGGCAGGGGAGTGATTATTCTGGTCCCCGAGATCTCTCTGACCCCGCAGACGATCCTGCGCTTCCGCGCCGCTATCGGCGACACGGTGGCGGTGATTCACAGCCGGATGTCGGACGGCGAGCGGCGGGACAGCTTGCAGGAGATTGTCACCGGCCGGCGCCGCGCGGTGATAGGCGTGCGCAGCGCGTTACTGGTGCCGATGGACGACGTGGGGCTTATCATCGTAGACGAGGAGCACGACGGTTCGTACAAGCAGAGCGACACTGACCCGAGGTATAACGCGAGGGACGCCGCGGTGATGCGCGGGCTGATGCAGGGCGCGGCGGTGCTGCTCGGCAGCGCCACGCCGAGTTTGGAGAGCTACCACAACGCGCTGACGGGGAAGTACCACCTGCTGACGCTCACGGAGCGGTTCGGGGCCGCGCGGCTGCCGGATGTCAAGGTGGTTGACATGGCGGCAGAGCATAAGGAGAACAACTGGACGGCTTTGTCAAGATATTTAGTGTCGAGGATGGAGCAGGAGTTGACGGCCGGCCGCCAGATAATACTTCTGCTGAACCGGCGCGGATTCTCTACGGTGATGCTTTGCAAGGGCTGCGGCTATTCGCACACCTGCCCGAACTGCTCGGTCAACATGCGTTACCATAAAGCCGATACGGTTATGAAGTGCCACCAGTGCGGCCACGAGGAGCAGGCCCCGCAGGCGTGCCCCAAGTGCGGCGGGCTGAAAATCAAGTTTAAGGGGACGGCGATACAGAAGGCCGAGGAGATGCTGCGGGAGAGGTTCCCCGCCGCGCGGATATTGCGTATGGACCAGGATACTACGCGGCGCAAGGGGGCGCACCTGTCCATACTGGATACCTTCGAGAGGGGAGAGGCCGACATACTTATAGGGACGCAGATGGTCGCCAAGGGCCTCGACTTTCCCAATGTGACGCTGGTAGGGGTGCTGCTGGCCGATACCGGG
>Ga0123356_10007388_pt1 | contig 10962 bp, 9 predicted proteins | sample TergutEmb28metaG_2_FD_92546 | JGI IMG/M metagenome (GOLD analysis project Ga0123356, IMG submission 92546) | Embiratermes neotenicus P3 segment gut microbial communities from Petit-Saut dam, French Guiana - Emb289 P3 | ecosystem: Host-associated > Arthropoda: Insects > Digestive system > Gut ... | reverse complement strand
GCATGAACATGATACATCGGTGTTATCGGCATATAAACATCATCAACATGAAGACGGCTTTTAAGGGCTGGCATAGTTAGAGCGCCCATCATCGCAAGAGTATGAAGTACTATCTGCCGATGACTAAAGTAAACGCCTTTTGGCAAACCTGTAGTACCGGTTGTAAAAAAAGTTGTCGCTCTTGTATTTTCATCAAAATCCGGAAACTCGCCAAGCGGCTGATTGCTGTTTAAAAGATCTTCGTAATTATCTGACAGATTGATTGTTGTATTCGGTTTGTCTTCTTTGCCATCAAGAAGAATAAATTTTTCCACGGTATTTATTCGTCCTTTAATTTGTTCAAGGAGCGGAAGAAAATCAGGATTTACAAGAATAACCTTATCTTCTGCCTGCGCTATTGTAAAAATCAACTGCTCTGTAGAAAGCCTTATGTTGATCATGTGAATGACAGCGCCTATCATTGGGATCGCAAAGTAACATTCAAGATAGCGATGAGAATCCCAATCCATAACAGCTACCGTATCGCCTGGTTTTACACCCATTTTAATTAAAGCAGAAGCAAGCCTTGCAATTCTTTCGCGCATTTGGCTGTAGGTAATTCGAGTTGTACCTTTAAATACAATTTCTTGATTTGGATTGTATACATAAGGATTTAAAAGAATGTTCTTGATAAGAAGCGGGTAATCATAAGCCGACGGTGTTTTTTGGATTAAATTTTCCATATTATATCTCCATAAAATTTTTATTATATTGAGTTCCGATTTTGCACCCCATTTTTACGATGGTTTCTTTATTTTGCTGTGTATTATCACAGATAGTTTCATTAATAACTACTTTATCTTTTTGAAATAACAAAATAACAGTAGAGCCTCCAAATTCAAACATTCCTTTTTCTTTTCTGCGTTCAAACAAGCCGCTTGTTATATTATTTTTAATACGTCCTACAAAAAGAGCGCCAACTTCGATTTGAATTACTTTACCGAAATTTTCTGTTTGCATAATTGAGTATTCTCTGGAATTTAATTTATATATGTTATAATGCAGAAGCGAAATAGGACGAACTGTATGAAGGACGCCATTAATTTTTTTTGTTGAAACAATTTCACCATTATCAATATAACAATATCTATGGTAATCATTCGGTGTCAATCTGAAAATGAGACAAACGCCATTATTAAATTCATCGGCAAGCTGTTTATCATGCAATAAATTATTCAAATCGTATACAGAGTTTTTAATATAAAAAATACTGTCGTTTTTTATCTGATATACTGTTAACTTGCCGTCACAAGGAGAAACAAGATCATTTTTATTATCTGTAAAAGGCCTATATTCTTTTTTTACTTCCCTGGAAAAAAAATCATTGAATGAATAATATTTATTATTTTCATATTCATTCATATCAATTTTATTACGCTTAATAAAATTTTTAATAAATAGTTTTGAAAACGAACTATCCATTATAAATCCAAATATTTTTGAAACAAACGGTCTTATTATAATATTTAAAAATAATCTTCCGGGTAATGTATTATACAAAATATTTAAAGAAAAACTTTCTTTTGAGGATATTTTAATTGTATCAAATTTTTCTAAAGTTAGAATTAATTACCTCCAATAATAATATATATTGCAGCAGGTAAAACGGCTAAACAGAGAAAAACCAAAGTACGTCCGTGCGGTTTGGGAATTTTTATGTTAATAATAAACATAATGGATATAACACTTAGCATAATTACATAAACTTCAGATAACGAAATATTAAATACACTGCATATTGAAAATATAAAAGGAATTATAAGTGATACGCTTGTTACCGGTAAACCAGAAAAATATTTTTGTTTTATTTTATTATTTAAATGTTCTATTTCTATTACGTTAAAATATGCAAGTCTTATAAGTGCGGCTAAAACAAAAATAACAGAAATTATTAAATAAAGGAAAACAGGTATTATCATATTGTTGTTTGCAAGAATCGTATATCCTAAAACTACAGGAAGCAGACCAAAGCTGATTATATCTGCAAAAGCATCTATCTGTATTCCGTAACTTTTTTCCCTGTCAGTTCTTTCTTTAAGGTTTGCAATACGCCCGTCAAACCCGTCACATAAGCCTGCAGCCATAAGGCATATAAGAGCATATCTTATATGGCCTGTTAATGCGAAATATATGCCAATTAATCCAGCAATTGCATTAAAGTAGGTTAAAACTACCCAAAATCCATAATAACCTATAAGTTTCTTAGTCTTTTCCAAATCTTTTACCTCTGTTAATTATTATTATACATAATTTTAATAAAATAAAAAGGTAAATAATGGCAATTGGCGCTTTTCTGGAAGGGATAATCAATAAAGCTCATTTATTATGATAAATATTAATAGTATAATAAATAATCAAAGTGAAGGAGCCAAATATGTTTCCGCACCATAAAGAATCCATTGAAAACATGATAAAACACTACCGCGAAAATGCAGAAATAAAGGCGCTATTTCTGGTTGGTTCTGTCGCTACAGGAACTGCTCGCTTCGATTCCGATATAGACGGGGTTGCGATTGTATCGCAGGGGTATCACGAAAACAGGAAAAACAACGAGGGCCTGGAGGAAGTTTACTACGGCAAATGCACTTACGAAGGCGGCTATTTTAATATCCATTATATGACACATGAAGATTTAATAAAACTTGACAAAAGCGGCTCGGAACCTATGCGTAATATGTTTTCCTGCGCTATTACTCTTTTTTGCGATGATCCAGCCTATGAAGAACTGGCAAAAAAAATCCCTGTATTCCAAAAAAGTGAAGCTGTTTCAAAGCAATTTAAATTTTATTGCACATTAAGAATGTTTTATAATTATTTTTGGGTATGCTGCAAACCGGAAGGATTTATGCGTTTTCATATTGCAGATGGAATGATTTTTAATCTTTATCGCTTAATTTTAATAGAAAACGAGATTCTTTTTCCTTCTATGAGAAAACTTGAAGAATATGTAAAACTTGCGCCAAAAAAACCAAAAGGTATTATTGAATTATGTCATAATTTTATTCGGACTTTATCAGACGAAGATTGTAAAGCAATAATTGATAATTATGAGAACTGGACTTCATACGATTACCCCAAAGATCATAATACTATTATGAATAATTTTTCCGACTCATGGGAATGGCACTAAGAAGAGCAGTTTTAAGTATAAAATATCACTTTTAACTTTATTGATATTTCGCTGTTTCCAAGGATTCTGGAAATAACATTTATTCTTTTCTTTGTTGTAATGGAAAGATTATCTCCGTTCATGATAAAAGGAGGCGAAAGATCATAAGTTTGTTCTGTGTTATTTGTGCGCACTTTAGCGCTGCCTGCGGTCATATTTACAAGCTCGCATAAATTATCTTCTATATCGTTTATCGTAATTTCATTTTTGGGTGTGCCTGTCATAAATGAGCAAATAGCAGACATGGTTTCTTTGTTAGCAGAAATAAAAATTATTCCGTGATTTTTACCGTTAAGGCTCATCATTGCAGTAACATCATCAAAAGAATTATCAGGTTCCGATGATAAAACATTAATCGAAACCCCTGCCATTTTAGAAATTACTTCTGTTAAAGCATCAATAAAAATATAACTAATTTTATCTTCTGTAAAAACGTTCATACTATTCCCCTTTTTCCCCTATACATTCAATAATTTTTGCACCCAGCTCATCGCCAGTAAACGGCTTTGTTAAATAATTAACAGCTCCCGCTTTAACTGCGGCAACAATGTTGCTCTTCTGCCCCTCTGTTGTAACCATCATTACAGGTATATTTTTGTATTTTGAACTCTTCTTTATCTCGACAAGCACTTCGTATCCGCTTTTTTCAGGCATATTCCAGTCCAAAAGAACAAGATCGATTTCATTGTGCATTTTTGAAAGTACTTCCAATGCTTCAAATCCATCCTGCGCTTCCACAGTTTCCATTTGAAGCACATCGGCAGTAGCCTTGATTATCTTTCTAATTACAGATGAATCGTCAACTACAAGTAATTTCATTTTTTACCTCCTCTTCTTTATATAATACGTTAAATTTCCGTAATAGTCAGTATCAAAATTATCCTCGAATAAATCATAAAGGGCATAATTCCCTGTAAACAATATCCCATTATCATTTAATACATTACGTATTTTAGCGACAATTTCTGTTTTTAAGTCTTCAGAAAAATAAATTAAAACATACCTGCAAAAAATAATATCAAATAAACCAAATCCCTGATAATCGTTTATGAGGTTAAATTGCGAAAAGTTTACCGCGCTTTGTATTTTAGGGTTAATTGTCCAAACAGAACCTTCCTGATTAAAATATTTTTCTTTATACTGTTCATCCAAACCGCGGGTTATGCTTATCTTGTCATATCTTCCTTTTTTTGCTGTTTCCAGAACATTACTGGAAATATCAGTTGCAAAAAATTCAAAATTATCCAATGTTACGCCTTTTATATTATTTTTTATTAAATAATTATCTATACACATAACTGTTGAATATATTTCCTGCCCTGTCGAAGCGGCAGCGCTCCAAATTCTAATCCGCATCTTTCTTCCCGATACAATATCATCAATAAACCCTGGAAGCAAAGTCTCTTCCAGCACTTTCCATGGAGCCTCGTCGCGGAACCACTTTGTTTCGTTTGTAGTAATGGAATTAATTATTTTTTGATTAAATAACGGATCATTCTTTTTTAAAATATAACTATATAATTCTTCAAAAGAATTAACACCTGCATCAACAAGAAATTTTGAAAGCCTTGTCTCAAATATATAAGCTTTTTCCATGGGAATAAATATCCCTGAAGTTTTAATAATGTAATCTCTAAAAAGTGAAAATTCTTTTTCGGTTATGGAAATAGGAGAGGTTCTGCTGTTTGCATGATTTAAATTTAATTGTAACATAAAACCTCAATTTCCTGAAATATATTTTCCAAATTCAAAACCTTGTCTGCAAGGCCGCTTTCCGCAACAGATCTGGGCATTCCGTACACAACGCATGTTTCTTCGCTTTGTGTTATGCAATAACAATCTTTTTTTGCTTTTAGGCTGACAAGCCCTTTTTTCCCGTCACTCCCCATTCCTGTTAAAATGACAACTAAAACACTTGTACCGGGGAAAGACTTTGCAACAGATTCAAAAAGAACATCAGCGGCGGGGCGAAGCCCTCCTATAGGCGGAGAATCATCCAGCCTTATATTATTCTTTGAATTAATTTTCATGTGTATTCCGCCGGGAGCTAAATAAACTGTTCCAGGTTTTATAGCTTCCCTGTCTTGCGGAATTTTAACATTTAACCGCGACTTATTATCCAAATGCTTCGCCAATGTTTCTGTAAAAAATGAAGGTATATGCTGTACAATAAGAATTGGCACCGGAAAATCATTACGCAGGTTAGGCAAAATACTATTTAATGCAAGAGGGCCTCCTGTAGAAGCTGCAATTAGGACTATCTCCGGACGTAAAATATTTTTTTTGGATGTTTTCTTTATACTCACAGGTTCGTCTGAATGAACAGCTTTTTTTTCTGCGCGGTTTCTGTGTTTTGTTTCATTAATTAAATAACTAATTTTTCTTTTAATGATTTCAAGATTTTCTGCATAGCTGTCATCTATTGGCTTGGTCATACATTCTGCAGCGCCTTTTGACATAACATCCTGGAAAAGTTCATCTGTTGCCGCCGAAGGTCTTGCCATAACCAATATATAAACAAAAGGATTTTTCATTAAGATTATATTAATAAGCTCTATTATACCAGGTTCAGAAATTTCTACATCTATAACAACGATATTATATTTTTTATTATTTATAAGGCTCTGAACTTCATCGCCGTCTGTAACACAGGAAATTAACACGCTTTTATCAGTTTCTGTTATAGCACGAGTAAACATTTTTGTGTATACCGATGATTTATCGGCGATTAAAACTCTTATTTTTTCCATGTTCAGCTTATCTTAAAATTCTTTACAGAGTTATCCATTTCGCTTGCAATTTTAAGTAAAGTTTCGCTGGCTTCTTTTGTAGAACTTGCGTTATGCTTCACTTCACCTGCTTCTCCGTTTAAAAGCTGCAGGTTTTTGGATATATCCACAAGACCCATAGCCATTTCTTTTGCGGCACGGTTTATTTCGCTTATATTGTTGGAAGCGCGTTCGGAATTCATCGCTATTTCCTGAGTTCCAATAACAAGCTCTGCTGTTGACTTTGCAATTTCATTAACGCCTTTTGTAGATTCAACAACTGTCTTGGTAACCGACTGTGCATTTTCTGAAATACTGATTATCTCAGAATTAATTTCGTTTATTCTTTGTGCGGCAGAAGCAGATTCCGAAGCAATTTGATCACTTCGTTCTCTTGATTGCGCAGTTTCTTTTGCAAACGAATTAATATATTCTGTCATGCCGCTGATAATCGCAGTTATTTCCGATACTGCGCCGACAGCTTCGGGCATATTCTTTTGCATATTTTCGATATGTTCAGCAATTTCTTCTGTAGCGTCTGCAGTTTGTTTTGCAAGTTCTTTAACTTCGTTTGCTACGATCATAAAGCTTTTTCCAGCTTCACCTGCGCCTGCCGCTTCTATTGCTGCATTTAAAGCAAGCATATTGGTTTGATCAGCAATATCACTGATTACATTAACAATTTTTCCAATTTGCTTGCTTGCAGCTTCCAGGCGTTTAATAATATCGTTTGTATTTTTTGCCTTTTCATCGGCATCAAGCATTTTAGTTTTTGCATTAACGCTGTTAACGCTTATCATTATAATTGATTTATTAATTTCTTCTACGCTTTTTGCAACATTATTAAAAGAGCCTGAAACAAGTTTTACAGAACCAGATGCATTATGAATACTTTTTTGTATATTATCTACAAGCGCGCTGGACTGAACTACCCTCATACTTGTTTCTTCCGCTGCTGCAGCTACATTACTTATGGTAGAATTTATTTCTTCTATGGAACTTGCCATTGCGCTTATATGCGTACTTGCAGTAGAAAGAGAGTTTGTTGACTGTGTCATACCAGCGGAAAATTCTTCTGTGACTGTGCTTACTGCTTCTGTTTTTTCGCTAAGTCCCTTGCTGTTTGTTTCCATTTGTGATGATACAGAAAGAAGGGTTAAAGCATTTTCACGCATTTGATTTGCAGTTTCCCTAATACCGTTTATAGTTACTCGGTTAAATTCCATTAATTGATTACAAGCATTATAAAATTGACCAAACTCATCGCGGTATTCATCCGGGAACTTAATAGTAAAGTCCCCTCCTGCAACAATTTTAACCAAATCTGTACCAATCATTATAGGTTTACTTGCTGATATGGAAAAATAAATTCCAAAAAATACAATTATAAAAAGTGCAATAAGCGAAATAACCAAAAGGCGGATAACAGTGATTTCTGATTTATGTTTGTTTCTTAATGTAATATCTTTTCCCAGTCCTATTCTAAGAATATTTAACTCGGTCAATATATCCAGGCATCTGTCGGAAATAGGAGATAATACATCCAGAATAAATTCGCCTGGGTCTTCTCCTCTGTTTAGTTTATCCTGATAATCGTGCATGTGCTCTTCCCAGGAATCCAGTAATCTTTCAAATTCATTATAAAGCACACGAGCCTGAGGAAGCTCTATGGTATCGGAAAATACCTGCATATCACTTCTAATATTTGCTATATCGACAAAAAAACTGTCAACAACGGCATTACGCCTTTGAGCATCTCTTTCAAAAACAATGTCACGCCCTCTAAGCTTAATATTCCCCATTACAACCCTTGCACGTAATACACGCTCAAGAGGATCCAGTACTTTATGAATATTTTCTTCGCTGATAGACACCGTAGAGTTCATATCTACGATAGACAATACTGCAGTACAGAGCATTATAACTGCTACAAATAAAAACGCAAACAAAAGCTTTGACCTGATTTTTAATCCTTTAATTATTTCAAACATTTTCATCTCCTCCATTCAACAATGTTTCGTCTGTTTTTTCGCTGTTTATTTTATATTTATTTATTATAGAATTGATACTAATAATTCTGTAAAGCTTGTTATCCTGTTCTGCAATTCCTGTAATACAAAAACTATCTTTTGCTCCTGTCGGCAAAGATGGCGGACGAATTAAATTATCATCCAGTTCTATTAAATTACCTGGTTTATCTATAAATAAACCAATTTGATCTTCGTTACCCAAAATTGTTTTAAAAACAACTGCTTTAACCGTACGCGAGCTGTATTCTTTGTTTCGTCTTTCCTTGTTTCCTAAAAGCTGAAAAAGACTTAAAACTGTAATTACCCTTCCTTTTAAATTAGCAATGCCGATAACTTCATCAGGCGCAGTGGGAACAGGCGTTACTATCATTTTGCGAGTAACTTTCTGCACAAGATCTACATCAACGGCAAAATATTCATTATTAACAAGAAAGCTAAAACCTCTCATGCGCTTTTCCTCTTCTCTGTTATTGCTGCAGGATTCAGGAAAATAAGTATTTTTTCATTATAAACACTTGTTCCAAAAATATAATCGCCGCTGAGCTGTTTGTTGTCCATGGTAAATTCGCCCTCTACTTTATCAATCACACTTTTTACAAGAAACCCCATTGGAGATATAGCATTTTTTAAAGTTAGAACATACAGTTTTTCTTCAATATAATCGTTCTTTGTAACAGTAGTTAAATCTTCGGGTCTTACTAAACGCCATGTAACCTCGTTAATATTAACAAAATATCCGTTGTTTATTTCCTGAATGTCTTTATTTTTAATACACTCAATCCTTATAATGTCGATTGCTTCAACCGCAAAATATTCTGTGCCCGAACATTTAAAAATAATAACCTGCTTTTCATTTTCCCCGATTTTAAAATTTTGCGCCGTTCCATCTGTCATGGCCAGCTGATGCTCCGCTTCAATTTCCATATTTTCTATACCCATAAACCGCATTATTCCTGCCGCATCCAAAATTGTAACAGCTTTTCCATTGCCTAAAACCGTTACGCATAAATAGCAAGAGCAATTTTGCAAATAAATTGGAAGCGGCTTAACAAGGATTTGCTCTGTTTCTATTGCGTCGTCTATTAAAAGCGCAAAACTTTTTCCCTCTGCGCGAAGTATAAGGCATTTAAAAACATCAGAAGCCAGACACTTTTCCAATACCGCTGCAGAAGAAAGCGGTTTAGTTCCTTTCGCTTTTGCTTCTATTTCATTCATTGTTATAACTGGAATTAATCTTCCGTTAAAACTTAAAACGAGTGATTTATTAATTTTTTCTATACGCTGTTTTAAACCTGCATTGTTTTTAATCCGCACTATATGTTCTACGTTTAATTCAGGCACTGCATAAGTTATAGAATCTATATTTACTATAAGAGTATCTATTACAGATAATGTTAGAGGCATTTTTAACCGCACAGTTGTTCCAAAACCAAGTTCGGAATCAATTTCTATAAAACCGCCTGATTTTTCTATATTGGTTTTTACAATGTCCATTCCAATGCCGCGCCCTGAAAGATTGGTTATTTCTTTGGCGGTTGAAATGCCTGGTTTAAATATTAAATTGAAAATTTCATTTCTTGACATAACGGAAAGCGCTTCTTCTGTTACAATACCGCGTTCAACAGCTTTTTTCTTTAAAGCTTCCACATTAATGCCTGCTCCGTCGTCGGACACTTCTATAATTGCAGATCCGTCGCGCATAAAAGCATTAAGGGTTATTGTTCCTCTTTGCTGTTTGCCTGCTTTTATCCGCTGTTCTGCGGACTCCATACCATGATCTGCCGAATTTTTTACAAGCTGCGTAATGGGATCTGCAAGCGTTTCCAATAAATATTTATCCAATGTTATATCGTCTCTTAAAATATTAACAGCTATATCTTTATTCAACGCTTTTGCTGTGTCGCGTATTATCCTTGGAAACTTGTTAAAAATAATGCTTATTGGCTGCATTCTGGTAAACATTATTTTTTCGTGTATTTCGCTTGTAAGATAATTTATATCGTGTAACAAAGGCGCAAGACCCAGTATCGATCTTTTCTGTTCCGAGACAACAGAGAAAAGCTGGTTTCGCGCCAATACCATTTCGTTGGCTAAATCCATTAACTTGTTTATATCTGTTATATCAAGGCGGATAGAAAGATTGTTTTTACTAAAATCTGGCTTTGAGGGACTATTTGTATCCGTTAAATAAGAATTTACCGCGGAGTTAAAAGAAGAATGCAAGGTTTTGGAACCAAAACCTTCGGGTAACTGATGTTGCAGCTCCTCTGCGGTTATTATTCTTCCTGGTAAATGCTGTATATGGCTTTTATCAACTTCGATTGCAATGGATAAAAGATCGATATCAAGAACGCTTGTTACCAAAATTTCCAGAGTAGAAGTATCGCGTTCTTTTAAAACATTCGTTAATTTTTCGGTAAATACAGCTGTGTCATGATTTTTAACTACGCTGCCTGCGTCATTGCCTGCAACGACAATTGCCTGCACAATAAAACCTATAGAAAAAATATTTTCTATCATTCCTCTGGGGTTTTTATAATACTTACCCAGGCTTCTGTTAAAGCCAAGATTAACATAATATATTTTATGCCCGTGTTTAGTTTTACTTTTTAAAGTATTTTCTGTTTCGCTGTCATTTAAATCAAAAGGAATATTAATCTCTTTTAAACTTCCTTCGTTACTGTTTTTACTGGCAGTATTTGTATATTTTTTTAATTTGTCTACAATATCATCTACATTAATAGCTTCGTCATTTTGCAGGTTTTCAATTAATTCTTTTAATTTATCTACACATTCAAGCACAATATCTGCAATGTCATTATCTATAGTTAAAGTTCCTTCCTTAAGTAAGGACAATAAACCTTCCAGCTCATGTGTAACTGCTACTATTTTACCAAGCGATAAAAAACCTGCTGTACCTTTCAGACTATGCGCAGCGCGGAAAACAGAATTCATC
>Ga0123356_10007387_pt1 | contig 10962 bp, 13 predicted proteins | sample TergutEmb28metaG_2_FD_92546 | JGI IMG/M metagenome (GOLD analysis project Ga0123356, IMG submission 92546) | Embiratermes neotenicus P3 segment gut microbial communities from Petit-Saut dam, French Guiana - Emb289 P3 | ecosystem: Host-associated > Arthropoda: Insects > Digestive system > Gut ... | reverse complement strand
CCGCAGACAACCGGGCCTGGACGCGGGGACAGTGAGCGGCGGGCACACCGGATTCGCATGGGAGGAGATCGATGAACGTCCTTGAGGCCAGCGGCCTGGGTAAGCGCTACGGCCGTACCTGGGCGCTGCGCGAGTGCACGCTGGAGATCCCCGCCGGGCGCGTGGCGGCGCTCGTCGGGCCGAACGGGGCCGGCAAGAGCACGCTGCTGAACCTGGTGGTGGGCCTGTCGGCGCCGTCGGCGGGCGATATCACCGTGCTCGGCGGGCGACGGGCCGGGTCGGCGGCCGCCCTGGACGGGATCGCGTTCGTCGCGCAAGACACGCCGCTGTACAAGAACCTGTCGGTCGCGGACATGATCTACATCTCCCGCAGCCTGAACCGGCGCTTCGACCAGCCCTACGCCAAGGCCCGGCTGGAGGAACTCGGCATCCCGCCCAGGCGGAAGGCCGGGAAGCTGTCCGGCGGCCAGCAGGCCCAGCTGGCGCTGACCCTGGCGCTGGCCCGCCGGCCGCGGCTGCTGGTGCTGGACGAGCCGGTGGCGATGCTGGATCCGGTCGCCCGGCACGATTTCATGGCCACCGTGCTGTCCGCCGCGACCGCGGACGGCGTGTCGGTGCTGCTGTCCTCCCATGTGCTCACCGAACTCGAGCGGGTAGCCAACTACCTCATCCTGCTGTTCCGCGGCCAGGTGCGGCTGGCCGGCCAGGTTCAGGACCTGCTCGCCACCCACGGCCAGGCCAGCCTGGAGAACCTCGCCATGACCTACCTGCGTGAGACCCAGACGTCGGAGGTGACGCGATGACCGCGGTGACCATGCCCGCCCGCCCTGAGGAGAGCGCGAGGCTGCGGCCGGTGCCGTGGCGGCGGATGGCCGGGGTGACCTGGCGGCAGCACTGGGGCGCGCTGGCCGGCGTGGCCGTGCTGCTGGGCGCGGTAGCGGTCTACCTGTGGATCGCCGGCCTGCAACTGCACCACGCCTACACCGCCGCAGTCGCCTGCCAGCCGGCCAGCTCGGCAGCCTGCCAAGGCGTGGACAACACCCTCGATGGCCTGGACAACTTCCTGTCGAACGGCCTCATCTTCCAGGTGCTGCCCGTTCTGATCGGGGCGTTCGTCGGGGCGCCGGTGCTCGCCCGGGAACTGGAAACCGGCACCTTCCGGTATGCCTGGACCCAGGGGTTCGGCCGGTGGCGCTGGGCCGTCGCCAAGCTCATGCTGCTCGCGGTCGCGGTGACCGCCGCCGCGGCCGCGTTCGGCGCTCTGCTGTCCTGGTACTACCAGCCGTTCCTGAGCGGGCAGTCCCTCGGCCTGCCCCGGAGGAGCCCGTTCGACCCTGGCCTGTTCGACCTGCGCGGGCTCGGGTTCCCCGCCTGGACGCTGGCCGCCTTCGCGATCGGCGCCCTGGCCGGGATGCTGATCCGCCGGGTCGTCCCGGCGATCGTCGCTACCCTGGTCGGCTACGCCGGGCTCGCCTTCGCGACCGGGGGGTTCCTGCGCGAGCACTACCTGACGCCGCTGCTCACATCCAACTACCTCAGCGTGCCCGGCAACGGGTGGATCATCGGCCAGTGGTGGACCAAGGACGGCAGGTTCGCCTTCGGCAGCTTTCCTCCCATGAGCGTCCTCAGCCAGTTCTGCCCTGCCTCTCCCGCAGGGAAGGGCGGGCCGTCGCAAGGATGGGGGCCGTGCCTTGTTCAGCACGGCTACACGCAGTGGACCAGTTACCAGCCTGCCAGCCGGTTCTGGCCATTCCAGTGGATCGAAGGCGGCTGGCTGCTCGCGCTGTCGGTGCTGCTCATCGCCGCGGCCGTCTGGCTGGTCCGGCACCGCGCCGCCTGAGAAGTCCGCTTCGCTGCTGGCCCGTAATCCGGTCCGGCTTCCAGGAGCAGCGTCCGCTCGGTGCGATTCGCCGCGAGCCGGCCCGCAACCGCCGCGCCTGCTGTCCCGGCGCCGACGACAATGGTGTCGACCGCTGCGGGGGAAGCGCGCCACCATGTCCACGCCGACCCCCTTCGCCACGAGGCTAGCTGAACGGAGTCTGCATGAGTTTCATCTTCATGGCCTTTCATTGGCCTGCGCCTGGGCGGGGTGACGCTCTCGCGGAATCGATGCGGGAGATGCGCGACGCTTTCGCCGGCCTGCCGGGGTGTCTGTCGGTGGAGCCTCCGTACCTGACCGAGGACGGCGATTGCCTGGTCGGGATCTCCAAGTGGGAATCGAAGGCAGCGTTCTTCGCGTCAGGCATAACCCTGCGCCCGTCCGATGAGATCGTCGAAGGCGAGCTCAGGCCCCGGCAGCGCTTCCTCCTGGACGAGGTGCCCGTCCGGCCTGCCTAGGCGGCCGCGTCCACGCAGTTCGGCAGCGACTCGTTGGTGAACTTCTGCCGCCCCGCGCTGGTCCACAGCTGGTCGTGTGTCGCGGCGGTGGTGATGCAGTTCTTGAACTGCTCCTGCTTGGCGGGCGGGACCAGGCTCTTCATGCAGTCGACGAATTCGGTGCGGCCCGACGAGGTGAGCAGCGACGTCGCCCCGGCCTTCTGTACGCAGGTGTCCACCTGCGCTTTCGCCTTGGCAACGGCCGAGGACGTGGCGAGATCTGATGCGACACCACCGGTGCCATTGCTGCCGCAGCCGGCGACAGCGAAGGTCAGCGGTGCGGCGATGACGGCGGTGGCGACGATAGAAGCGGCATAGTGTTTCGCTGACATGACCAATTCCCCCGTATGAGCTGGCCTGCGCTCACGAATTGTAACGTCTTGATCACTCATCGCGGTGAGGGTGGCCCCTGCTACCAGTCATGGACTACCTCGGCCACGTCCGGAAACACCTCCGGTGACCTGGTCGCCCCGGCTGCCGGAGATAATCTGGAACGGTGTCCGATGCGAGGGCCGGGAGTCTGCTGGAGGACCACGCGGTCTATCCCGGCACCTTCGACCCCATCACACGCGGTCATCTCGACATCATCGAGCGGGCACGGCACCTTTTCGCGCGGGTCACCGTGCTCGTCGCCGTCAATGCTGAAAAGCAGCCAGCCGGCCGTCCATCGGAACGGGCGATGCAGCTGCGCCGGGAACTTCCCGCCGACTGGGACAACGTCTCGGTCGCGGCGTGGGCCGGACTGACCGTCGCGTTCTGCCAAGAGCACGGCGCCGGCGTGATCATCCGCGGTGTGCGGAACCGGTCCGACCTGCGTCATGAACATCAGCTGGCGGCCATGAACCAGTATCTGGGTATCAGCACGCTGCTCCTGCCCGCCCAGCCCGGGCTGGCGGCCGTCTCCTCGACGATTGTGCGCGGACTGGGGACCTGACCCGGATTCACGCCGAACGGTGCCGTGCGTTCATGTGGTCCCGGAAGCCCGAGACGCGGCCGTCCTTGTGCGTGCTGAACCACGGCCGTCAAACGCTTGCCGTGCTCGGGCTGGCCGGAGCCGCCGGGGCGTCCATCGGTTCGAACAGCTCGGCTGCCCGGGCGGCCGTGCGGGAAGCCCAGCGACCGCTACTCGCCAGCCCGAGAACCATGATGCCCGTGCCGAGCGCGAGGACCATCCACCACACGCCGTGCGCGGCATTCGCGACGGCCGTGCCGCCATGGGCGAACGCCGGGCCGATGATCGTCCCGGAGATCGCCACGCCCAGCGTGGTGCCGGCCTGACGGCCGGTGGAAGCCAGCGAACCGGCCAGTCCGGCCATCGACCGGGGCATCCCGGAGACCGCTGAGTTGGTGATCGGCGGGTTGACCGCGCCGAGGAAGATGCCGAACAGCAGGTAGGTCGCCAGCACGGCCGGGAGCGGAGTGTCCGGACCGAGCCATAGCGACACGCCGCCGCCGAGGGCCAGGGCGCTCCCGGCTACCAGCAGCGGCACCAGCGGGCCGCGTCCGCCGACCATGCGCCCGGCGAGCCGCGCTACCACGAGGACCGGCAGCCCAACCGGGAGCAGGCACAGCCCCGCCGTCACTGGCGTCAGGCCGCGGACGTCCTGCAGGTACTGCATGGTCACGAACAGGAACGCGCCGAATCCGCACAAGGCGAACAGCGCCATCATGATCGCCGAGCTGAACGGCACGCTGCGGAACAGGCGCAACTCCAGCAACGGGTCGGCACGGCGCGGTTCGTAGCCGATGATGCCCGCTACGCCAAGCGCGGCGACGGCAAGCAACCCCACGATGACGGGTGAGGTCCAGCCGAGAGATGTGGACTCGATGATCGCGTACACGACGGTGCCGAGGATCAGGGCCATCAGCACCTGCCCGACCGGGTCGAACCGGCGTGCCCGGCCGGCCCTGGATTCGGGCACGAACAGCGCGGCGCCCACGATCGCCGTGACCACGATCGGCACGTTGATCCAGAAGACCGATCGCCAGCCGAGGACGTCCACCAGCCCGCCGCCGAGGATCGGGCCAAGGGCCAGCGCCAGCCCGGACATCGAGCCGAAGATCCCGATGGCCCGCGCGCGCTCGACCGGGCCGGTGAAGGTGTTCACGATGATTGCCAGGGTCGCCGGGTTGAGCATGGTCCCGCCGACGGCCTGCAGCACACGCGCCGCGATCAGCCAGCCAATACCCGGGGCCAGCCCGCACAGCAGCGACCCGAGACCGAAGACCGCGAGGCCTACCTGGAAGACGCGCCGTCGGCCGACCCGGTCAGCGGTGGACCCGGCCAGCACGAGGAACGCGGCCAGCACCAGGGAGTAGGCGTCTATCGTCCACTGCAGGCCGGACTCCGAAGCATGCAGTTCGCGGCCCATAGCGGGAAGCGCGACGTTGACGATTGAAATGTCCATCACCACGACGATCATGCTGATGCAGCAGATCGCTAGCACCACGGATTTGCGGCGCGGGCTCAGCTGGTCAGCCGCGGCGGGGGAGAGCACTGATGAACTCGATGAACTCATGTCGCCACGCTAAAATTTAGAGTGTGCTCGAAGTCAAGCCGCCGGCATCGGCGCCCGCCAAAATCAAGGTGCGTTCCAGCACCGTGCCCGCAGCAGGTGTGAGCATCGCCGAGGCGGCCCGCCGCACCGGGGTGAGCGTGCACACGCTCCGTTATTACGAGCGCGCCGGCCTGGTCGTCAGTCCTGTCGACCGCACGAGCGGCGGACGTCGCAGGTACCGGGGACTCGACCTCAAGTGGATCATCATCTGCACCAAGCTGCGCGCCACCGGCATGCCGATCCGGGGCCTGCGCCGGTACGCGGAGCTAGTCGCCGCCGGGCCGGGCAACGAAGAGGAACGCCTCGCTCTCCTGGAAGCGCACCGCGCGGAAGTGCTCGCCAGACTGGCGGAGATCCAGGAGAACCTGAAGATCATCGACCACAAGATCGACGTTTACCGGGGCAGCCTCGCCGCCGGTGAAGCTGACCGGCTCTGGGCGCCGGTCAGCCCTCGCTGAAGGGCTCGCCGGGCGTCAGGTCACCGACCTCGACCCCGCGGGAGCCAAGCCCGCGGATCACCGCCAGTTCCACCGGTGAGTAGGCGCCGTCCGTGCGTCGCAGTTCCAGCGGCGCGACGGGAATGAGCGGCGGCTGCGCCATGAACCTGGGCTCTCGTCCCCGGTGCCGCTGCGCGGCGTGGATGAGGAACGGATGGCACAGGTACACGTCCCCTGGGTGGCCGGTGGCCAGAACCTGCTCGCGGTCGGGTGAGTTGAGCTTCCCGGCCGCGTCCATGGCCGCGCTCGCGGCGCCGAAGCTCATACCACGGTCACCCGCCGCCACCAGGAACGGCGGCACGTCCACGTGGGATCCGACCTTGATCCGGGTCGGCGCGTCATCGGAACCGATGTCGGAGAACAGGAACAGCATCAGCAGGGCCCGTCCCCGAGACCGCAGGTTCAGCAGCCCGAGCTCGCCTGCCTCCTGGTAGCTGCCCTCCATGTGCCATCCGGCGTCGCCGGGATCGTCGGGGTGCGGGAAGCGGATCGGGAACGTGCCGAGGCCGTCGCGCGGGAACCACCGGCCGACCCCGACGAGCTGGTCGAATGCCTCATGCAGCGCGGGCGTGTTGGCGGCGGCGCTGAACAGGTCGCCGCCGTAGCCACGGAGCCGGACGACGGGCTCTGTCCAAGTCGCCGGTTCATCCGGGTCCAGGCCGGTTTCCCGCCACAGGAACGCCCGGCACTGGTCGGCGAGAGCTCGCGGGAACGCCTCGGGAACGTAGACGAACCCGTCGCCGATGAACCGCTCGACCTCCTCGGCTGTCAGCACGCTCGTGATTCTGCTTGGCGTCCATTTCCCGGGCAACTGAATTACCGCGTTGCCCGCCAGCGCCTCAGTCCGCATCACCTCAGCATTGTGAATCGCGATATGGCCGTCTGAGACAAAACATGGTCAGATAGCGGACAGCCACCAAGGAGGAGTTTCAATGAAGACACGCGCTGCGGTGCTCTGGGAGGTGCCTGGCAAGTGGCAGGTGCAGGAAGTCGAGCTGGACGACCCGAGTCCCACCGAGGTGCTCGTCGAGATGGCCGCGAGCGGCTTGTGTCACTCCGACGACCACTTCCCGTCCGGTGACATCACCATCGGCGGCCTCCCCTTCATCGGCGGGCACGAGGGCTCCGGCATCGTCCGCGCTGTCGGCGCCGAGGTCCGCGACGTCAAGGTCGGCGACCATGTCATCACGTCGTTCATCCCGGCCTGCGGGAAGTGCCGCTGGTGCGCGAGTGGCATGCAGAACCTCTGCGACAACGGCGGGATCATCCTCAAGGGCACGCAGCCGACCGGCGGGTACCGCATGCACAGCGGTACGACTGGCATCGGCACGATGAGCGGCCTGGGCACCCTCGCCGAATGGCAGGTCCTCGACGAGATGTCGATCGTTAAGATCGACCCGTCGATCCCGCTCGACGTGGCGTGCCTGGTCTCCTGCGGCGTCCAGACCGGGTTCGGCTCGGCGATCAACGCCGCCCAGGTGAAGCCGGGTGACGTCGTCCTGATCCTGGGGGCTGGCGGCGTCGGCATGAACGCGGTCCAGGGCGCAGCGCTGGCCGGTGCCGCCCACATAGTGGTTGTCGACCCGGCGCCGAGCAAGAAGCTGTACGCGCCCACGTTCGGTGCGACCGAGGTGTTCGCCGACTTCGGCGAGGCGGATGGCTTCATCAAGTCCATCACCAACGGCCAGGGCGCGGACTCCGCGATCGTGACCGTCGGCGTCGTCCGCAACGAGCACATCGGCCACGCGCTGAGCGCCATCCGGAAGGCGGGCACCGTAGTCGTCACCGGCATCGGTTCCGACACCGAGGAGAGCATCGCCCCGAGCCTGAACGCCTTCCACCTCGCGATGTTCCAGAAGCGCATCCAGGGGCTGATCTACGGCATGCAGTCGCCCCGGGACGCGATGCCGAGGCTGCTCCGCTACTACCAGGAGGGCAAGCTCAAGCTCGACGAGCTCATCACCAAGCGGTACACGCTTGACGAGGTAAACCAGGGCTACGACGACATGCGCGCGGGCGTGAACATCCGCGGCATCATCGAGTACAGCGGCCTCAAGGGCTAGCACGCACGCCATCGCATCCGGGCCAGCCAGGCGGGTTGCCGGCTGGCCCGGGTAGGGTGCTACGGGTGGCCATCATCCATCGCACCACGCTGACGCCCTCGAAGACGGAACTGCTGAGCGCCTGGTTGCCGTCGCGTCCCTGGTATCGAGGGACGGACCGGAACCCGGAACTGGTGAAGGCGGGCGGCTTCCGGCTCGACGACCCCGCGGGCGAGGTCGGCATCGAGTTCATGGTCGTCGTGCATGTCGAGGGGGAGCAGGCGGTGGCCTACCACGCGCCGCTGACATACCGGGGCAGCCCGCTCGACGACGCGCAGGACGCGCTCATCGGCACCACAGAGCACGGGGTCCTGGGGCGGCGCTGGGTCTACGACGGCACCCGCGACCCGGTACTCGTCGCCCAGCTGTCCGCCCTGCTGCACGGGACCGCTGTGCCGCAGGCGCAGAGCGTCAATGACACGCCGGACCCGACAGTCCTCATTGAGCCACTGGCCGGTGCAGACGGCGCGTCTCCCGGATTCATGGCATCCGATGACGCGGCGTGCACGGTCCTGAGTACCGGCGGTACCGGAGCACTGGCCGTGCGCGTCCACCGTGTCCTCCAGCCTGTCACCGGCGCCTCCGTGCTGCCGCCTGGGTCCGTTACGGCCACGTGGCGACTGGCCGGCGACGCTCAATTGCGCGGCGTGTTCATCACAACCGGACCAGCCTGAGCGCCGTTTCCGAATTGCCCGAACCAGCGAGCGCAAGCGTCACTTCAGTCCCGCTCCCTTTGCCTGCTGCCCGCAAGCTCCGTCATTATCTTGAGACAAGTTCCAGTGAACTTGAAGCAAGTTGTTCCACTGCATGCGGGATCTTCTTTATTTTTGGTGTCTTTTGTTGTCGGGCATACTGGTGCAATCGCTGCAAGCCAGGACATCTGGCTCGGGTAGGCATTGACCCGATGCCCCCGATAGTCCTGCGGCATTACTAATGCAGTTGATATCTGAGTCCTCGTGTGTTGTTTTGATTGAAGCTAATGAAAAGCGAATACAGGATGAAGTGCGCCCGATAATCAGCTGGCCAACCCCAATAAGAGCAGGGGATCCACGTGCCCCGGAAACTTCCCCAAAACTCACGATAATGATTATCCGTGTGGAGGATTGACGATTTAGCGCGGCTTTCGCTACGCTGACGCCAGCCAGTAAAGGGGGAGATTTACATGACCAGTGAAAACCGTGAGGAATTCCTGTCGCCGAGCAGGCGTGCACTGCTGAAGGCGGCCGTGGCAGGAGGGGCGTTCGCGGTCCCCCTCATCGCCTCGTTTTCCATGGAGACCGCCTCGGCGCAGACTAGGGCGAGCGCCTTGAGCAGCTCGAACCAGGTCATTATCACGGGGAACATGCTCTTCTGCTCGAATATGACGACGGTCCCGACCGCCGTCTTCTACGCCGAACTGCAGGAAGCCAGCGGCGGGCCGGTGGTCGGGCTGGCAGGGCTTGAATTCGCGGCCGGCCGAGACGACCTGTACTACGAGCTGATCGTCAAGGGAACGCTGTTCAGCTTCACGGTCGACACTCCTCCATACAGTCTGCTTTTCGAAGACGAGACCAGCAGCAAAGTGGGCGCGATCCCCGGCTCCGCGTTCCGGTGCCCAGGGGAGTTGGCCGAGGTGTACAGCGTCTTGGCGGCTGGTGGCGCGACAATCCAGGTCAACCTGACGGACGGGAAGGCACTGGAAGGCGCGATCGCCGAACTTGGCTTCGACAGCCCGCTCCAGAATTCCTTCAGCTTCCGCCAGGCCTGACGCCGGACGCTCGGAGTGCGGTCAGGGCGATTGGACATGCTGCTGTCAGCGGCGCTGATCGCGAGGGACGAGGAGAAATTCCTCGGTGCGTGCCTGCGGTCGGTGCAGGACCTCGTGGACGAGGTCGTGGTCGTGGACACCGGGTCCACCGACCGGACCCTGGAGATTGCCAGGGCGGAAGGTGCCCGCGTTTATCAGCGTCCGTGGACCGACGATTTCTCCACAGCCCGCAACCAGGCCCTGGACCTGGCCAGGGGCAAGTGGATTTTGTACATCGATGCCGACGAGCGGGTTCGTCCGGGCAGCGCGGACGGGGTGCGGGAGCGGCTGCGTGACCCGGCGTACGTCGGCCACCGGGTAACGCTGCATCCGCGGCTCGGCGACTCCGGATACTGGGAGCTTCGGCTGTTCCGCAACGAGCCTGACATTCGGTTCCGCGGCATCATCCACGAAAACATATGGCCGGCCATCGCCGCCCATCGCGCGGTGTCTGGCGGGATGATCGGCCAGACCGGGCTGGTCCTGGACCATGAGGGATACGAGGGCGACCAGCACCGCAAGCACCTGCGCAACCTGCCGCTGCTGGAGCGGGCGCTAGCGGAGGACCCGACTCGGGTGTTCAGCTGGTGCCACCTGGCTACCGTCCGGGCCGGGCTCGGCGACGACGTGGGAGCCGGGCGCGCCTGGGCGGAGGCGATGCGCCTGGTCAGCGGGAAGACAGTCCGGGTGCCCGAGGACGCGATCCCGTTCCTGCACCAGATCGAGGAACGAATGGCGCGCGGCGAGGACACCAGCGACCTGCTCGAGCGCGCTCGCCGGCTCTTCCCCACCAATCTTCAGTTCGTCTGGTTGCAGGCGCAGGTCTTGATGGCGGCGGGCCGGAATGCCGACGCGGTCGAGCGGCTGGAACGGCTGGTGGCAGCGGGCCAGACCGGGCATTACGACAAATCCTGGGCCTACGATGTGCGGCTGTTCGGTGTTTTCGCCTATGACCTGCTTGCCGTGTGTCATTTCAGGATGGGCGAGTTTGCCGCTGCCCGCAGATATTACGAACTGGCGGCGGGCTGCGAACCGTCGAACGTGGAATGGCGTGCCAAGGCCGCCGCCTGTGCCCGGCTTTTCGCGGGGGACGAAACAGGCCCGCAGCCTAGGCCCGCGGTGATCTAGTGGATCAGGCCTTCGTCTTCCAGCTTGGCCAGGGTGTCGTCGACCTCCTGCCGGGGCCCCGTGGGCAGGCTGAACGCCTCGCCGATCTGCTCGGCGATCTGCTCGGCGGTCAGCGTCCCGTCGCACATCTCGAGGATCAGCTTGGCGCTGGGATTCAGGTAGTGGACCCGGGCCCGGTTCGCCTGATAGATCATGAAGCCGTCCTCGACCTCATCGCTCTCAATCCCGTCGCTCTTGGTAGGCCGGTCCTGCATATCGCGAACTGTCCTTCCTGGTGAGATGACGACCGTGGGGAAGCCAGCACTGCTGTTTCTCAGCCCTATCATGCCAGCTTTGGGCGGAAATGGGCTGGCCATGCGGGCCGGCGCGGTGCTGGAGGCGCTGGCGGCTGACTTCGATGTACACCTCCAGGTAATCCCGGTCGCAGCTCCAGCCGCGTCGCCTGGCGAAGCGGTGCATCGCTGGTGTGCCCGCGTCCTGGTGCATCAGGCCTGGCGGCACGTGGACCCGCTGTT
>Ga0123356_10007386_pt1 | contig 10965 bp, 11 predicted proteins | sample TergutEmb28metaG_2_FD_92546 | JGI IMG/M metagenome (GOLD analysis project Ga0123356, IMG submission 92546) | Embiratermes neotenicus P3 segment gut microbial communities from Petit-Saut dam, French Guiana - Emb289 P3 | ecosystem: Host-associated > Arthropoda: Insects > Digestive system > Gut ... | reverse complement strand
GGTGCTTAGTCCGGTTGTGAGTTGTGTGCCTTTGGTTGGTAAGGCTAAGGTGGGTTATGTGCTTGCTGCTGATCCGTATACTCCGAGGTTGCCGACGACGATAACTGAAACTAATAAGGTGATCAAGGTCTTCTATGTGCCTGATTCTATTCAGGCTAAGACTTTGAGTTATACTGTTGAGTACTATAAGGATAATGTTAAGGTGAGTGGTGATACTAAGATTGTGACTGAGATTGTTTGGGTTAATGCTCCAAATGCTTTGGCGGTGGTATCTGTGGATACTTCAAATACTAAGTATGCTGGCTATAGGTTTGATCATACTAATCCTTCTCCGATTCCAGTGTCTATTGTTGATGGCAGTGTGATTAAGGTCTACTATGTAAGGGAAGCTACGGATGAAACGATTGTTTTGACTGGTTTGAGTTGGAATAATGGTAATGGCAATGGTAACGGTGGCGGTATTAATCAGTTTAGTGTCAATGGTATAGCATTGAAGAACAACAAAAACTGCGTGACCTCTGGGAGTTTTGATACTGCAGTTAAGCAGGCTCCTGTTAAGAATGGTGAAACGGCGATTTATTCTGTTGATGAGCGGTCTGTTCAGAATTCTTTTGGTGCTTATGAGAAGGTGTATTATGTTCGTGTGGCTCTCTTTGATTCTGCAACTGGCGTTTGGAAGGTCTATGCTGGAACAGTGTCAGTAAATAATCCTGGCGGAAACGATAAAAACCAACAAGTAGTCTTAACAAAAATCTCTTAAAATAGGCATCTTTGCCTTCTCTTTTTTTGTAACGTTCAGTCCGATGTTTTGTAACCTTCCCCTGCTATCCATACTTTATAGACAAGCAGCTGGGCCTTTGCTATTTGCGCGTATCCACTGGCCACCTTTAAACTCCAATTCTACGCAAACGGACCCAATTCCATAGCTCGCAAGCTAAATAAAAAAGGTATAGACTATGAGTTGATGGATAATGTGTTTATTTCTATTTCTGATTTTTGACTAGCCTAAAACTCGGAACGAATTAATTCTAAACGATTGTACAGAGCGTTAGCTGTCTTTGCTAAACGCGCCTATGTTGTGTGTCTCTTCAATGTTTGATGCGCTGATGTTGTAGCGGTGGTTGTGGCTGATTGTTTGATGTCTGTGTTGTGTTTTTGCTCTGAACTTGATTGTGGATGAGTGCTTGCATTAGTTACTTTTAAATATATGTGCGGTGTGGTTTAGGTGCACAATAGGTGTAACGATGCCAAAGCAAGAAAAAGGAAAGTCTCATTCAATTCGGCCGGTAAGCAGACGACCCCCCAGTTGGTGCAAGTACCAGCCCGAAGAAGTTGAAGCCTTCATCATAAAACTCGCCAAAGAAGGTCACAATACAAGCTCTATAGGCACGATTCTGCGTGATCAATACGCCATTCCGCTGGTTAAACCCATCATCGGCAAAAGCATAAGCGACACTCTCAAAGCCGCAAATCTCGCTCCAGCGATGCCCGAAGACCTTGCAAATCTAGTCAAAAAAGCCCAAGGTCTAGCTGTTCACATGGACAAAAACAAAAAAGACCTCCACAACAAACGCAACATGCAAATCATCGAAGCCCGTATCCACAAACTAGGTCGATACTACAAACGCGAAGGCATAATCGATAAGAAATTCAAATACGTAGCAAAAATTGCCTCCGTAACCTAATTTCTTTCAACTTAACAATCTCCAACCTCCTTCTTAATACACAGATTTAAATTCTATTAGTTCTCCCTCTTGGAGACGTGATCACATGGCCGAGTCGCAGCCTGAAAATATACAAAACTTCCTAGCCCAAGCGCAAGAAGCTGCAAAAGTTATCAAAGAAACCACCCAAAAAGACGGCTCCATCAGTTGCTTTAGCCACCTAGATGCTGACGGCATCGCCGCCGCAGGCATCATCGCAAAAATGCTCCAACGCATAGACGCACGCTTCCGCATGCGCGTTATGCAATGGGTAGACGACAAAATCATAGCAGAAGTCACCACTGACAAACCCCAACTGGTTATCCTGTCCGATTTTGGTAGCGGATATCTCGACTTACTCAACGAAAAAATCCCCAACAACAAAATCGTCATACTAGACCACCACCAAATCACCGGTAACACCACCAACCCCAACTTTACCATGCTCAACCCCCACAGCCACGGCATTGACGGCGCAACAGACATCAGCGGATCAGGTGTAGCATACTTCGCCGCAAAAGCCCTAGACCCCACAAACACCGATCTAGCCCCCATCGCACTAGTAGGCGCCCTAGGCGACATGCAAGACAAATATGACCAACGAAGCCTCCAAAGCCTCAACAAACTCATCGAAAACGACGCCATCAACACCGGCCTACTCAAAGTAGAAAAAGATTTAACCTTCTTTGGCCGCGAAACCCGCCCCATCCACCGCATGATAGCAACCACCACCAACCCCTTCATCCCCGGCTTAAGCGGCCAAGAGACCCAAGCCCTCAACTTTATCACAAACCTAGGTTTTCCCATAAAACAAGATGACAAACTCCGCGCCCTCTGCGATCTAAACCCCCAAGAACGCAAAACCCTCTGCACCGCCCTAGCCGACTACCTACTCGCAAAAGGTCTACACAACGAAGTCAACAACCTCATCGGCAACATCTACATCCTAACAAAAGAAGAACCCAACACAGCCCTCCGCGATGGCCGCGAATTCTCCGTTCTGCTTAACTCAACCGGCCGAATGGACCACCCAAGCTTAGGCATAGCCATCTGTATGGGCGACCGCAAAACCGCCCTAGAAGACGCCAACAAACTCCTAGAGGACTACCGCAAAAACATCAACAAATACCTCACCTGGGTCCAAGAAAAACCCGAACGCCTCCAAGAACACCAAAACATCTACGTCATCTACGGCCAAAACACCATAAACGAAAAAATCATCGGCACCATATCAAGCATCCTTGTCTCCACCCTAACCAACAACCTAAAACCCCTCATAGCATTTGCCAACATCGAAACCGAAAACGCAGCCAAATTCTCAGGCCGAACCACCGAAACAGCACTCACAAAAGGCGTAAACCTAGGAGACGTAATGCGCATAGCCTCAGAAACACACGGCGGCAAAGGCGGCGGACACAACATAGCCGCAGGTGCACAAGTACCCATAGATAAAATCGATGCCTTCATAAAAACCGCCGACGAACTAGTCGGACGACAACTAAACGGTGAAAAACTTGCAAGCAACAATAACTCTTAAATACCAAAACCAAAAAACAGCCCAAGCCATTGCCCAAGCAATTTCACCCGACAACCTTAAAACTCCCCCCGGATTACAAATCCAAACCCTCAAAGAAAACACCAAAGTTCTAACCAAAATCCACTGCGAAAGTAAACTCTCCACCTTCACAGCAACCATAGATGATTTGCTCTTCTGTGCCTCCGTAGCAGAAAAAACCCTAAAAACTATGTAGAGATTTTATCTAAGAGCATCGTAAAATGGGTAGTCCGTGGATTTTGGGGTAATAGAGTCTACTTGATGTAGAGATAGATCGTGTGTGATGGATAGCCTAGTTGTGGGTTTTCACAAAAGTTTTCAATTTTTTCTGGATGCCATCCAATGATTTCGTAGTCGTGTGATACTATGCGTGTTCCTTCTTTGAGGTCGTGTTCTAGTTTAGATTTGATTTTTTCATTGGCACTTGTTGTTAGATATAGATAGACTACATCCGCGGAGGTTAGGTTGACGTTAAACATGTCGTCGTTTATGATGATTACTTGATTTTCCAATCCGTTTTCATGAATGTTGCTTAGTGCCTTTTTTGCTAGATCTTCGCGGAGTTCGATGCCGACGCCGCGGGCGCCGAAAGTTTTTGCGGCCATGATAACTGTCCGTCCGTCTCCTGCGCCCATATCAAAGAGAACTTCGTTGGATTTTAAATCTGCAAGTTTTAGCATGTACTCTATAACACTGCTCGGGCTTGGAACAAACGGTGCGATAAACATCCTATTCCTCATTTAATAGTCTGTTTTTATGTGACATATGCTTCTTTTTTGGTTTGATGTGGTCTGCGTGCTTCGCCGCATTTAGTACAGCTTTGAGCACAGAGGTCTATGTATTTTTCTTCGTTTCCTACAACTGCCGCGGCGGCTTTTGCGCATAGCTCACTTGGTTCACTGCACCCTTCCTCGTAGCATAATTCTGAGATGTATTGACAGATGTCTTTGACGTCTTGGGGTTCTAAGACAGCTCTTTGGGTGCGTACAAGCAGGCAGAGTTCCCGTGCCATAACACAGGTTTTCATGAATTTTACGCGTTCTAAAACTTCTTCGCGTAGTCTCTTTCGGCTTATCTCCACATTTACATCTCCTCAGTACAACAAGCGCAAACAACCAGAATAGACGATTCTACACTTAAAAAGGTGCTGTTAAACTGTCCAGGAGTTGCAAAAGGGCTAAATAAGTTTGCGATAATTTTTCAAAGGCATGATGCTTCGAATTGTTGAGCACAAAAAAAAGATTCTGCTCACAGTGATTCTCATAGCCTTGGCGCTAAACACCTACACCTTTAGCCTGGGCTACTCGGCAGCTTCAAAACCAGTTCTAGAGGAATATGCCAACGATTTCTCTGCCTACTACATAGGCACCTGGCGGCTTTTCCACAACCCCACCCAAATCTACTCTCCAGGCCACTACCTGCCCGGCGACTACCTTATTGAACCAACACCTCAAATCTTCAAATACGCCCCATCCTTTCTGATCTTCTTCTCCCCTCTTCTGGCTCTGAGCTATCAAAATGCACTCAACCTCTTTGATGTAGTTCAGTTCCTCTCGATTTGGGTCTTAGCCTTTTTTGTTTACCAACTCGTCAAAGACAAAAACCTGCTCATAGGTAGCATAACAGCCATTATGATTCTGCTGACCCCCACAGCCCTAAGTCTTGATGCCCAAATCATATTCCAAGGCTACTATTGGGGCTATGCCATGGCAAACGCCCACATAATCCAAACAACCCTAATCGTAGGCGCCCTATACTTTGCATACACTAAAAAGCCTTGGATCTGCGCCTTTCTGGTTGCTGGCGCCTCTTTTGACCCCCGCGTCGTCTTACTGGCACTACCCCTTCTGATCTGGTACAGCCGACAAACCCTGCGCAAAACCATCCTAGCCACCATAGGATTTATAGCCGCTTTTAATGTACCCTTTTTCTTCTACCAAAACATAGGCCTAACTTTTCTACAAGAAGAAGTCAAAGGAAGCATCATCACCCAAATGTATGCCTACGACTGGGTGCCCCTACTTGCCGTTACCATACTAACCCTAATCGAAGCAACTAATATTCTCATCTCAAAAAAAGGCTCAATTATAGCCATCTTCAAACAAAACAAGCCCTAATGCTTTGACTTTTTTATATTATACTTAAAGTGAGCCTAAGCCCCGATTGTACTCTAATTTTCCCTCTTACCCATGCCCACTATAGCATCAGTTTCGTTGAAGCAGTTATGCTGTCGTTTAACTGTTGGAGAACGCTGGATTGATATCTGTTATTTTATTTGTTGAACCATTTAAGGTACCATTGAAAATTTTCACAAGTGCTATTAGAACTGCAAAGCAGGCAAGGGAAGTCAAATCCTGCCTCTTCTATAACGTTTAGAACTTTCTGCTTTGTTGCCTCATCAAGGTCTAATGCTTCTATGCGATTTTTAAATTCGCCACTCATGTTGCTTACCTTCTTGAAACACTAAGGACTGCATAAAATAAACCTTATTAACAAAAAAATCGACAAACCTGCTATAAAAACAGCGGACGAATAAGGTCATATTTTTATTTGCATTTGGTGATAAAGTGCTGTTTTTGCTATGGGTTTGTTGAGTCAGTATTTGACAGATACCCCTAAAACCCCTCTCATTTCACCTGGTGCTCGGTATTTTTGCATATCCACCAACAAACATACCTACCTCCTCTTTGATCGGTATATAGCTTATTCTTTACACCGCAGAATGAAACGAATTCTATATACTCATAGATGCTTATTTTGTTGATGTTGCAGGCATCAAATGAAGCGGTATATAGTTATGACTGCGCGGTTTTGGTGGTCTGACTTGGTTTGAGCATGATTAGTCAAGGGTTTGAGAAGCGCCTGCTTAGGGCTTTGCGTTCTGCTTCTAGGATGCGTTCATAGAATTTGTCTGTGAGTTTAGGTTCTTTCTCAAGAATCACCCAGGCATCTGCTATTGGTATTCGACGTGCGCTTAGTGCTGTTGCGGCTGTTTTACCATAGACTTCAACAAGTTGTGCTGTTTTTTTAGCATAGGCCTGCATTTTTTCCTCTATTTTTGAGAGATGTTCTCCTTTTTTCTCTACTAAGCCTATGGCTTTTTCTTCTTCGACTTTGAGCATGCCTAAAGCATAAGAGTCGCAGTTTGGGCATCGGGGGTTGTCGGGCAGGTCTTTTATGCGTATCATTTCCATGTAATCCCAACAGTGGGTGCAGACAAAGTTACTGGTTTCGTTTAGCAGCCGTGCTTTAGCTGACTCTATGAGTACCATACGCATCTGCTCGGGCGGAATCAAATCACTCTTCATGCTAACCCGCTCGATACCTACCCGTGCCACCGGCGTCGCATTACCGTCTGTCTCAACTGGCTGCAACCGTATCTCATTGTTTCTGAGTTGCCCAAGTACCCTAACCAGTCCCTCAGCATCCAAATCCTTGCTAAAAACCTCCTTTAGGCCCTCCTCATAGATGGGTGTGCCCTCAAAACTGCTTATCAGTTTTTGGAGACTGATGTTGCTAAAATCCGTCCATCGCTTGAGCGCCCCAAACCGATGTGCCGTTTGGATAATGCGCCGTTTAAATAAGCCGGTTTTCATCGTTGACAGCATCAGGGTGTTGCGGGTATCTTGTGGGGGTAGGTTTTTAATTTCTCCTAACACCTCTATTAGCCGTTCAGAGGTCATGGCGCCCATGGTCTGCACAAAGATGCGATAAGGGTCATGTTGCACAACAATGGCGCGCCCCAGCTTATCCGATAAAGCCTGACCTAACAGTTGTGCCAGGGCCCGGTTGATTAGAGAGCCAAAATTGGAGTGCACAATGATAAATTCACCCCATTCTTCCACAACAATACACTCAGAACTTGGAACTGGTAAACCTCTTTGTAGTTGCTCCAAGGTCTCTGAGAGTGCATGGTGAATCGTTTCTGGGCTGGCGGGATAGCGCTGGGCCAGAGTTTGACTTATATGCATCGGCGTTGCGCCTTGTTTATACTGTTTTCCAGTAAAGCCTCGAATTTCAGCTAGCTCCTGTGCCACTTCGTAGGGTACTGGGATTTCCTCCCCTACCCAGCTGGGAATACTGCCTGTGGGGTCATCGACTGGGTGTACATAGACCTTATCTTCACAGGCATGGATTATCTGCCAGGGACTACCGCGGATGACAAATTTGGTTCCCGGTTTGCCATATTCGGCCATGAACGCTTCATCGAGCACACCTATGGCGGTTTCACTTGTCTGATCGATAACAAGGAACTGTTTTTCCTCAGGGATCATCGATAAATTATCAAAGTAGTACTCAAAAAGCGCTTTGCTACGCTGGGGTTTTAGAACTATCTGCTCTTCTGCTGAGGCCCAAGCCAGTCGTGGAAACCGTTCATGCATGTATTTGAGGATTTTTTCCACATCAGTTAGGGTTAGGTTTTCAAAGGGCATGGCTTTTTTGGCGAACTCGAGGATCTCTTGAAAACTTAGACGGTGATTTTTGAGCAGCAACCCTGCGATTTGATGAGTTAATACATCGTAGGGTTTGTCGGGAATGCTGAGTTCTTCGAGTTGTTCTTGTAGTGCGCGGCGGGCTATAACCATTGCTTCGAGGGTGTCATCGGAGTCCATGCCTATGATTAAGCCCTCTGAGCGGTTGCCGTAGGTGTGTCCAGCTCGGCCGATGCGTTGGATGAGTCTAGAAACCTGTCTTGGGCTCATGTATTGGATAACAAAGTCGATGTGGCCGATGTCTATGCCTAGTTCGAGGCTGCTTGTGGCGATTAGGCCCTTTAGGTCTCCGCGTTTGAGTCCATTTTCTGCGGCTATGCGCGATGTTTTGGCTAATGAACCGTGGTGGATAGAAATCGGAAAGTCTAGGTCCCAGACTTTGAAGCGGGACGCTAAAACTTCACTAACTGAGCGTGTGTTGGTGAAAAGGAGGGTGGATTTGCGTTTTTCCATGTAGGTGCGGATTATGCGCAGGCGAGCGGCTACTTCGGGGTGAGTGAAAATTTTAGTTGCCAGCTGGGTGTCTTCTTGGGTGGGTTTGGGATATATTACTTCCAAGTTTACCATCTTGGCAACTGGTACTTGTATGATTTCGACGGGGCGTTGGCTGCCAGCGAGGAATGCGGCGGCTTTTTGGGGGTTGCCCACCGTTGCGGATAGGCCGATTGTTTGGAATTCTCTGTTGATTAAGTTGCGGACGCGTTCTAGTGCTAGGCTGAGTTGGCTGCCTCGTTTGTTGTCTGCTAATTCGTGGACTTCGTCGATGATTATCCATTTGAGGCTTTGTAGATGTTGGCGTAGAAGCCATCCTGAGAGGATGGCTTGGAGGGTTTCGGGGGTTATGATTAGGATGTCGGGGGGTATTTGGCTTTGGCGGGTGCGTTCTTTTTGTTCAGTGTCGCCATGGCGGACGGCTAGTTTTATGTCGAGGTTGTTGCACCACCATTGCAGGCGTTCAAGTAAGTCGCGATTTAGTGCGCGTAGGGGTGTTATGTAGAGTGCTTTTATGCCGGGGGTTTTGGGTTGTTGGAGGAGCATGCTTAGCAGGGGGAGAAAGGCGGTTTCTGTTTTGCCGGTGGCTGTGGGTGAGATTAGAAGGAGGTTTTTGCCTTCGAGAATTTTTGGGATGCCTCTTTTTTGGGGTTCGGTTGGTTCGGTGAATCCTCTTTGATCTAATAGTTTTCGCACGGGTTTGACTAGCGTTTCAAAAACGTTTTGATGGGTTGTTTGCACTATGAGGTGGACCTCAGTTTGATAAGATAGCTTTTGTTGTGTTATAAAAATGTGGGGTTGTTTTGGGATTTTGTGGTTTATTGGTATTTTTTATGATGAATCTGGGGCGGGTTTATGATTACTTTCGACATGTTTAATCCGATGCTTCCATGTAATTGACATTTACCTGTCTAATTTCCATGTTGAAGAAGAAAATATCTATCAAAAAACTATGGAAACTCTTTTATCCTATCCTGCTAAAAAGCATGAAAGCGATAACGGAGGAAACTTGTACAATGGCTAAATGTCCAAAATGCGGAACAGACGTTGCCGCGCCAAAAAAGACCTGGAAAATGGCAGGCCGCCCAGATAAAGCTGGCAAACGTATGCAACTAGAAATCGGCCTCTATGAATGCTCCAAATGTAGCAACGTATTCCGCGAAGTATTAAGCAAAAACAAAATTTAAACACACAAACACCAAGTGCACCTTTGGGGCACTCTCTATTTTTCTTTTATAGCGGCAATTTTAAAGCCCACAACAACTATAAACTCTCCCCCAGTGAAAATAATGTCCAACCTAAATCGCCTTCTAAAAAACAACTACTTCCAAATCACCCTCACCCTCACTGTCATCGTTGCAATTCTAGTAGGCTTTCTCACAGTAATCCCACTCCGGGTAGTAGACAGTGGCAGCATGTGCCTCGAACCCCAAGGATGCAACGGCTGGAGCCACCCCTTTGATCCCACTCTTCATGTCGGCGACATAATCATCCTCCAACCCATCAACGCACAAGACCTAAACACCAATTACCCAAACAGCGACATAATCGTCTACCAAAAACCCACTAACCCCTCAACCACCCCAATAGTACACCGCATCGTCGCAAGCTATGAAGAAAACGGCACTCTCTACTTCCAAACCAAAGGCGACGCCAATGGAAAACACTGGCCCGCTCCAGTTGCCCCCTCAGAATACGATTCCAACGCAATCTGGCATACAGGCGAAGGCGTACCCCAAGACCTGATTTTAGGCAAAGTCATCCTGCGTATCCCCTACCTCGGCTGGGGCACCCGAATCATCCGAGCCACCCCCTGGGTCCTACCCCTAATATTCACACTAATCATACTGCTCATCATCACAACATTCATCATCCCCATAATCAAAGCGCAATACAAAAAAAACAACCTCCAACAACAAAACCCCGCCACATCTACCCCGTCATAGATGTATTTATAAAGAAAGCAATCGATAAGTGAATATTGATTGTTGGCATAGAGGAGAACTGATTGCCTGAACTTAAAGCTTCAATAAGTATTGAAAACGTTGTCGCTTCCGCAACGCTCAACCAAAAGGTGGACCTAAACTCAGTTGTCAAAGGATATCCCGGTGTAGAATACCACCCCGAACAGTTCCCCGGACTAGTTTTCCGTCTAAAACGCCCCAAAACAGCCACCTTGATCTTTAGCTCAGGCAAAATGGTATGCACAGGCGCCAAATCTGAAAAAGAAGCAAAACGAGCCGTCGTGAAAGTCATAAAAGAACTCAAAAAAAGCGGTATAATAATAATCAGTAAACCCGAACTAAAAATCCAAAACATCGTAGCCTCCGGCGTCTTGGGCGGCATGATTGACCTTGAGAAAGCCACCTACACCTTAGGCCACGCAATGTATGAACCCGAACAATTCCCCGGGCTAATCTATCGAATGGCAGACCCCAAAGTAGTGATTCTGCTCTTTGCCAGCGGCAAACTCGTTTGCACCGGCGCCAAAAAAGAATCAGATGTCTTTATCTCAGTAGACAAACTCCACACATTACTTGAAGAAACCAACCTCATATTCTATGAGTAGCGGGTTTTTTTGGGTTTTTCGTAATTTTCGATGGCATATTGTCTGATCCATTTTAGGATTGCTGTGGCAGTTACACTTAGTAATCGTGCTATGGTGCGCAGGGATAAACCGTTTATGTAGAGCAGGGTTGCAGTTAGTTTTTCGGTTTCGCTT
>Ga0123356_10007384_pt1 | contig 10965 bp, 8 predicted proteins | sample TergutEmb28metaG_2_FD_92546 | JGI IMG/M metagenome (GOLD analysis project Ga0123356, IMG submission 92546) | Embiratermes neotenicus P3 segment gut microbial communities from Petit-Saut dam, French Guiana - Emb289 P3 | ecosystem: Host-associated > Arthropoda: Insects > Digestive system > Gut ... | reverse complement strand
TTTCCGTTAAAATGCCTGAAAATTATTATGTTGATGATGATATGGGGAAAGGGGTTGTGGGGCAGTGGCGGGGGCACAGCAACTTGCTTTATCGTAATTGGTTGAGGTTGGCGGCGAGACAAACAGAGCAATAAGCATTTACTCTTTAAAAGCAATTATAATTCTAATTTTTGATGCAGCATTTGGGATACGAGATGAAACATTTGTTGCTACGACTTTCATCTCTTGCGTAGTGCCAAGTTGAACATGATCCGCAATTTCAGCAAATGTTTCATTTGCTTTTTGCAGTCTTATTTTTATTAAATCGCTTATTTTCTCTTCCTGCTGTGTCATATAATTTCTATTCCATCATTAACAATATTTTCATAAAAGGGAGAATATTTTCTTTTTTTCCATTCGTTTTCCGTGTATGATTTAATGCTCAGATATGTTCCATATTTCCATCCCATTAACACAAATTGAAATGTTTTTTTGTCATCCGATTCTTCTTTCCTCTGTTTATTAAGCAAAAGCAGTAAATCCCAGTCCGAATCGGGTCGGGCATCGCCCCGTGCTTGCGAACCAAACAAAATCATGCGGTCGTTGGGCAATAGTTGGCGTTTTAAAGTACGGATGTTTTCAAAAATTTGTGCATTCATAATTATTTAGTTTTCTGCCATATACTCAATATCTTGTTTCATTAAAAAAAAATCATAATTAAATTAACTGCAAATAAACAATAATTATTTTAATTTTTAAAAAATACAATCCCAAAAACAGAAAAACGTAAGAACATTTACTCACGCCCCACATAATAGTGTATATTTGCACACCATTAAAAAAAATGCTAACCATTTAAAAATCAAAGAATATGAGTGAAATTATTGGGGTTTTCGGTCGTCAAATTTTGGATTCAAGAGGCAATCCAACCGTAGAAGTTGATGTATATACTGCTGCCGGCGCTATGGGGCGCGCTGCTGTTCCTTCGGGAGCATCTACCGGCGTGCATGAAGCAGTGGAACTTCGAGATGGCGACAAATCAAAATATTTAGGCAAAGGCGTTTTAAAAGCCGTTGAAAATGTGAACAATATCTTAGCTAACGAGCTGAAAGGCATGTTGGTTTCTAATCAAAATGAGATTGATGCGCACATGATTGAGGTGGACGGAACGCCAAACAAAGCCAATTTGGGCGCCAATGCCATTTTGGGCGTTTCGCTGGCGGTGGCTAAAGCAGCTGCGCAAGAAAGTAGTCAGGAGTTATATCGCTACGTGGGCGGTGTAAATGCCAACACGCTGCCTATTCCGCTGATGAACATCATTAACGGAGGTTCACATGCAGATAACTGCATAGATTTTCAAGAATTTATGATTATGCCGATAGGCGCCGAAACTTTTGCCGAAGCGCTTCGCATGGGTACTGAAACTTTCCATCATTTGAAATCGGTACTGAAAGGTGCAGGATATGCCACAAATGTTGGAGATGAAGGCGGTTTTGCCCCCAACTTAAAATCGAACGAAGAAGCGATAGAAGTGATTCTAAAAGCCATTGAAAAAGCCGGCTACAAACCCGGTATTGATATTTGCATTGCGTTGGATCCTGCTTCTTCCGAATATTTTCTTACGGATGAGAATGTGTATCATTTCAAAAAATCGACCGGCGAAAAACTAACACCGGCGCAAATGGTTGATTATTGGGCAAATTGGGTAAGAAAATATCCGATCGTTTCTATTGAAGACGGCATGGCAGAAGATGATTGGGCAGGCTGGAAAATCATGACCGATAAATTAGGAAGCGAAATTCAAATCGTAGGCGATGACTTGTTTGTAACCAATGTAAAACGTTTGGCAGAAGGTATCGAAAAAGGTATCGCCAACTCTATTTTGATAAAAGTGAACCAAATAGGCACTTTAACCGAAACGATTGATGCGGTAAATATGGCAAAATGCAATGGATATACAGCGGTAATGTCGCACCGTTCCGGAGAAACGGAAGATACTACCATTTCCGATTTAGCTGTAGCGTTGAACACCGGACAGATTAAAACCGGCTCAGCTTGCCGCACAGATCGGATCGCCAAATACAACCAACTGCTTCGTCTTGAAGAATTGTTGGGTAGCCAAGCTTATTATCCGGGAAAGAATTTTCCGTACTATAAATAAAGAACACGCATTCTTGTGCTATGAATGATTTCGGCACATCCTTTATTCTCAGCGATTATGGCGGCACGCACGATTCCCATATTGGCGGCACCATTACCGGTTGCCCTGCCGGTGTAGCCATTGATTTTGAATTTATCCAAAACGAATTAGTTCGCCGCGCCCCTTCATCCCATCCTTGTTCCACTCAGCGCCGCGAGCCGGATCGCGTAGAGTTTCTGTCCGGCATAGAAAACGGAAAAACTACAGGTGCGCCCATTGAATTTCGTATTCAAAATGAAGATGTTCAGCCAAATAAAGCGATGTTGCACGTAATGAAGCCTTCACACGCATCTTACACTTACAAAATGAAATACGGAATTACCGATAATTCCGGAACAGGTAGAGCTTCCGCGCGCCAAACTGCGTGTAGGGTTGTAGGTGGTTCAATCGCAAAGCTATATTTGAAACAATTTGGAGTTGAAATTCATGCTTGGGAAAGTGGCGACGGCGGTAGAACCGCCGCCGAACGCGAGAGAATGGAGAATGAGGAACAATTCCTTCTCCTCTCTGAGGAGAAGGTGGCATCCGGCGGCTTGCCGCCGGATGACGGAAGAGGTGCAGAAGTGAACGGGATTGCGGGTCAAGCCCGCAATGACGGGAGAGCGGAGGGCGACACCTCCGGCGCCTTAATCCACTGCTCCATCAAAAACCTCCCCGCCGGCTTAGGCGAGCCCGTGTACAACAAGTTCGACGCACGTTTAGCCTACGCCATGCTCTCCATCAACGCCTGCAAAGGATTTGAAATGGGCAAAGGTTTTGCTGCCGCCAACATGAAAGGCTCTGATTACAACGATATTCAAAACCCGGATTTCTCTTTTCAAAGCAATAATGACGGAGGCGTGCAAGCCGGAATTACCAATGGGCAAGAGCTCTATTTTGCTGTAGCATTCAAACCGATTCCTACGTTGCAAATAGAGCAAAATACGATTGATTTTGATGGGAAACCGGTTACTTGTATTGGAAATAATCGCAATGATCGCTGTGTATCGCCCAGGGTTTTGCCGGTGGTGGAGGCGATGGCGGCGTTAGTAACGGCGGACTTTATGGTGCAGTTTTGAACCAGGATTTTAACAAGATTTGCAAAATTTACAAGATTTTTTATTTAAAAGCGTTATCTGTATAAAATATAATCATGGTAAAAAATCTTCCCAAAACAGCAATCGTTTTTCGAGGTGTGAAATATTCATATACACAGCTTTTACAGTATATAGAAAAATATCGGCAAACATTTTTATCGCAAGAAGTACAACCTGAAAAGATAATGATTTTTGCTGATAATAGTCCTGAATACTACTTCGTTACTTATGGAGCATTTCAATGCAATGCGTGTGTTGTGCCGGTGGATGTGCAATCTACAGAAAAAGAGATTTCGTATATTATGGAGGAGTGCCGTCCGGAGATTCTCTTTGTTTCAGAGCATTATAGAGAAAAAATCGTCGCCATAGCCAACACTATTCCGGATTACAAGTTCACTATTTTATCTGCTTCGGATATTGAGCTTTCAAATATTGAAGAAGTACCCTTAGTAGAAATTCCGATGAGACAAGATGATGGGATTGCGGCAATTATCTATACCTCAGGAACCACCGGACTGCCCAAAGGAGTCATGATTTCCTTTAAGAATTTTTGGTATAACATAGATGCAATTACCAATCAATTACCTATTTTTAATATGAATAGTAATGTGCTGGTTCTGTTGCCGCTACACCATGTTTTTCCTTATGCCGGCGCCACATTGGTGCCCATTTATGCAGGGGCAACCTGTTGGATTACAGACGGCATGAAACCGGAGTCGATTTTACAAACCTTAAACGACGGAAAAATCACGATCATTGTTGGGGTGCCGCGATTGTATGAAATGTTAGCTAAAGGCATCATGTCGAAAATTAATTCAAGTTTTGTGGCAAAAACAATGTATAAATTGGCATCATTACTACAATGGCGCGCCTTTTCAAAAACAGTTTTCAAAGCAGTGCACCAAAAATTTGGAGGACATATTCAATATATGCCTTCCGGTGGCGCCGCACTGCCTGTAGAGATTGCCAAAATATACAGAACTTTAGGGTTTTACATATTGGAAGGATACGGTTTGACCGAATGTGCGCCCATGATTAGTTTTACCCGACCCGGCGAGTGGCATTACGGCTACGCAGGTAAAGTATTGGTTGGCTGTGAAGTAAAAATTGCCGAAAACGGCGAAATTTTAGTAAGAGGAAACAACGTAATGCAAGGCTATTACAAAAAACCCGAAGAAACAGCTGCTATTATTCGTGATGGCTGGCTGCACACCGGAGACACCGGAATACTTGATTCTATCGGACTAAAAATTACCGGCAGAATTAAAGAAATTATAGTAACTTCTAACGGAAAAAATATCAACCCTGTAGAAATTGAGTACGAATTGATGAAAAATAGCGCTTTTATGAAAGAAATTGCCGTTTTTCATCATCATGACCAACTACATTTACTCATTTATCCGGAAATGAATGCTGTACGCCTATACTCTGATGGAAATTTGGAAGAATTGCTGAAAAATGAGATTGCCGAATACAACAAAAATGCCATGAATTACAAGCGCATTCAACAGTTTCACATCATTTCGGAAGAATTGCCCAAAACCAGATTGGGAAAAGTGCAGCGGTTTAAATTGCAAGAACTCATTCAAAAAAAGGAAAAAAGACCGGAAGAAAATATTGAACAATTTTCAGATACCTATAAAATACTCAAACAATTTATTGAGAAAGAATTGAATGTAAAAGCATATTCCGACGATCATTTTGAAATAGATTTGGCGATGGATTCGTTGAACAAACTTTCTTTGCTCGCTTTTATTGAAAACGCTTTTTCTATACCGTTGAAAACACAACAGTTAGACGAATTGTGTTGTTTAGAAAAATTGAGCTTGCACATTGAAAAACAAGCCACGGAATACAATGAAAATGAAATGTCGTGGAAAGAGATTTTGCAAATGGAAAAATCTACACTAAAATTACCACATTCCGGATTTATCCATTGGTTTACAGTCAATTTTATTAAACTTACCTTTCATTTATATTTTCGTTTAAGAGGAAAAGGAAAAGAAAACATTCCCAATCAGCCGGTAATTTTTGTGGCAAACCACCGGAGCGGATTAGATGGTGTTTTGATTACGGCGCGATTACCGTGGAAAAGAGTAAAAAACACGTTCTTTTTTGCAAAAGACAAACATTTTCAGTCTGTTTTTGCACGTTTTATGGCGCCCCGAAATAATATTATTCTGATGAATATTAACACCAACCTTCGCGAGGCTATTGTGCAAATGAGCGAAGTGTTGCGACAAGGAAAAAACGTGATTATCTTTCCGGAAGGAACGCGTACTAAAGAGAAGAAAATGAAGGAGTTTAAGGATATGTTTGCTATTTTAAGTCAAGAATTGAACATTCCTATTGTTCCGGTTGCCATTTCGGGCTCCGAGCGCGCCGCCTACCGCTTTAAACGTCTTCCGAGACCGTTGGCACGGATATTCGTATCGTTTTTACCTCCGGTTTATCCCAATGCGGATGAAAATGTGCAGAAATTGAAGGGAAAAGTGCAAATTATGATTAAAAGTGCGCTTAACTAACTAATTTTATCAAATTTATTCAATCACCACATACGCCGCCTTCTCCATCTCCTTCAAATTCTTCATTGGAGCCGGCGGATTGAGATATTTCGCAAGAAAGCTCCATATTTTCAAACGTATTTCGCGAGATTGTTTCAGGTCAATTCTATCAAAAGAGTGCCCACCGGGAATATCTTTAAAAATCTCATACTCAAACTTTTTTTCGGCAGCCTTTAAAGCGCGAATTAACGATTCTACCTCCATCACGTGCACATCGTCATCATTAGTATTGGTGTGAATCAATAATGGCGTTTTCAGTTTTTCTGCGTGCCAAACGGGTGAGCGGCGGCGGTATTCTTCCGGATCTTCTGTCGCTTTTTTTCCAATATGATAATCGGCAGAAAAAAGATTATGATAACTTTCTCCTTGGTATCCCATGCGCATTACTAAATCGGAAACCGGCACTCCTGCAAAGCAAACAGCATAATTCTCAGGGTATTGAAACACGCTCATTAAACTAATCAACCCACCGTGGCTCCAGCCTACTGCGCCTACGCGGGTTTTATCTATAAAGCTATAATTTTCAACCATGTAGGCGCGACTTGCATCACAGTCCTGTATTTCAAGTCCGCCGTAGTCAATATTTTTCCAAAAAGACTCACCATAGCCGGTGCTGCCTCTGTATTCGGGCGCAACAACGATATATCCTTGTGCCATCAATTCCCTTAAAATGTGCGTGTTGTAAGTGCTAAAATTAGCATGCACTCCACCATGCGCTAAAACAATAAGCGGATATTTTTTGCTAACATCAGTCTTTTTCGGGATGAAAACGTAAGCATTAAACTTCAAGGGATTATTGAAGCCTAACGTAGCATTTTTCTCATTTGCCGGAGGCGGACCAGTAATGACCACCTTGTCAATAAAGGCAATATCGCCTACTTTGTGATACCAAAGCACGTCGTCAATCTTTTTTTCTAAAATATCGAAACGGTGCTCATTTTTGTCAATAGCTGTTTGCAATTCTTTTAACAACGTTGCGGTGTTATTTTGTCCGTATGTTGTTATGATTAAGAAAAGGGATGCTACGAGGAGGATTAATTTTTTCATTGGTTTATTATGCTCTACACCAACCCTTCTACCGCCTCCTTCACCCTCCTGCAAGCCTCCACCAACGACTTTTCATCCGCCGCATACGATAAACGAATGCAATTATCATCTCCAAAAGCCACCCCTTGCACAGTTGCCACATTGGCATCGTACAATAAATACATACTCATGTCGGTAGAATCGTTGATGACCGTTCTGTTGTAAGTTTTTGCATATAAGGAATCTGCGGGGGCGTTTTTGCCGTATAAAGAAGAAACAACCGGGAAGAAATAGAAAGCGCCTTGCGGGAGCCGCGTTTCAAAGCCTTTAATTTCTTTTAAAAGGCCGAACATTAAATCTCTTCTTTGTTTAAAAATTTCGCGCATGCGAACAATGTCGGCGTCAATTTCGGGAGAGCTTTCCATGGCTTTTAAAGTGGCGCGCTGGGCAATAGAGCAGGTGCCCGAAGTGATTTGTCCTTGCAATTTTTGGCAGGCATTGGCAATCTCTTTGGTGGCACCGATAAATCCGATACGCCAGCCGGTCATGGCAAAACCTTTGGCAACGCCGTTTATGGTAAGCACTTGGTCTTTAATATATTCAAACTGAGCTAAACTTTGGTGCTTGCCCATGAAATTGATGTGCTCGTAAATTTCATCCGCCATGACTAACACGTGCGGGTTTTCGCGCAATACTTCGGCAATGCCTTCGAGCTCCTCTTTGGTGTAAAGCATTCCCGTAGGGTTGGAAGGGCTGCTAAACATGATCATTTTCGTTTTGGGCGTAATGGCATCGCGCAATTGCTGCGGCGTTACTTTAAAATCATCTTCTAACTGCGTAGTAATGCGGATGATTTTTGCTCCGGCAAATTTAGCAATCTCCGGATACGAAACCCAATACGGCGTAGGGATAATCACCTCGTCGCCCGGGTTTACGGTAGCCATTACTACTTGAAAAATAGATTGTTTAGCGCCGGTAGAAACCACAATTTGCTCGGGTGTATAACGCAATCCATTGTCCCGTTCAAACTTTTTGCAAATCGCTTTGCGCAAATCCAAGTACCCGGGCACCGGCGAATAGTGCGAGTAGTTTTCATCAATCGCCAGCTTTCCAAACGCCTTAATCTCTTCCGGCGTATTAAAATCGGGCTCTCCGATGCTTAAACTTATTACATCTTTTCCGGCTTCTTTAAGCTCGCGCGCAATGCGCGTCATAGCCAGCGTTTCTGATTCTGCCATAGTGGCAACACGTGTTGAAATATAATCCATATCTGTTTGTTTAATTTGGTGGCGAATTTACATGATTTTTCATTCTAATTTTTTTTTAATTATTTTTTGGGCGTGCCCCTCGCTTTTCCACCCCACACCTCTCACCGCATACCTCCCACCTCATACACACGCTCGGGTCGCGGTGGCTACGGGGTTCGCTTCGCTCCCGTGCTCGCCTTTGGCTCGCACCGGCTTCGCCGCCCTCCGCCTCGCTCACGCAGGGGAATGGCATCCTGTAGTGCGAAGCCAAAAAGGCTGAAAGCCTTATAATCAATAGCGTAGGGCATCGCCCTACGGAAATGGGTGCCGTCTCATTCGTCAGGCTGAAAGCCTGAAATACAAATGATTACGCCCTTGCAGGGCTTAGATTCGCGTTTACGCCCTTTCGTAGGGCGATGCCCTACGCTATTGATTATAAGGCTTTCAGCCTTTTTGGCTTCGCACCACCCTTTGCCATTCCCCCTGCGTGAGCGAGGCGGAGGGCGGCGAAGCCGGTGCGAGCCGAAGGCGAGTACGGGAGCGAAGCGAACCCCGTAGCCACCGCGACCCGAGCAAATGATGGCATCGGCGGCACCGAACAGCATAAAACGACGACGGCTGAGCCGCCGCCGAATGTGGGTGGGAGCGAGGGGCACGCCCAAAAAATAAAATAAAAATTAATTATTTTGCCTTGCCTTCCGCTTTTGTTGCACTAAAAATATTCCTATAATGACCATGATAATACCCAAAACTTTGGGCAATGTGATCTCTTCTTTTAAAACAAAAAATGCAATAATTGCCGTCATCACCGGAATCAGGTTGATGAAGATATTGGTGCGTGCTACACCCAAAGTGCGCATGGCGTCAATGTAAAGAATGAAAGCGATGGATGAACAGAAAATGGCTAAAATCAGCATGAAAGATAAGTTCATTGTATTTCCTAAAGCATGGTATTGAGATACAACAGATTCAGCATCATTTACAATAAAAACCAGCGGAAAAAATGCAATCAATCCGAGAATATTTTGCCATGTAATAATAATAATCGGACTATAGGAAAAAGTGAGCTTTCTTAGGAAATAATTGTATCCAATGGTAGATAGAACAGCGCCAAATGCCAACAAAACACCCAACATGCTAAAATCAACATGCGTGAAGTGCCGCCACAACATAATGACGATCCCCGAAATAGATAAAAATATGCCGAAAAAGTTGAGTCCGCTTAGTCTTTCTTTGAAAACAAAAACCGCCATCAACGCCACAAATAATGGAATAGTGGCAATAATTACAGAAACTACCGAAGCATCGCAAAGTTGCAAACTGTAGGTTTCAAATATAAAATAGAGAAAAGGCTCGAAAAACACCAATCCAATGAAATATTTGAAGTCTTTTTTTGCAATTTTAAACTCACTTTTATACAAAATAATGCAAAAAATTGCAAAAACGAGCGCGGCAATAAAGCTGCGTATAAAAATAATGGTAATCGGATTAAAATCGATAAGCAGATGCTTGGTGAACACAAAAGAACCTCCCCATAAAAACATGGATATGAGGAGGTAAATGTAGTATTTAGAAGATTTTTGCTGCACTGTTATACGGTATCTATGGTGTGTTGATAAATTTCTTTCAATTTTTTGGCGACATGTTCCCATTTCAAATTATCCACATCTTCTTTTCCTTTTACGGCAAAAAAGTGGGATAGCGCCGGATAGTTAATGATTCCGTAAATGGCATCCGCCATACCGTCAATATCCCAGAAATCAACCTTTATGGCATGTGTAAGCACTTCAGCCACACCAGATTGCTTAGAGATGATCGTAGGCACGTTCGCCCTCATCGCTTCTAACGGCGAAATGCCGAATGGCTCTGAAATAGAAGGCATTACATACACATCGCTCATGCCAAACATCAGGTCAATGTCAGAGCCTCTTAAAAATCCGGTAAAATGAAACCGGTCTGCGATGCCCAATTCGGCTACGCGGCTAATGGTTTGCGCCATCATGTCGCCGTCGCCGGCAAGCACAAAACGCACATTAGGCGCTTTTTCCAATACTTTTTTGGCAGCTTCCACAAAATATTCAGGACCTTTTTGAAAAGTAACGCGCCCCAGAAAAGTTACGATTTTTTCATCTACATATTTTTCACGAATGACCTCCTTGCCGGTAGGCTCTACCGCATTATGCAGCGTAAATACTTTTTCTGCGGGAATGCCGTACTTTTCAATGACGATATTGCGGGTTAAGTTACTCACGGCGCAAACGGCGTCTGCTTCTGCCATTCCGTAACGTTCTAAGCCATACACGATATCGTTTCTATTGTGCTCACTCGAGCGGTCGTATTCCGTTGCGTGCACGTGCACCACCAATGGCTTTCCGCTTACCTTTTTCGCGGCGATACCGGCTTTATAAGTAAGCCAGTCGTGTGCATGGATAATGTCGAAATCGTAATTGCGCGCAATTTCCGCAGCCACTATGGCGTAATGCTCCACTTCATTCATCAAATTGGCAGTATATTTTCCGGAAAACTCATATTTGCGTTTTTCAGCGATTTGCTCTTCTTCCAAAACTCCGCTATTCAATTGATCAACAATATTATAATACTCATCTAATCCAATATAGGGGATCAATTTTGATTCTACTTCCAAAAACTGCACTTGCTCTGAAAACTCTTGCAAATTGGTAACGCGCGTATCCACTTCCACATCGCTCGCGTTGATGATTTTCACGAATGTTTCATCTTCATCTTTAGAGGCTTTAGGCATTACAAAAAGCACCTCAACGTGGTTTTTTGCCAAGCCTTTAGTGAGGCCGTAACAGGCTGTTCCTAAACCGCCTGCGATGTGTGGGGGGAATTCCCAGCCGAACATTAGTACT
>Ga0123356_10007383_pt1 | contig 10966 bp, 7 predicted proteins | sample TergutEmb28metaG_2_FD_92546 | JGI IMG/M metagenome (GOLD analysis project Ga0123356, IMG submission 92546) | Embiratermes neotenicus P3 segment gut microbial communities from Petit-Saut dam, French Guiana - Emb289 P3 | ecosystem: Host-associated > Arthropoda: Insects > Digestive system > Gut ... | reverse complement strand
GGCGCTTGGATTTCGTGAGCGAGCGGGCCTTCGCCACACCGCTTCGGATCAAGGGTCCGCGGCAGGAGCTTCCGGGAGCTTGCGCGCCCAAATCGAGCGACCGCCGGATGAGAGCAGCTGCAAGCGCCGCACCTCGCCTGTGGGCCCTCGCTCGAATTGCACCCGGCGAAACGGCTCACCCTGCACGAAGAACACATCGCCCCGGATGCGTACCAGAGTCCAGGGGGGACGGCGGTCGCGCCGTAGCGATAGATTCCCGCTGTCCGCCGAGACGACCGCGCCGGTGTACTTGCCCACATAGTCGGCGAGCGGCGAGCCGGAGCGGGTGGCGCCGGCTGCCCGCAAGGCCTCGAGTGCCCAGTGCGTATCGAGCGCCTCGCTCTGCTCAGGCTCCCGCGCCAGAACCTCTTCCAGAGCGAGGATCTGCGCCCGGTGCAGCGCCTGCTCGGCCGGCACATGCACGTCCGGTTGCACGCCCTTGCCTTCCCAGTTCGTGCCGGTCAGCGGGTTGACCGGGGTGCCGATCGAGACGAAGACATTGAAGCCCTGGCCCGCGGGAAACTCGCCCCCGGGGTTGGCGGCGCCATTGCTCACCTCCCCGACGATCACCGCGCGCCCGGCGGCCTGCAGGGTATAGGCCATCGCCTCGGCGGCCGAGGCCGTGCGGCCACTGATCAGCACATACAGCGGCACATCGAGCCGGGGCCTGGGATAGGGGTCGGCCGGGCGCTCGCTCTCGCTCCCGGCACGGTAGTGGATCACGTCGTAGATGCCGGCACCTGGCTTGGTGAAGGCGCTGACGAGGTAGCCCACCATCGTGGCTGAGCCTCCGGGGTTATTACGCAGATCGATGATGACCGCATCGGCGCTCAGGATGAGCGCCAGCGCCGCATCCGCTGCCTTGCGCGCGGGCTCATCAGGCCGGCTGGATGCAAAGTCATAGAAAGTGCGCACATCCACATAGCCGATCGCCCCGGGAAGCATCTCGACCCGTCGGAACCCGTAGGCATTGCGCCGCTCGAAGGCATCCACCGAGAGAGCCGAGCCCGAGAGGACGGGCCCCTGATCCTCCTGCTGCGACCACGTCACGCTGAAGTGGTGATCCCGGGGCTTCAAGAGCTCCGTGAGTTCCGCGGCAAGGTCCTGCGGCTCGGTGAGCCCATCGAAGCGGCCCTCCAGCGCCAGCGCACGCAGATCGCCTGCGATGGCGCTGCCGCGGGCAGCGTCGAAGTAGTTGTCCTCGATGAGGGTGGCAATCTGGTCCACCACCTCACGCGGCGCGCTGCGGGCGGCGGACGACCCGAGCGCACACGAGATTGCCAGCAGAACCCAGGCGAGCCGCACCGTCACGAGCCGCGCACTCCATCAGCAGCAGAGACGGCCATCGTACGACATTGACCGGGCTTTTTGCGCGGCGAGCCCCCCCTTCAAGGCGGGACTCGAGTGCTCCTTCAGTGCTTGAGCGCTCCCGCGGCGAACACCAGCCAGCCAGCGATCAGCGTGACCCCGCCAACGGGGGTCACGACACCGACCAGCCGCGGGCTGTCGAAGGTCAGGGCATAGAGGCTGCCGCAGAAGAGGAGGATACCCGTGGCGAGCAGCACCGCCGACCAGCGCAGGGCCCCCGAATCCTTCAAGCCCAGCGCGAGCCCGACGCCGAGCAGCCCGAGGCCATTGAAGAAATGGTAGCGTACTGCGGTCTCATACAGCTGCAGGCGCTCAGGTGCGAGCTGCCCCCTCAAGGCATGTGCCCCGAAGGCGCCGAACCCAGTCGCGAGCGCCAGCAGCAGGCCCGCCAGCGCCAGCACCCGGCCGCTAGTCACGCACAGCCCCGATCAAGGGCTTGATCAGATCCAGCGGCAACGGGAAGACGATGACCTGAGTCCTCTCGTGCGAGATATCGGCAAGGGTCTGCAGATAGCGCAGCTGCATGGCGTTCGGCTCGCGGGCGAGGGACTGGGCCGCTTGCACGAGCTGCTGGGCGGCCTGGCTCTCACCCTCGGCGTGGATGATCTTGGCGCGCCGGGTACGCTCGGCCTCGGCCTGCTTGGCCATGGCGCGGACCATGGTCTCATCGAGGTCCACATCCTTGATCTCGACGTTCGCGACCTTGATGCCCCAGGCTTCGGTGCTCTGATCGAGGATCCGCTGGATGTCGGCGTTCAGCTTGTCGCGCTGCGCCAGCAGGTCGTCCATGTCGTGCTGGCCCAGCACCGAGCGCAGAGTGGTCTGGGCCACCTGGCTCGTGGCCTCGAAGGGGTTGGCGACCTGGTTGATGGCCTTGCCGGGATCGACGACGCGGAAGTAGACGACCGCGTTCACCTTGACAGATACGTTGTCGCGCGTGATGACATCCTGCTTGGGCACGTTCAGCACGATGACACGCAGATCCACCTTGCGCATCTGCTGCACGACGGGCCACACGAGGATGAGCCCGGGTCCCTTGATGCCAGAGAAGCGCCCCAGCGTGAATATCACGCCGCGCTCGTACTCGTTCAGCACCCGCAAGGAGCTGAAGATTACGATCAGCAAGAATACAACGAGAACAATCGCGAACGAGGACATGCCATCCCTCCGGCTTGAGCTCCCCGCCGCCGGGCAGCCTTGTAAATCTATGAAGACCGTGCGGCCGCAGCTCCTTCCCGGTCTCCTCCTGGGGCGCAGCCAGGAAGCTTCAGAGGGGTTCAACCCACAGGGTTAGTCCATCCACCTTCACGATGCGCGCGGCATCGCCCGCATGCAGCGCGGCCTGGCTCCGCGCATTCCACAGCTCACCGCGGTAGCGCACGCGCCCGCTGCCGGTGACGAACTCCGTGACCTCCGCCTTGTCGCCCAGCATGCCCTGCACGCCGGTGACGACGGGACGACTCAGCGAACGGGTCGCGAGATACGCAAGTCCGAGGATCAGCAGGCCTCCCCCGGTGGCGAGGGCTGCAATGAGCGGCAATCCGATGTTCATACCAGGCACATCGCTATCGAAGAGTATGAGGGAGCCGACCACGAAGGCAATCAAACCGCCCAGCCCCAGGGAGCCATAGGCCGGGAAGAAGAACTCCGCGACGATCATCCCAACCCCGAGCACCACGAGCGCCAGCCCCGCATAGTTGACCGACAGGATCTGGAAAGCAAACAGGGCCAGCAACAGGGCGATGGTACCGACCACCCCCGGGAGCACGGCGCCTGGATTGTAGCCCTCGAGCAGCAAGCCATAGATGCCGATCAGCAGCAGCCCGTAGGCAACCGTTGGGTTGGTGATGACGGCGAGCAGCTGAGTGCGCCAGTCGGGCTTCGCGGTGACGACACCCAGGTTGCGCGTCGCGAGCTTCACCGTGTGCTCGCGCACGCGCACCTCGCGCCCATCCAGCTGCGCGAGCAGCGCAGGCATATCCGCTGCGATCAGATCCACGACGTGCTGTTGCAGCGCCGCGGAGGCAGGCAGGCTCGCGGCCCCGCGCACAGCCTGCTCGGCCCAGTCAGCATTGCGGCCGCGCAGCTCCGCGAGCCCGCGGATGTAGGCGACCGCATCATTGACCACCTTGCGCTCCATCGCGCCGGCGGGCTCACTGGCGGATGCGCTGGTGCTCGATGCGCTCGCTGAGTTGCTGCCCGCAGCAGGCGTCCCCTGTCGCGGCGTCGGGCTGGGGCTCGGGACAGGCAGCGGGCTGGGCTCGGGCTCGCTGCCGCCTGCGATCGGGACGGGCGTCGCGGCTCCCATTTCGGTCGCAGGGGCCATCGCAGCGATGTGGCTGGCGTACAGGATGTACGTTCCTGCGCTTGCTGCACGGGCACCCGATGGAAACACGTAGCTGACAACGGGGATCGGGGAAGCCAGGATCGCCCGGATGATGTCTCGCATCGAGCTATCCAGACCGCCGGGGGTATCCAGCTCGAGTATGACCAGCTGGCTACCGTCCTTGACCGCGGCATCGAGTCCGCGTACGACATAACGTGAAGTCGCAGGTCCGATCGGTCCGTTGATCTCCAGCACGGTGGCGCGGCTGCGCAGCGCCCCCTTGGCCACACCGGAGGGCGGCACGGCCTCCTGGGCAATCAATACCGATGCCGCCAGCCAGAGTAGCAGCGCGACGGCGACACCGGACCTACGTGGCAAGCCCCTCATTGACTGACACCCTACTACCTAACCCGGCCAGAGTCCAACCAAGCGTGAGGCGGGGAGCATGCGCGCGATCGAGCAGGCCACAACCCCCGCCCCGCGGCCACCTCGAAGCGCGCCGGCTCAGCGCCCGGCGCGCCAAGTCAAGAAGCGCGCAAGCCGTCACCGCCCCGACGCACGACACGCATCGGCAAATGTGCCCCGTAGCTGCCACGCCGACCGGAGACACTCGCCCGTAAAGTCAAGGGCGTTTCGAACGAGCCGGACGCGGCGTTGCCGGTGTCTGCGGCAGCCCCGTGTGCTGCGTCAAAAAAGGCCGTCCGTTCGCAGCGCGGCGAGCCCCGCGCGTGGCCGGCTTGCCGGCGGGCTGATACGCGGGCACAAGTTGGTGTTTGCCGTTACCGATCAGGTCAGCGCGCCCCATTCGCCGCAGCGCCTCGCGCAGCAGCGGCCAGTTGTCAGGATCGTGATAGCGCAGGAAGGCCTTGTGCAGGCGCCGCACCTTCAGACCCTTCGGGATCCACACCGCCTCACTGTCGCGTGTTATGCGCTTCAGCGGGTTCTTGCCAGAGTGGTACATCGCGGTGGCCGTGGCCATCGGTGCCGGCAGGAAGGCCTGCACCTGATCGGCCCGAAAACCGTTCCGCTTCAGCCACAGCGCGAGCTCGAGCATGTCCTCATCGCGGGTGCCCGGATGGGCCGCGATGAAGTACGGGATCAGGTATTGCTCGCGTCCGGCCTCCTTGGAGTACCGGTCAAACAGCTCCTTGAAGCGGTCGTACGCGCCCATCCCCGGCTTCATCATCTTCGACAGCGGTCCCTCGCTCAAGGCCTCGGGCGCGATCTTGAGATAGCCACCCGTGTGATGCTGCGCGAGCTCCCTGACATACTCAGGCGACTCGACCGCCAGATCGTAGCGCACGCCGGATGCGATCAGCACCTTCTTGATCCCCGGCAGCTCGCGGGCGCGGCGGTAGAGGCGGATGAGCGGGGCGTGGTCGGTGTCGAGATTGGGGCAGATACCGGGGTACACACAGGAGGGGCGCCTGCAGGCGCTCTCGATCTCCCGGCTCTTGCACGCGAGACGGTACATGTTGGCAGTCGGACCGCCCAGGTCGGAGATCACGCCCGTGAAGCCCGGGACGTGGTCGCGGATCTGCTCGATCTCGCGGATAACGGAGTCCTCGGAGCGGCTCTGGATGATCCGGCCCTCGTGCTCGGTGATCGAGCAGAAGGTGCAGCCCCCGAAGCAGCCGCGCTGGATGGCGATCGAGAAGCGGATCATCTTGTAGGCTGGAATGTGCGCCGCGCCGTACAACGGATGCGGCTGACGGCGGTAGGGCCGCTCGTACACCCAGTCCAGCTCGCGGCTGGTGAGGGGCAGCGGCGGCGGGTTCAGCCAGACATCGACGCCGCCGTGCCGCTGCACCAGCGCGCGCGCATTGCCCGGATTCGACTCCAGATGCAGGATGCGTGAGGCATGGGCATACAGCACCGGGTCCGCGGCCACCTGCTCGTAGGATGGCAAGCGGATGACGCTACGCTCGCGGTCGGCGTTCTTCACCCGACGCACGAAGCGGACGACGTGCTCGGGCGAAGGCGCAGCCGTACGTGCAGCATGCGCCACCTCGGGCTCCATCGCATAAGGATCGGCGGGTGGGTCGATACGACCCGGGGCATCCAAATGCGTGGAATCGACCTCGATCCAGTCGGCTGCGTGCCCGGATGGGCGCACGAAGACCGTGCCGCGCACATCAACGAGCTCGTGAACCGCTTCGCCCGCCGCCAGCCGATGCGCGATCTCGCACACCTGACGCTCGCCGTTGCCGTACACCAGCAAATCAGCCTTCGCATCCATGAGGACCGAGCGGCGCACCTTCTCCGACCAGTAGTCGAAGTGGGCGATGCGCCGCAAGGACGCCTCGATACCGCCGATGACGATCGGCACGTCCTTGAACGCCTCGCGGGCACGCTGCGCGTAGACGATCACCGAGCGGTCCGGCCGCTTCCCGCCCACCCCGCCGGGGGTATACGCGTCATCGCTGCGGATGCGGCGCTCAGCCGTGTAACGGTTGACCATCGAGTCCATGTTCCCGGCCGTGACGCCGAAGAACAGATTGGGCCTGCCGAGGACTGTGAGGCTGGCCGCGCTGTGCCAGTCCGGCTGAGCGATGATGCCGACGCGAAATCCCTGCGCTTCCAGGACACGGCCGATAATGGCCATGCCGAAGCTGGGGTGATCGACATAGGCATCGCCGGTCACCAGGATCACATCGCAGCTGTCCCAGCCCAGCGCATCCATCTCCGCGCGTGACATGGGCAGCACCGGAGCCGTGCCGAAGCGCTCAGCCCAGTGCTTGCGATAGCCGGTGATTTCGCGTGCTGCCTGCATAGAACCGAGTATTAAAGCAGAAAATCGTCCGGTTCACTCGAACCGGCACGGGCGGCAGGGGTCCAAGCACCTTAGGCAGGAAAACTGGCTTGGCAAGCTTGCCTTGAGCGGCACCATGAACGCCGGCCACGCTCGAGCCTTGGCAAGAGCTGCGCCCTTAAGCGCACACCTTGCGCTCCTTAAGCGCATGGCACGCCGCGCTCCTCGCGGAGCGGCATGCATCGATCCTGTGACAGCGCGATGCGAGCCTTGGGGAGCGTGTTGAAGGTGCGCACCAGAAAGCACCCAGCGCATGGACGTCCGGTACGTAGAGACCTTGAGCAATGGATTATCAGGCATCCACCCGGCGAGTAGAATCGACCTTGGGTTGGGGATCGAGGTGCATGCGATGAGCGCGGCGGAAGAGCAGGCCGTGGCGAGGACGCAGAAGGCCGCCGGGGAGGCCACGCCGTTCCGCTTCTACGACAATCGTCAGAAGTACCTGGCGTTCGTCAACACGTGCAACGAGAAGTCTGCGGTTGCCCGGCGGGCCGCCCAGGAGCTGCAGCCGCTCACTCCAACACCTCCGGCGCTCAGGATCTTCGATGCGGGGATGGGAGATGCCACGGTCCTGTCGCGCCTGATGCGCAACGCTCACCGGATCTTTCCGACAATACCGATGTGTGTGGTCGCCAAGGAGATCAGCCTGGAGGATGTGCGGCTAGGCCTCGACAAGATGCCCGATCGCTTCTATGAGCATCCAGCAACCGTGCAGGTGATCACGAACCTCCACTATGCGGAGGCGCCGCGACTCATGCCGCGCGATGTACGTTCGGCAGCCGCTCTGAACTGGCAGGAAGTGCGCCTGACCGGAAGCTCTTCCCACGAGTACGCCGAGCAGATCGAGGCGCTGAGCTCATCGCTGGCGTATGGATGGGAGACCAAGCCGAGCCCCGCGTCTGGCAATCCGATCTACGTTCGACCCTCCGTGCTCGTGATCTACCGCGAGGACCAGCGCTTCCTGCTGGACGCGGTCATCCCGCAGCCGGGCCACCATATCGAGGGCTATGATTTCGTGCTGGCCTCGCAACCTTGGCGAGCGCGCATGCCCGCGGAGTTCAAGGCACAGAAGGTGCTGGCACCGCTCACCCGCAGCCTCGCTCGCGGGGGACGAATGCTGGTCATTCAGTCCTATGGCCACGATCCGGCGCTGGAGATCGTCCAGCACTGCTGGCCGGGGGAGAATCCTTTCCGGGTCGATCGGCACCAGCTACTGACAGCGCTCAAGACCGAGCTGGGGCGCGATGCGCGCGATTTCACGCTCAAAGCCCCTCCGGATGACAAGTCGCTGTTCCGCTACGAGATGCACACGCTACCGTCTGAGATTGGTGACCGTATCGGCACCTCCACCTTGTTTGCGGCCTGGAACGCGGCCATCTACGTGAATCAGATCGAGGACGAGCGGCTCGATGCCGTCGTCAGAAGCGGCGCCTACCTCGCGGCGACGGAGCAAGTCCTGCAGAAGCACGGCGGCCTGTGGTTCAACGACGAGACCTTCGTCGTCACCCGCCGCTAGCCCTAGGGACACTGCCCTGAGCTCGTACACAACGCATGCAGGACACCCGGGCCCCCGCGCACCGAGTGCTCGATTTTGCGCACGCATCCCGACCCGACCGGCTGCACCTGCATGCCTCAGCCGGCGCCCTGGATGCCGCTGAAACACCACCCTCCATTTCAACTTCAAGCGGAACTTCATGGTGAGCTCAAGCTATCTGTTCACATCCGAATCGGTCTCCGAAGGTCATCCGGACAAGGTGGCCGACCAGATCTCCGACGCTGTCCTCGATGCGTTGCTCGCTCAAGACAGATCATCGCGCGTCGCAGCGGAGACCCTATGCAACACCGGCCTCGTGGTGCTTGCTGGAGAGATCACCTCGAAAGCGACGGTCGACTACCAGACTGTTGCACGCGAGACCATCAAGCGCATCGGCTACGACAACACCGACTACGGCATCGACTACCGTGGTTGCTCGGTGCTGGTGGCATATGACAAGCAATCGCCCGATATCGCGCAGGGTGTCGATGAGGGGCGCGGGCTCGACCTCGAGCAAGGCGCCGGCGATCAGGGCCTGATGTTCGGGTACGCCTGCGATGAGACCCCCGAGCTGATGCCGCTCGCCATCCATCTCGCACACCGACTGGTGGAGCGCCAGGCGCAGCTGCGCAAGGCGGGAACGCTGCCGTGGCTGAGGCCCGATGCGAAATCCCAGGTCACGATCCGTTATGTTGACGGCAAGCCGCACGAGATCGACACGGTCGTGCTATCGACCCAGCACGATCCGGCGATCGAGCACGGCGCTTTGTCCGAGGCGGTGATCGAGGAGATCATCAAGCCGGTGTTGCCGCAGCGCTTGCTGGGCAAGGCAGTGCGCTACCTGGTCAATCCGACCGGACGCTTCGTGGTGGGCGGCCCGCAAGGGGATTGTGGGCTGACCGGTCGCAAGATCATCGTGGACACCTACGGTGGGGCTGCGCCGCATGGCGGCGGTGCTTTCTCCGGCAAGGACCCCTCCAAGGTCGATCGATCCGCGGCGTACGCCGCACGCTACGTGGCCAAGAACATTGTTGCCGCAGGGCTTGCGACCCGGGCGCAGGTGCAACTCTCCTACGCGATCGGCATCGCGAAGCCCACCAGCATCATGGTCACCACCTTCGGCACCGGCAAGGTGTCGGATGCGCAGCTCGAGGGCCTCGTGGCGCGGCATTTTGACCTGCGTCCGAAAGGCATCGTGCAGATGCTCGATCTGCTGCGGCCGATCTACCAGAGGACCGCTGCCTACGGGCACTTCGGGCGTAACGATGCCGAGCTCACGTGGGAGCGAACCGACAAGGCTGAAGTCCTTGCGCAGGACGCCGGGATCAAGTACGCAGCCACCGCTTGAGCGTTCCGTGAGTCAGTCGCAGCCAGCCTCCCGGACCTCCGGCAGGCGGCTGCCCTGCCGGCGGAATGAAGCACTGCACAGAGCCGACGAGCTACGTCCGCAGGAGGATCTGCCACACGTGCCGGGCTGGTGAGGCGCGGCCCGGCCAGTTCGGATTCCTCACGCGGCCTCCCTGCGCGGCACCAGGGATCCCTATCCGGCAGTCCCTATCCGGCAGAGGTGATGAGGAGGAAGTGCCGCATTGTCCTTCCGTTACATGTGGTCATCTTGGCTACTGCTCCAACATCTTGAAGGAGCGCGCCAGCAGCTCGAGCTTCTGGCGCATATCCGCCTGTTGCTGGGTCCCGTCCTGGATAACCCTCAGGCCGTAGCGTATCTTGACCGCATCGGCCGTGGCCGGAACGTCCGTTGAGATGCGTGTCTCGCCATCCTGGGCCTCGATCGTGGAGTTGTAGGGGAAGTCGTGGGCAACAAGCTTGCGCCAGTCGGCCTGGATACCCTCCGGCAAGCTGCTCGGCGGCTCGCTCTCGCGAAAGAAGCTCACATCATTGCGGCTATCGCGGGACTGGCTCACTTCCACTGCCCCGACATCCCATACAACGCGCTCGCGATCGCGGAAGAAGCCGAATTTCAGGTGTAGCACGCTGTCCTTGCTGAGCTTGAGCAGCTGGGGGGTAACCTCGAGCTCGTAACGCGAGGATCGCAGATACACACGTCGCTGTGGATCGACGTCGATTTTGATGGCCTCGAGCGCCTTCGGCCACTCGCTCTTGCGGGCGAGATAATCCTGCCACTGCGCAAGCGTCCCCTCCATCATCTTCACGTAGAGGTAATCCAGCAGCAGCAAATCAATCTGCTCAGTTTCGCTCGCGCTGTCGGTTGGCACCCTTGTGTAGAGCCCGACCAGGCCGTCGGGCGTGGGCAGCGTCATGGCCTGCAGCATCAGATCCCCAAACGGAATCGGCCAGGACCGAATCTGCCAAATCCTGCCATAGGCATCCGTGTGGCGGCTCTCCTGTGTGGCCTTCCCGAGGGAGATGATCCGCACAGAGTCGCTGCCAACCGGGCGCCGCAGCACAGCTCCTTTGAGCAGCAGATCCACGAATCGCTGCGAATCGCTGGTGAGAGTCGAGACGCTGATATTATCCGGCGCTCGCACCCGGATCATTCCGTTGACCCCTAACTCGATGAACCCGTTGTTCTCGAGCGGCGCGGTCTCGGCCCTCCGACCCATGAGCGCCCAGACCCGATTCTGTTCTTCGTGTAGTATCTGTGGGAACACCTCCGAGTCGACACGGTGTAGCAGCGGTTCCGAGCCGGCACCATGCGGAAACAACCGTTCCGCATTGTGTTGAAGTAGCTGTGCGACGGTCCGCTGGAATGCGGCCTCGTTGAGGCTTTTGCGGGTCTTGTAGAATTCGGCCAGTGACTTGGGCAGCGGGAAGCGTTCGTCCATGGCAAGGATCTCCGAGACAGATGCATCGAGCATGGGCATATGTACCGCCGTCCGCCAGGCGATCCGCCCTTCACCCGACTTCG
>Ga0123356_10007382_pt1 | contig 10967 bp, 3 predicted proteins | sample TergutEmb28metaG_2_FD_92546 | JGI IMG/M metagenome (GOLD analysis project Ga0123356, IMG submission 92546) | Embiratermes neotenicus P3 segment gut microbial communities from Petit-Saut dam, French Guiana - Emb289 P3 | ecosystem: Host-associated > Arthropoda: Insects > Digestive system > Gut ... | reverse complement strand
TGCTGGATCGTAATGGCAGTTTACGAATATTGCCTGACGATCGATGATTTAAGCATAGCAATAGAGCTATTGCAGAACTTTGTCGAGTTCTATGAGAAAATCGAGCAAACCCACATGACAAGATACGGACTGTTCTGGTCTTATGACGACAGGGATGCAATGGAAATGTCAATAAGCGGCAGCGGTCTGCGTCCGACACTCAATTCATATATGTACGCGAATGCACGCGCCATTTCAAAAATCGCCGAATATGCCGGAGATTCGGCTCTTAGCGAAGAGTATGCAAAAAAAGCTCAAGTCCTGAAAAGTAACATAAATAAATATCTATGGGATGATAAAGCGGAGTTTTATAAGGTGCTCCCGCTGGAAAGTAAGGATTCGGAGATAGATGATTTTGACTTCTCCAAAGTACCTGCCGGACACAACGTCAGAGAAGAAATAGGATACATCCCGTGGTGCTTCGGCATCACAGATAAAGAAAGTGGTGCTGCATGGAAGTATCTGTTTGATGAAAACCATTTCGGCGCAAAATTCGGTCCTCTGACTGCCGAGAGATCGCATGTCAACTCATTGGAGCCTTGCCCCACACATGAATGTCTGTGGAACGGACCTTCGTGGCCCTTCGCAACAACGCAAACAATAAACGGTATGATCAACGAGCTAAAGCAATGGGGTAATGAAAGCTTAAACAAAGCAGATTTCATGAAGCAGATGAGCATATACTCTACGAGCCATTACAGAACAAAAGCAAATGGTCAGAAAGTAAACTGGCTTGATGAAAATCTCGACCCGGACACCGGCGAATGGCTCTCGAGAAAAATCCTTAAAAGCCTCAACTGGCCGGAAGAAAAAGGCGGCTATGAACGTGGCAAAGACTATAACCATTCCGGCTTTTGTGATCTGGTCATACGTGGCATCTGCGGCGTAGAGATCAGCAGCGAGGACAAAATAAGCATTGATCCACTGCTGCCTGACGGATCATGGGATCATTTCCTCCTTGATGGATTGCCATACAAAAATCACATCCTGACCGTTCTGTACGACTCAACCGGAAAACGCTACGGAAAAGGTAAAGGCTTGATGATTTTTGTGGATGGAAAGTTAGCCGGTATGAGTGAAATACTAGGGAAAATAGACGTTTATTTTGATAAGGCGGATAACGAAATAGAGAAAGTCGAGATCATAGAAAGCGCTGAAACAGAAAGAATACTATCAAGAGCAGGCGTCAGGCTAAAGTAAGTTTCCGAAGGGAGGCTGGAAAATGATCGAAATAATTACACTTGGTGATTTTTATATAAGGATCAATGGCGAAATCGTGTCGAATGAGACAGGCCGCACACAGAAGCTCTGGCATCTGCTCAGCCTGCTGATTGCCAACGGTGGAAGTCCGGTATCAACAAACACGATCATTGATACGATGTGGCCTGATAAAGATGCTGATGAAGCAATAAAAGCTCTCCAAAATCTGGTCTTCAGGTTACGCAGGATATTTTCAAACGATGAAAAAACGAACACAGACTTTGTTGTATATACTCAAAGAAGTTATATGCTTAGCAAAAGCAGCGATTTATACATAGATGCATATGATATGGAGAACTGCTGGAAAAAAGGTAAAGACAGCTCGTTGCCACCGGAAGAGCGCTTGTCACTGCTGACACATGCCGTGAACTTATATAATGGCGAGTTTTTTATGAATGCATATAGTGATGCCTCTGTCATGGTCGCGGTCAATTACTATAAAAGAATGTATATCGACGCAGTTTTGCTCCTTGCAGAGATTCATCAAAATGAGGACAACATAGAAGAATCAGTCAGGATCTGCGAAAAAGCAATAGCACTGGAGCCATACGAGGACTCATTATATATCCGGATGTTCAGCGGAATGCGGCTGATGGGTCAGACAGCACGAGCTGTTGTGATATGTGAAAACTACTTCCGCTTACTCCACAGCGTCAAGGGGATATCCTCTTCGCCGCAACTCAACCGCATATATCAGGAAATGAAGGGCTTAAGTGAGCCGGGCATGGATGCAGCCGACGTATTGCATGCATTGAAAGAACTGACACGTACCCGTAAAGCCTACTTATGCAATATAGAGTTATTCAGAGATATTTATCAATATGAAGTAAGACAGGATGCGCGCAGGGATATACCTTTTTTCATAGTACTGGTCAGTGTAAGACGAAAAGACAGAAACAGTACCCGATCCATCGATACGGCAATGCGATTTCTCAAGGATAGTTGTTTGCATGCCTTGCGATACGGAGATGTATTTGCTCAGTATTCCGACTATCAATACGTGATAATGCTCTCACACATGGTTTCACAAGATTGGAGCATTATAGAAAACCGTTTGTCCGGACATTTCCTTGATCGATATAAAAAAGACGACGTTTTAGTTAAGTTCGACATACGTCAAGCTCTGCCGGCGGAAGAAGATTAAAGTACTAAAAGTGTAAAAAGAGTGTGCAATAAGTATACTGTAAGCATTGACTGTGATTGGTACATTGTATAATTAAAATACGATATACCGTGTCATAGTTATACCTTGACATACAAATTTACAAATTTGGACGATAAAGAAAGGAGAGCGAAAAAGAACGCTTAACCACGTTGCGCGTCAGCAATGAGGCAAACTAATTTTTTACTTAAGGAGAAATCAATGAACAAGATCAATTGGAAGCAGACTAAACGGGTATTTTCTATAATACTCAGTCTGACTCTTGCGTTGTCAATGCTTGTTATGGTCGACGGGTTGCTGCCGGAAGCTGCAGCACAAGAGCCCGGGAGAGTTACAGTTGGGTTGAATGAACTGACATATTCCCCCGGTTGGACGACCGCAGGATCACAACGTGAGACAGAAACACTTGCCGCATTTGCTGAATTCACATTCACAGGACGCAGCGTGGCTTTGATCGCACCGAGAGGACCCGACCTCGGAACGATCAATATTTACATCAACGGGAGCTTTGTCAGCAGTGCAAACCTGCAGTTTCACGTTGCAAGCTCAAACAACATTGTGTTCCAATCCGATGACATGGGAGATGGAACGTACACTGTCAGACTTGTTAATGCAGCAGGAAAAGTTGCAGTCAACGGTCTGGAATTCGATAGTCCTACAGGCGCACCGCGCATGACGACTATTTCACCCTTTGATCCTGCTGTGAGATACTCACCTCCCGACGGTGCATCCTGGGATATGAGCAGACATGGTCACTCAGTGTGGGTAGAGCAACCGGGTGCCTGGGCAGAGCTTAGAAATCCGGTATTTTGCAGAGGTCTTGACCTGCAATTCGGCGGCTGGTGGGGCAGAGGCAGATTCGAGATTTATACAGCAACAGCCCCGACACCGGACGGTCCGTTTATTTATCCAAGCACCCCGACAGCTGTTATCAACACAGGCGCATCAGGTGGTGACTTCTGGTGGAGCGGAGCCAATGCAGACTCACGCCCGGGCGGATCACCTCAGGCAACACCGTCAATGTTTGGTCCGGAAGCTGTTTATGCGAAGGTGAGAGTTGTTTACATCGGGCAAGGCGAAGGAGCATGGCTTGCACTCTCAAGATTCAGCACAAACGGTACATCATGGAATCAAACAACATCAACAGCCAACCATAGAGGTATGTTCAACTGGAGTGTACCGAGATCATGGACTGAAGATGTGGCAGGCGGCTTTGCTCAAACTCCAAATGCAGGGATGTTTGCCGACTACACATTTGAAGGCAGCAGCATTGCATGGTTATCTGACAAAGGACCCGGCAGAGGAACAGCCAGAGTTTTCATCAACGGTGTTTATGCTGATTCTGTTGACCTTAGTGCAGATGCAGCAATACCTGCAGGAAAAGTTTTTGAACATAATTTCGGTGCAGATAATGTAGGACCGCATACTATTAGAATAGTTAATGAGTCCGGAACGATACGCAACTACGGCTTCCAGGCAGAGCTTAAGCCTGAACCGGCGCGCTCAAACTGGTCGGTAGCATTCAGACCGGTCGGAGGCTCTCTGGTAGCAGGAACAGCCGGCGATTATGCACCGGGAACGGTACTTGACATTGCAGTGGCACCCAGAGAGTTTATCACAGGCGATTTCATCGGTTGGTATGCTCTTAACGGCACCGATGCAATGTTCGGCGATTCAAGCAAACTTGCAACGACCTTCACCGTGCCTGCCACAGGCGGTGGAGATATCACACTAATAGCATTGTTTGAACTGTTAAAGAATCCTTATGCATATCCGGTGGACTTCAATACTGATATGTATAAACTTGACAACAATCGCGTCGGCACAAGCACTAGCGTGATTGGATCCACTCAATTCCCCGGCAGTCTTTACATTTTACCGGACAGTGATGTCTCAATGACCGTCAACGGATTCCCCGTGCCTGTCTTCGATCAGGCACAGTCTGTAAAAGGAAACCATAATGGTCGTAACCCGTTCAGAACAGCCAGATTTGAGATGGACAAAGACGAAGAGGTCGAGATAGAAGTAACATGGCATTCAAACGTACAAAGTGTTATCATTTACCCGACACCTTACAACATCGACTATGAGATCACAGGACCCAATACCTTTAAATTCACACTCAAAACAGCGCTAAAAGTAAGAGTGGATGTCAACGGTGTACACAGCGGATTGACGATCTTCCCTGATCCGCGTGAAGAAAACCCGCCAAAACTTGGTGATCCGTTTGTTGTAAACGTATTGGATTACATCGGAATCGATTATCTCGAAGGAAGAACCGGAACATCACTGTCAGGTGACGTACCGAAGCCCGGAGATAAAGGATTCCGCGATGTCACTCTTGGAATGCAGGCAGCTATCGATGCTGTCAGCGCAATGTACGATCCGGAAGTCGGACAAAGATATACACTGTTTATGCCCGACGGCGTTTTCAGATTCGGCACTATATACATCAAGAGCAACATGAATCTGTACCTGTCAAGCGGAACAGTATTACTTGGCGCATATCAAAGAGCAGACTATCACCTGGCTTATCACTATGAATTTGAAGATCGTGTTGCAGCCTGGATCCGTATAGTTGATGCTCACGATATAAAGATCTTCGGCAGAGGCATAATAGATGCTAACGCCAGAGACTTTGCGCGCGGCGCCAGCCCGAACAGACGCGTGATACCGCTGTTTATCAACGGTCAGGAATGGGATCCCGAAACAGAAGCCAGACCACGCGTATTATCATTCAACAACACACAAGGCGGATGGCCGGGTGGTAATGCAGCAATTCATCAGGCAAACAGACATTTTGTAGAAACTACCCACAGCATCGAAGTTGAGGATCTTCTGCTTATCGACGGAGCATTCTACAACAGCGCAGTCACCTCGGCTCGTGATGTCACATTCACAAACTTTAAAGTCAATGTGAACTCTTACTACGCAGGCGGACCGGGTAATGAAACAGACGGTTTCAAAATCAACTCGTCATACAATGTTGTCTTCCAGGACGGCTGGCTGACAGGCGGCGATGACCCGTTCACAATTGCAGCATGCGGACCGACCGCATTCGGCGACGCTTACAACAATGTTGTAAAAGATACAGTATTCTGTGTTTATGAAGCCGGATACACAAGATTCGCATTCACTGAATACGGATTCGGCTACTATGACAACCTCTTCACAAACATCTTCTGTATCGAATCACCGGCAGGATACGAAGTGCTGAAGGCGGAAGACTTCCCGGGTTATCATTATGACGGCCCCGTATACAACAACACCTTCTCCGACTGGTATATCGACCCACCGCAATATCTATTGAAATATACCATCGGTGGCTTCCCGAGCTTCAGATTCAGAGGTATGTGGGATATAACCTTCGACAGATTTGTCATGAACTCTCTCGTTGGTAACAGCCAATTTACTTCAACGCATCCGAACACACGCTCCGAGTTTTTGATCCGTGACCTGTTTGCAAACGGTAAATATATCGACAATGCGAGAGACGCGTTCTTCACAAACGTCGGTAATCCACCGGCAAACGGCACATTAAAGCTTGACTTCGAACTCACAGGAAGAACCTGGGTTGATATCAAAGCAGGAACTCTTGACGGTACTGCGATCGGTTATACCGACAACTCCGCAACATTCACATTTACCGGACAGCAAGTCAGAGTTCTGGCAACTAAAGGACCCGGTAAAGGCACAGCAGACATATACATAGACCACAGACTGGTACAAACAGTTGATCTCGAAGCCGATGAAATCGGCAGATCAGGAGTCGTCTTTGATTCCGGTCCGTTGCATCCGTCGATATATACGATCACTGTTGTATACAGCAATGAAGTCAATCTGGATGCATTCTCATTCGACAAGCATCTGCCCGGACTTATCCGCTGGGATGAAGTCGATGTGACCGAGACCGAAGGCAGACTGGGCTTCTCCGAAGACTGGATCGACAACGGTGATCACTTCAGAACATCCGATATCGGTGCATGGAGCGACTTCAGCTTTGTAGGCAGCAAAGGCCGCCTGAACGTACTCACAGGCCCCGATATGGGTAAAGCCAACATCTATGTAAACGGAAGATTTGTACAGGTTGTTGATCTATACTCTGCAGCAGAAGAAGTGCGAGCAATATACACAACTACAGAAAACCTTTGGGAAATGCGCAACACGATCAGGATAGTCAGTATCGGTGAGAAAAATCCGTTATCCACAGGTACCGATATCACAGTAGTCGGCGGTGCGAATCCACCGGCGGAATGGCTGACAGGTCAGACGAATGTAGAATACAGTGAAGGCTGGTCTGCACCTGCAGGCGGTGTCCGCACCAGTGATGTTGCAGGCTCAAGTCTTGAACTGACATTCGTGGGCGGCGGCTTTAGATGGGTTGGAAACAAAGGCTCTGACGGAGGCATTGCCAACGTCTATATCAACGGTGAGCTTGCCGGTGTTGTTGATACTAAATCGGAAGCTGCAGTTGCAGGCGCTGTGTTGTTTGAAGCAGCAGACCTCATACCCGGCAGCAACTCAGTAAAGATCGTTGTGGTCAGCGGCGAAATAGCATCACGCGGCATACACCATCTCGGCTATAAGTGGACTCTGATCGAGCCTACCAGTGCGGATATCAGATATTCCGGTGCAGGCTGGGCAAGAGGAGAAGTAAATGCATGGCGATGCTCAAATCCGGGTTCATGGGTCGCATATGAAGCGAAAGACGTCACGTCACTTGCATATATGGCATCCAACTGGGGTGACAGAGGCAGAGCACAGATAATAATAACCGATGCTAACGGTGTAGAAATCGATTACAGCCAATACACTGTAGTAAGACACGCATGGAATAATAACAATAACCTGCCGAGAAATCAGGTTGACACATCAAGAGGAAACGCAGGACACAACATCGACGGTGTGAATGTCATGTGGAGGATCAACGGACTACCGCGCGGCGATTACACGATACGCGTTGAATGTATGGGTATCGGCGGCTCCGAAGGAAACATCCAGATCAACTTCTTAGGTTTCTCATATGGAACAGGAACAACAAACGATGGCACAAACATGTTGAGGATCCTTCCAAGCACAGGTCTGGCAAACGGACAGATCACGTACGACGGCGACTCCGATGGTAAATTCTGGCAAAGCGAAGCAGGCGGGCAGTATATGACAGCAAAGCTGAACTCAAACGAATACGGCTGGTTTGAATATACCTTCACAGGTCCGGGAATCGCATGGCTCAACAGAGGCGGAAGCGGCAGACCGGTAGCGCAAATATTCCTGAATGATATGGCAGTTCCTGTGGCAACCTATAACCATAGTACAGGCAGCTCGACTATAGGCAGAGTATTTGAAGCAACAGGGCTTGATCCGACTGTAGAACACAAACTCAGAGTATACGCACACCACAACACTGGCTCCGGAACAGGAGAGCGCTGGTTCACAAACTTCGGGTTGGAGATCGTTGAGTATCCGAACTTGAGTTCGATCTATGAACTGGACTTCTTCGCAACAGTCGGCGGTACGATAACAGTTGACCTTGAAGGCAGCGATGTCGAAGTCGGCAGCGAAATTGCTGTGACTGCAGAACCGGATGAGGGTTATGTATTTGCACGTTGGGTAGCACTGGCGGGAGCAGGTGACGGTAAGGTGTTTGAGGATGCCTTGGTCACTGATACTTTGATCACGATCCCTGCAGGTGATCTTACACTGGTGGCATTCTTTGTACCGCTGGATCTTTCAGAAATGGAAGCAGCTATTGAGGAAGCAAAAGCTCTTATCCTTGAAGTTGGGGATGACTTAGTCTACACAGCAGAAACATGGGCAGCATTCCTCGCAGCATTCGAGAAGCTGTACGATCTGTACAACAACTTCGAGTGGAGAACTCTGACCGAGATCAACGATGCAATGAGTGATTATCTGGCAGTATTCAATGCACTTGAGTTGAGACTCACCGATGCAGAACTGCTGCAATCATTGGCTGCCGGTATACTAAGAAACGGCTTGCGTCAGGATCAGCTCCATCTGTCAGCAAACAACAGAGCAACACTGACACTGGTTCTTCCGGACAGAGAAATCGTTCTTGCAACAAATGTCAACAACAGAAATGTCTCCGGACAGATAGTTCTTCCCGATGGAAGCGGCACACTGATATTCGACATCAAAGGCAACGGCTCGAACATCAAAGTCTGGACAATAATCCCGGCAGAAATCCCGGTCATAGAGCCTCCGGTAACTGAACCACCGGCAGTTGATGACCCGATCATCGATGACCCGGTAACAGATGAAAATCCGGATGAAACAGCACCGGATGACATCAACCCCGAGGACTTGTAATACTTACACATACAGGCAAAGCAGAGGGACTGTTGAAAAACAGTCCCTCTGCTGTATTGCACGGATAAGGCAAGAGCGCCTATTATTCTTCAAAGACCTCTTTGAGGTCTATTGTGCATCCTTCAAGAACGTAGACAGGAACTGCTTCATCATTTGCATATGCATGTGTGATGTAGTTACTGTCTTTTAATATGTGGACAGCGAGAGTTTCATCGTTCGGATCAATTATCCAATACTCGCGTATGCCTGCTCTCAAGTAAGTATTGAATTTAAGTGTCTTATCGTAACGTGTAGTTGACGGAGAGAGTATCTCGACAACCATATCAGGCACGCCTTTACAGCCTGTATCGTCAATTATAGAGCGGTCACATATTATAATTATGTCAGGTTGAACAACGGTATCATCAAATGTGTCGGGATTAAGACGCACATCAAGTGGTGCTGCTAAAACCTTACACTGCTTTCCTTTTAAGAAATTACCAAATAACAGAATCAAGTTGATCAAAATCTCCTGATGCCGGAAACTCGGCGCTGCCATCAAGTATGGCACACCGTCAATCAACTCCCGACGCACATCATCATCCCATTGCAAATAATCGGCATACGTATACCGTACATCATACTCCGGCTGCGCTTCATTAACATTTAAATCCTGCGATTTATCATTATCTTTCATGCATAATCACCTCTAATAATGTTAACATTCTGTTCTATTAGCTTTCTTGCTGATATGAGTCTTGCAATGGTATCATATAGTCCTTAAATAATCAACAATCGTTCATTTCACCTTGCGGTATCAAAACTGGTATAACTTATACTTTGTGTAATAGAAATTACTGCCGGAATATCTTGACAACCAATCATGAAAGATGATACAATTCCTTCAGGCGAAGTATGAATGATATTATATCCTGTTTGAGAACCCCGATGTTGTGGCATCGGGGTTCTCTTGGCGTGGCTAATCGTTGTCGCGGAAGACGTTGTTGTCAAGCCACTTGCATATATAGTAGGCAACGACATATGCGACAACATCATTACATTATCATAGAATCTGGATGGCAATCAATAATCGTTCATTTCCCAATTTATGTATCGAAATTGGGAAATTTTAAAGGCTTTTTACTCAGAAACATCAAAAAATTCATCATTCTGAAGATAAAAATGGTAAACATATGTTGAAAAAAATTTGCGAAATAAACACAAGAATACCGCAAGGTATAAACCCTGCGGTATTTTAAGGTTTTTAATTTATACTGTGGTTTATGGTGGTGGTACCTTCAGAACCATTCCTATTTCAAGAGCGTCGGGGTTTTTACCTATGACATCCTTATTCAGTTCGTACAAGTCATGCCAGTGGATATGGGTGCCATAGACTCTCTTTGAAATCCTCCACAGACTGTCTCCGCGTTTTACTGTATAGTTGCCTTCTTCCAGCATTGCGAAGTCGGCAAGCGGCACTTCCGGATCGTCAAAGACCATTAGTATCACTTCCGGAGTTACCAAGCGAATACTATACTTAGTATTACCATTACCACTGTTGATCGTTACTTCTACATCATACGTTCCGGCATTTACCCAGAACTGGGTTCCGCCTAATCCGGTGTACGAATTGTTAAATACTATTGCATTGTTGCTCCTGTCTCTGACAACGACCCTGATGTTCATGTTCTTGTCGATCGATGTGACAGAGAAATCCATGAAACCGGCATGTTCAGCGATAACACCTCTGTGCGCTATTGTAGAGACGGCTTTACCTTGACCGTTGAAGTTGAAAGTTGTTCTTGCAGGTCTGACTGCTCTGGGATTCAGTATTTCCACATTACGAGTTGCTATACCTTCAAGACCTTCGCTGTTTACCACTTTATATGTTATCGTGTAAACACCTGATCTTTGCCTGTTTACCGATCCGCTTATTTGTATATTGCGGGAAATATCACCATCGGCTTCATCATATGCGATCGCACCCTGTTCTGTGTATGGTGTATCACTGTTAAGATGCAATACGATCGGGTCGGATCCGATAATTGTGACTACCGGAGCTACAGGATCACGTGGCGGTACTTCTCGTTCTATAACAAAGACTTTACGTGTTGCTCTTGCTGTGTTGCCACCTGCATCTTCAACAGTATAAGTGACTGTGTAAACACCCGGCGTCCAAATATTGATGTTTGCGGATACT